>Ga0208357_1000022_pt1 | contig 110945 bp, 81 predicted proteins | sample NGESurdeep092012_6_FD_184487 | JGI IMG/M metagenome (GOLD analysis project Ga0208357, IMG submission 184487) | Arctic peat soil microbial communities from Barrow, Alaska - NGEE Surface sample F52-2 deep-092012 (SPAdes) | ecosystem: Environmental > Terrestrial > Soil > Wetlands > Peat ...
GGCCGGGCCAAGCCCGGCCGAAGCGGCGGGAATCGTCGCTGAGACACGCCCATTTTTTTAACCGGACAGCCGTGCGCTGGCGGGGGAGGGTTGGGAGGGGGGCTGCCGCACTCGTGGCCCTGATCAGAGCGTGACGGTGCCCTCGATCACCCGGGCGCAGTGGCCGGCGATGGTGACTCGCGCGCCATGGTCCTCGCACCACAGCTCGCCGCCGCGCGCCGATACTTGGCGGGCGAACAGCCGGGGCTTGTCGAGCCGCGCCGCCCAATAGGGGACCAGCGTGCAATGGGCCGAGCCGGTGACCGGGTCCTCCGGCACGCCGGCTCGCGGCGCGAAGAAGCGCGAGACGAAATCGGTCTCGCCGTCGCCGCCCGGCGCGGTCGCGATCACCGCGAAGGTGTCGAGCGCCGCGACCTTCGCCATGTCCGGCTTCAGCGCGCGCACCTCGTCTTCGGTTGCGAACACCGCCATGGCATCGCGCGACGCCAATAATTGCCGGGGCCGCGCGCCCAGCGCCGCCGCCACCGCATCGAGATCGCCGCCGGGCGCCGGCATGCGCGCCGGAAAATCCAGCGCCAGCCGCGCACCGTCGCGCGCCACGCTGAGCATGCCGGACCGGGTGCGGAAATCGATACTGTCCAGCGGCCAGTCGAAGCGATTGAAGATCACCCAGCCGGTCGCCAGCGTGGCATGGCCGCAGAGATCGACCTCCACCGTCGGGGTGAACCAGCGCAGATGAAAGCCCGCATCCTCGGGCACGAAGAACGCGGTTTCGGCGAGATTATTCTCGGCCGCCAGCGCCTGCATGGTGGCATCGTCGAGCCATTCCTCCAGCGGACACACCGCGGCGGGATTGCCGGCGAAGGGCTTCGCCGTGAAGGCATCGACCTGATAGAGCGGGATTTTCATCGCGCCATGAACGACGCGGATGCCACCGCTTGTCAATCAGGCGAATGCCAGCCGGGCGGATGCGGCAGCGGCATTGCATCCGGCGGGTTCGATGCCAAGATAGTCCGATGCCCCGCCGCGACACCGCCCACATCGCCCGCCGCATCGATCAGGCCCTGGGCCGCGATGCCGCCGACCTCGTCATCAAGAACACGCGCTTTCTCAACGTCGTGACCGGCGAGATCGCGTCGGGCGACATCGCGATCTGCGGCGACCGCATCGTCGGCACTTATGAGGATTATCGCGGCCGGGTCGAGATCGACGGACGCGACGCCATCTGCGTGCCCGGCTTCATCGACACCCACCTCCATGTCGAATCGACGCTGGTGACGCCGGCCGAGTTCGACCGCTGCGCCCTGCCCCGCGGCACCACCACCGCGATCTGCGATCCCCACGAAATCACCAATGTCATGGGGAAGCCGGGCCTGCAATATTTCCTCGATGCCGCGTTGAACACCGCGATCGATCTGCGCGTGCAGTTGCCATCTTGCGTGCCGGCGACCGAGCTCGAGACCTCGGGCGCGCGGCTGACCGCCGACGATCTGCTGCCGTTTCGCCATCATCCCAAGGTCATCGGCCTCGCCGAATTCATGAATTTTCCCGGCCTCTTCGCCAAGGAGCCGGAGGTTCTCGACAAGCTGGCGGCGTTCGAGGGCGGGCATATCGATGGCCATGCGCCGTTTCTGTCGGGCATGGCGCTCAACGCCTATCTTTCTTGCGGCATCCGCAATTGCCATGAGACGACGACCGTCGCCGAGGCGTGGGAGAAGCTGCGCAAGGGCGTGCATCTGCTGATCCGCGACGGCACGGTGTGCAAGGATGTCGCGACGCTGGCCGAGGTGATCAACCCGGCGACCTCGAGCTTTTGCAGCTTCTGCACCGATGATCGCAACCCCCTCGACATTCTCGAGGAAGGCCATCTCGACCATCTGATCCGCACCGCCATCGCCAAGGGCGCGGCGGTGACGGATGTCTATCGCGCCGCCACCTGGTCGGCGGCGCGCGGCTTCGGCCTTGCCGATCGCGGGCTGATCGCGCCGGGCCAGCGCGCCGATATCGTGCTGCTGGACGATCTCGCCGATTGCCGGGTGCGCGATGTCATTACCGGCGGACGCCTGGTCGGCCCGGAGATTTTCGCCGGCCGGGTATTCGCGCCGCCGGTCGGGCTCGACAGCATGAAGCTCGACCCGATCACGGCGGACGATCTACGCGTGCCGGGATTGGGCCCGACGACGCCGGTGATCGGCGTCACGGCGGGCACGGTGACGACGCAGTTCCTGACCCAGACCGTGCCGTGGCGCGGGGGCTTGCGCCACGCCGATCCCGACCGCGACATCCTCAAGGTCTGCGTCATCGCCCGTCACGGCAAGAACCGCAATATCGGGCGCGGCTTCGTCACCGGCTTCGGGCTGCGCCATGTCGCGCTGGCCTCGTCGATCGGGCATGACAGCCACAATGTCTGCGTCGTCGGCGAGGATGATGGCGACATGGCGCTGGCGGTCAATCGCCTGATCGCCATGGGCGGCGGCTTCGCCGCGGTCGGCGGCGGCGAAGTCCTCGGTGAATTGAAATTGCCGGTGGCGGGGCTGATGAGCCTCGCGCCGTTCGAGGAGGTGGCGCGCTCCCTGGCGACGCTGAAGCAACTGGTGCGGGATTTGGGCTGCCCGCTGCCGGAGCCATTCCTGCAACTGGCCTTCCTACCGTTGCCGGTTATCCCCCATCTGCGGATCACCGATCGGGGCCTCGTGGATGTCGATCGCTTCGCGCTGATCGCCGCCTGATACCCTCATGATACCAGCGTGATAGCGGCCGGATTATTTCATGTTGCGGGCGCGAAGCCGCGACTCGCGCGGGAACTTATTAACGCCGCGTGGTGTTGGGCATATGGGTTGACACCGAATACGGGTTTTTTCGATCCGTCAAAATCAATCTTGTGCCAAATCGCAGGAGACAAAAATGCTTACCAGGTACACAAGATATGGGGCTTTGACCGTTCTGTTCGCGGCTCCCTTGTTGCTGGCCGGTTGCGCCGGTATGACCGAAACCTCCACCACGACCTCCTACACCAGCGTCAAGGCCGAGGCCGACCGCGCCATGTCCACCGCCGAGCAGGCGTTGCAGACCGCGCAGTCCGCCGATCAGAAGGCCACCCAGGCCGAAGCCGACGCGCGCGCGGCCAACGAAAAGGTCGACCGCATGTTCCAGCACAATTTGAGAAAGTAGCCGGCGCTTTTTCTTTCGGCACCCGTATGGTACGAGGCCCGGCGGCGCATTGAGCTTTCCGCCGGGCACTCATCTCAGGCCGACATATGATGAACCGTCTTTCGATCGTTTCCGCCGCCGCGCTGATTTTGGCGATGGCCGCGTCAGCCCCGGTGTTCGCGCGCTCGTTCCCACTGGCGCCCAACCAGACGGCGGTCGGCGATGTCGGGCATTACACCACCCGATACGAAGACACGCTGCTTGATGTCGCGCGCGGCAATGACCTCGGCTATACCCAGCTGATCACCGCCAATCGCGGCATCGATCCCTGGCTGCCCGGCAAGGGCCATCGGATCGCGGTGCCGCAATTCTATATCCTACCCGACGGCCCGCGTCGCGGCATCGTCATCAACCTGGCGGAGCAGCGGCTATTTTATTTTCCGCCCGGCGGCCAGACGGTCGAGACCTTTCCCATCGGGGTCGGGGTCCAAGGCTGGGTGACGCCCCTCGGCGCGACCCGCATCGTCGACAAGCAGACCCATCCCGCCTGGTATCCGCCCGCTTCAATCCGCGCCGAGAAGCCGGAGTTGCCGAATTACGTCGCCCCCGGACCGGACAATCCCCTGGGCGATTATGCGATGCGGCTGGGCTGGCGCAGCTATCTGCTGCACGGCACCAACAAGCCCTTCGGCGTCGGCCGCAATGTCAGCCATGGCTGCGTCCGGCTCTATCCCGAGGATATCGACCATCTGTTCCACGAGGTTTCGGTTGGCACGCCGGTTCGCGTCATCAATCAGGAGGTCGAGGCGGCGTGGATCGATAATCAGCTCTATGTCGCGGTATTTCCGAACAAGACCCAGACCGACCAGATCGATGTCGAGGAAAAAATGACGCCGGTGCTGCCGACCAATCTCCTGGCGCGCGTCAAGGCGGTGGCGGGTGAGCAGGCTAATCGCGTCGATTGGGACCGGGTGAAGCAGGTCGGGATGGAGCGCACCGGCATGCCGACCCTGGTCACCCCGATGGCGGTGGCCGCGCGGGAAGGCAGTGATGCCGCGGCGCCGCCGAACGCCGATGGCGACGCCCCGGACCAGACACCGGCGGCAACCGGCCCCGCGAGCGAATCCGATCCCGCGCTCAGTCCCGACACGCAGACTTATCCCGATTCCGGCGAGCCCGGTCCCGAGGCCCAGGCCGACCCAAATCGCGACGCGGCGGATCAGAATGCAAATAACGATGCGGTGACGACCGATGGGGCGCCCAGCGATCTCGCGACCATCAACCGTGTGATTGAAAATTTCCCGGCAAAATAACACTGGCGGCAAGGCCCGGCGCGCGATCGGCGAATTCCAGCCGCCCGCCATGGAGCCGCGCCACCGCGGCAACCACGCTTAGGCCCAGGCCGACACCCGACGCGCCGCGCCCCGCATTCCCCCGATAAAAGCGCTGAACCACCTGAGATTTTTCGGCGTCGGGAATACCGGGGCCGGCATCGGCGATGGTAACGATCGCCCCGCCATTTTTTTCCGGCACATCGAGGGTCAGCACCACTGCCCCGCCCGCCGGCGAAAATTTGACCGCGTTGTCGATCAGATTGCCGATGGCCTGCGCCAAGAGATCGGGGTCGCCATGCACCGTCACGGCTGGGAGGCCGGCGAAATCGAGCGCGACACCCCGCGTCTCGGCCACCGGCCCGTATAGCTCCGCCATCGCCGCCGCGACCGTGTCGAGCCGCACCTCGCGAAAGCCGGCGAGGCGCGCGCCGGAATCGATCTCCGCCAGGCGCAGCAGGGCATTGAAGACGCCGATTACCCGATCGAGATCGCCGACCGCGGCCTGCACCTCGACCATCGCCTGATCGGGCGGCAACCGCGTGCGCAGCAATTCCTCGAGCCGGTTGCGCAATTCGGCGAGGGGCGTACGCAAATCGTGCGCCACGGCATTGGAGGCGTTGCGCACGCCGTCGATCAGCACCTGGATTTGCTGCAGCATGCCGTTGATGGTCAGCGACAATTGGTCGAACTCGTCGCTAACCCCGCGCACCGGCACCCGGCGCGACAGATCGCCACGCATGATCGCGGCGGCGGTGCGATTGATCGCCTCGACGCGGCCCAGCACCCCGCGCCGGATCAGCAGGCCGCCGCCGATCGCCAGCACCACCGCGATTCCGACCGCCCATATCAGGCCGCCCAGAATCAAGTGCCTGATCGCCACCCGGTCCTGCACGTCGCGGCCCACCAGCAGACGATAGCCGCCGGGCAATTGGGCAAAGAGAATGCGGGTCGCGTGCAGCCGGCCGGCACGCGCCAGGCCGATCTCATACCAGCCCGGCTTCGGCCCGATGCGGGCCGGCCATGCCGTCATGTTGCCCGCGACCGGCGTCAGGCCGGGATCGGCGAGGAGATAGATCGCGTGCTCGTCGGATTCGGCGCTGGCGCGGTCGCGCACGGTCTCCAGCGCGCCCATCAGGCCGAAATCGTGCAGCCGGTCGCCGACCGCCTGTGCATCGGCGAGAATCACCGCATCGACCTCGCGGTCAAGATAGGCGGCGGTGCGCCACCACAGGATGCCGACCAGCAGGAATGACGACAGAATGAAGATCGCCGCATAGCCCAATGCCAACCGCACCGAGCTCGAGCGCAGCAGCCTAATCATCCATGCCGAGCCGATAGCCGACGCCGCGAACGGTGTGGAGCAGCGCCGGCTCGAACCCGGCATCGATCTTCTGGCGCAGCTTGCTGATATGGACATCGACGACGTTGGTCTGCGGGTCGAAATGATATTCCCAGACATTTTCCAGCAGCATGGTCCGCGTCACCACCTGGCCGGCATGGCGCATGAAAAATTCCAGCATCGCGAATTCGCGCGGCTTCAGCGCCAGCGACTTGCCGCCGCGCGTCACGCGATGCGCCAGCAAATCCATCCGCAGGTCGCCGACGGTCAGCGTGCCTCGCATCTCGGTGCCTTGCGCGCGCCGCGCCAGCGCATCGAGACGCGCCGCCAACTCGCCGAAGGCAAAGGGCTTGGTCAGGTAATCGTCGCCCCCGGCGCGCAGGCCGCGGATCCGGTCGTCGACCTCGGCCAGCGCGCTCAGGATCAGGATCGGCGTCTTGTTGCCGGTGGTGCGCAGCGCCTCGACGATGGCGAGGCCGTCGATGGCGCCGGGCAGCATCCGGTCCATGACGATGACATCGTATTTTTCCGAGGAGGCGAGAAACAACCCATCCCGCCCCGTGCCCGCGTGGTCGACCGCATGCCCCCCTTCGCGCAGCCCCTTGGCGATGAACTGCGCGACTCGCTCATTGTCTTCGACCACCAGAATCTTCAAGGACGCCTCGGCTTAATCGTCAGCCGCCGATCGCCGGCCCACATTCCTCCCGGAACGCGGGCCGGCGACCGACCGCCGAACTTATAACTCGTCAGCTCTGCTGCAATTGCAACGCGAGATAATAGGTCGTTCCGTTGCGTGTCACCAGCAGCGGCACGGCCTGCTTCTTGTCGTGCTCCGCCTGGTGGATTTTCGCCACCACCTCCCGCGGCGAGACCACCGGATCGTTGCCGATCCGCAGGATCAGATCGCCCGCCTCGACGCCGCTTTCCTCGGCGCGGCTGCCCGGCACTACGTTGGCGACCACGACCCCATGCGCGGACTCGCCGAGGCCGAGCTGCTCCCGCGTGTCGGGCGACAGCGGCGCCAGCGCCATGCCGACGCGCTCGCCCTGACTTTCCTCCGAGGCGTTCGCGGCGGTTTTCTCGGCCGTCTGGCTGGCGATCGTCACCGCGACGGTGCGTTCATGGCCATCACGCCAGACTTGCAAATTGGCGGTCTGGCCGGCGGTGGTATTCGCTACCGCGCGGGCGAGATCGCGCCCGTCTTTGATCGCATCGCCATTATAGGCCAGGATCACGTCGCCCTGTTTCAGCGAGGCATGCGCCGCCGGCGAGTCCGGCAGCACATCGTCGACCAGCACGCCATGCTCGTTGGTCATGCCGATCGCCTTCGCCAGCGCCGCCGTCATCGGCTGCATCTGCACGCCCAGCCAGCCCCGCGTCACGGTGCCGTGCTCGCGCAATTGCGCCACGACATGGGACACGATGTTGGAGGGGATGGCGAAGCCGATGCCGACGCTGCCGCCATTGGGCGAATAGATCGCGGTATCGATGCCGATCACCTGGCCGGATTGGTTGAACAGCGGACCGCCAGAATTGCCGGGATTGATCGGCGCGTCGATCTGCAGGAAATCGTCGTAAGGCCCTTCATTGATATTGCGATTATGGGCCGAAACGATGCCCGCGGTGACGGTGCCGCCGAGGCCGAATGGATTGCCGACCGCCACCACCCAGTCGCCGACCTGTTCGGTGTTGGAATTGCCGAACGCGACATAGGGCAGGCTTTTGCCGGCCTCGATCTTGAGCAAAGCCAGATCGGTCTTCTGGTCGCGCCCCACCACCTTGGCGGGGAAGGATGCGCCATCATCGAGCGTCACGGTGATCTTGCTGGCGTGATCGATGACGTGGTTGTTGGTCACGATATAGCCGGCCGGATCGACGATGAAGCCGGAACCCATCGCGTGTTCCTGCATCCCGCGCGGATGGCGATGCTGATAGAAATGCCGCAGCATGTCGCCGAACGGCGAATCCTCGGGCAGGTTCGGCATTTGTTGCATCTGCTGTTGCGCGTCCGCGTTGGTGGCGACGCCCGTGGTCGCGATATTCACCACGGCCGCCTTCACCTTGTTGACCAGCGGCGCGAAGCCGGCCTCGCGCGCGACCGGGGGCACCTGGATCGGCGGCGCGCCGGTATCGGACCAAGCGATGCCGCCGGTAGCGAGCACCGTGCCGGCCAGCAGCACGGCGGCGAAGGCGGTCTTGCCTCCCCTGCCGAAATGATTGAACAAGTTGGTCATCGTGCAAACCCTTTCCCAGAAGCGACGAAAGCTGGGAAGAAGGTAGGGCGCGGTCCCTTGGCATAAGGTGGCCACAACATTAAGAAACGTTGAGAATATTTTTTTCAGCCAAAAATCCTATGTTAGGGTCCGGCAAAATCACGCAAAGCCCCTGGGAGAATAAATTGCCGCGCAGCACCGACCGCTTTCTGACGACCCACGCCGGCAGCCTGCCCCGGCCCGACGATCTCGTGCGCATGATGTACGCCAAGGAGGAAGGGGTGCCGGTCGATCCGGCGGCGCTCGCCGAACGTATCCGCATGGCGGTGGCGGAAATCGTGGCGAAACAGGTCGCGGCCGGCATCGACCTCGTCAATGACGGCGAGATGTCGAAGCCCAGTTATGCCACCTATGTGAAGGACCGGCTCGCCGGCTTTGGCGGGACCGGCAACAGCTTCGTCTATCAGGACCTCGCGGAATTTCCCAAACTGCAGGCACGGGTGTTCGGCGATCCGGGCCGCTCGCGCCGCAAGACGCCGGCCTGCAACGCGCCGATCGTGGTGCGCGACCCCGCCGCCGCGCGGGCCGACGTGGATAATCTGCGCGCCGCCAAGGCGCAGGACACCTTCATGAGCGCGGCCTCGCCCGGCGTGGTGTCGCTGTTCTTTCGCAACGACCATTATCCCAGCCAGGAGGCCTATCTCTTCGCCATCGCCGAGGCGATGCGCCATGAATACAAGACCATCGCCGATGCCGGGATCGTGCTGCAGATCGATTGCCCGGACCTCGCAATGGGGCGACATATTCAATATGCCGCGCTGAGCCTCGCGGAGTTCCGCAAGCGGGCGGAAATGCATATCGCGGCGCTGAACCATGCCGTCGCCGACATCCCGCCGGAGCAGATGCGGCTCCATCTGTGCTGGGGCAATTACGAGGGGCCGCACCATTGCGACGTGCCGGTCGCGGACATTATCGATGTCGTCTTCACCGCGCGTCCCGCCGGCATTTCCCTTGAGGCCGCCAACCCGCGCCACGCCCATGAATGGACGGTTTTCGAGCGGGTGAAGCTGCCCGACGGCAAGGTCCTGATCCCCGGCGTCATCGAATCGAAGGCCAATTTCATCGAGCATCCCGAGCTGATCGCGCAGCGTATCGGCAATTATGCGCGGCTGGTCGGGCGCGAGAATGTCATCGCCGGCAGCGATTGCGGCTATGGCACCTGGGTCGGTCAGGCGGCCGTCGATCCCGACGTGGTATGGGCCAAGCTCGCCGCGATGGCCGAAGGCGCGCGCCTGGCGAGCAAGGAATTTTGGAGATAAAAATTACCAGCCGGCGCCGTCATAGTGCGGATGCTGGCGCAAATCCGTATCGCGTCCGACCAAGTCGATGACATGGTGGTTGGGGTCGAGCTTTGCGCGCAAATCCGCGAACGCCTTGTGGCCGGTGCCGACCAGCACGACATCGCTGGCGCGCAGCGCCGCATAGAGATCGTTTTCGAGATGGTCGGAGAGGTGCGGCAGATGCTGCATGGCGAACCGGCGGTTCGACCCGACCAGCCGCGCGATCTGGAGATCGCGATCATAGATGGTCAGCTTATAGCCCTTGCCGAGCAGCCGCTCGGCCAATTCCACCAGCGGACTCTCGCGCAGATCGTCGGTGTTCGGCTTGAAGGTCAGGCCGAGCATGGTGACGCTTTTCTTGCCGGTGGCGGCGACCATCGAAATCGCGCGCTCGATCTGCAACTGGTTCACCTCGACGGTAGCGTCGAGAATCACGCTTTGCGCATCGACCATCTTGGCGTGATAGCGCAACGCGCGCAGATCTTTCGGCAGGCAGGAGCCGCCGAAGGCAAAACCCGGCTTCATATAGGCGGACGAGATATTCAGCCGCTTATCCGAGCACAGGATTTCCATGACGGTATTGCCGTCGATGCCGGACGCCTTGCAGATCGCGCCCATTTCGTTGGCGAAGCTGACCTTCAGCGCGTGCCAGACATTGTTGGCGTATTTGATCGAGGCCGCGGTGCGGCAGTCGGTGACGTGGATCACCGCGCCATTATTCGCGTTCAGCGAGCTCAACGCGTCGGCGGTGCGCCGATCCATCGCGCCGATGACGGCGGTGGCGGGGTTGCGAAAATCCTCGATGGCGGAACTCTCGCGCAGGAATTCGGGATAATAGCCGAGGCCGAACCCCTCGCCCGGCTCCTTGCCGGAATGTTCGCGCAGGACCGGCACCACCGATTTTTCCATCACGCCTGGCAAGATGGTGCTGCGCACCACCACCATGTGATAGGCGGATTTCTCCTTCAGCACCTTGCCGATATCGGCGGCGATCTGGAGCACGAATTTCAGATCGAGGTTGCCGTTGGCGAGACTGGGCGTGCCGACGCAGATGAAGCTCAGCTCGCTATCCTCGATCGCGGCGGCGACATCGGTGGTCGCCCATAGCCGGCGGCGCTCGACCGCGCGCGTGATCAGTTCGGCGAGGCCGGGCTCGACGATCGGCGATTGGCCGGTGTTAATGGCATCGACTTTCTCGGTCGAGATATCGACCGCCACGACCTGGTGCCCCTCGTCCGCCATGCAGGCGGCAACGACGGTTCCGACGTAGCCAATACCAAAGACGCTGACCTTCATGTGACTTCCAACGCTGGGGACAGGAGCGATAGCGCGGAGCCTAGCGGGAGAAAGTTAGTAAATCGGAAATGACTGAAAAATAGTGCGGACGGCATAGTGCGGGCGGCGCGCCGACAAACGCTTATGCCGGATCGATTTGCAGTCGCGCCGCCAGAATTTCGCCGGCGGCGACGCTGCCGCCGCCGATCAGGCTGGTGGATGGTTCCTTTTCATGGAACGCCGAGGAATACCAGCCGAGCATCGGATCGGCGGTGCCGCGATGCACCTGCCAGCCCAGCGCCTGCGGCAGGACCAGCCGCCCGGTATAGCGCCGGCCATCGATTCCCTGCCACGCCAACGTGACGCCGTCGCCATCGGCATGGGCCTCGACCGCGGGACCGAGATGAAAGGCGAGCCGGACATCGAACTTGCCCTGCCCCAGGATGCTGTCGGCGATCTCGATGCGGCGGGCGACACGGTCGAGCGTCACGCCACGCTGGTGGATCGGCTCGCCCGGTTTCTTGGCATAGCCGTCGTGCCGCGCCTGCCAGCGCGCCACCGGGCCGTCATCGATGCCGTCGAGCGCGAGCGCCTGGGAATTGGGCGCGTCGAGCCACAGGAACGAGCCGCCATAGGTCGCCGAATCCTGGCCGCCGATTTCCAAGGTGTTGTGCGCGATGGTGGAGCGGAAATACCGCCGCGCCACGGGGTCCGTCAGATAGCAATAGGTGCCGGGATCGACCAGGATATCGACGCCGGCGTGCCGCACCTCGATCGCCAGCGCGTCGGCATGCGCGTGTCCGGCGATGGCGAGATAGCCATGGGGACCATAATCGCAGCGGCACCAGAGTTCGTCGGTGCGCTTGTCGAGATCGCGCATAAACGCGAGCCCCGCATCGGGAAAGACATTGGGACGGCGTGGCGGCCGCGACAGCGCGGGGGTCGGCGATGGGTAACGGCGGCGAATTTCCTTGAAGATAGCGGCGCCGAAATCGCGCGGCGATGCCGGCCACCACGGCGCGGCGCCGACCAGCGCCGCGGCCTCGCCCAAGAGCCGCACGGCGCGGCGCACGCGGCCCGGCGGATCGAGCAGCAGCGTATAGGCATCGTCGGTGTCGCCCTGGCGCGGCGAGCGACCGCCGACATCGAGCGAGGCCGCCCAGGCATCGGCCATGCGGGCGATGGTGCCGATGAAATCAGCGCTGAACGGTTGGCCGGCGATGATCCCTTCGAGCGCCGCTACCATCAGCAATTCCATGGTGAAGCCGTGATATTCCGATGCCAGCTCGCGGCCGAACCCATCGGGAAAGACCTGGCGTTGTGCCTCCTGTTCCAGGCCCCGGCGCCCGACCTCGCGCCACGCCGCGCTGTCGGTGAACCAGGGAAAGGCGCTGCCGCCGACATAAAGGCCGAGATATTCCGCGATCAGGTGATTGTTAGCCGAAGAGCCATAGCTGCGCAGGCCGGCGAGATAGAATTGATGATTGTAAATCTGGTCCCGGGCCAGCGATGACTCCTCGAACAGCGCGGTCACCCCCGGCCAGGTCGCGAGTAGCCGGCGGGCCCAGGCGAACGCCGTCAGCCGCAGCCCGCATTCGATGCCGGCGGCCCAATGGATGCCGGTCAGGAACGGATTGGCCTCCCACCAGCTCCGCAATTGTTCAGCGGCCAGTTCCGCGAAAGCGGCGTTGCCGCTCAGCGAATAGGCGGCGGCGAGCAGCGTCACATGGATGAGCCGGGACGGCGTGAAGGTCAGGTTACCGACGATGCCCGGCTCCCGCGCATCGATGTCGAAGGTGAAGGCATCGCTCGGCGCGACGCGGCCCGAATCGGGATCGGTGAACCAGTCGCGCGCGGCGCGCGGCGGCGCCATGTCGCGCTCGAACAGGCGAATGCGTCCCGCGAGGATTTTCTCGGCCGCCGCGATGACGTCTCGCGCGGCGCTGGGATCGAGATCGAGCGTCGCCGGATCGAGCGGCGGAAACGCGAAGGCCGGCGTGCCGATCGGCGTGCCGCGCCCCGTCGCGCCCTTGAGGCCGCGCCAGCGGCGCTTCGTCACTTCATCGCGCAGGCGCCACGATACTTCCTGCGGCGTCATGCGGCGCAGCCGATTGAGATACCAGGCAACACTCATGGGGAAAGGCTCAGCGGCTAGGGGATGGGAAGGGACGGATAACGATGGGGCGCAGCGGCGCGGCGCGGGCGTTCTTCAGCGGCGGCGGCGCGGCCGGATTTAGGCGCGATCCCAGCGGCGTGGGCCGGGTCGTGGCGAATGCCGGCCGGGCCAGCGCGTCGCGCGGCCGGGTACGCATGATCTTGGTCATCGCCACCGGGCCGATGATCAGGAACGGCCAGAACAGAGCGGGCGCGCGAATGAGATCGGCCTCGACCATGTTGAAGATCAGCATCATCACGACGATCAGCAGCATATAGGGCGCATCGACATCGCGCCCCTGGCTCGACGCGCGCGAGGCGTTGCCCAGCATCTGCAGCAATTGGCAGGCGACAACGGCGCAACCGACAAGGCCGAGTTCCAGATACGTCTCGATCCAGCCATTATGCGCATGCGGCGGCTTATAGGAGTTCAATTGCCGCCAGATTTCCTGGGTCATTGGCGAGGCTTCGTTCCAGAACGCGCCATAACCATAGCCCAGCCATGGCTTCTGGTGGCCATAAGGCAACACCACGTTCCATAGATCGACGCGGCCGGTCAGCGTGCCGTCCTTGCCCAGAAGCGAGGTCAGGACGTTGAGATCGTTTATCACGAAAATCAGGAACGGCACCGCCAACAGCAGCACCCAGGCGAGTACCACGATTCCGACGCCGGGGCGGCGATACATCGCCCGCACCACGCCGCAGGTGACGAACCCGGCCATCGCCGAGACCCAACTGGTGCGCGACTGCGACTCATAGAGCAGGAAGGTGCACAGCATCATGCCGATGAACCACATGGTTTTCTCGCGGCGCGACGCTCCCGGCGAAATCATCAGATAGAACATGCTGACGGCGCCGGTCGCCATCACGATGCCCAGCGAGTTCTTGTCGCTGACCATGCCCTTCCAGCCGGGAATGCCGCCGGGGTCGGACGACAGCAATTCGTTGACGCCGAAATCGGGAAAGACGATCGCCGCGACCAGCGAGGTGACGGCGATGATGCCGATCGATTCGCAGATCAGGACGACGATATCGCGCAGCGAAAAGCGCGACGCGAGATAGGCGCCCCACAGCGCGGTGGTGATCGCCGTCCCGGACCGGCGCAGCGTGATGCCCGGATAATCCGACCACAGCGCGGACATCACCGCGAGCGCGAGGAAACACAAGACCGGCGTCATGCCCGGTGCGGCCTTGATGATATTGTCGCGATACCGGAATGCTAATATCAAGCTGACGGTAAGAATGATCGCCATCATCACGGTGTTTATCGGCGCGCTCTCGCCGACCTCGGTGTCGGCGTCGCTGTTTCCCGTCAAATAGAGGAACAATGGTACGATCGCGCCGAACTGCGTGATCATCGTGACGAGGTGAAAGATGCGCTCAATCCGGCTCATCGGGACGCGGATCGGCGAATTCGCGGTCGCGCTGAGGGCGGGATAACGCGTGGCAACGGGCTGATACATGGCGGCACCATTTGGCCCCCGAGTCGCTAATTTCCACTTAACATCCCCCCGCCGATCCCGCGTAAGCTGCCGGCGTGACAACGAACAAAGCAGCGCCAACCCCAACTCGCCGCCAGGTTTTGCGCGGCATCGCCCGCGCCAGCGGCTTGATCCTGACGCTTGGCACGGCCCGCGCCGCCGAAGACCCACGCAACGCGCCGCAACAATTTCATCGCTATGGCATCGATCAGGAGACAGTGACGATCGTCACCACGACCGGCCACTATGATTTTCTGGTCGCGGTCATCAGCAACCCCGGAACACCCGACAGCGGCTTCATGTCACGCCGCGCGGTGTCCCCCGATGAGGGTCTGCTCTATACCGCGCAGACCGTTGGGCCGCTGGCGGTCTCGAATCGCGGCGTGCCGTTTCCGACGGACCTGCTGTTCATCAGCGCCGACGGCCGGGTCACACAGGTTCGCGCCTCGATCATGGCCAATGACAATCGGGTCTTCAGTTCCAACATGCCGGTAAAGGCCGCGCTGCAAGTCATCGCCGGAACCGTCATGCGCATATCCGCGCGACCCGGCGATTATGTTCTCAGCCCGCTGTTCGGACGGACGCTGTAAGGGTCGAGGGAAATGGCCGAGAGCGACCCGATCATCATACCAATTGATGTTGTGACGTTGAATTCCACCATATTTGGATATAGTATGCGCGCATTCCAGCGACGACATGGGGGGCAAGGAACGGTGTCCGAATGACCCGGATTTTCGACGCATTGCAAATCCAGGGGGAGCGGCCACGCGAAACCTTGGGCGCGACGCCGCAGGTTTATGGCGAACCGAGCATTCTGCCGCGCGATGAGTTGATCGCGCTCTATCACACGCTGCGCATGCAGTTGCCGCAAGACGCGCCGCCGATCATCGAAATCACCAGTTCAAGCCGGGGCGAAGGCACCTCGACCCTGGCGCGCGATCTCGCGAACACGGTTGCCTCAACCTTGGGCTTGCGCGTGCTTCTGGTGCTGGTCGAGTCGCGTGAGGGGATCGAGCAGGGACTCGAAGCCGTCGCTACCGGCGACGCGCTTGCCACCGATGTCATCGCGCCGGCACGCGATGGTCCCTTCTATCGCGCGACGCTATCGGTCTATGGCGCCGGAGCTCGCTTTCTCTTCGACAGCGGCGGACTGGAACGAGTCTTCGCCGAACTGGTCGAGCTGGTCGATATCGTCTTCATCGACGCCCCGCCGATTCTGGCGGAAGTCGGCAGCATGGTGCTGACACGCTGTGTTGGCGGCGTCGTGCTGGTGGTCGAGGCGGAGCGCACCCGCGCGCCGATCGTCGAACAGGCGCGGCGCGCCGTCGAGGCCAATGGCGGGCGGCTTCTGGGCGTGGTGATGAACAAGCGGCGCTATCACATTCCACGCGCCATCTATCGCCGGCTATAGCGGCCGGCGGACGCTCGGAGAAACGGGGTCTCTTGTACGCTGAATTCTACGGCTTTCGGACCGAACCGTTTCATGTCACGCCCGATGCGACTCTTATCTTTCTGACGAAGGGGCATCGCGAAGCCATTGGCGTTCTCGAATACGGGCTGCGCGTCCGCAAGGGCTTCATCGTCCTCACCGGCGAGGTCGGCGTCGGCAAGACGACGATGCTGCGCCATTCTCTGCGCCGACTCGATCCCGCCAGTTCCGCCATCGTCTATGTCCTGCAGCCGTCGCTGACGCCGCATCAACTCATCAGCTTCATCTGGGAGGAGCTGACCGGCGAAATCGACCCGGTGCAACAGCCCTGGGCCAGCGATACCGGCGAGCTGATCCGCCGCTTGCTGTTTCGACTCAAGGCGCTGCACGATTCGGGCAAGCTGATCGTGATCGTGATCGACGAGGCACAGAATATGCCGGTCGAGACGCTGGAGAGTCTGCGGCTGCTATCCAATCTCGAAAGCGACAAGCAAAAATTCCTGCAGATCGTGCTGGCCGGCCAGCCTGAGCTCGACGAGAAGCTGGAACGCCACGAGCTGCGTCAGCTCAATCAGCGCATCGCCGTTCGTACACGAATCGACAATCTGTCGACCACCGAGGCACTGGCCTATATCCAATATCGCATCGATATCGCCGCCGGCCGCCATCTCGAAATCTTCACCCCCAGCGCGCTCGCCTATATCGCCGCCGCCGCCGCCGGCAACCCGCGACGCCTCAACATTTTTTGCGACAACGCCCTGATCAATGGCATGGGCCACCGCGCGGCGGTGGTGACGCGGGACATCGCGGCGGAAGCGATCGCGCCGCATCTCGGGCGCCAGCGCGCCGCCACCAGTATACTGCCGGCATGGCTGACGGAATCCATGTCGCGCGCGAGCCGGGTGCGCTATGCCGCGCTGGGCCTCGCTGCCATCGTCGCGCTCGGCCTCGCGGTCGGGCTCGGCACCGATCTCGTGTCGGGCGAGGCGGCCCCGCTGCAAGCCGCCGCCTGGCAAGCCCGCCATGGCGAGACGCTGATCGCCACGCTGCCGCGCGAAGATCAGCCGATCTCCGATGTCACGCCGCACGCGGCCCCGGCCGCCGCGCCGGCGCCGGTCATCAAAGCCGCCATCGCGGATATCGCGAAACCCGTCCCGCCTGCGCCACCCCCGGTGGCGCGTTATCGGGTGGAGACGCAGGAAACGCTCGGTGAATTATGCAAGCTGTCCTATGGCATTTGCGGGGCCAACATGCTGCACGCGCTGGCGCTGGCCAATCCGACCATCGACCCGCTGCACCTCGTCGCCGGCGAGATCGTCTATCTGCCGGTGATCGAAAATCTTACGCCGGTCGTGCCGTAAGCGACGCGTCCCCGGCTGATCGATTCAGCGCCGCCGCGACGCCATCATCGAATGCCGCGACCATGCATCCGAGATCGAGACGGTCGCGGGTCGCCAGCGCGCCTTGGGCGAGACGGTCGCGCAGGCCGGCATCGCGGGCGAACCGCCCGAGACCGGCGCGGAGACCGTCGTCCGGCGCCAGAATCAGCCCATTGCGGTCAGCCTCGACATAGTCGATTTCGGGACTGTGCAGATCGGACTGAATGGTGATCAGCGGCATGCCATGCGCAAAACCGCGATTGACGGCAAGGCCGACATAACCGGGAATCACCAGCGCGTCGCTCGCCCGGTAAATTCGGCCGATACCGGCGACATCATGCACGGCGCCGAGGAAATGGCACCAGGGCGCGCCATCGGCCGTGGCTTCTAGGGCGGCACGTTCCGGTCCGTCCCCGACGATGACCGCCTCGGCGCCGATTCCCTCGTCACGCAACGCCGACACCGCACGGATCAAGTCCTCGACCCGCTTACCGGCCAGCAGCCGGCCGACGAAGGTAAGGACGATGGCGTCGGGCGCGATGCGCAATTCCCGGCGCAACACGGCGCGATCCAATTTTTGCGCCTCGGCGTGAAACGCGATTTCCTCGTCCAGATCGATGGTGTTGTTCAGCACCCGAATCCGGTCGCGCGGCATGCCGGCGCGCACGATGTTCACGACCCCGGAATCGGTGTAGGCGAGATAGCCCGAGACCGAGCGTACCAGCATCCGCTTCGCGGCATTCACCGCGCGCGTGAACATCCGCCCGGCGCGGCCACGCCCGCCATCAAGAAAATCCTGGCCGGTGCCGAAGCCCCAGAACAACACCGGCTTGCCCAATAGTCGGAACCAATAGAGCAGCACGAGGTTCATGAAATATTTAACCTCGTGGCCGATCACCAGCGCGTCATAGCCGCCGAACGCGATGCGCCAGAAAACCGGCTGGTAGACGAGTCGCCTGCCGAGCAGCCGAATAAACCGATTGCGCACGAATTGGCTCTTGAAGGCATAAGGCAGCGGCGCCGCGACGACGCCGCTGCCGGGCTCCGGCTCGCCATAAAACACGACATAGTCACGGTCACGCGTGGTGCCGAGCCGGCGGAAAAACGCCTCGCGATAATTGGGCACGCAGCCTTGATGCAGAATGGCGATACGGGGCACAGTGGTCATGACCGGCTAGTAACTCAATTTGAATTGGCGCTGAAACAATTCCAGATTGACCAGTATCCAGATCAGTTTTTCGTGATTCTGGCGACCGCTTTCGTGTTCGGCGAGGGTCCGGTCGATGGTGGCGGCATCACATAGCGTGCGCGCCAACGAGCCCGGCGCGTCGATCAATTCGCGGACAAAGCCGCGCATCGGACCCCGGAACCATTCGTTGATCGGCACTCGGAAGCCGACCTTTGGCCGCTCCAGAATGATATGCGGCAGGATGTTTCGCATGGCGCCGCGCAGAATGTATTTCTGGGTCATGCCGCGAATCCGCCAGCGGTCCGGCAGCCGCGCCATCAATCGCGCGAGCTCGGTATCCATGAAGGGCATCCGCGCCTCGATCGAGGCGGCCATGGTGATGCGATCGCCGCGCTCCAACAGATTGTCCGGCAGCCACGAGGTCTGGTCGAAATAGAGCGCGCGCTCCAAGGCGGAACGGTGCCCATCGACCCGGAATGGGCCGGAATCGATGGGACGCCGCTCGCTCACCCCCGACAAAAGACGATCGCGCTCGGCATAGGTCAGCGCCCCCATCCAACGCGCCATGCGCTCCGCCGGATCGCGAAGCGCCATCGACGCCGCCAGGATCTTGATGCGGCGAAAGCGATAGGGCAGCGCATTGATCAGCGGCCCGACCACGCGGTCATGGGCGCAGGCGGGCATCGCGCGGTGATAGATCGCGGCAAACCGCTCGGCCGAGTGTTTGGGATAGCCGCCGAGCAGTTCATCCGACCCCTCGCCGGTCAGCACCATCTTCACGCTCTTCGATGCTTCGCGCGAAATCAGATAGATCGGAATGTTCGAAGCTTCGGCCACCGGCGCGTCCTGATGATCGATCAGGAACGGCAAATATTGCATCAAATCGTCGGCGGCGATGGTCAGCGCGGTGTGGTTGGTCTTGAACTGCTGAGCGATCATCGCCGCGTAGGGCAGCTCCGAATAGCGCGCCTCGCGAAATCCGACGGAGAATGTGTTGATCGGCTGCGTCGAATGCCGGCTCATCAGCGCGACGATGGCCGAACTGTCGAGGCCGCCCGACAGAAAGGCGCCGAACGGCACGTCGGAGACCATGCGGATGCGGACCGCCTCGTCGAGCGCCGCCGAAAACGCCGCGACCGGATCGCGCGGCAATTCGGTATCGTCCAACGCCGGCGCATCGCCATAGGGCGGGTGATAGAACGGCGTTTCGGTAAGGGTGCCGCGCTCCCACACCGCATAGCAGCCGGGCATCAGCTTGCGGATGCCGGCGAAGAGGGTGTGTGGCGCCGGGACATAGCGATAGACGAAATAATCGGCAAGCGAGGCGCGATCCAGCGCCGGCGCGAGATCGCCAAACGCGAGAATCGCCTTGATCTCCGAGCCGAACAGAATCCGGCCGCCGGTCTCGTGGATGAACAGCGGCTTCTTGCCGAAATGGTCGCGCGCCAGCACCAGGCGTTGATGCATGTCGTCCCACAGCGCGAAGGCGAACATGCCGCGAAACCGCTCGACGCAGCGCGGCCCCCATTCGACATAAGCGTTGAGCAGCACCTCGGTATCGGAGGCGGTGCGGAAGCGATGCCCCTTGGCCTCAAGCGTGCGGCGCAGTTCCTGAAAATTATAAATTTCGCCGTTGAAGATCAGCGTCACGCCGCCCGACTGGTGGGTGATCGGCTGGTCACCGGTCGCGAGATCGATGATCGCCAACCGGCGATGGCCCAGCCCGATCGTGTGCTTGCCGTCGGCCGTGCTCTGGACAAAAAACCCCTCGCCATCGGGACCGCGGTGGCGAATGCGATCGGTCATCGACTTGAGGCGCTGGCCCGCGTCGCGCGGTTGGCCCGGCAGAACGAATCCGGCAATGCCACACATGGTCTTATTCCGCCGCCGGAGAGGATGCGGGCGCCGGCCGGGACGCCGGCAGCGCAAGCATCTCAAATGCCTTGTCATAGGCCGCAAGCAGCGGCGGCACCGAAAATTCCCACGCCAGTTTGGCGCGCAGCCGCTCCATGCCGAAATCATGCATCTGCTGGCGCCGGCCCGGATCGCCGATCAGCCGCAGCACGCCACGCGCCAGCGCCGCATCATTGTTGGGCTCGACATAGAGCGCGGCCACGTCGGCCGAAACACGCGCCTCCTTAAGGTCGTAGCAAACGATCGGCAAGCCGAAATACATATATTCGATGATCTTGTTCATCGTACTTTGGTTCGACCACTCGTTCTTGGGATCGGGATCGAGGGCGATATCGGCCGAGGACAGGATACGGCACAGATCGTCGTCGCTGACGCGGCCGGTAAAGGTGCAATAATCCGCGACGCCGATCTCGGTCGCATAGTGCTTGATCGCCGGCTGATGCGGACCGCCGCCGACGAAGACGGCATGAAAATCGCTGAACCCAAGTGTGCCGCTCAAATGCTTCACCGCCCGGACCATGTGATCGACGCCGTCCTGGGCGCAGATCTCGCCGAGATAGACGAGGAGGAATTTCCGGCCCTTGCGCCACGCCGGATCGGGCGCATGAACCTTGAATCGGTCGAGGCTGGGCCCGGAGCGCACCACATAGACATCATCGGGCCGCTTACCACCGCGCCGTATCGCGATTTCCTTGTGGCTCTCATTGGTGGTGATCACGAGATCGGCCTGATGGAACGTCATCTTTTCCATCCACAGCAGCGCGCGCGCGACAAGGCCGCGATCCTTGCCGAACTTCACCGCGAACATCTCGGGCGACAGATCGTGATGGTCGAAGATGAAGCGTTTGCCAAACAGGTGCCAGAACATGGCGAGCGGCCAATAGGTTTCGGGCGGATTGCAGACATGCAGCACGTCGAAACCGCGGCCCAGCGCGACCCGCACCGACAGGAGCGCCGTCGCGATGAGGCACCATACGAACTCGGCGACAAAACTCAGCGCCGACGATCCCGAGATCGGCAGCGGATAGCGATGGATCGCGACCCCCTCCAACACCTCGTAGCCGGTGTTGAAGCCCTTCATCCGGGGACAGATGACGCTGACCGCGTATCCGGCCCGCGACAGGGTCGTCGCTTCGAGCCAGACTCGCCGATCGAACGGCACGGGCAGATTTTGTACCACGATGAGGACACGCCGAGTCTGACGGTTGCTGCTCATGGATTAATCACCGCGACTCGCGGCAGCGGCGTGACGGCCGCGCGGGCGTCCAAGTGCGACTCGACATGGCACTTTATCCTTTGCAAAAAAAACATTGCCGCGTATACGGATAACCCGCGACTTTGAGGCACGATCAAAACAAATGGCGGGACGGGGCGAGCCGACATCAACTCCAATTCCAATCCAAGATCGACGCGCGGGAATTGTGGATAAGTTGCGCAAAAACCAGCCTAACAATGAAACGTTAACAAACTCGAACCTGTGGTTACGATCGTCCGCCGGCGTTCGGCCAGCGCCAAATCACCGTGCACCATCGCCATGCCCATGAAAAAAATACTGACCCGCTGCCTGGTGTTCGTGCCGATGTTGTTGCTGCTGGCCTGCGCCGATCGCGCCGAAACGGTGCCCTACCCGCCACGCGCCGCCTATCTGCCGTTGCCGCCCTATCGGCTCCAGGCGGGCGATGTGCTCGATGTCAAATTTCTCTACACGCCGGAACTCAACGAGGAGCAGACCGTACAACTCGACGGTCACGTCTCGCTCCTCTACGCGCCGAACCTTAAGGTTGCCGGCAAGACGATGCCGGAAGCCCGCCAGATGGTGATGGCTGCTTATCGCGGCACGTTGCGCGACCCGGCCGCCGAATTGGCGGTGAAGGGCCCGCTGCAATGGAAGGTCTATGTCGCGGGCGAGGTGACGACGCCCGGTGAATTCATCACCCAAGGGCCGCCGATGACCTTGACGCAGGCGATCGCCCGCGCCGGCGGTCTCAAGGAAACCGCCGACGCCAACAATGTCGTGCTGCTGCGGCGCGATGGGCCGGTCGAGCGCGCCTATGATGTCAGTTTTGTCAACGCTGCCGGCCATCATGGCGACGCCGCCGATATTCAGCTCGCCGACCACGACGTGCTGTTCGTGCCGCGCACCGATGTGGCGCAAGCCGGCCTGAACTGGCGCCAGTATGTCCTGCAGTTCGTCCCGCCGAATTTCAGCTTCGTGCTCGGCTCCTCCGGTTCGGTTATCCCCTAATCCCATGATCGTTTCAGCCATATGGGGAGCGACCCGATGATCGTCGAAATGACGCCGCGGAGCTTGCTCAACGTCATATTCCGCCACCGCGTCAAATTCATTCTGGCGGTCGCGACCTGCCTGTTCCTCGCGGCGGCCTACTGCCTAGTCGCGACGCCAAAGTACAAAAGCACCGCCGAATTGCTGGTGCGGTTCGGGTCGGGCCAGCAGCAGACACGCTTCGGAGCCAGCGGTATCACCCCCGAAATCACCGCGCAGCAGCAGGAACGTAAGGAAATCGTCAATTCGCAGATCGCTTTGTTGCACAGTCGCGATCTCATCACCGATGTCCTGCATACGGTTGGTATCGCGCGGCTCTACCCCAAATTGGCCAATAGCGGCACGCCGCCCGCGGTCGAACAAAGCGCCATCGAGCAATTGGACCACGATCTGGTGACGGAGGGCGGCAAGGATTCGGACGTCATCGATCTGTCGATGCTGAATCCCGACCCGAATATCGCCGCCGAGACGTTGCGCGTGGTGATCGCCAAATTCCAAAAACGCGAAGCATCGATCTATCAGTCACAGCAGCTTGGTTTCCTTCAGGACCAGCTGCAACAAGCGCGCACGCAGTTGACCGGCTCGCGCAACGCTGTAGAGGATTTCAAGACCAAGTCGGGAATCTCGTCGCTCGATGAGGAACGTTCGCTGATCCTCCATCAGCGTTCGGACACCCAGCAGAAGCTGGTGGCGGAGATCAGCCTCGAGCAAGAGGCCGAGCAACGCTATCAGCGAACCGAGGTATCGCTTAAGAAACTGCCGTACCAGATCACGCTCGGCAACGAATCCGATCGCTTCAAGCCGGTCGACGACGCACGCGAGCGGCTTAGCGAATTGCGCCAGCGCGAATATGAAATGTCGCTCAATTATCGCGACAATAGCGTGCCGATCACCAACCTGCGCAAGCAGATCGGCTTCGCCGAGGACGAGTTGGCGCGCCTGTCGAAGCAAGGCGTGGCGCGAGTTCGGACCGGCCCCAACCCGGTCTATCAGGGCCTGCAAACCGACGCGCTGAAGGCGGCTGGGGACGAGGCCGCCGCCGCGGGGGCGCGCAAGCCGCTCGAGGCGGAGTTGGAACGGCTGGACGCGCGGCTCGACGAGCTCGGCAAGAAAACCGGCAAGCTGAACGAGCTTGAGTTGCAGCAGCAGGTCGATGAGGAGAATTTCCGCAACTATCTGCAAGGCGTCGAAAGCGCCCGACTGACCAACGATCTCAACCGCGAGGGCATAACCAGCGTCGCGGTCGTGCAAGAGCCAACTGTCCCGTTCAAGGTCGCGCAGCCGCGCATCATGTTCATCATGCTGATTGCGCTGGCGCTTGGAATCGCGATCGGCATCGCCATCTCGTTCTTCTCCGAAATGACGGACGAGGCATTCAGCATGCCGAACCAGATCGAATCGGTGATCGGTGTCCCGGTTCTGGCTGTCTTTCCGCTATCGCCGCTCGCCGGCCGAACGTGACGCTCCGTCGGTCGGATTATGCACCGTCATTTTATTTTAACGCTGACGATTAGTTCCAGCCTGCTGCTTGCCACTTCGGCATTCGCCCAGCTCATTCCCAGTCCCAGCGCCAACCGGCAACTCTACGTTCGGAACAATAACGGCAAAATCATCGAGCGGCTTTCGCCGCGGCTCAATCAGTACGATGTTTTCGATATGAGGCGCGGGACGGCGCCGATCGGCGTCGCCAAGATATTGGGCCAGCGTCTAATCATCTATGATCTCAATAACCATATGATGGCGTCCGTGCGGGCGGAGCTGCTGCCGCCCGATTCCAATCTCGCGATCATCAGCATTGTGCGTGACCGCAACGGTCACCCGATCGGTATGCTGGAGCGTTACTGATACGGAGGCCCGACTGCTAAGAACTCCTTAACTGGCGAGGGCTAGAGTCCGTCCGAGCAAAATTCATCTTGTTCGGGATAGCCCCTTGCCCCCAGTCCAGCAGCTTCGCGGCGATGCCACCAGCGCCAGCTTTACCGCCGCCGTGGCACAGGTGGCGCAAGTCAAATACATCAGCGATTTGGATCAGGATCGGCGCAGCCCGTCGGACGGCGCCCCGGCGCCCGCGCCGCTGGATCTTGGCCGCAGCGTCGCACCGCAGAACTATCCGCCTTCCGCGATCACCCTCTTGCTCGCGGCCGAGACGCTGGCGATCTTCATCACCGGGCATTTGACGGCATTGCATTATGGGATTGGCTATGGCGAGACGGTCTTCGGCCCACATAAATTGATCCTGGCCGGTGCCGCGTTGCTGTTCCCGATCGCCGCGATTTTCCAAGGCAGCTTCGTCACCCGCGCGCGCGGCATCCGGGCCATCTGGGGTATGCGGATCATCGCGCCGCTGGCGGTTGCACAGCTCGCCGCGTTCGCGGTATTCGCCGCTCTATTTCCGGACCTGCCCCTAGCCAGTTCGGCGACCATCTTGCTGCATTGGGCCGGAAGCTGGTTTATCGCGAGCTATCTCGCCGCCGGATTTCTCGACACGGGAATGGAGGCGTTGCTGAGGCGCCGCGAGCGCGCCGGCAAATCGCTTCGCCGCGTCGTGGTGTTCGGCGGAGGCGCCCATGGCCAGCGCTTCATCGATGCCCTGACGCGACAGCCCAATCGTTGCGTCCGGGTCGCCGCCTTCTTCGACGATCGCACCAGGGCGGTTCCGGGCGAGATCGCGGACGTTGCTTTCGGTGGCGGCGCCGAGGAGTTGATCGCCTTCGTCCAGCGTGAACCGGTCGACGAAATCTTCATCGCCCTGCCTTGGTCGGCCGACAATCGCATCCTCGACATTCTGCGTCAGTTCCGGCCGCTGCCGGTGCCGGTGCGGTTGGCGCCCGATTCGACTCTGCTGAATCCGGCGCTGCTCGGACGCGACACCACGGCAAGCGCGGCGCTGGCGCCCGTCATTCGCCAAACGCCGCTGTCGCCTTGGGGGCAATTCTACAAGAGCATCGTCGACCGCTTCATCGCGTCGATGGCGCTGCTCTGGCTGTCGCCGCTTCTTGTCATTATCGCGCTCGCCATTAAGCTGACGAGCCGTGGCCCCGTGCTATTCCGGCAGCAGCGGCTCGGCTTCAACAATCGGCCGTTCGCCGTTTATAAGTTCCGCAGCATGCGCGCGGCGCGGACGACGGACGAGACGCTGAAGCAAGCGACCCGGCGCGATCCCCGCATAACCAGCGTGGGTGCCTTCATTCGTCGCTGGAGCCTCGATGAGCTGCCCCAGCTGCTGAATGTGCTGCGCGGCAACATGTCCTTAGTGGGCCCGCGGCCACACCCGATGTGGCGCCAGGCCAGCGATCTGTGGGACCAGGGTGGAAATGAGCCGCTGGAGGCGATCATCCACGAATATGCCGCGCGCCATCGCGTAAAACCTGGCATCACCGGCTGGGCGCAGATTTCGGGCTATCGCGGCGAGACGGCGACCATCGAGCGCATGCACAAGCGGGTCGAGCTCGACATCTACTACATCGATCATTGGTCTCTATGGTTCGATTTCACGATCATCATGCGGACCTTCCTCGCTCTGTTCAAATCCCAGGGCGCGTATTAGAGGGTCGCGTGAGAACGCCCGCCCGCCGCCAGTCCGTCGCCATCTTGCTGTTCGCGGCCGCGATCATCGCCGCCACTCCGCTCGACGCGGCAACGGCACCACTCTGTCTCACGCCGGCGCCGCCCGCCGACCAGCGGTTTCAGCCATTGACCGCGACGCCGCCCCATCCCTGGCCCGCGCCAACCATCCGGTCGGATCACCCGCGCTTGTTTTTCGACGCGGCCCATTTTCGGCGCTTTCGCGCCCATTGGAACGATCGCAGCTCGAATTATGCCTCGATCGTTCATCCCTACAAATTCGATACCGGGTTCGACCCGGTCAGCGAGGCCTTGCGCGGTCTCGCCACCAACGATCAGCCTGCCTGCCGATTGGCGGCGCGGACGGCCGCCGGCGATTTCCACCCACCGAAAAATCTGGCGAGCGGGCCGCCCGGCGGCTTCGACTGGGATTTATTCGGTCCGCCGCAATATGCTTATGGCAATGCCGCCGCCCTGGTCTTCGATTGGTGTTATGACGCACTGACTCCCGACCTGAAATCGCGGCTGGTCGCCAAGATCGAGAAGCAGAATCAACGGCGCGAGGACGCGCTTAACAAGAAGTTTCAGTGGCACGAGGCACATTTCCTCGGCATGCACGCCTATCTGATGGGCGTGCTGGCGATCCAGGGCGAGCCAGGCGCCAGCGACCGGCTGCAAAAGGCCCAGAACGTGCTGCAGAACTGGACCGACATCGGTAACGAACTTCATGGCGACGGCAGCTATAAGACGTACACTTATCAAGACGAATTCTTCGTCACGCCGGCGATCTTGTGGAGCATGGCAACCGGCCAGGACGTCGTCCGCCGCAACCAGTTCATCATGCACCACGCCGACTTCCTGCTGCGGCGGCTATCGCAAGACGGCAAGGATTTCGTCGCGGGACCAGGCGATCAGGCGTCCGACGCGCGTGGTATGATCATTCGGCTGCAAGATCCGTCGCCACTAGGCCCGTTGATGATCGCCGACTATCTCCACGACCAATCGGCGCAGTGGCTCGGGCAGTTCATGCTGGAGAAACAAGGTTTCGGCCGACGCTGGAACGAACCGCTGTGGCTTGATCTGATTTTTCACGATGATGATCTAAAGGCTGAGCCGCCGCGGGCGGCCGGCATTCCCCTCGTCCGCTATATGCCCCAAAGCGGCAGCGTCGATATGCGGTCGGCCTGGAATCTGGGGCGCGCCGACGCGCGCGATATCGACGCCTGGTTCTATGTCGGGCCGATGACCGAGCATGCCGAAATGGATGTCGGCGATATCACGCTGTGGCGCGGCAACGACGATCTGATCACCGAGGGCGCCAATTATTTTAGTCGGCCGACGCGCTACCACATTCTCTGGGGTGCGCTATCGCTGGCGCGCAACACCGCCGTCTTTTCGCCGGCAGGCAGCAGCGCGCCCGACCTTGAGGGCAGCCAGTTGCCGCCGCCGACCATGGTCTATGATGATGGCAACGCTTATGGCGCGATCGGCGCCGAGCGGCTGGTCAAGGGGGAGAGTGCCGATACCAGGGCACGGCTCGCGCGGCTGTCCGCAGAGGCCTATCCCGTCACCAATCGCATCATCTGGTATCCCGAATACGCCGCCTATCTCGGCCGCATCACCGATTTCAGCGACGGCGGAGCCATCGCGGCCGCGACCGGCGACGCGGCGGCGGCCTACGATCCGCGCCATGTGCTGTCGTTCCGGCGCAGCGTGATCGACGCCAAGCCTGACGTCTTCATCATTCGCGACCGCTTTCGGTTGCGCGATGTCGGGCGGGTGCGGATGCTGTTCCACACGCGCCAGCGGCCCGAGGCGCCCGGCCTTAAAATCGTGACCGGCACCGCCGAGGCGGGCATCCTCGAAGGCAAGGGCGATCGCGTCACGGTAGTGCGCGGCGATAGTCAGGCAACCATTCAAGTGCTGTGGCCGAAGAGCGCGACCATTCGCCTGATCGGCGGTCCTGGCTATGAGAATTACGTCGACGGCACCAATGTCGATCCGCGCACCACGAGCGCCGATTGGCTGCTGAAGCAGCCGGACTATCCGGCGCGGCTCGCCCGTGTCACCGGCACCTGGCGGGTCGAGATCGAAACCGATCCGGCGGCGGCCGCGGGCGAAACCATCGTCGCCATCAGTGTCGGCGCGCACGGCGCCAGCCCGCCGGCGATCCACCTCGTCCGCAATGGCGCGGCGGAGTCGATCCGCCTGCGCCGCGCCAATGGCCGAGAGATCGCCATTGGCCTGGCTAGCGTTCGGGAACCCGATCGTGACCTCGCCACCTGCGCCGGCCACTAAGATGACGCCCGTGAAGCAAATGATGGCTTGGCCACGGGACCTGCGGCTCAACCCGATGCCGGGCCTGATCCATGACGGGCTGGAGCAGCGCTTCGGCTGGCGTGTGGCGCGCTTCGGCTATTGGCGCGGCCTCGTCGGCCGTGATGTCATCCTGCATATCTCTTTCCCGCACGAGGCCTTCCGCAACCGGTCCAAGGCAATCACTCTGGTTCGGGCGGCACTCAGCTTCTGGCTGCTGCGCCTCGCGAAGCTGCGACGCCATCGTCTGGTTTGGACGGTCCATAATCTCGCGGGTCATGAGGGCCACCACCCGCGCCTCGAAAGCGCGTTCATGGACCGCTACACCCGCATGATGGATCTGGTGGTGCACCTGAGCGGCGCCGGCCGCGACGCCGCGCTGGCGCGCTATCCGCAACTGGCCGACACGCCGGCCGTGATCATTCCCCATCCCCATTACCGGGCACCGGAGACCGGGGCGCCGACTCGGGAAGCGGCGCTGCGGCAACTGGGCTTGCCGCCCGATTGCAAGCTGCTGCTCGCATTCGGCGCGGTCCGGCGATACAAGAATTTAGTCGCCTTGATTCGTGCCTTTTCCGACCTCCCCGGCGACGATATCAGGTTGCTGGTGGCGGGCGCGCCGCTCGATGCCAGATTGGCCGGCGCAATCCGCGAAATCGCGACCGATCCACGCGTGACGTTGACACTGCGGCGCATCGACGAAAGCGAAATCGCCACCCTGTTCCGCGCCGCCACGCTGGTGGTCGCGCCCTATTTCGACATTCTCAATTCCGGCGCGGCATTCATGAGCCTAACGCACGAGCGGCCGGTGCTGGTCCCCGATCGTGGGGCGATGAAGGAGTTGCAAAGCGGGGTCGGCGCCGATTGGGTCGGTTTATTCGATGCGCCGCTGACGCCGCTCTTGCTGGGCAGCGCCGTGCATTGGGCGGCCACGCCGCGCGGCGCCAGGCCTGACCTCTCGGCTTTCGCGCCGGAACGGAGCGCCGCCTCCTACGACGCGGCGCTGTCGAAGCTGCTGGGGATCCCGGCGGGGGTTACTTAGCCGTCGCCATATAAACGCCGTCCCAATCGGTCGGCGGGGGCGCTGCCTCGAACTCTCGGATGCGATGTTCATAGAGCGAGTAGAACGGCATAGTCAATTCGGGTGCCTCGGCGCGGCATTCGTGAATCCGCTCGCGCGCCGCGGCCCAGCGCTGCGCGCGATAGGCCGCCAGCATCGCGTCGTGCTTGATCTTGAGGGCGGCGAAGGCCGGATTGGCGGCAACCGTCTCGTCGCCCAGTAAGGTGAAAATTCGCACCGGCCGCGTCTTGCCCTTGACCAGGATGAGATCGAGTTCGAGCGACGCGAAGTCGGCCATCTCCGCCGCCGTCTGCTCACCCAGCACGATGTCGACGCCATAGGTCTTCGACTGGCCCTCGAGACGCGAGCAGACATTCACCTCGTCGCCCAGCACCGAATAATTAAGCCGCTGCGGCGTTCCCATATTGCCGACGCAGCACTCGCCGGTATTGACGCCGATGCCGATCCGCACCGGAATGAACGTGCGTGCTTCCGCCTCCGCCTCGCCGCGGAGCGTCGTGTTGAAGCGCACTAGCTCCGATCGCATCGCCAGCGCCGCCCGGCAAGCATGTTCGGCGTGCTTCGGGTCATCGACCGGGGCGTTCCAGAACGCCATGATCGCGTCGCCCATATATTTGTCGATCGTGCCGCTGGCGGCGAGAATGGCGTCGCTCATCGGCGTCATGAAGCGGTTGACGAAATGGGTCAATTCCTGCGCGTTGAACCGCTCTGAAATCGTGGTGAAGCTGCGAATGTCGCTGAACATCAGGGTCAGCGTGCGCATCTCGCCACCCAGTTTGAGGCGACTCGGATCGTCGGCGAGGCGCTTTACCAATTGCGGATTGAGATAGCGCGCGAAGGCGGACTGAATGAATTCGCGCTGGCGCCGCGCCTGACGCCCGGTGATCGCATCGGTGCCCCACAGCGCCAGGAGAAAAGCGACGCTCGGCTCCAGCAGCGGCGCCATCACACCGGTAAAGTAGGTGGCCGCGAAGCCCGCGCCCCACAGCACCAGCAACAAGGCCGCGCCGACCAGGACATAGAAGAGCAGCCCGCGATGCAGGAGACCGAGCGCGGCGCCAATCGCAGCCAGAATCAGCACCAACAGAATCTCGCCGCCAAGATCGAGCCGCCGGGAATACCGGCCCTCAACCAGCTGCGCCACCGCATTCGCATGAATCTCGACGCCCGGCATCTGACCGCGCGGCCCCGGATGGACGGCGGCGAAGGGTGTGCGATGCCGATCGGTCAGACTGACGATCTCGCCGATCAGGATAATCTTGTTCCCGAACCACGCCGCGGGCAGCGGCGATACCAGCTGCGCCGGATAAATCATAAAAGGTGGCGTGGCACTGTCGGGGCGGCCGTGCCACGCGATTTCCGCCCGAACCGGCGGCGGCGTCTCGCCAGCGCGCTGAGCCAGGGCGCGGGCTAGGCCCGGCACATAGCGGCCATCCGCGCCGACCTCTCCCGGAAAAATCCAGCGCACCGTGCCATCCACCGGATCGACCGAGAATTCGGCCCGCGCCCGCAGCCGGGGCGGCACGAAGCCATTGAGGTAATCGAGCTGGGCCGAATTCACATTCAGGCCATTATCGCTGTAGGAGACGAAGAGCGGTGTCTTGAGATGCGCCATCGTTTCCTTCAGCAGCGCGTCCTTGCTCGGCTCGGTCGGCTGATCGAACAAGATGTCGAGGCCGATGGCGCGCGGCTTCTTGGCGTCGAGATTGGTCAGCAGCTTGGCCAGGAATTCGCGATCGACCGGAGAGCGGTACGGGAACAGGCTCAGCGTATCTTCCGTCACCGCCACGATGATGACGTTTGGATCCTGCGGCGCCGGCGGCAACAAGGTCGCGGTGCGAATATCCTGCACGATGCGTTCGAGTTGCGTCAGGACGGCAATCTTGTGCGCCGCCAGAATCGCGACCCCCGTGACGACCAGCGTCACTGCCGCGAACACCGTCAGCACCCGCCACTTGATGGTCATGCGATGGGTCCGGACCGCCCCGCGACGCGAAAGCCCGCGATCAGTGGGCCGTCCGCGCCAGCGCCTTCACCTGAGGGATGCATCCGACCTCGATCATCCAGGCCGCGCGCATCGCATCGTTGCTGACTGCCGGCGGAATGCGGATCAAGGTGATCGCCGCCTCCTTATCGCCGAGGCGAATCATGTAGGTGGCGCGCGTGCGCAACGGCATCTCGGTCGTGACGTTAAGCCGGTCGGCCCCGGCGTGCCATTCCGCCCGCGCCAGCCAACTGCGATCGTAGGGCGCGATGGAAACGGCCTGGGCGCCGCCGCCACCGGGGCGCCAGAAAACCATCGGTTGCTTCGCCGGCAAGCAGCGATTGCCGTCGCGCGTGACATCGATCAGCCAGGGCTCCGGCGGCACCGGATCGTCGCTGGCGCCACGAACAACACCGAGTTCGGAATTGTCGGCCAACTCCTGCGTGACCAGGGTTCGCAGGGCACCGCCGACATCCGCCGTGGAGCCGCCCTGGGCGGGGCCCGGCGGCAGATTGCTTGGCCCGCGCAGCTTGACGATGCGCCCGCTGACGGAAATCAGCGTCACGACCTGCCCTTCCTTAAGCGTCAGCGGCTTGTTGCCATCGACCTCGGCGCCCGGTTTCAAATCGATGCCGCGCGCCTCGACGACTACCAGATTCGCGGCCTGGGTGGGCCGTGGATCGGCGGCCAGAAGCGCGGCCAGGGCGGCGGCGGCCAGAACGATCCGTGACGATGTCTTCATCGTACCTCCCGGGGCGAGAGCGCGGATTGCCGCGATTTGGGAGGTGCCGCCGGCGCGCCGCCATCGCCGTCGCCCATTACCGTGAATGCCGCCCAGTAGAAGGGATTGGCGGTCACCGGCCGCGCAATCAAGGCAAGCTGTGACTGGCGCAGCGCCTCGGCCGTGCCGCCGCCGGTCCCCAGGCGCTGGAACAGGCCGACCATCAGCGCGACGGTCGGCACCGACGGCACTTCCCAATGGCTCGCGACCAGGGTGCGCGCGCCCGCGAAGAAGAAGGCTTGCGCCACGCCGGACAGTGCCTCGCCGCCGAATTTGGTGCCGCTTTCGGCGGTGTTGCAGGCCGATAGCACGACCAGGTCGGCATTGAGGCGCAACCCCGCTATTTCGCTGGCATCGAGCAATCCGTCCGCGCTCTTCGACGTCGCCGGCACCGGCGGCGGCGACAGCGCCAGCGCCGGTTGCGTCTGGCAGCTAAGCTCCCCCGGCAGCAGCCCGTGCGTGGCGAAATAGAGCACGCGGAATTGATCGAGCGGCTCGCGCCGGAATGCCGCCTCGGTGGCGGCCGGCCCCAGGAGCAGCGAATCCGGCCCGGCCCCCAGACTTGCCGCGACCTGGCGCAGCTCCGACGCGGTCTCGGGCAGCGGCGCTAGGGCGCGCAGCAGCCCCGGCGGAATCGGTCCGTCACCGCCGCAATGGCTCGCCAGTGTCTCAAGGCCCGAGCGGCTGCCGCGGGCGGGCGCCCGGCCCTCGAAGGTTGGATTGCCGATGCCGAGGAATGGGCGCGTGGCACCAACGCTCGCCACCTTGTCGCGCAGCGTGACGAAGGCCCGCACCGAGGGCACCACACTGCTGGCGACGCGGCGCACCAGCCAGGCGGCGCGGCCATAATCCCGCGCACCGACCGGCGGCTCGGTGACGAGGAGGGCCAGCGGCAGGCTCGCCAGCGCATCGCCCGGCACCACGATCAGCCGGTCGATGCCGGCCAGGTGGCTGGCGATCGGACCGAACAGCGTCGCGTAAAGGCGATAAGAGTCGGCGACATCGAACTGGCCGATCCGGCCATTGCGGGCGTCGAGAACCGCCCGCATGGCGCGGACCGATGTCGCGATCGCCTGCCGATCCGACTTGATCGGCCGCGCGACAAAATCATGCGCCGTCACGAGGATTACCGCCGCGCGGTCCCGGCCGAATTCGAACTCGACCAGGGCCTCGTCGCCGTGCAGCCGCCGTTGCAATTCAGGCAAAGCCACCGGCGCGGGGCTGGCGAGACGAAAATAGCCCGGGAATTGCCGGCGGATTTGTGTTTCCAGCGTCTGGCGCCGCGTGTTCTGGCTATCGACCTCGCGCAGCAGCGCCTGCTCGCGATTGGCGCCGCGCTGTTCCTGCGGCAGCGAGGATTCATATGCCAGCATGAGACGCGCGGTGTCGCGCTGGCGCTCGGCATCCTGCAGGTCGCGCACCAGTTTTTCGCTGGCCGGGTCGCGGGCGGCAAGACGGGCCGAGGCGCGCGCGATGGTCTGATCGGCGACGCCGGCGGACATATATTGCAGCGCGCTAAACAACATGCCATCGATCTCGGCACGGCGCGCCGGCGTCGCTTTGTCCAATTTGTCGACGATGGTGACAAGCGGCGCCACCTGATCATAGACCAGCAGCCCGCGCGCTACATCGTCCTTGGCCATGATGTCGAGCGCGAATTTGAAGGCCCGGAGCGCCTCGTCATCAAGCCCGTCCGCCGCATAGACCCGCCCGATCGCCAACAGCGTCATCGCGGTCGGCGCCGAATCGCCGAACAGTCGCTGCTTGAAAATCAACGCGCCGCGAAGACTTTCCTCGGCCTCGCGCAGGCGTCCCTCGCGCGCCAGAATATCGCCGAGCGTCATCAGCACGTCGGGGCCCCACCAGGGCGGCAGGTCCGGCTCCTCGCTGATGATGCCCAGCGCCTCCCGGGCGGACGCCTCGGCATAAGCCATGTCGTTGACGCGCCACGCCATGGCCGCCGCCAGATTGAGGGAGTGCGCGAGCTCGCCACGCAGCGCGCCCCGCGCCTCGCTGCCGCCATTCAATTGTTCGACCGCGGCCGCCTTGGCGCTCGACAGATCGCGCCAGGTCACGATCGCGGCCCGCGCAAAGCGCAGCGCGTCGGCGAACTCGCCGCGATTGGCGGCGTCATAGCCAAGATATTCCAGCGCCCGCGCGCGATAGATCGCGCTATCCGACGCCTGGACGATCGGATCGGCGCGACGGAACAAGCCGGCCGCCTCCTCGAAGCGGCCCTGGTTGCTGACGACGAGACCGAGATTGAGCAAGGTCGTGGCAACGCCGATGGCCTCGGCGCCGAAGGCGCGCTCCTGGATGTCGAGCGCCGCGCGATAGGCCGCCTCCGCGGCCGGATAATTCAGGCGGCTGCTGTAGAGGCGCGCCTTTTCCACAAGGTCACCATAGCGGTTGAAATCCGCGCCGGACGCGAAGCGCGGGTTAGCCCCCAGCAGCGCGGCAAGATCGGCCCGCGCCGCGGCGGTCCCGCCGAACGCCAGCGTGCTCGTCGGCGCGGTATAGCCGGTCAGCGCCGCCATCTCCGCCTCGAGCGCCGGCAGCAGCGAGGGCAAACCATCGCCCTGGGCGAGGTATCGGCCGAGTGCCGCCACGATATGAATCTGTGGCCAATCGCCATCAATCAGCGCGCAAGAACGCAGCATCAGATCGACGCCGTCCGCGCTTTTCGACCAATGGACCGGCCCGCAGGTCGTGCGGGCCGCGACATCGCGGCCGGCCGGCGTTTCCGCCGCCGCCTTTTCGATCGCGGCACGGCGCGCGGCGCCAGCCGCCGGCAGCGACAATGGCAACAGCGTCGCCGTGACCGTGCCGCTGGGCCGATTGCCGGTGCCGCAGACGAGATAAACGGGCTTCGGCGCGTCGGGATCGGGCGCGATATCGGCGCGCGGCGTGGCACGGCATGCCTCGCCGCTCAAATCGCGCATGCCGACCGGCGCGTTCTCGGCGGCGATGGCGCCGCCGCACAGGAGTATCAGCGCCGCGGCCGCGAGAACAAGGCGGGGTGCGCCTACCATAGCGCGCTGTTCCCCGACAGCGAGTAGCCGAAGGAAATCCCCGGCACCCCGGCACGCGGGACGCTCGGTGCCAGCATCTGGTTGAGATACGGCGCCACCGCGCGGGTTACTTGCGGCTTGCTGGGTTCGGCACTGGCCGCGGGCCTCACCGGCGGAGGATTGGCGACCGCCAGCAGGATCATCTCGGTGCCGGACGCGCCGCTCGACGATGCTGTTAAGTCGGTCGCCGACGTCGGGCTGATCGAGACGAACAGGCTGGCGCCGGAATCGATGCCCGATACCGTCGCCGGCGCGTTCTGATCGCCGATGAGGTAGCTCGTCTCCGTCACCGTCGCCGGCGGATTGTTGACCACGACAAGGGTGGTTGGCGGCGGCACCAGACTGCTCGGCGGCGGATTAGAGAAACTCGACGGCGTACTGGTTTGCGACACGGTCTGGGCAGCCCCATTCGAGCCGGGCGATGGGGTCGTCGATGACTGTGGCGGTGGCGGCGGTGGTGGTGGCGGAGGGGGCGGCGGTGGTGGTGGCGGTGGCGGCGCCGTTCCGAAGGCCACCCCGTTCATGGTGAAGGGGCCGGGACCGTCGGGCGGGACCAGGACGGCAAACTGGGCCGCACCCGCACCGGCGACGCCATTCACGGTACCGGTCAGCACCGCGCTGTCGGCGCTGACGAAGAGATCGCCCGTGCCGGCGCCGAGATCGATCCCGCCACTCACCGGCCCGGCACTGGCCAGGGTCAGCGTGCCGGAATCCTTGCTCAACGGGTCGATGACGATCGAGCTGCCGATCAGCGTCAGCGGCGCATCGAAGGTGAAGTCGCCGGTGGTCACGGACCCGGTCGCCGGCGCATTCCGCGAGCCGATCGTGACGAGGCTGGGCGTGCCGCCGTCGAGATCGGCGAGTTCGGCCGCCGTCAGATTGAACGCCGCCGGGTTGGTGACGGCGTTGGGCGCCAGCGTGACCGCGCTGCCGGCGGTGAAGGGATAGAGCGTGCGCGCGCCGGTGCCGCTCCAAGCGCCATTCAACAAGACGCTGTCGGCGATCACGCTGATGGCATTCGCGCCGGTCGAAACGGTCCCGCCGAACGTCGCCGTGCCAGTGCCCGCCTTGACCGTAAGCGCGGCGGTGCCGGCCGCCAAATCATCGATCGAATTAGCGAAGGTGACCGCCGCCCCCGTGCCCACGCCGCCATTGGTGGTATCGAATGTCGCCATGGAAAAGAGCAGCGCCGGCCCGGTTATGGTAATCGGTCCGTTCTGCGTCTTATAGGCGACCGGCGCGGAAAGTCCGATATCGATCAAGGGCGCGCTATAGGACACGCCGTTCATGGCCATCACGTCGCCGGCAACGCCAACCTCGACATTGCTATTCGCCGTCAGGCCGCGGAAGGGCGTGGTGTCGCCGAAACTGGAATAGAGGTAAACCACGCCGCTTCCGGCATCCATGGTCAGGGAATGCGCGCCTGGCGAATTGTCGTTCGCGGCGGAGCATTGGGGGTCGCACCCTCTCGGCCCAACCACGATATCGGCACCCGAAGCGCCGTGAATCGTCGTATCGATGAGCACATCCGCGCCAATGACGATGTTCCCTTGCGTCAAGACCGGGCCGCCGATGGTCGTGAGGTTTGTATTCAAATTGATCGCCGGGGCGGTCAGATTGAGCGCGCCGGATTCAGCGCCGTTCTGGGTCAGCATCGTGCTGCCGGCATCGATATTGACGGTGCCGCCGCTCAGCGTGAGGCCGCCGAGCGGTGTCGTGGCGCCGAGTTTGCCATCGATGGTGATCGCGCCGGTGCCCGCGAGAATAGTCAGGGACTGACCGCCCGCTGTCGAGCCTTCGAAATCGCCGTTGATGAGGGTGATCGGCAAGTTCAGCGCCGTCTCGTCCAAAGTCGTATCAGACGCCAGGACCACGCTACCGTTACCGGCGTTGACTTTGAATTTCCCTGAATCCCCCTGGTAGGTGCTGGTGAAAATGAAATCGCCGCCCAAGGTTATTGGCCTGTTCCCGCCGTGCAACTCCCCCGAGAATACCGCGCCGCCGAGCATGTCGAGGGCGAACGTCGCGATATCCGGCATCGACAGGTTGGGTGTCGTGATCTTGCCGTCGAAGGTCAGGCTGCCCGATAGGCGCTGATCGATGATGTTCGCCGCCGTTACGGGTCCGTCGAAGGTGATGGCGCCGCCGTTGCTGCCCACTGGGAAGGGAGTTGGATTAGGATTGTCATTACCATCGACCCCGCAGCAGCCGAGAACCAAATCATGCAACGACTTCGTGCTGGTCAGGGAGCCGCCCGGATCGCCGACGGCGCCGGTCACCACGGCCGAACCGTTATCGGCGAACAGCCGAAGGTTTTCGGTACCGAGCGTGCCCTGGATCGGACCGCCTAAATAAATTGTGCCGCCATGACCGACGCCGCCGACCGCCGCGATTTCGACGGTCGGGCCGCCATTATATTGCGCCGTGGCGCTGTTATCGACGAGCTGGATATAGGAGCTGCCGTTCAGCGGTGCTCCGCCCAAACTGCTCGCAATGGTAATGCTCCCAGATTGCCCCGAGAAGGCGCCACCGAAGCCTCCGCCAGTGGCATTTAGCGTTGGGTGTACATTATTATCGTTCTGATTGATGCCAATCGTTTGCGGATCGTCCCCATTGCCGTAGAGCGTCACCGCCGGCCCGCTGGTCGCGGTCGCGATCAGCGTTATATTCCCGCCGGCGCCACCGGCGGCACTGGACGGGCCGCCGCCGGCCGCGCTAGCGATTCTTGCGAACGAAATTGACGTGCCGCCGATCGTCACGTCGCCGCCGGCGCCGCCCACTCCGCCCGTCGAATCGCCGCCACTGGACTTGAGACCAACGAGTTCGCCGGTAGCCGCGCTGCCGATCGTCACATTGCCGGCGGTCGCGGTCAGCGAGATCGCGCCGCCGTGGCCGCCATTGTCGGTAGCGCCGCTGGCCTCCGCGTCGCCGCCCGTGCTTGACGCACCTTGAAACAAATTGATGCTGGTGCCGGTCAGCGCGATGGTACCGCCATTGCCTGGGGTCTGGCCGGCGATGGCAATGCTGGCGCCTTCCGCGTCGATGCTCGCCGGCGAGGGGACATTGAAATTGTTCCCGCTCCCCGTCGTCGTCAGCGTGATTGCGCCGCCGAGAGCGATGGCGCCGCCCGCCTTGATCGTGACATTGCCGGCATTGGCCGGACCGGCAAATGCCGTGTCCATCCAGGTCGAGGTGTTGATTTCGCCGCCCACGGTGACATTGCCGGACGCGACGATGGTAACGTTGCCGGCGCTGGCATCGCCAGTGCTGGTATTGATGAAGCTGGCGACGGTGACATTATTGGCGCCCGGCGTGCCGCCCGGACCCTCGATGGTGAGCGACTTGGCCGAGAAGCCCGCGCCGCCGTCGAAGACACCAGCGGTATAGGGCGTCGTCATGTTGACGTCGTTGGCGCTGGTGATCGTGACGTCGCCCGGAGAATTCTCAAAGCCGATCGGACCCTCGAAATTCACGTCGCCCGCGCCCGCGGCGATGGTCAGCGAATGGGTTAGATAGACCGAATCATCGAGCGTGCTTTGGAACGTCACCGTGGCGCCTTGCGTATCATTCGCGGTGGTAAGGATCCGCACATTCGAATTCAGCGTCACCGGCCCGTTGAGCAGCACCGCGGCGGATTGGGTGGTTATATTGCCGCCGAGCTGAATGCCGCCGGCCGCGACCGTGAGCGGCCCGAGCGGCGTGCCGGTGCCGATGTCGCCGGCAAGAATGGTCGTCGCGCCGCCGGATTGCAGGTTGAGCCCATATTTTCCGGCCGATCCCGCCGCGTCATCGATGGTGGCGTTGAAGGCGATTTTCGCCCCGCCCGGCGTATTGTCGGCCGTGGTATCGATGGCGATCGTGCCCCTGCTGGGACCGCCGCTCAAGATCACCGGACCGTTCAGCGTAACCGGCCCGCCGATGGTCGAGATATTGTGCGCCAGCGTGATCGGGGTGCCGGTCAGCACGATGGCGCCCGGATCGCCGCCGCTGGGGTCCTGGGTGGCGATGGTGCCGTTGATGGTGACCGCGCCGCCGGTCAGGGTCAGGCCGCCGAGCGGAATGCTGGCGCCAATCTTGCCATCGACGGTGATCGCGCCCGTTCCCGCAAGAATGGTGAAGGATTGGCCGCCTGCGGTAGTGCCCTCGAAATCGGCACCCACGCCGATCGTGAAGGGCTTGTTCAGGGCGGTCTCGTCGAAAATCGTATCGCCGGCAAGTATTGCGGTGCCCCCATCAAGATCGAAGTTGCCGGAAAAGGTGCCGGTGAAGACGAAATCTCCAGCCATCGTCAAATTATGAGGATTGAAATTGCCGGATAAGGTCGCACCACCGAGCACACTGAGGCTGGCGTCCCCGCCATCCGGCATCGACAGGTTCGGCGTCGTGATCTTGCCGTCGAAGGTCAGGCTGCCGGAGAGGCGCTGATCGATGATGTTCGCCGTCGTGACTGGCCCCTGGAAGACGATATCGCCCTGGATGCTGCCCGCCGGCAGGGTATTGGGAAACACATTGTCCATCGCGTCGACGCAGCAACCCAGCACGATGGCGTTGAGCGTGACCTGATTCCCGACCGGCCCGCCGATGGTGGCGCTGCCATTATCGGCGACCAGCCGGAGATTTTCCGTGCCGAGCGCGGCTTCGATCGGCCCATTCAGACTGATGCTGGCGCCGGCACCAACAGCGCCGCTCGCGATGATCCCGACGGTAGCACCGCCATAATATTGTGATGCGATTGTATCATCAGCCAACTGGATAAAGCCGCCCTTCAGGGGGCCGCCCGAGGCATCGCCACCGATCACGATCCGGCCCGCCGCGCCGGTCAGGGTGCCGCCGCTGAAGGTGAAGGGGCTATAGACCGGCGTCACGCCGGAGGCGCCGCCATCGGCGTCGAGCGTCACGCTGGACGGCGTGACCGTTTGCGGATCGTCGGAATTGCCATAGAGCGTCACCGCCGGCCCGCTGGTCGCGGTCGCGGTCAGGAGAATATTGCCGGCATTGCCGCCGAAGCCCCCCTGAGCGGCGGTGGCCAGGGCGTCGCCACCCTTGGTAAGGGCGGCGGCGAGGAAAATTGATACGGCATCGACCCTGATGTCGGCGCCATTGCCGCCGGTCGCGCCAGCCGACGCACCGCCGACCGCGAACAGCCCCTCATCGCTGCCCGAGGTCAGATTGCCCTGGTTATCGTAGGTGCCGATTTTGACATGACCCTTCGGCGCCGACAGAATTATCGACCCGGCGTTGCCGCCATTAACGGCCGAGCCGCTGGCCAGTTCGGCCGCCCCCGAGGCGACGATGCCGAAGCCGAGGTCGATATTGCCGTTGGTCGCGGCGATCGAGACATTGCCGCCATTGCCGCCACGGGTGGTTCCGGTCGAGCCGAAGGTCGCAATGCCCGTCCCGAGGACCGACGTGATCCGGTCATTGGTTCCCGGCTCGAATGATGCATTGCCGAAGGTCGCGAGGGTACAGCATTCGTTGATCGAGACGCTGCCGCCGGCCGTAATCGTGATGTTGCCGCCATTGCCACCCGTGCCGTCGGGATTGGCGGCGAAGGAAAAGGCGACGAGATTGCCACCGTCGGTAACGTCACCGCCCGCGACGATCGCGATGTTGCCGGCATTGCCGGTGCTGATGGTGGACAAGTAATTGTCGATTGAAACGCTGCCGGTGGCGGTCGCGGCAAACGATTTGGCCGCGAATCCATCGCCGTTGGCGCCGTATGGCATCGTCATGGTCACGTTGCCGGCGCTGGAGATGGTCACATCGCCCGGATCGACGCCGATATTCGCGTTGTCGATCCCGACGCGGCCGCCAAAATTCACGGTGGCCGCGCCCGCCGCGATACTCAGGCTGTGCTGGAACGCGGCGCTGTCGTCCAGCGTGCCGGCAAATGTGACGTTGGCGCCGGCCGCGCTGCCACCGGCATTGGTCGCGAGCGTCACGTCGCTATTAAGAATGGTCGCGCCCGTCAGCGTGATCGCGCCGCCGGCCGTGGCAATGCCGCCGCCGAGATGGATCGCGCCACCCGTGAGCGAGACGCTCTGCAACGGCACCGTATCGCCGAGATCGCCGATCAGCGTTACCACGCCACCGGAGACGCCGGCGTTGAGCGTGAGCGAGTGGTCGCCGTCGACAGAGGTGGGGGACGAAGTGCCTACCAGAATGCTGCCGCCGTTGTTGCCAGACGGACTACCGCCAGCGGTGTTGACGGTCACATCGCTCTGCAACAAAACCGTGCCATTGAGGAGTACGTCACCGATATAGGGGGGCGCGACGCCCATGCAGGCATACGGGTTACCGCTGCAAACTTGAAAATCCGCAAGGTTACCGGACTCTGTCGTGATGTTGCCGTGAAGATTAATCGTCCCGCCGGCCAGCGACGCATAGCCGAGCGGCACCTGGTCGCCGATGCTGCCGTTGACGGTGACCGTGCCCAGCACGCCGTTGGGTCCCAAATCCCGGATGCGCAGTGCCTCGGCGCCGCCAGTTGTTCCCTCGATCGGGCCATTTATCGATATTGCCCGGGCGTTCGAGGAATCGGTCGCATCGGTACCGATATAGACGGTCGCGCCGCCCTCGTTTTGGCCGGCGGCGGTATTATCGACAAGCTGGACATAGCTCGTGCCCTTGAGCGGTCCGCTGCTGCTGCCGATCGTGATATTGCCGCCGGCGTTGCCGATCGTACCGCCGGTGCGAAAGAGATTATCGGCGCCACCGAATGTCCCACCGTTGTCGCCGGCAAACGCTCCGATGGTCCCCAAGCCGGCGAACGAGGCTTGTGCCGATTCCGCCTCGCCATACATCGTTACGGCTGGGCCAAACGTCGCGTTCGCGGCCAGCGTCACATTGCCGCCGGCACCGGCGCCCGAAGCCGCTCCCGTGCTGCCGCCGTCGGTTAGAATTCGCGTGAAGGAGATGTCGTTGCTAGCCGTAATGGACACATTACCGCCGTTGCCGCCCACACCACCAATCGAATCCCCACCACTTGCGAACAGCCCTTCCAGGTTGCCATTGTGGACGGGATCGCTGATCGTGACATTCCCCGCCGTCGCCGTCAGCGTGACGTTTCCACCCGTTCCGCCGTTAGCCGTCGAACCGTTTACGAGCGCTCGGCCCCCCAATGAATTGATACCCATGGGTAAATTTATGCCGGTTCCGGTGATCGTCACGGCGCCGCCATTGCCGGCCGTCTGATTGACCGCATTCGGGGAGAAACCGCCGGCATAGATGCCAACGGAGTTGGCTATCTGCTCGTCGCCAGTGCCGGTCGTGCCAAACGTGGCAACGGTGCAGCAATCGAATATCGCGACGGTGCCGCCAGCCGTAATTGTGACGTTGCCGCCGTTGCCGCCGGTACCATCGGAAGCCACGCCGCCTCCGGTACTGAGCTCGCCGAAAATATGTACGACACCGCCGACATTGATAATGGCGTCGCCACCGTTGCCCGTGAAGTTACTAGTGCTGATATAGCCCTGGCTAACGTCGAGGGATCCGGTCGCGGTAACATTTAACGATTTGGACGAGAAACCATCGCCATCGGGGCCGAAGGGCATTGTCATATTGACGTTGTTAGCGCTGGTTATCGTGACATTGCCTGGATCAATGCCGATCGAGGCGTTGTCGGTTCCGACCCGGTTATCGAAGTTCACGCCACCCAAGCCGGCGGCGATGGTCAGGTTATGGGCCTGCGCCGCGGAATCGTCGAGCGTGCCGGCAAAGGTGACGGATGCGCCATTCGCCACGGTGCCCCCGGCGGTCGTGTCGATAGTGACGTCGCTTTGCAGCGTCACGCCGCCCAAGCCGCCATTGAAATCGCTAAAGCTTACGGCACCGCCCGCGGTCGTGATATTCCCGGAAAGACCGACGACGAAACCCGACAAATCAACCGCGCCGAGCGCGGTCTTATCGCCGATGGCGCCCGCGATCTGCACAAACCCTAGCGCGACGATGCCGAGATTTTCCGCGCCGGCGCCGGTGCCTTCGACGGGACCGTTGAGCAATACGTTGCCCGGACCGCCACCCCCACCCGCCGCCATCGTGACGTACGCCCCGCCGCCATAGACGGAATTGGCGCTGTTGTTGACGAGTTCGATATAGGTGCCGCCGGCGAGCGGCGTGCCCCCGCTGCCCGCGATCGCGATAGTGCCGCCCACGCCAGACGGCGGAGCCCCAATCAGGAAGGGCACACCGTCGACGACGGAGCCAACGGTGGCGCCGCCGGCACCGCTAACCGCCAGCAGCGTTACGTCGGTCGCCAGCGGTGCCGGCTCGCCATAGAGCACCACCGCGGGGCCCGCGATCGTCGTGGTCGCCGACAGAGTGATATTGCCGCCCGCGCCCGGGGTCGCGCTGGTCGATTCGGTGCTGCCACCTGTTGCGTCGATGCGACCCGAAAAGATTTGATTACCCGTGATCGCGACGTTTCCGCCGTTGCCGCCGGCGCCGCCCGCGCCGGTATTGTTGGTATCGCCGCTGCTGCCGCCGACGGCGTTGATGCCGGCGAGATTGCCATTCACCGCGCCGCTCCACGGATAGCCGGTCGCCGGATAGGCGGCGACATAGACGTTGCCGCTCGTCGAGGTCAGCGTGACGGATCCGGCATTGGCGCCGGCAACGGTCGAACCGGCAAAGACGGCATTGCCGCCGCTGGTCGTCGCGCCGAACGGCAGCACGATGTTCCCGCCGGCGGTGATGGAAACCGAGCCGCCGGCGCCCGCTGTCTGGTTGCTGGCGCCGGCATTGGCGCCGAACGCGGCAATGCCCAAGGCATTGAAATTGGCGACACTGTTAACACCCGAACCCTCGATCGAGCCAGGAATCTCGGCAAAGGTGCAACAATCCTCAATGGCCACGCTGCCCGTTTTTGAGACGATGGTGACGTTGCCGCCATTGCCGCCCACGATGGCGTTGTTGAGGGTGCCGAAGGTATAGATGCCGGCGCCGATCTCGACATTCCCGGTGGTGACGATGTTGACGGCGCCGCCATTCCCGCCATTGGGATTGAGGGTACTGATAAAGGAGGATTGTCCGGCGACGCTGGCGGCGCCCGGCGTGGTTCCGGTCGGGCTGCCGGTGCCCTCGATGATCAGTTGTCCAACATTGAAGCCGTCAAAGTTCGGGGCCACCAGCGGAGCATTGAATTGCACCTGATTGGCGCTTTCGATCGTCACGCCCGCCAACGGCGTTCCGTCCATCAGGCCCAAATTATCGCCGACCCGCGCGTTGAACGCGATGTTGCCGGCGCCGCCCGCCATCAGCGTCAAGGTGTCGGTGAGCGCGGCACTGTCGTCGATCGTGCCGCCAAAGACAATGGCCGCCCCGCCCGTATGCGTGTTGGCCGCTGTCGTATCGATCGTGAGATCATGGAGCAGCAGGAGGTTGGCGTTCAGCGTCACCGGCGCGCCGGCCGTGGTGATCGAATTGTCGATCTCGAACTGACCCCCGGCGACCGTCACCGCGCCCAGTGGCGTGGTCCCACCCCAGGCGCCGCCAGCGGTCGTGATGCTGCCGCTTCCGGTATTGAGCGAAAAGGCAGCGGCGCCGTCAACCGTGGTGCCCGACGTTTCAAAGTCGATGAAGCCGCCGGGTTGCGAATTGCCGGCGGTGGTATCGATCACGGTGCTGGCGCCGGTCAGCGTGATCGGCCCGATGAGATCGACGAAGCCATTCCGGGTCGTGATATTGCCGCCGAGCCGAATGCCCTGGCCGCCGGAGAGGATGATCCCGGCGAGCGGGTTGATACCGCCGACAGCGCCAGGCAGCGTGATCATGCCGGTTCCCGCGAGCAGCGTCAGCGTTTCGCCACCCGATTCGGCCGCATCGACCGCGCCGTTGAGCGCGATATTCGCGCCGGCCGCATTGGCGCCGGTCGTGTCGATCGTCCTCGCCCCGCTATTCTGACCGTCGAACAGCGTCACCGGTCCGGCAACCGTCACCGCGCCGCCCGCCGTCACGATGTCGCCGACGAGATTGATTCGCGTGCCGGTCAGCGTGACCGCACCCAACGGCGCGCCGCCGCCGAGATCGGCGCCGAGGGTGATCGCGCCGATCCCCGCATTCATCGTCAGCGACACCGGCGATGCCGGGTTCGCGAAGCTGTCGATGCTGGCATTGTGCGACAGCGTGATGTCGGCGCCGAGGCCCGGACTGGCGCCGGTGCCGACCGTGGCGATCGTTGTGGGCCCTTCGAGTTCCAAGCCCCCGTCGATATTGATCTTGCCATTAAGCGTGGTGATTGCGTTGCCGCCCAGCACGATAAGGTCGGGGCCGAGTGCGACGCCGCCGAGCGGCGTGGTGTCGCCGAGCGCGCCGAAAAGCTCGATCTCGCCCCCCGGTGCCGTCATCAGCGATAGCGACTGCTGGCCGCCCGACGTGCCGTTGAGATTGTCCAGCACCTCAATCAGGGTGCCGGAATAGATCGCCGTGCTGCCGGCCAGTTCCACCGGGCCGTTCAGCACGATCGGTCCGACCTGGGCCGAGAGCGTGCCGCCGAGGGTGATGAGGCTGCCGGAGATGGTCAACCCGCCGCTCAGCACGCCCGATGCCACCGGTGAGCCGACATTGCCGACGGTCACCGGCTGCCCTGACGCGGCCGTGACGCCGATGCGGTCGAACGGGTTGCCAACACCGATATTGCCGCCGAGGACGATGCCGCCCGCCGTGCCCGCGATTTGCACGACATCGAGGTCCAGAAGGGGAGCGGCCGACGATAGCGGGTCGAGCGTCGGCGTGATCGCCAGCGCCAAGCCGGATGGGTTATCGATCTGCAGTTCCGCCTGCCCACCCGATTGATTGTCGATCAGGATGTGCTTGGTCTGATCGAGGGCTTGCACATCGATCGCGGCCGGGTTCTGGGCCACGGTAATGAGTTGGGTCGCGCCTTCCTTCTCGCACGGGTTGGTCAGCACGCAGCCCGTCGCGCCGGTCGGATTTTGCAGGACCGTGCCGTCCGTGACGATCAGGCCCTTGCCGGCGTCGAGCGTGAGCAATGCCAAGCTGCCGTTTCCGCTGGCACCGATCGGGCCGGTGGCCATGATTTCACCGCCGCTGATGGTGCCGTTGGTCCGCAGCGTCAGGTTCGGCTGATTGGCGAAGACATTGCCGATGAATTGAATATCGCTGCCGAGGCCGGTCGGATTGGGATTGCCGCTGCCCGCGGTGAGGTCGCCGTTGAGCGTGATCGTGCCGGCGACGCCGTTACCGCTGGAGACGTAATATTGCGAACCGGTGGTCGTGACCGATTGCAAGATGATGTCGCCGCCGCCCCGGATCAGCAGCGACCCCAAGGGGTTGCTGGCGCCAACGGCGGAGCCGGCCAGGAATTCGACCGGTGCCGAGCCGCTATCGCCGGTTTCCAGCGTCAGCGATTGGGCGCCCGGCGCGGCGGCATTGACCGGCGAGGCGACGCCAGTGGGACCGAACTCGATCGTGCCGCCAAGGCCGGTGGTATTGCCGTTGGCGGTATTGATAGTGACATCGCTCGCCAGCGTGACCGGGCCGCTGAGAAAGACATCGCCGCTTTGATTGGTGGGCGGCGTGCAACCATCACAAGACTGGAGCTGGGTGATAATGGTGCCGGAAAGCGTGAGCCGTGTGCCGCCGAACAGCGAGATATAGCCGAGCGGTACTTTGTCGCCGATCGCGCCGATCGTCTGGCTGGCGTTGGTCAGGGAGCGCAGCGCCTCACTGCCGAAGGTGCCGCCGATCGGCCCGTTGATCAGGATATTCCCACCGAGGCCGGCGCCCCCCTCGCTGTCGATGAAGATGGTGGGGCCACCATTGAAACCGGAATTGTCGCTATTGTCACTCAGCTTGAGGCCGAAGATGTTGAGCGGCACGCCGCCCGGTCCGCCCTGAATAGTGATATTGCCGCCCCGCCCGGCATCGGTTCCGCCGGAAAGGAAGAATGGGCTGCTGCCGGCCGTCGCGCCGGTCTTGCCGCCCTCCGCCAGGATCGTGCCCTGCCCAGCCGTGCCGATCGGCGAATCGGACTCGCCATAGAACGTCACGGCTTCACCGATCGGTATCGTCGCCGTCAGGGTGATATCACCCGCGTTGCCGCCGCCGGTTGTCTGCACCGTGTCGCCGCCGCGGCTGTAGACATGCGACAGGAACAATTGACTGCCGCTGATCGTGACGGCGGCGCCGGCGCCGGCATTGCCGCCGACCGAATTGCCGCCCTGAGCAGCGACACCAACCACATTGCCATTTTCCGGCGCGCCCACGGTGACGCTGCCCGCGGTCGCGATCAGCGTGCTGGTGCCGGCCTTGCCGCCCGCGGCGCCGGCGGTGGCGCCAAGGATCGCATCGCCGCCATCGGAATAGGCGCCAAGCGGCAGATCGATGCTGGTGCCTTGCACGAAGATATTGCCGCCATTCCCGGCGGTCTGTGACGGCGCCGCGCTGGTGACGGTTCCCGTCGCATAGCCATTGGCGAAAATGCTGATGATACTGGCGTTCGCCAGCTGTTGATCGCCGGTGCCGGTGGTCCCAAAATTTGCGAGATCGCAGCCGGAGCAGGTCGAGACGGCGACCGCGCCGCCGGCCATGATGGTGACGTTGCCGCCATTCCCGCCAATGCCGGTCGCCTGATTGACCGTGCCGCCAGCGTAAATGTCGTCGAGCACCTGGACGCCGCCGGCGGTGACGATGGTGATCGGCCCGCCGTCGCCGCCGGAATGGAGGGTGCTGATATAAGTCTGGGCGTTGAGGCTGCCGGCGCCCGGCGTACAGGTCGAATTGGGCACGCAATTGGCATTGCCATTGCCCTCGATGACGAACCGCCCGACGCTGAAGCCGTTGATATTGGGCGCGTCGAGCGGGATATCGAGATTGACGGTATTGGCACTGGTGATCGTGACGGCGCCGGGCGGCGTTCCGGCGGCGACACCGCCGGCTTCCGGATTGTTGAAGCCGACCCGGCCATTGAAATCGACATCGCCGCCGGCCGCCGCGATGGCGAGCGTATGGGCGTAGGCGCTGGCATCGTCCAGCGTGCCGCCGAAAATCACCGTGCCGCCGCCCGGCGCGGCGCCGGCGTTGGTAGTGTCGATGGCGACGTTTCCGGTGAGAATGGCCGCGCCGCTGATGATTGCCGTGCCGCCCGCCGTGGTGATATTGCCGCCCAGCGAAATCGTATTGGCGACGCCGCTCGCCCCGTTCAGCGTCAAGAGGACATTGCCGCCGGCGATATTACCGCCGGCGGTGTTGAGCGCCGCATTGAGTTGGATGAAGCCGTTGCCGGTCGGCGACTCGCCGGGGTCGTTCGCCGATAGCGTCAGCGCGCCGCCCTTGGTGACAATCGGCGCGTTGACGAAAATGCTGTTGCCCGCCAGGGCAGACAAGCCGATGCCGGCGTTCGTCAAGCTGACGGCATCGGTGAAGGTGACATCGCCGCCATTCGCCAGCAGCGTGACGTTGCTCGCCGCGACATCGATGGTGGCGGGCGCAATGGTGCCGCCGCTGTTGGCGACCACGACATTGGTGGGATCGAGCAGCCAGTCGCCCGCGATCCCGCGCGGCGCCAACGTGTCGACGAAGCCACCAACCACGAGATTGCCGGCGCTCGAGGTCTCGACATAGCCACCATTGCCGCCTGCCGCGCCACCGCGCGCGGTGATGGTGCCGTTGAACACGGTCTGCTTGCTTGACCACACCGCGACCCGCCCGCCATTGCCGGCCGTGATCGCATCGGCATCGATCACCGCGCCGCGCGCGATACTGGTCGTTACCGCGTTGGGTTGTGGCCCGGCGCCATGGAAATTGCCGCCGATCAGCGCGGTGCCGCCGCCATTGCGGCCTGATACGTCGATCCGCGCCGTCGTCCCCAGATTGACCGAGGCACCCGAAACCTGAACCGTGCCGCCCTTGGTGCCGGATGCCGTGCCGGCCGCGCTGAGCGTGCCGGAGACGGTTACGCCACCGTTGCCGCCATCGAGGACGATTGTCCCATTGTGGATCGAGACGGTGTTGGCCTCGACGATACCGGTCGTGTTGATGACATTGTCGACGACATTCCCGGCGGCGCGAGCGGTGATTTGCACCGTGCCGCCATCGGCCTTCAGCGTGCCGCCATTCTTGATTTGGGCATTGGTCGCGGGCGAGGTGACGGCGAAATTCAGGAGGTTATCGCCGTTGAAATCGACGGTGAAACTCTTGCCGGCGCCGACCGCGACTGTGCCGAGCCGCGCCTGGATCAGTCCCTCGTTATCGACCGTCGGCGCCGCCAGCACCGCCGAGCCACCGGTCGCGGCGGTAATGGTGCCAAAATTGACGATCCCGGCGTTGGAATTGGTGGACGGCGTGCCGAAATTATAGTGCCCCGCCATGAAATCGGAATTGGCGATGTCGGCGGTGGTCGCCAGGATGCCCGCCGCGTTGACGGTGGCGCCCTTGCCGAACAGCACACCATTGGGATTGATCAGCCAGACTTGGCCGTTGGCGCCGATATGCCCCAGGATCGAGGACGGGTTGCCCCCCAGCACGCGATTAAGCGCGATCGAACTGGTCCCCGGCTGTTGATAGATCACCGACTGGCCCGGCGCGACCGAATAGGTGTTCCAGTTGATGATCGCCTTGCCCGAGAGCTGCTTGATCAGGGTTTCCTGCTTGAGATTGGTGATGGAGGCTTGGCCGCCGACCACGGTGCCACCGGTCGGCCCGGCCCACGCCGGGGCCGCGACGCAGGCCGCCGCGGTCGCACCCATGAGCATGAACGCCAAGGCCCGCCAGCGTGCCCGCGCCAGGCGCCGCAACGCGATCGCTCCAATTCCGACGGTACCGAACCCCACCCTCACCTCCAATATCCGCATGGCAAGATCCGCACGGGAGAGGCCATTTTTTTGGCTTTATTAGTTTTAGTTCCCCGAACCTAGCAATGCGCGCCCGTGATATTTAGAATACTAACAAGAACGCGGCCGACTCCACCAGGGGTGTCTTAAAAGATCGGCCGGCTAAAACTTTATCGAGCCATTGAACAGCACCCGCATCGCCCGCCGGCCGAAATCGCTGGTCGGCACCGCGATCAGCGGAAACGCCGCCTCAAGGCCAAGCTGCAGCCGATCCTCGACCACCATGCGCGCCCCGAACCCGGCGGATTCGAGATAGTCGGGGGTGATCGCCCCGCTATGCACCCAGACCTTGGCGGCGTCATAGAAGCCATAAAGCTCGGCGTGGTTGATGGTCAGATGGGGGCTGTCGATGTGGACGCCCGACAGTATGCCGAGATCGTAGCGCAGCTCGACGTCGGCGCCGACGCCCATGTCGCCGGTGATCGCGGCGGGATCATAGCCGCGCCCGATCTGGGCGCCGCCGAAATTGATCTCCTCGCCGATATAGACCGTGTTGAACGCATATTGGCCGGTGCCGACCACCGCCAGGCTGAACGGCCCATACAGCGCCTGGAGCCGCCGGATGATGGCGCTGAGCTTGGTGAAGTCCGGCACAGCGCCCAAATGCGAGACATTCGGCGCGCCGGCGGCGGAGGCGCCGAAAATGTCGAGGCCCTGGGTCAAATCCAGCGTCGCGGAGGTGTTGCCCCGCAGAAAGCCGGTTTGCTGATAGACCAGCGCCAGATCGACCTCGCGCCATTCGTCGTGATCGTTCACCGCGCCGGCGAATTCGTGGAGATAGGCATCCTGCCAGGTGAAGCCGCCATCGAGTGACAGCCGGCTGTCGCGCGACACCAGCAGCGGGTAGGTCAGACGCACGCCATAGGCCTGATTGTCCGAGGTGAAGTCGGCGCCGGCGACGCCGCCGGCGGGCTGGCCGTGGGAATTGAGCGCGCTCAAGGTCAGCAACAAGCCGTTGTCGCCGATGGGATAGAGATATTTGCCGGCCACCGAATTGCGGATATGCGGCTGGTCGGGGGCGGCGGCGACGCTGAGCAGCACTACCCCGCCATCGCCCAGCGGCGAGCGAATCGCGAAATCGGCGGCCGCCGTCCAGATGTCGGTCAAGGCCGCCCCGCGATTGTCGATCGACAGGATCGCGGTGACCGGCTCCGCCGAGACGGTGGCCACCAGGTCCGAGGCACCTTGCTGGGTCGAGGACGGCCGCAGCAAGCCCGAGACATTGACCCCCGGCAGGTTGTTGGCGTTGAGCAGCGCGGTCTCGATCACGTCGAGCTTCAGCGGCCGCGATGCCGGTACCGGCGCCAGCACATGCTCGATCCGCCGGCGCACATCTTCGGTGCCGCCGGTGACGGAGACGGCCGCGACATAGCCCTCGACCACCATGATGCGGAAGATGCCGTTGCTGACGCTCTGCGCCGGCACATAGACGCGGGTCAGGACATAGCCGTCACCGCGATATTTGGCCTCGATCGCGTCGGCGACATGGATAATGTCGGAAAGATGAACGCTCTTGCCGATCAGCGGCTGGATCAGCGGCCGGAACGACGCGGCCGGATAAACGGTCGCGCCGGTCACGCTGATATTCTTGATGGTGAAGGACAATTCCTCGACCGAGCGCGGCACCGGCGACGGCCTTGGCGTCTCGATGCGGAAGTCGAAGGCCGGCCGCGGCGCTTCCGGGATAGGGCGGGTCTCGCCCGGCTGAATCGCTCCGGACGGGGTCACGGTCTGGGCCTGGGACACGCCCGCAAGCAGGCATCCAAAGGCCAGCGCGCACAGCGCCGTCATTCTGGTGATTGCCAGCCGCCCGGCCCCCATCATCGCCCTTCGTTCCCCCGACCATGCGATGAGCCGCTAGCGTGCTCGCTCAATCGCAGGTCGTAAGACTAACGCAATTGGCCGCGAATTTCGATCTTTAATTCGCGGCGCCCAACGCATCGGTCAGCGCGTTGACCAGCGGCTTCATGAGGAAATTGTCCTGGGGCGCGATAATCGCCTCGACGCCGAAACCCTGCAACGCGGCGGTGACGATCGGGCCGATCGCGGCGACTCGGGTACGCCGCAGCCCGGCGCGCAGCGACGGGGTCTTGCCCGCGGCCTCGGCCACCGCGATCAGCCGGCGGACCTGCGGCCCGCTGGTGAAGGCAATCGCATCGACCGCGCCGTCGGCCAGCCGGTCGATCAGGTCGATCACGCGGTGGTCATCCACCGCCGAAGCATAGACATAGGGGACGACCGGATCGGCGATCGCCCCGGCATCGGCAATGGCACGCAGCAGCTTCTCATGGAGATTATCGGGATAGAGCTGCACCCCCACCCGGCGGCCGGCGAGATCGAGCGTGGCCAGCGTCGCGATCACGCCATCGCTGGTCGGCGGCTCGGCGGCGAGATCGGCGCGCAATCCCAATTCGCGCAGCGCCCGCGCCGGCTTCGGGCCGCGGGTGATGGTGCGCACCGAAGCGAGCCGCGTGACGAAGGCGGCGTCGATCCCGGCATGCCGCGCGGCGGCAACCAGCCGGCGCAGTCCCTCGCCGGTCAGCAACACCAGATCATCGCAGCCGCCCGCGTTGAAGCGCGCCAGCCACGCTTCGACCGGCGCCGGATCGGGGGCATCCCGGATCGCGATCAAGGGGCAACGCAGGGTGGCGGCCCCGCGCTCCTCCAGCATGCGCGCGAAGAGATCGAGTTCGCGCGATTCCGGAATCGCGACGATGCGGCCCGCGAGCGGCAGCGAATCCCCGCTCAACCCGCCTTCCCATCGAAGAAGCGATCGAGGAATTCCATCTTGTTCCGCCGCCAGCCCGCGCTGGCTTTGACCTGATCGCCGAGCTCAAGATAATCGTCGCGGGCGGGGTCGTAGCCCGGCCAGTCGATGCCGGCGCCATTGGGATTGCCGGTGTGGGCGAACCGCACCCACAGCGTCATCATGGTGTCCGAGAGCGTCTCGTCGCCGGCATCGAACGCGCCGCCCTTGCGCGACGGGGCCGCCAGCGTGCCGAACGCATAGGGCACTTCGTCGCCGTGGAACGGCCCGTCGGCTTGGCCGGGGCGACGCTTCATGAAGAGGTAGCGCCAGGTGCCGGCGCCGCCGCCCGCCAAGGCGCGGCACAGCGCCCAGACACCGTAATTGAACTGGGTATCGGCAAATTGCTCGGCGACGCGGCCCAGCACCGCGCCGTCGCTGGAGGCCGGGTATTCCCCGAGTGCCGCCTCGATGGCCGCGCCGAAATTCTCGGCAACGAACGCGCGATAGGCGGTCTGGTCCTTGACCGGCCAGGCGCCGACGAAGCTGGTGCCCTCATCGCAATTGCTGCCGACGATCGTCGGCATGGGATGAAAGCGGCCGGCGGCGAAGGCGACGCGCTCATCCTCCGGAATGATCCAGCCATCGCGGATCGGGCGCAGCACGCGCGGCGTGGTGAGGCCGCGAACCTTGGGCACGAACAGCGGCGTCTTCTCCAACAGCTCCGCCGTCGACATGCGGCGCAGCGCCGCGAGATCATCGCCCAGCTTCGCGCCATACGCTTCGGCCTCGGCGAGGCTGGCCAGCGGCCGGAACGCGCCGGGGCTTTCGAGGATCGCCTGCTGGAACATGCCTTTCGCCAGGGGCGAGGTCAGCAGCAGCGAGATCGAGGCCGATCCCGCCGAGACGCCGAACACCGTGACGCGGCGCGGATCGCCGCCGAAATTCTCGATATTGTCGCGAATCCAGCGCAGCGCCGCGAGCTGATCCAGCAGCGCGTAATTGCTGGACGAGCGATGCGGCGATTCCGCCGTCAGCGCCGGATGCGCGAGGAAGCCGAAGACCCCGACGCGATAATTCGCGGTGATTAGGATCACGCCGTGCCTTGCGTATTTCTCGCCATCAAACAGGGCATCGGACGCGCTGCCGACGAGAAAGCTGCCGCCATAGAGCCACACCATCACCGGCAGTTTCTCGCCGGCCTTAGCCGGCGGCGCCCAGATGTTGAGATTGAGGCAATCCTCGCTTTGCTTGCCCGCGCGCGAGTTGGACGGGCCGCCCGGCGGCGGCGCGGGTTGCGGGCAATCGGCGCCCCATTCGGTCGCCTGCCGCACGCCGCTCCAATGCAGCGGCAGGCCCGGCGGCCGCCAGCGCATCTCGCCTACTGGGGGCGCGGCAAAGGGAATGCCCTTGAAGATACGAATGCCGCCGGCGATGGCGGCGCCGGCGACCGAGCCCGCCTCGGTGCGGATGGTCAAGCCGGCCTCGCTTGCGGTGTCAATTGGAGTTTCGGGCATACCAGCGCTCCTTAGGTCCTTGTTTCTTCGCTGCGCGAAAAGGTAATACTATTCGACAAGTCGCGGTCGCGACAAATGCGCCAAAGGCGCGGGGGCCATGTCCGGCCCAATAAAACGGGAGAGCACGGAATGAGGCGTTTGCTTGCCGCCGGATTGTTCGGGATTGTGTTGATCGGTGGCGGCCATGCCATGGCGGATACCGTCAAGGTCGGGCTGATCATGCCGTTCTCGGGTGAGTTCGCGGCCTGGGGCGAAGAGACCAAGGGCGGGGTCGAGGCCTATCAGGGTCTCCACGGCAAGAGCGTCAATGGTCATCAGATCGAGATTCTGATGCGCGACGAGGGCGGCATCAATCCCGCGCGCTCGAAGCAGCTGACGACCGAGCTTATCTTGCGGGACCATGTAAAATTCCTCACCGGCTTCGTCTTCAGCCCCGACGCGCTGGCGGTCGCCGACATCATCACCCAGGCCAAGGTGCCGACGATCATAACCAACGCCGCGACCGGCTACATCACACGCAAATCGCCCTATTTCGTGCGGGTCAGCTTCACCCTGCAACAGGAATCGGCGCCGCTGGGCACCTGGGCGGCGACCCATGGCATCAAAACCGTCGTCGCGGTCGTCGCCGACTATGTCTCGGGGCAAGATTCCCTCGCCGGCTTCGCCAAGACCTACACCGCCGCCGGCGGCAAGCTGCTCGAGACCATCAAGTACCCGGTCACCACCGCCGACATCACCCCTTATTACGAACGCGTACTGCTGGATAAGCCCGACGCGGTCTTCATCTTCGGCACCGGCGGCGCCAACACCAAGATCATGGTCGGGACCTGGGCAAGCCGGCTGAAGCCGGCGGGCATCCGGTTCATCGGCCCCCTGCAATTGCAGCAGACCGACCTCGCCAGCATCGGCGATGGCGCCATCGGCGTGGTGCAGACGACCCACTATCCCGAAAGCGTCGATAACCCCGAGAACAAGGCGCTGTGGGCGGAATGGTACAAGCTCTACGGCAAGCAGCCGGCGAACGTGCCGAACATGGCGACCGTCTCGGCCTATGACGCGATCGACCTGATTTACAAGGCGGTGGCCAAATTCGGGCCGGACGTCACCGGCGATCAAGCCATCGGGTTCTTCAAGGGCATGAAGGTAGCAAGTCCGCGCGGCCCCTTCACCATCGACCCCAAGACGCGCGACATCGTCCAAGACATCTATGTCGCCAAGACCGAGAAGGTCGGGGGAGAGCTGCGAAACGTCGTAATCGGCGTCATCAAGGATGTGAAGGACCCGTGGAAGGAAGCGCATCCCGAATGACCGCGACGCTGATCGCCAACGTCGCCATCTTCGACGGCAGCGGGGCCGCACCGTTTCCGGGCGAGGTTCTGGTGGAGGGCAACCGTATCACCAAGGTGGCCCAGGGCGCCGAACGGATCGAGGCGAACGGCGCGACCCGGGTCGATGGCGGCGGCGGGACCCTGATGCCGGGCCTCATCGACGCCCATGCCCATCTCGGGTTCGGCTCGGCGGTCGATCGCGTGCTCAAGGCGCACGGCCAGACGCCGGAGCAGATGCTGCTGATCACGGCACATACCGCAAAGGTGATGCTCGACCACGGCTTCACCGGGGCCTATTCGGGCGGCTCCCACAGCGCGGCCGCGGAGACGGCGCTGCGCGATGAAATCGCGGCGGGCTGGCTGCCGGGGCCGCGGTTGCGCGCCTGCTCGTTCGAGCGGGAGGCCTATGTGCCGGCCGAAGGGGCGGGAAGAAAGTATATCAGCTTCGAGCAACGGCCGCCGGACATCGAAGGCGCGCGCGCCTTCGTCAAGGAAATGGCGGACATCGGGGTCGACTCCGTCAAATTCGTGGTCACCGGCGACAATGGCATCGTGCCCAACACCTCGCTGGTTGTGCTCTATCACGATGCGGAATTGCGGGCGGCCTCGCGCGAGGCGGGCGAGGCCGGGGTGTGGCTCACCGCGCACGCCCATTCGGCCGACGCCATCAAGATGGTTCTACGCAACGATTTCCGCGTGATCTACCATTGCACCTGGCCCGACGATGAGGCCATCGACATGCTGGAAGCCCGAAAGGACCAGGTGTTCGTGGCACCGACCGTCGGCCTCAACTGGACCAACATTCACGCCGACCCCGCCTATGCCAAGCGCGACGACGGCGCCGCCCTGCGCGAGCAAATGGGGAAACTGGACCATCTGCGAGAATTGATGCCGGCGCTGCATAAGCGCGGCATCCGGTTGCTGCCGGGCGGCGATTATGGCTTTCCGACCAACCCGATCGGCCGCAACGCGCACGATATCGAATTGTTCGTAACCCATTTGGGCTTCACGCCGGCCGAGGCGCTGCGCGCCGCGACGAAGCTGGGCGGCGAGATCATGGGCATGGCGGACGAGCTCGGCCTGATCGCGCCCGGCTATCTCGCCGATCTGTTGCTGATCGACGGCGATCCCCTGGCGGACATAAGGTTGCTCCAGGACACCGATCGTCTCTTGATGATCATGAAAGACGGCAAGTACCATAAGCCGCCACGGCCGCGCCGGCCCCAAGCCGAGGGTGCCACGCTGTCATAAGCCTTGAACAAAAAGGGGGATATTGATGAAGCGTCTATTTGCCGCGAGCCTGGTCGGCATTGCCTTGGGCTGGGGCGGTGCCGCCGTCGCGGACACGGTCAAGGTCGGACTGATCATGCCGTTTTCCGGCTCCTATGCCGAATGGGGCGCCGAGACCAAGGGCGGCGTCGAGGTCTATCAGCAGCTCCACGGCAAGAGCGTCAACGGCACCAACATCGAGATCGTCTATCGCGATGAGGGTGGAATCGATCCCGCGCGCTCGAAGCAGATGGCGACCGAGCTTATCCTGCGCGACCATGTTCAATTTCTCACCGGCTTCGTCTTCAGCCCCGACGCCCTGTCGATCGCCGATATCATCACCCAGGCGAAGATGCCGACCATCATCACCAACGCGGCGACCGGCTATGTCGTGCGCAAATCGCCCTATTTCGTGCGGGTGAGCTTCACCCTGCCGCAGGATTCGGCGCCGCTCGGCACTTGGGCAGCGGCCCATGGCATCAAGACGGTGGTATCGGTGATCGCGGACTATGTCTCGGGCAAGGATTCCAACGACGCCTTCGTCAAGACCTTCACCGCCGGCGGCGGCAAGATCCTCGAGACCATCAAATACCCGACCACCATCGCCGACATCTCGCCCTATTACGAGCGCGTGGTTCAGGACAAGCCGGACGCGATCTATGTCTTCGGCACCGGCGGCACCAATTCGCTGATGATGGTGAAGACCTGGGCGGCCCGCCTCAAGCCGGCCAAGATCGATTTCCTCGGCTCGCTGCAGATTCAGGAGACGGACCTGCCCAATATCGGCGACGCGGCGCTGGGCCTGGTCCAGACCACGCATTATCCCGAACATGCCGACAATCCGATCAACAAGGCGCTGTGGACGCAATGGTTCAAGGATTACGGACCGACCCCGGCTTCGGTGCCCAACATCGCCACCATAGCCGTCTATGATTCGATGGAACTGATCTATCGCGCGGTGGCGAAGTTCGGACCGAAGGTCACGGGCGATCAGGCGATCGGCTTCTATAAGGGCATCACCATCCCCAGCCCGCGCGGCTCCATCACCATCGATCCCAAGACGCGCGACGTGATCCAGGATGTCTATATCGAGAAGGTCGAGAAGCGTGACGGCAAGCTGATCAATGTGCCCTTCGACGTGATCAAGAACGTCAAGGATCCGTGGAAGGAAGAGCATCCGGAATAGCCAAGCGTTCAGTGGAGCGATAGCGATGACGATCAAGGACAGCGAAGACCTGACCCGCGTCGGCGCGGGAACGGTGATGGGCGAATTCATGCGCCAATATTGGCTCCCGGCGGCGATGTCGGGCGAACTGAAGGCCGACGGCGCACCGGTGCGGCTTATGCTGCTGGGCGAGAAGCTGATCGCGTTCCGCGATTCGTCGGGGCGCGTCGGGGTGATGGACCATCGCTGTCCGCATCGCTGTGCCTCCCTGTTCCTCGGCCGCAACGAGGAGAACGGGCTGCGCTGCGTCTATCATGGCTGGAAATTCGACGTCGATGGCAATTGCGTCGACATGGGCAGCGTGCCGGCGCATCAGGACTTCAAGAACAACGTCAAAGCCAAGGCCTATAAGGCGGCCGAGCGCAACGGCGTGGTCTGGGTCTATATGGGCAAGCGCGCCGAGGCGCCGCCGCTCCCCGGTCTCGAGGTGTTGGGCCTGCCCGAGGACGAGTTGACGGTGCTGTGCGCGTTGCGCGAATGCAATTGGCTGCAGGGTCTTGAAGGCGATATCGACACCTCGCATTTCGGCTTTCTCCATGCCGGTCACATCCGCCCGGAGCAGCTCGACGACGATCATCCGTTCCGCGGCGCGGTGTTCCACCGCAAGCCGGAACTGCAGGTCACCGAGACGCCGTGGGGCACGTCCTATGGCGCCTATCGCCCGGCCGATGGCGGCGGCACCTATTGGCGCACCGCGAACTTCCTCTTCCCGTTCTGGACCCAGCAGCCGCAGGGCGATTTCGCAACCAATGTCCATGCGCGCGCGTGGGTCCCGCTCGATGATCATCACATGATGTTCTACAATTTCGTCTGGAAGCGGCCGATGCCCGATCGGCTCAAGGCCAAGGACGGCAAGCCGCTGACCGGCGTCGATCTCGGGTTCGAGTTCCTGCCCAACACCACGGACTGGCTCGGCCGCTGGCGCCTCATCTCCAACCCGCGCAACGATTGGAACATCGATCGCGAAGGACAAGCCGCGAACGTCAGCTATACCGGCATCTCCAACATCCATATGCAGGATCAGGCGGTGACCGAAAGCATGGGTCCGATCACCGATCATGAATTCGAGCATCTGGCCCCGACCGACATCATGATCGCCCGCACGCGCCGGCATATCCTGCAGACGGCACGCGCCTTCGCCGTGCGGAACGCGGCGCCGCCCTGTCTCGACGACCCGGATACCTATCTCAAGGCACGGAGCGGCTTCTTCGTCGCCGACCCGACAGCCGAGTGGCAGGACGCCTACGCCACGAACATCGCCAACGCGGTGCGGCCTGGGATGAAAGACGCGGCCGAGTAGGACGGTCCAAGCCGCGAAGACGCTTGGCGATTTCCGCCAAGCGTGGGAGCATGGGCATTCCTGACCAAGTGTGCAGGAAATGCGGAGCCGATGGGTCGATTGACCACCCATGTTCTGGATACGGCGCGCGGCCGGCCGGCGGCCGGCCTGCGGGTGGATTTGTTCGCGCTCGACGACGGCCGACGCCTGATCGCCAGCGCGGTGACCGACACCGACGGCCGCGCCGACCAGCCGATGCTGGAGGGGGCGAATTTCCGCGTCGGCGGCTATGAGCTGTTGTTCCATGCCGGCGATTATTTCCGCGCCAGCGGCGGCGCCGGCGTCGAGCCGCTGTTCCTCGATCAGGTGCCGGTGCGCTTCGGCATCGCCGACCCGGCGCAGCATTATCATGTACCGCTACTGCTCTCGCCCTTTGCCTATTCCACCTACCGCGGCAGCTGACCGATGAGCGACACGATCCGTTTCGTGATGGATGGCGAAATCCGCGAGCTGCGCGACGTCGCGCCAACCACCACGGTGCTGAACTGGCTGCGCGACGATGAGCGCCGCTGTGGCACCAAGGAAGGCTGTGCCGAGGGCGATTGCGGCGCCTGCACCGTGGCCATCGGCGAGCGCGACGGCAATGGCGTGCGCTATCGCGCCATCAATTCCTGCATCCAGTTCGTGCCGACCCTCGACGGCAAGGAACTCGTCACGGTCGAAAGCCTGAAGCACAAGGGCAAGCTGCATCCGGCCCAGCGCGCCATGGTCGAGTGCCACGGCTCGCAATGCGGCTTCTGCACGCCGGGCTTCGTCATGTCGCTGTTCACGCTTTACCATCAGGACAAGAAGCCGAGCCGCGAGACCATCGACGATGCGCTCGCCGGCAATCTGTGCCGCTGCACCGGCTACCGGCCGATCATCGACGCGGCACGGCGGATGAGCGCCATCGCGCCCAAGGATCAGTTCGACGCCCGCGCCGCGACCACGGCGAAACAGCTCGCGGACATCGCCCGCGCGGACACGCTGGCGCTGGAACAAGACGGCCAGCGTTATTTCGCGCCGACCAACCTCGAGGAATTCGCCGCCTGCGTTCAGCAATATCCGGAAGCCGTGCTGCTGGGCGGCGGCACCGATGTCGGGCTGTGGGTGACGAAACTCCATCGCCGGCTCGAGACACTGATCTATACCGGCGATGTCGCGGAACTGCGCCGGCTCGCCGTCACCGACGCGTTCATCGAAATCGGCGGCGCGGTCTCCTATACCGACGCCCGCGCCGTGCTGGCCGCGGCGTATCCCGATTTCGGCGAATTGCTGCGGCGGTTCGCCTCGGTCCAGGTGCGCAACGCCGGCACCATCGGCGGCAATGTCGGCAATGCCTCGCCGATCGGGGACAGCCCGCCGCTGCTGATCGCGCTCGAGGCCATGCTGGTGCTGCGATGCGGCGCCGATACGCGCGAGGTGCCGATTGACGAATTCTTCCTCGCCTATCGCAAGACGGTGCTGCGGCCCGGCGAATTCATCGAGGCGATCCGCGTGCCCCGCCCGCGCGAGGGGCTGCATTTCCGTGCCTATAAGATATCAAAGCGGTTCGATCAGGATATCTCGGCGGTATGCGGCGCCTATGCATTGCGGCTGCAAGGCGGCCGCGTCGCCACCATCCGCATCGCCTATGGCGGCATGGCCGCGATACCGAAGCGCGCGAGTCACGCGGAACAGGCGCTGCTCAACCAAGCCTGGACCGAAGCCAACGTCCGAGCGGCGATGCGGGCGATGACCGGCGATTTCCAGCCGCTGAGCGACATGCGCGCCAGCGCCGATTATCGCCTCAAGGTGGCGCGAAATTTGCTTCTGAAATTCTTTTTGGAGACGAGCGACAAACCCGGCGCGACCCGGGTAATCAAGCGGGACATCGCGGCATGAATCGCAACGTTAAAAAGCCAAATCCCCCATTGGGCACCGTGCGAAGGTCGCTGCCGCATGACAGCGCCGAGAAGCATGTCTCGGGCGAGGCGATCTATCTCGACGACATTCCGGAGCCGCGCAATCTGCTGCACGCCTATATCCGGATGAGCGACATCGCGCACGGCAAGATCAAGACACTGGACCTGGCGCCGGCGCGGGCGGCGCCAGGCGTGGCCGCCGTGATGGCGGCCGCCGATCTGCGGCACGGCAACGATATCGGTCCGGGCTTCGCCGGCGATCCGGTGTTCGCGGAAAAGATCGTCGAATATGCCGGCCAATCGGTGTTCGCGGTCGCGGGCGAGACGCGCGCGCTGGCGCGCGCCGCCGCGATGAAGGCGGTGATCGTCTATCGCGAACTGCCGGCGATCCTCTCGATCGAGGAGGCGCTGAAGCAGAAGTCACAGGTGCTGCCAACCATCACCCTGACGCGCGGCGACGCGAAGAAGGCGATCGCCAAGGCGCCGCGGCGGCTGTCGGGGCGGCTCGCCATCGGCGGGCAGGATCATTTCTATCTCGAAGGCCAGATCGCCATGGCGGTGCCGGGCGAGGATGGCGATCTCATGGTCTATTCCTCGACCCAGCATCCGACCGAGATTCAGCACACGGTCGCGCATACGCTGGGCCTGCCCGACCATGCGATCACCGTCGAGACGCGGCGCATGGGCGGTGGCTTCGGCGGCAAGGAGACGCAGGCCGCGCTATTCGCGGTGGTCGCCGCCCTGTTGGCCCAGCGAACCGGACGGCCGGTGAAGCTGCGCGTCGATCGCGACGACGACATGATCATCACCGGCAAGCGCCACGATTTCATCGCCGATTACGAGGTCGGGTTCGACGATGACGGGCGCCTGCGCGGCGCCGATTTCGTGCTTGCCGCGCGCTGCGGCATGTCGCCGGACCTGTCGGGGCCGGTGAACGACCGCGCAATGTTCCATGCCGACAATGCCTATTACCTGCCGCATGCCCGCATCGTGTCGCATCGCTGCAAGACCAACACGGTGTCCAACACCGCGTTTCGCGGCTTCGGCGGGCCGCAGGGCATGATGGTGATCGAATATGCGCTGGACGAGATCGCGCGCACGCTGGGCCTCGATCCGCTGACCGTGCGCAAGCGCAATCTCTATGGCAAGCGCGACCGCAACATCACGCCCTACACCATGAAGGTCGAGGACAATATCCTTCATGAGATCGTCGGCGAATTGGAGACCACCGCCGATTACTGGCAGCGCCGCCAGGAGATCGCGACATGGAACGCCACCAGCCCGTTCCTGAAGCGCGGCCTCGCGCTGACGCCGGTGAAGTTCGGCATTTCCTTCACCGCCACGATCTTCAACCAGGCCGGCGCGCTGGTGCATGTCTATACCGACGGCAGCGTGCATCTCAACCACGGCGGCACCGAAATGGGCCAGGGCCTCAACACCAAGGTCGCCCAGATCGTGGCCGAGGAATTCGGCATCGATTTCGCCCACGTCAAGATCACCGCCACCACCACCGGCAAGGTGCCCAACACCTCCGCCACCGCCGCCTCGTCCGGCACCGATCTCAATGGCGCGGCGGCCCAGGCGGCGGCGCGCACCATCAAGAAGCGGCTGACCGCATTCGCCGCCGCGCATTTCAAGGTGCCGCCGGGCAAGATCAGCTTCGCCGGCGGACAGGTCCAGGCCGGCAAGAAGACGATGAGCTTTGCCGCGCTGGCGAAGCTGGCCTATGCCCAGCGGGTGCAACTATCCGCGACCGGATTCTTCGCCACCCCGAAGGTGCTGTATGACCCGGTGACGATGCGCGGCCGGCCATTCTTCTATTTCGCCTATGGCGCGGCGGTGTCGCAGGTGCTGATCGACACCTTGACCGGCGAATACAAGGTGGAGCGCGTCGACGTTCTTCACGATGTCGGCAAATCGATCAATCCGGCGATCGATCTGGGCCAGATCGAAGGCGGCTTCATCCAGGGCATGGGCTGGCTGACCAGCGAGGAACTGCATTGGGACGCGAAGGGCCGGCTCCAGACGCATGCGCCCTCGACCTATAAGATTCCGGCGTGCAGCGATCTGCCACGACAATTCAATGTGCGCATCGCCGAGTGGAGCGCCAATCGCGAGGATGTGGTCTACCGCTCCAAGGCGGTCGGCGAGCCGCCGCTGATGCTGGCAATCTCGGTGTTCCACGCCATCAAGGATGCGATCGCCGCGGTGTGCGATTATCAGGCAAGCCCCCAGCTCGATGCGCCGGCGACGCCGGAGCGGGTGCTGAACGCCATCGACGCGCTGCGCGCCAAGCTCGGCGATGCGATCCCGCTGCGCGAGGCGGCGGAGTAAATGCGCAACTGGCTGGACGCGCTAAACGCGCTCGCCGAGGCCGGCACCGACGCGGTACTGGTCACGGTGGTCGGGGTCCGGGGCTCGACCCCGCGCGAGGCCGGCGCCAAGATGGTGGTGACCCGCGACAAGATTCACGACACGGTCGGCGGCGGGCATCTCGAATTGAAGGCCATCGAACTGGCGCGCGCGATGCTGGACGCGGCGCCGGCACCCGAGGCGCCGGCGCTCCACCGCTTTCCGCTCGGCCCCAGCCTTGGCCAATGCTGCGGCGGCGAGGCGACGCTGCTGCTGGAGCCGATCCGGCCGCCGCAATTCCACATCGCCCTGTTCGGCGCCGGGCATGTCGGCACGGCGCTGGTGAAGCTACTTGGCGACCTGCCCTGCCGTGTCACCTGGATCGATCCGCGCGACGGCATGTTCCCCGAGCCGCCCCCCGCCAACGTCACGATCAACATCAGCGACGAGCCGGAAGCGGAGATCGACACCCTGCCCGCCGGGACCTTCGTGCTGGTGATGACGCATAGCCATCCGCTCGATCAGCGCATTCTGGAAGCGGCGTTGCGGCGCGACGATTTTCGCTATGTCGGCTTGATCGGCTCGGCGACCAAGCGGGCGCGGTTCTTCAGCCGGCTGAGGGCGCGCGGCCTCGGCGAGGTCGAGCTGGCACGCCTGACCTGTCCCATCGGCATCGCGGGCGCCGGCGGCAAGCACCCGGCCGAGATTGCCATCGCGGTCGCCGCGCAATTGCTGCAAATTAGAGACGCCGAAAGTGTCGAGGAAGCACTAAATCTGGAGCAGATAATCCCTCTCCGCCCTTGGGGACGGAGAGGTTAGGTGCGGTGGGGGAATCGATGAGCCTGCCCACCTCACCCTCCCATCGCTGCGCGATGGGCCCCTCCCTCTCCCCCCAATGGGTGGAGAGGGAGAAAAGAAAAAAGGGCGCGGGATGAGCTTGGCGGGGGACACGGGAGGCGAGACGGCGCGGCTGCGGCTGCGCGGCATCACCAAGCGCTATCCTGGCACGGTCGCCAATAAATCGATCGATCTGACGGTGATGCCGGGCGAGCTGCACGCGCTGCTCGGCGAGAACGGCGCCGGCAAAAGCACCCTCGTTAAGATCATCTATGGCGTCGTGACCGCCGACGAGGGCGAGATTCTGTGGGAAGGCACGCCGATCGCCGCCCACGATCCGGCCTCGGCGCGCAAGCTTGGCATCGGCATGGTGTTTCAGCATTTCACGCTGTTCGAGACGCTGACCGTCACCGAAAATATCGCGCTCGGCCTCGACGATCAGCGCGACATGCGCGCTCTGCGCCGCAAGATCGACGAGACCGCGCGGCGCTATGGCATGGCGCTCGACCCCGACCGCCATGTCCATGATCTCGCGGTCGGCGAGCGCCAGCGCGTCGAGATCGTGCGCTGCCTGATGCAAGAACCTAAACTGCTGATCATGGATGAACCGACCTCGGTGCTGGCGCCGCAGGAGGTCGAGCGGCTGTTCGAGACGTTGCGCCGGCTCGCGGCCGAGGGCTGCAGCATCCTCTATATTTCGCACAAGCTCGGCGAGATCATGGCGCTGTGCCAGCGCGCCACCGTGCTGCGCCAGGGCAAAGTCACGGCGCAATGCGATCCGCGGCAAGAGACCTCGGCCTCGCTGGCGCGCATGATGGTCGGCAGCGACGTGCTGGCGGTGAAGCGACCCGAGGAACATCAGGGCGGCGGTGAGGCGCTGACCGTCACCGACCTGGCGATGGAGCCGGACGATCCGTTCGGGACCCGGCTCGACCATGTCTTCCTCACCGTGCGGGTCGGGGAAATTCTCGGCATTGCCGGTGTCGCGGGTAACGGCCAGACCGAGCTGTTACGCGCGCTGGCCGGCGAGAAGCTGGCGCCGGGGCGCGACGCGATCCGCATCGACGGCAAAAGCGTCGGCCATCTCGGCCCGACCGGGCGACGCGCGCGCGGCGTTGCCTTCGTGCCGGAAGAGCGGCTGGGACGCGGCGCCGTGGCCGAATTAACCCTCGCCGAGAACGCGCTGCTGACCGCCTATCTCGACGGCAATGTCGGCGCCGGCATGGTGAAGCAGGGCACGGTGCGCAAATTCGCCACCGCCATCGTCAAGGATTACAACGTGGTGTGCGCCGGTATCGACGCCGAGGCCCGCAGCCTCAGCGGCGGCAATATGCAGAAATTCATCATCGGCCGCGAAATCCTGCAACGCCCGCGCATCCTGATCGCGGCGCATCCGACCTGGGGCGTCGATGTCGGCGCCGCGCTGACCATTCACGAGGCGCTGATCCGCCTGCGCGATGCGGGCGCGGCGGTGCTGGTGGTGTCTGAGGACCTCGACGAGCTGTTCGAGATCTGCGATCGCATCGCGGTGATGAGCAAGGGGCGGCTGTCGGAGCCGAAACGGGTCGGCGACACCGATATCGATGAGATCGGCCTGCTGATGGGCGGCCTGTTCGCGGAAGCGCCGGCGGAAGTTTCCCATGCCGCGGATTAGGCTGGAGCCGCGCGCGCAATCCTCGCGCTGGGCAACCTATCTGTCGCCGGTGCTGGCGGTGGTCCTGACCTTGATCGGCACGGCGGTGCTATTCGGCATTCTGGGACGCGACCCGATTGCCGCCTATCGCGCCTTTTTCATCGACCCCCTCTCGACATTCTATGGCGTCGGCGAATTGGGCGTGAAGAGCGCGCCGCTGATTCTGTGCGCCATTGGCCTCGCCATCGGCTTTCGTGCCAATGTCTGGAACATCGGCGCCGAGGGACAGTTTATCGTAGGTGCCATCTGCGGCGGCGGCGTCGGATTGTTCTATGAGCCGATGCTGGGGCCGGCGACCCTGCCCGCGATGTTCATCGCCGGGGCGCTGGGTGGCCTCGTGTGGGCCGGCATTCCGGCGCTGCTCAAGACCCAGTTCAATGCCAACGAAATCCTGACCAGCCTGATGCTGACCTATGTCGCGGAACTGCTGCTGCGCTTTCTGGTGCGCGGCCCGTGGCGCGATCCGCAGGGTTATAATTTCCCGCAAACCAAGGCGTTCGACGGCTATGCCGTGATCGAGCCGTTCTTCAGTGGCACGCGCGTCGGGCTGGGCGCGGTGCTGGCGCTAATCGCGGTCGCGGGCGGCTGGTTCCTGCTGTCGCGCAGCTTTCTCGGCTATCAGATCAAGGTCATCGGCCTGACGCCCGCCGCCGCCGCCTATGCCGGGTTCAGCCAGAAGCGCATCACCTGGTTCGTGTTGACGCTGTCGGGCGGCCTTGCCGGCATCGCCGGCGTCAACGAGGTGGCGGGGCCGATCGGCCAGATCCTGCCGGTGATCTCGCCGGGCTATGGCTTCACCGCGATCATCGTCGCGTTTCTCGGGCGGCTGCATCCCTTCGGCATCTTGCTGGCCGGGCTGCTGATCGCCCTCTCCTATCTCGGCGGCGAGGCGGCGCAGATTTCGCTCGACCTGCCGGTCGCGGTGGTCGGCGTGTTCCAGGGCATGCTGCTGTTCTTCCTGCTCGCCTGCGAATTGCTGGTGCGCTATCGCGTGCGCCTTGGTCCCGCCACCGCCGAGAGTGCCGCCTGATGCACGAGCTGACCGCCATCCTGGTGTCGATGGTGCTATCGGCGACGCCGCTGCTGCTGGCGGCGGCTGGCGAGCTGGTGACGGAAAAGTCGGGGGTCCTCAATCTCGGCGTCGAGGGCATGATGATCGGCGGCGCGGTGATCGGCTTCGCGGTCGCCTGGACCACCGGCAGTCCGGCGTTGGGCTTCACCGCGGCGGCGCTGGCGGGCGTGGCACTGGCCGCCCTCTTCGGCGTGCTGACGCTGTTCTTCCTCGCCAACCAGGTCGCGACCGGCCTGGCGCTGACCATCTTCGGGCTCGGCCTGTCGGCGCTGATCGGCAAGCCCTATATCGGCAAGCCGCTGCCGAGTCTGCCGCAGCTGTACATTCCCGGCGTTACCGACATTCCGGTGATCGGGCCGCTGATCTTCGGCCAGGACGCGATCGTTTATTTGTCGGTGGCGGCGACCGTCGCCATCGGCTGGTTCCTGTCGCGCACGCGGGCCGGGCTGATCCTGCGGTCGGTCGGCGAAAATCACGACGCCGCGCATGCGCTGGGCTATCCGGTGCGCCGCATTCGCTTTCTCGCGGTACTGTTCGGCGGCGCCATGAGCGGGCTGGGCGGCGCCTACCTGTCGCTGGCCTATACGCCGCTCTGGTCGGAGGGCATGACGGCGGGGCGCGGCTGGATCGCGCTGGCGCTGGTGGTGTTTGCCACCTGGAAGCCGTGGCGCCTGTTGTTCGGCGCCTATCTCTTCGGCTTTTTCTCGATCGCGCAGCTTCATGCCCAGGGCGCCGGGGTCAGCATCCCGCCCGAGTTCCTGTCAATGCTGCCCTATCTCGCCACCATTCTGGTGCTGGTGATAATCTCGCGTGATGCCAAGCGCATCCGGCTCAACGCGCCGGCCGCGCTTGGCAAGGTATTCCGCGCCACGGCATAACGGCTTTAATTTAACCGCGCGACTTGGCCAAACCGGGGGCCGCGCATCATCGAGGGGAGTGCAGGCATGATCAAACGTAGAGACTTCATCATCGGCGCGGGCGGCGCGGTGGCCGCGACATCGGTGCTCGGGATGCCGCGCATCGCGCGCGCGGCCGATAAGCTGAAGGCGGCATGGATCCTGGTCGGCCCTAGCGGCGATATGGGCTATTCCTATCAGCACGATCTCGGGCGCCTCGCGGTGCAAAAGGAATTCGGCGATCGCGTCGAGACCCACAAGGTCGAAAGCGTGCCCGAAGGCGCCGATTGCGAGCGCGTGCTGACCCAGCTCGCCACCCAGGGCTATGGGCTGATCTTCACCACCTCGTTCGGCTATATGGATCAGACCATCAAGGTCGCGAAGAACTTCCCCAAGGTCTATTTCGAGCATGCCACCGGCTATAAGCGCTCGAAGAACGTCGCGACCTATAACATCCGCTTCTATGAAGGCCGCACCGTGCAAGGCACGCTCGCTGGCCATCTCACCAAGTCGGGGATCGTCGGCTATGTCGGCTCGATTCCAATTCCCGAAGTCATCATGGGGATCGACGCCTTCACCCTCGCCTTCCGCAAGATCCGGCCGGACGGCAAGATCAAGGTGATCTATGTCAACGGCTGGTTCGATCCCGGCAAGGAGGCCGATGCCGCCAAGGCGCTGATCGATCAAGGCGCCGACATCATCTGCCAGCATACTGACAGCCCGGCCCCGGTACAAACGGCCGAGGCACGCGGCGTGTGGGCGTTCGGCCAATCCTCCGACATGGCGAAGTTCGGGCCGACCCATTGCGTCACTTCCAACGTCGATAATTGGGCGCCCTATTACATTCAGCGCGTGAAAATGGTGCTGGACGGCACCTGGAAATCGACCGACACCTGGGGCGGCCTTGCCTCCGGGATGCTGTCGATGCCGACCTTCAACATCCATGTTCCGGAAAACATTCGCGCCGACGGGATGAAGGCGCTCGAGGCGGTGAAGTCAGGCGCGCGGCATCCGTTCGACGGCCCGGTGGTCGACAAGAAGGGCGTCACCAAGGTCGCGGCCGGCAAGAACATGCCGGACAGCGAAATCGCCGGCCTGAACTGGTACACGCAAGGCGTCGAGGGCGATCTGCGCGGCTAAGATCGATTAGTCGCGTAAGGCGAACGCCCTCCTCGGATGAGGAGGGCGTTTTGCTTTTCGGGCCGCGGAAGATTCAACACAAAGACGCGAAGGCGCAAAGGGCACGAAGGACACGAAGAAGAATTCAAAGCGCCTCCCCGACGAAAGTCGGGGTCCATGCCCGCCATGGATACCGGCTTTCGCCGGCACGGAGGAATGGGTGTAGCCTTAGGAATCCAAAGTCGAGCGGCCTGCTATTTCCGCGGCTGGAAGTGGCGCAGCACCTCGTATAGGACGCGCGCCCCGGTTTCGGCATCCTCGGCGGTAATGGATTCCGCCGGATTGTGGCTGATGCCACCTTTGCAGCGCACGAAGATCATGCCGACATCGCACAGGCTGGCGATCGCCATCGCGTCGTGGCCGGCGCCGCTCGCCAGCCGCCGGCGCATCAGGCCCAGCGCGGCGATGGCCCGCTCGATCTCGACCATCAGCCAGCCAGAACAGGCGACCGCCGGACTCTCCAGCGTGCGGTCAAGCGTCAGCGCGACGCCGCGCTTGCGTGCGATGCGATGCGCCGCCGCGACGATATCGGTATAGGCGCCGTGCCGGGTCGCATCGTCGGGCGAGCGCAAATCGAGGCTGAAGGCGGCCTTGCCGGGTATCACATTGACAGCGCCGGGGCTGGCCTCGATGCGCCCCACCGTCGCCACCAGGCTGGGATTGTCGCGGGCGCGCGCCTCGATCGCGAGAATGATTTCCGCCGCCGCCGCCAGCGCATCGTGGCGCAGCTTCATCGGCACCGTGCCGGCATGGCCGGCCTCGCCGACGATCTCGAACAAGGCCCGCGTCGAGCCCGCGATCGAAGTCACGATGCCGACCGGCAGATGCTCCGCCTCCAGCACCGGCCCTTGCTCGATGTGCAGCTCGATATAGCCCAGCACCGCGTCGCGCCGCCGCGCGATAGCGGCGATGCGCGAGGGATCGAGACCGAACGCGACCAGCGCGTCCTTCATCGCGACGCCGCCCGAATCCGCGCGCTCCAGCACATTCATGTCGAACGTCCCCGCGACTGCGCGGCTGCCGAGCAGCGTCGATTGGAACCGCACGCCCTCCTCGTCGCCGAAGCCGATCACTTCGATGGCGAAGGGCGGCCGCTCGCCGCGCCGGTGCAGCGCGCCGACGCAGGCGATGGCGGTCAGGACGCCGAGAATGCCGTCATATTTGCCGGCGTCGCGCACGGTATCGAGATGCGAGCCGAGCAGCAGCGCCGGCAGGCCAGGCCGGTCGCCCTCATAGCGGCCGACGACATTGCCGATATCGTCGAGCGATACCGCCATCCCGGCCTCGCCCATCCACTGCATCACCCGGTCGGCGGCAAGGCGATGCTGCGGCGTGAGAAACGTGCGCGTGACCGTGCCGTCCTGCTCGGTGATGGCGCCGAGGAGATCGGCCTCCGCCAGCAGGCGCTCGCCGATGCCGGCCAGCGGATCGGCCTCGGCACCGCCCGAATCATCGCGTAGCAGATCGTCGAGGCGGAAGCGCGCGATCTTCGCCACTTCGTTGAGCGCCACGGCAAATTCATCCGGGGCGTCGTGGGTCGCCCGTTCCTCAAACGCCGCGAGGATTTCGTCGCGCCCCTTGCCCTTCACCGCCATGATGAACGGAAAGCCGAACCGCTCGCGATAGCCGCGGTTGAGATGGCGCAGCTTGGCGGCATCGGCGAGCCGGGCCGCGGCGAGGCCGGCCGCCGCCTGCTCGCGCCGCGAAAAATCCGCCGCGATCTTGGCGGCGCCCAATTCGGGATGCGCCTTCAGCAAGGCCAACTGGGTGTCGCGCCCGGTATTCCGCACCGCCTCGACCATGGCATCGTGCAGCGCATCGATGCCGATGAACGGGCGATGCTCCCATGCCGCCTCGGCGACCCAGGGCGAATGCTCGAAAATCTCTCCCAACGCCTGCACGAACTCGGCCCGGTCCATGCCGTTGAGCGCGCCGAGCGTCAGGCGGCCGGTCATGACGCGGTCTTGCGGTAGGGAAAATTCTTGCGCCAGTGCCGCGCGATGTCGATGCGCCGGCAAACCCAGACGCGTTCGTGCTGCTGAACGTAATCGAGGAACCGCGCCAGCGCCAGCGCGCGCCCCGGCCGCCCGACGAGGCGACAATGCAGGCCGACCGACATCATCCGCGGCGTGGTCGCACCCTCTTCGTAGAGCAGATCGAACGAGTCTTTCAGATATTGAAAGAACTGCTCGCCGTTGCCGAAGCCCTGCGCGGTGGTGAGGCGCATGTCATTGGCCTCGAGCGTGTAGGGCACGATGAGATGCGGCTTGCCCGAGACCTCGGTCCAATAGGGCAGCTCGTCGGCATAGGAGTCGGCGTCGTAGAGGAAGCCGCCATGTTCGGCGACGAGCCGGCGCGTGTTCGGCCCCATGCGCCCGGTGTACCAGCCGAGCGGCTTGACGCCGGTGACCCGCTCGATTGCCTCGATGGCGAGGTCGATATGGGCGCGCTCGATGGCGGGATCGATATACTGATAGTCGATCCAGCGCCAGCCGTGCGACGCGATCTCGAAATCGGCCTCGACCATCGAGGCGGCGATTTCCGGCACGCGCGCCAGCGCCATGCCCACCGCGAACACGGTCACCGGCAGCTTGCGCTCGGTGAAGAGGCGCCGCAGCCGCCACCAGCCGACCCGGCTGCCATATTCGTAATGCGATTCCATGTTGATGTGCCGCACACCCAGGAGCGGCGTGGCATTGACGATATCCGACAGGAAGGCTTCCGACGCGGCATCGCCATGGAGGATCGCGTTCTCGCCGCCTTCCTCGAAATTGATGACGAACTGCAGCGCGAGGCGCGCCTTCCCCGGCCATTTCGGATCGGGCCAGTCGGCGCCATAGCCGACCATGTCGCGCGGATAGAGCGGCGCGTCAGTCAAGCGGCGCCCCTTCCGCGATCCAGGCGCCGAGCACCGTGCGCTCCTGATCGGTCATGCCGGTCTTGTTGCCCAGCGGCATGGCGTTGGTATCGACCGCCATCAGCTTGATCTTGGCGAGCATGCCGGCGATCTGCTGCCTGGTGTCGAACTTCACCCCGTTGGGCGGCTCGTGGAACATGTCATCCGTGGGCCGCGCCGAATGGCATTGCACGCAGCGATGCGCGAACACGGCATCGGCCTGGGCGAAGCTAACCCGCGCGCCGTTGGTGGTGGCGGCACGCATCGGGACCGAGGTGACGAAAGCCAGCGCCAGCGCGCCGACCACCGCCGCGCCCAGCACATAAGGCGCCGCCCGGCCGCCGCGGTCGAAGGTGTTGAGGAAATAGCGCACGCCCGCGCCGATGACGAACAGCGCGATCAGGATCGCCCAGTTCCACCGCTGGCCATAAGTGTTCGGAAAATGATTGCTGATCATCACGAACACGACTGGCAGCGTCATGTAATTGTTGTGCACGGAACGCTGCTTCGCGGCGCCGCCCCAGGCAGGGTCGGGCACCTGCCCCGCCAGATTGGCGCGCACCATGCGGCGCTGTCCCGGCTGGATCACGAAGAGGACATTGGCGACCATGATGATGCCCATCATCGCGCCGACATGCATATAGGCGGCGCGGCCCGACAGCACATGCGTCAGGCCCCACGCGAACGCGACGAGCAGCGCGCAACAGACGAGGTTCATCACCCCTTCGAGCCGGTTGAGAGGCGAGCGCCAGATCAGCTCATAAAGCGCCCAGCCGCCGGCAATGGCGGCGATGCCGATGCCGACCGCCTCGGGCTGCGTCAGGTCCGCGACCGAGGGATCGACCATGAAGCCGCTGCCGCCGAGATAGTAAACGATGAACAGCAGCGCGATGCCGGAGAGGCCGGTGAGATAGGCCTCCCACTTATACCAATGGAGTTGCGGGATATGGGCGGGCGGCAGGTATTTGAGCTTCTCGACCTCGTAATAACCGCCGCTATGGATGAGGAAGATTCGCCCGGCGGAATGCTTGGCGCCGCCGGCCATCGCGGTCAGATGCGCGTCGAGATACATGAAGAAGAACGAGGTGCCGATCCAGCCGATGCCCACCACGATGTGGAACCAGCGCACGAACAGGTTGGCCCATTCGAGAACGACCGAACTCATATTCCCCCGCCGCCCAAAACCGAAAGGAGCGACGCGTCCCCCGCGCCGCCTTCCCTCATCGCATCACGCCCGCGGGCTGAGACCGAAATCATGGTGCAGGGTGTAGTTATTCTTGCCTGGCACCGGCTGGAAATCGACGATCAGCGATTCCTTCACGCCGAACACCGCGTCTTCCCGGATATGCTCCGTGCCCTTGACGAAGAGATGCGTCGTCAGCGGCTTGTAGCCTTCCGCGGAAACCATGAAATGCAGATGCGCCGGCCGCCATGCCGGCCGATTGGTCGCGCGCATCAGCGCGCCCACCGGCCCGTCGGTCGGAATCTGATAGCCCTTCGGCAGCACCGATTTGAAATGATAGGTGCCGTCTCGATCGCTGCGGAATTTGCCGCGCAACTCGAATTTCGGCTTGTTCGGGTCCTGGTTGGAATAGAGCCCATCCTCGCCCGCCTGCCACACATCGATCAGCGCATGGGCGATCGGCTTGCCCTTGGCGTCATGAACCACGCCGGTGACGTCCAGCGGGTCGCCCGGCGGGTTGCCGTCGACCGACGCGCCCTTGGGCAGTTCCGGCGCACCCGGCACATAGAACGGGCCTTGCACCGTCGCCTCGGTTTCGCCGGCTTCGGCACCATGATTGAGCTCGACCACCGTCATCGACAGGCCCAGCACGTCGGACAGCAGAATGAATTCCTGGCGCATATCGTCGGTGATGTGCCCGACGGCGGTCAGGAATTCGATGCCCTTGATCCACTCCGCCTCGGACAGCTTCACCTCGCGGGAGAAGGAATGGAGATGCTTGATCAGGCTGACCATGATCTCCTTGAGGCGCGGGTCGGCGCAATCCTTGTAACGCGCTACCACGTCGTCGGTCAGTTGCGATCCAATCAGGCTTGGCATAATTCCTCCTTCATTCCAGTCGGACCCGGCGGCGCACCGGGAAAAAATGAATATCGAAGCGGTCCGCCAGCAAACCCCACAGGCCGCGCGGCGCAAGCAGCATAATGATCACGGCGACCGCACCGAGCAAGATCATGTACCAGGCGCCATAATCGGCCAAGAAGTATCGCAGGCCGAAGAACACCAGGGCGCCGATGAACGGCCCCTCGATACTGCCGATGCCGCCGATCACCACGATGAAGATCACGTCGGCGGTCCAATCGATGACGTCGAACGCCGCGTCCGGGGAAATGCGCAGCTTTTCAAGATAGATCAGCGCGCCGACCATGCCGGTCGCCAGCGCCGCCAGGATATAGACGGCGAACTTGGTGCGGTCATTGTTGATGCCGACGCTGCCGGCGGCGGTCTCGCTGTCGCGGATCGCGGTCAGCGCCAGCCCCTGGCGCGAGCGCAGCCACGCGAACACCGCCGCCACCGTGCCGACGCCGATGGCGAGGCCGACATAATAAAGCGCCGTCTCGCGTTCGAACCGGGTGGCGCCGACCGCCCGCGAGATCGCGACCGGCAGACTCATGCCGGTGCCGCTGCCCAATTCCGGGATCAACCCCATCAGGCCGCGGAACACCTCGGCGACGACCCAGGTCCCGATCGCGAAATAGGCGCCGCGCAGGCGGAACACCACCCAGGCCGACGGCACCGCGAGGATCGCCGCCGCGACGCCGGCCAGGACCACGGCGGGAATCGGCGGTACATGGGCGATGATGGTCAGCGCGAACAGGGCATAGCCGCCGATGCCGACAAAGGCCTGCTGGCCGACCGAGACCAGGCCGGCATAGCCCGCCAGCAGGTTCCACATCTGCGCCAGCGCGATGGTGTAGCAAATCTCAACGATCAGCCGCAGATCGTCCTCGCCCCCCCACCAGGGCAGCGACACCAGCACCGCGACGATGATGACCGCCAGCGCCAGGCCGATCCAGCCGGTGCGGGTCGAGCGCTGGATGCGATAGGCGGGGATGGGCGACGTGATGCTCATCAATCCACCAGCTTTGGAAACAGGCCGCGCGGCCGGATGATCAGCACCACGAGGAAGGCGAGATGCCCCGCCAGCGTCTCCCAACTGGGGTTGAGCTGAGCGCCGACGGCCTGGGCGACGCCCAGCACGACCCCGCCCGCCAGCGTGCCCCACAGGCTGCCGAGCCCGCCGATGATCACCGCCTCGAACGCGAAGAGCAGGCGCGCCGGACCGCTCGCCGGGCCGAAATTGGTGCGCACCGCGAGAAAGATCGCGGCAATGGAAATCACCCCCAGCGCCAACGCCGTCGCCAGCGCATAGACATGCCGGTTGCGCACGCCGTAAAGCCGCGCGGTATCGGAATCGTCGGAGGTGGCGCGAAACGCGCGGCCTAGCGCGGTGCGGTAGATCAGCAATTCCAGCAGCGCGATCACGGCGACCGCCGTCAGGAAGATCGCGAACGGCAGCCAGCCGATCGCGAGCTGATCGGTGATGTGGATGCTGGCGGTCTCGAACCCGCCGGCCTGCAATTTCTGGCTATCGGCGCTGAACCCTTCGAGCAGCGCGTTCTGGATGATGATGGAAAGGCCGAACGTCACCAGCAGCGGCGGCAGGATGTCGCCGCCCAGGGTGAAGTTCAGCAGGCCGCGCTGCAGCACATAACCCAGCACGAACATCGTCGGCACCACGATGACGAGGCTCGCGAACGGGCCGACGCCCAGCGTCTGAACCACCACGATGCCGAGATAGGCGGCCAGCACGATCAGATCGCCATGCGCGATGTTGACGAGCCGCATCACGCCGAACATCAGCGACAGCCCCGCCGCGAACAGCGCATAGAGGCCGCCGATCAGCGCGCCCTGGACGATGACATTGACCCAATCCATCGCCGCCTCAGACCCCGAAATAGGCGAGCTTGATCTGCTCGCGGGTAAGGTCGGCCGGCCGGCCTTCGAGCTTGATGCGGCCCTCCTGGAGGCAATAGACCCGGTCGGCCACAGTGAGCGCGCGGTTGATGTCCTGCTCCACGATCACCATGGTGGTGCCCTCGGCGCGGATGCCGGGCAGCGCCGCGTAGACATCGCGGATCACGATCGGCGCCAAGCCGAGGCTGATTTCGTCGCACAACAGCAATTCCGGGTTGGTCATCAGCGCGCGGCCGATCGCCGCCATCTGCTGCTGGCCGCCCGACAGCGATGTGGCGGGCTGGCGCCGCCGCTCGCGCAGGATCGGGAATAGCGCGTAGACACGATCAAGCTGCCACGGGCCCTTGCGGCCGCACTGCTGGCCCATCCGCAAATTCTCCTCGACCGACAGCGAGGGAAACAGCCGCCGCCCCTCCGGCACCAGCGCGATGCCGCGCGCCACGATGTCGGCGGGCGACAGCGAGCCGATATTGCCATCGCGATAGCGGATGCGCTCCGCGGCCGCGGGGAGTAGTCCGCAAATGGTGCGCAGCAGGGTCGATTTGCCCGCGCCATTGGCGCCGATCACCGCGAGGGTCTCGCCTTCCTCGACCACAAGATCGACGCCAAACAGCGCCTGGAAATCGCCGTAAAACGCGGTCAGGCCGATGGTCACCAGCAACGCGGTCATTCCGCCTCGATCCCCATATAGACTTCCTGGACCTGCGGCGAGTTCATGACCGCGCGCGGCTCGCCCTCGGCCAGCTTCTGGCCGAAATTCATCACGAACAGCCGCCCGACCACCGCCAGCAGCGCATGCACGATATGCTCGATCCAGACAATCGCGACGCCCGACGCATGGACCGCGCGGATCGTCTCGATCAGAAGCTGGCATTCGGTGTCGGTCAGGCCGCCGGCGATCTCGTCGAGCAGCAGCACCTTCGGCTCGGTTGCCAAGGCCCGCGCCAATTCGAGGCGCTTGCGTTCCAGCAGGGTCAGCTTGCCGGCGGGTTGATTGGCCTTCCCCAAGAGGTTGGTGAGGTGCAGCAGCTCGATGCAGCGCGGATAGCAATCCGCCTCGCGCCGGGTGGCGCCGAACGCGGCACCCGCCAGCACATTCTCGAATACCGTCATATTGCCGAAGGGGTGCGGTATCTGATAGGTGCGGCCGACGCCGAGACGGCAGCGCGCATGCGCCGGCAGCGCCGTCACATCCTGTCCCAGAAAGCGGATCGCCCCCGCCCCGACCGGCAGGTCGCCGGCGATCAGATTGAAGAGCGTAGTCTTGCCGGCGCCATTGGGGCCGAGAATGCCCAGCGCCTCGCCCGCCTCGACCGCCAGCGACAGATCGTCGATGACCTTGAGCGCGCCGAAACTCTTCGACACATGCTCGAGGGATAAGAGCGACGGCATCCGAGTTCTCAGTTGTCAGTCATCAGTTCTCAGTCGTCGATTGGTGACTGAATACTGATACCTGACAACTCGAATTCCCCTACATCATCGTCCCTCTCCGCCACGGGCGGAGAGGGAAATGTTCGAACGATCAGCTGTAGAGTTCCATCTTGCCCTCGACCTGAATTTGCGGCGCGGTGTCGTTGATCACGGTGATGATCTCGTTCTGCCACTTGCCGCCCTTGGTGCTGCGCCACTGGCCGCCGACCATCGGCGTCTTGGAGACGTTCTTCACCGGCCCCTTGCCGTTCCAGGCGATCGGCCCGACCACGGTCTCGAGGTTGGTCGTCTTGAGGGCGTTGAGGGTCGCGGCGGAATTGCCCGGCCCCTCGGAACGCTTGACCACGTCGGCCGCCATCTCGAACAGCGAATAGGCGAAGCCGATCTGCTGGTGCCATTGCTTGCCGGTGGCCGCCGTGTAGGCATCGCACAATTGCTGGCAGCTCTCGCCGGTCAGCGAGGATTTATAAGGCCACGCCGGACCCCACCACATCTCGCTGGAGAGGTTGTTGGCGGCCGGGCCGAGCCGGTTGATGTCGGTCGGGAACAGCAGCGCCTTGCCGACGGTGACGGCCTTCGGCTTGTAGTCCTGCTGGGCCGCTTGCTTGAGGAAGGTGCCGATGTCCGGCGGGATCACGACGCCGGTGACGATCTCGACATTGTCCTTCTTGAAGGTGCCGATGTAGTTGGAGAAATTGTCGTTGAGGTCGGGGAAGCGGCCCGGATCGATGACCCTGAACCCGCCATTCGCCAGCATTCCCGGCGCGATGCCGTGCTCCTTATCGCCCCAGGCATTGCCATCACCATCGTTCGGAAAGAGGCCGCCGACGATCTTGTTGGTCGGGATCTTTTTCCACATCGCCGTATAGGCGCCGATGATGTCCTCGAGGCCCCAGAAATAATGATAGGTGTATTTGAAGCCGACATCGGGTTTGCCGCCGCGCGCGAAGAACCAGGGCTGCCATGGCGCCATGGTCGAGACGCAGGGCACCTCGTTGGTCTCGCACTGATCCGACACCGGGTTGGTGGTCTCCGGCGTCGAGGCAACCAGCATCAGATCGACCTTGTCCTTGAGGATCAGATCGGCGGCGACCGAGGCCGCGCGGTTTTCCTTGGACTGGCTGTCCTTGACGATGATCTCGACCTTGACGGTCTTGCCGGCGGCATCCTTCACGCCATTGCCGAAATGCTTGCGGGCAACCGCGAGCATGAAATTATCCGCCTCGCCGAACGAGGCGAGCACGCCCGTCTGCGGGCTGACATAGCCGATCTTGTAGATCCGGCTGGCGGCGATCGCCGGGGCGCCGATCAGCGGGCTCAGCCCCGCGACGGCCGCCGCCGCACCGCCCGCCTTGATGACCTGGCGGCGGGTCGGCGTCCATTTGTTCACAATCATACCTTCCTCCCCTCAAATTGTTGAATGCGTGAGCCGAATCCAACACCCCACGGCACGGGTTTGGCCGCGATCATGGGTGGAATGATGCCTCGAAGCAATAGGAACGTTACCGGATTGTTGACCCGGCGACGTATCCATCATCTCTTATAGAAGGGCGGCGTGTTACCCGCGTAATTGACCCACACCGCCTTCGGGTTGGTGTATTCGTGCATCGATTCGAAGCCCATCTCGCTGCCATAGCCCGAATCCTTGATGCCGCCGAACGGCGAGCCGGGATGGAAGCGCTTGTAGCAATTGATCCACACCATGCCGGTTTCCATTTTCTTGGCGAGGCGATGCGCGCGATTGAGGTTGCGCGTCCACAGGCCGCCGCCAAGGCCGTAGCTGGTGGCGTTGGCGATCTCCATCACCGCATCCTCGTCGCGGAACAGGCTGACCGTGACGAACGGCCCGAACACCTCGTCGCGATTGACGCGATCCTGCGGCTTGGCGCGCACCACCGTCGGCATGACATAGCAGCCCTTGGCCAGAGCCGGATCGTCCGGCACCGTGCCGCCGAGCAGGATCTCGCCGCCATCCTCGCGCGCGATCTGGGAATAGCGCAGCACCTTTTCCTGATGCGGCTTCGAGGTCAGCGGTCCCATCTCGGTCTCGACTTTGCGCGGATCGCCGACCTTGATGGTCTTGGCGAGGCCGATGAATTTCTCGAGGAACTGATCGGCGATGTCCTCATGCAGCATCAGCCGCGAGCCGGCGATGCAGGCCTGGCCCTGATTGTGGAAGATGCCGAAGGCCGAGCCGTTGACGGCGAGATCGATGTCCGCATCGTCAAAAACAATGTTGGCGCCCTTGCCACCCAATTCCAATTGGAGGCGCTTCAGATTGCCGGCGGACGCCTGGACGATCTTGCGGCCGGTGACGGTCGAGCCGGTGAACGAGACCTTGCCGATGCCGCCATGCTCGGCAAGATACTGGCCCGCCGTCGCGCCATAGCCCGTCACGATGTTGATGACGCCGGGCGGGAAGCCGACTTTCGCGGCAAGTTCGGCGACGCGCAGCGTGGTCAGCGGTGTCAGCTCGGCCGGCTTCAGCACCAGACAATTTCCGGCGGCCAACGCCGGGCCCATTTTCCAGCTCGTGAACATCAACGGGAAGTTCCACGGCACGATCAGCCCGACCACGCCGATCGGCTCGCGCAGCAGATAGGTCAGGAAGCCCGGTTCGGCCGGGATCACCGAACCTTCATATTTGTCGGCCATGCCGGCGAAGTAACGGAATACGCCGGCCGTGCGGAAGACATCGAGATTGCGCGTGTCGCGGATCGGATGGCCGGTATCCAGCGTCTCGATCAGCGCGAGGTTCTCGCCATCGGCTTCGATCGCATCGGCAAGCTTGTAGATCAGGCGGCCGCGCTCCGACGCCGCCATGTTCGACCATTTCGGAAACGCCGCCTGGGCCGCAGACACCGCGCGATCGATATCGGCGCGGTCGCCTTCCGCGACTTTCGCCAATAGCGAATCATCATGCGGATTCAGCACGTCGAAGGTCTTGCCCGACGCCGCGGGGACGAACTTGTTGTCGATGAACAGGTTGGTGTTGACCTGGATGTTCGGAATCGTGTCGGGCATCGCGTGCCTCCCTTATGTGGCAAAAACAAAAGAGCGGCCCCAAACAGGGCCGCTCTTCCGTGTCGAAAGATCAGACCACCGTCGCCCGATTAGAAGTCGAGCGGGTATGGCGGCAGCTTGCCCTTGGCATAGAGCTCGTCGAGGCCCGGCGTGCCGTTCTCCGCCACCAGCAGCATCGAGCGTTTCGGCGCGAAGCCCTGGTGCCGGATGTCCGCCGGCATGGCGCAGACATCGCCCGCCTTCATCACGATGCGGCCACGCGGATTGCCGGTGTTCTTGTCCTGAATCTGCCAATGAATTTCATCCGAGAGCTGGATGAACCATTCATTGCGGTCGTTGCCATGGATCACGGGCAGCATGTGCTCTTCCGAGGTGACGCAGAAGATGCTGGCGCCGGTGATCGACGCGACCGAGGGGTTCCAGGTCACATCCGACCGGGCGATATGATCGAACAGATTGATCGCGTTGAGCTGACCCTCGAAGCCCTTTTCCGCATGCACTTCCGGCTTCTCCAATTTGAGATCGGCGAAGGCGCGGTTGACCGGATGACCGGTCGCGTCGGAGCGTGGCGTGACATCGCCGGGCAGGCCGAGCATGCGGGTCGCCGGCGTGAAGCCGCGAACCAGCGCGTCCTTGCGCGGCTCCCGCTTCGAGCCGAGCGGCGTGCCCGTCTCTTGCGGCGCGCGCAGCGGATCGTAGCCCTCGCTGATCCAGTCGCGGGCGATGGTGTCGAACGCCGTCACGACCTTATCGGTCGGGAAGGTTTCCATGAAATCGGTCTTCGCCGCCTTGTAGCCGCCATCGTAGGTGCCGGCGAAGATATCGACCGAGCCGTAATGGTTCTGGGTCCCGAACACATCGTCAAAGAAGATCCAGCCATAGAAGAATTGCCAGCCGATGTCGCGCACCAGCGCGCGCAGGAACCGATCGATCTCGATGATGCGGGTGCCATGCGGCCATGCCACATGCGCGAAATATTCATCGCGGCGGAATTTGAAACTGCCGAATTGAAATTCGGTAAAACCCAGTTCGGAATCTTTACCGACGATCTTGATGTCGGTGGAAGCAGTAGCAGCGGTCATGAACGATCCCTCCGGTGGAGTGGACAGGTGGTTGAGTTAATCACGAAATGCAGATGTCTTTCCAGCGCTCGATCGTGACATCGCCGCCCAGCGTCTGCATCAACACAACGGCGGGCGCGCCGTTGGATACAAGCTGATAGGCGGCGCCGGTAGGCAGCAATACCTGATTGCCGAGCTTGGCGCGGACATAGCCCATCTTCTGGCCGTTGGGCGCCGCCGCGAGCTGGGTGGCGCCGCGCTTGCCGGTCGGCACCGCCGCCGAGGGATCAAGCTTGACGAAATTGACCGTGACATCGCCATCCATGATGACCACGAACTCGTCATGCGCGGCGGCGTACCAGGGCGACGTGCCGTCGATCTTCGAGACCTCCACGACATATTCGATATTCTTGGTGACGGCGACGCGCTCGAACGGTTTCGCCTTGCCGGCAACTTCAAACAGATTCGAAAACGCATAGTGCTTCTTATCGTCGTTGACGATGTCGAGCGAGCCCTTCTGATAGCTTTTCAGAGAGCCGAGATGGGTCCGGTATGCCATTGGTCTTGTGCTCCCGCGGCGCTGAACTTCGCAAGCGGCCGTTATAGCGGTTTTCGATCCCGGAAAGCCACCCATCTTGCCCCGCCCCGCCCGCGCGGGTCCGTCAGCCTATTGCCGGATCACGCCCGCTGCCGACGAAGAAAAAGATGATCGGAATCCCGTAATGACTGAACCGCCCGAACGCTCGCGAAGCTGTGATTTTCGCAATGCGAATTTTTCTTCGCTTAGCGAAAATATTGGCGTAATTTATTGAATGATGTCAAGAACTATGTCCGAGCGGGACTTCGTCACCGCCTTGTCGCGCGGCCTAGCGGTCATTCGCGCCTTCAATCGCGACCGGCCCGAAATGACGCTGACCGAGGTGGCGGCCTATACCGGGCTCAGCCCCGCCACCGCGCGACGCAGCCTCTATACGTTGCAGGCGCTCGGTTACATTTCGTCTCATGGCCGCCGGTTCATGCTGCGATCCAAGGTGCTCGATCTCGGCTCGGCGTTCTGGAGTTCGATGAAAATCGAGGAGGTGGCGCAGGCGCATCTGCGCGAGATCGTCGATTCGGTCGGCGATTCATCCTCGCTCGCGGTGCTCGAAGGGCACGACGTGCTCTATCTCGCCCACGCCGCCAGCCGGCGCACCATCCGCATGGCGGCGGAGATCGGCGCACGCTTTCCCGCCTATGCGACCTCGATCGGCCGCGCCATGCTGGCGCATCTCGATCCGCCGGTGCTGGAACGCTATCTCGACAGCGTCGTGATGAAGCCGCTGACCGAACGCACCGTCACCGATCCAACGCGGCTCAAGCAAATCCTGACCGATGTGCGCAAGAACGGCTATGCCTGCACCCAGGACGAGCTGGATTACGGCTTGGCCTCGGTCGCGGTGCCGGTGATGATCGGCGATCGCGCGGTCGCGGCGATCAATTCATCCGCCAATTCCGCGCGAATCGGCAAGGACGAGCTGGCGCGGGCGCGCGTCTCGATCCTACAGCGCACCTCAATCGCGATCGCGCGGGCGCTGGAACAGTCGCCCGCCCTGCTGCATTCGTTATCGAGCAATCAAACGGAAAAATACCTGTGGCCCCCGCCCGCTCCGGAATTCACCGAAGGACGGATTACGCGGTAAGCGCCGTCATGCTCGGCGCATGCCGCCGCGGATCAGGCGCAGGATGATCAAGAGGACGATGGCGCCGATGGCGGCGCTGATGATCGCGGCGACGAGGCCGACGCCGAGATTGATGTGCAGGCGCGGCAGCAGCCAGTCGCCGACGAAGGCGCCGATAATGCCGATGATGATATCGCCGATGAGCCCGAAGCCGGTTCCCTGAACGACGAGACCGGCCAGCCAACCCGCGATCGCGCCGACCACCACGATGATCACGATACTTTCAGTCGATAGGTACATCTTCGGTCCCTCCCCTCGGTCGTTGTTGCTTTCATTCGACCCACGCGACCGAGGTTAGATCGCCGCCGGACCGCTGTCGAGTTGGAGAATCTTATCGATTCGGCGTGCCGCGGCTAGCGGGGAGGCCGGCCGTGATAGGCGTCGTCGAGCAATTGGCGCAGCGGCGCGCGCTCGACCGGGCGCGGATTGGGGTAGGGCGTTCGGGTCGCGAGGTCGGCGGCGCGGTCGAGGTCGGCCTCCTTCATGCCGATCTCGGCGAGCGACACCGGCGCGCCCAGTTTTTTGGCAAGATCGTAGAGGCCCCGCGCCGCATCCTCCACGCCGAGCGCCGCCGCGATGATGCGCATCGCCTCCGGTGCCGCCGCGCTGTTATAGGCGGTCGCGTGCGGCAGGATCACGGTATGCACATCGGCATGCGGCAGATCGAAACTGCCGCCCAGCGTGTGGCAAAGCTTGTGATGCAGGCCCATCACGGTGCGGTCGAGCGCGATCCCCGCGAGCCAGGCGGCATAGTGCGCATCGGCGCGTGCCGCCGCATTGGTCGGCTCCCGCAGGATCACCGGCAGCGAGCGGGCAAAGGCGCGGATGCTGTCGGCGGCGTAAAGCTGGATGATCGGCGTGGTGTCGGCGGCATAGAGACTCTCGACGCAATGGGCGAGCGCGTTCATGCCCGAGGTCGCCGACAAGCGCGGGGGCATGCCATAAGTCAGGGTCGGATCGTAGATCACCGTCTTCGGCCGCACCTTCTCCGCGCGGCCGGTCTTTTTCTCGCCGTCCGCCGTGAGGCCATAGATCGACGTCATCTCCGACCCGGCATAGGTGGTCGGCACCGCGATGCTCGGCAAATCCAATTCCAGCGCGATCGCCTTGGCGAGACCGGTGGTGGTGCCGCCGCCGATCGCGGCGGTACCGTCGGCCTGGAGCCGCGTCGCCTCGGCGCGCGCGGTTTCGGCGATTTCAATCGGGACATGCATGCGCGCCTGCGCATGCAGACCGGCCGCGCGCGAACCGAGGAGACGCAGCGCGGTCTCGCCCGCTTCTTTCTGTTCGGGCGTCGAGAGGACGAGCAGGCGCTTCAGCCCAAGCCGATCCGCCTCCGCCGGCAAATCGGCGAGCCGGCCATCGCCAAAGACGACCCGCAGCGCGGGCTGGTCATGGATGAAGGTACGCATCGGCGGGTCAGAACTTGACCGGCACCACCGGCGCCTTGCCCTCGTTGATCAGCTTCGGAATGTCGTTCGAGGCGTTTTCCCACACCAGCAGCATCGAGCGCTTCGGTGAGAAGCCCTGATGGCGGATGTCGGCGGGCATGGCGCAGATATCGCCGGCCTTCGCCGTCACGCGGGCGCGCGGTCGGCCGGTAATCTTGTCCTTCACCACCCACACGATCTCGTCGGACATTTGCATGAACCATTCGACGCGATCGTTGCCATGCTCGACCGGGAGCGTGAATTCCTCCGAGGTCGGGCAATAGAGCGAATCCTTCACGATCGAGCAGACCGAGGGATTCCACGTCACGTCGGAGCGCGACAGGTAAGCGAACAGGTTGAACGCCGCGACTTCTTTTTCGAAGCCGGGCTCGGCATGAACCTCGGGCTTGTCCTGATCGACATCGGCGAACTGGCGATTGACCGGATAGCCCGCCGCATCGGTTCGCTCCGGCGTGTCGCCGGGAATGCCGACCATGCGATTGGCCGTAACCCGCAGCCGGTTGATCGCGCTCTTATTGTCGCCATCCTTGCGGCCATAGGCTTGCTTGGTTTCCTCGGGCGCGGCGAACGGGTCGTAGCCGGCATTGGTCCAATCGTCGAGGATCGCCTTGAAGGTCGTCATCAGATCGTCGGACGCGTAGGTCTCGTTATAGTCGAGACCCCCGGCCTTGTAGGCGTCGTTGAAGCGGCCGGCGAACATATCGACCGTGCCGTAATGATTGAAGGTGCCGAAGACGCTGTCGAAATTCACCGTGCCATAGAAAAAATTCCACGCCACGTCCCGCTGTAGCGCGCGCAGAAAATCACCGGCGGGAATGGTGTGGCTGCCCTTCGGCCAATCGATATGGACGAAATACTCGTCACGGCGGAACGAGAACTTGCCCTTCTTGAAGGTGCGATAGCCGTAATAATTATCCGGCTGGGTGGCGTCGACGGCATAAGTTTGCACGGACATGGTGGCTCCTTCGCGACCCTGGCTATTTGGTTTGGCAGATTTCCGCCCAGCGTTGGATGGTGACATCGCCCTCGATGGTCTGGATGGTCACCACCGACGCCTTGTCGGCATGGAATTGATAGGCCGCCCCCTTGGGCAGCAGCGTCATGTGGCCGCGCCCGGCGACGACCCGGCCCATCTTCTTGCCCGGCGGTTCGGCGGCGAGCTTGATCGCGCCTTCTTTGTCGGCGGGCACCAAGGGATCGGTCGGCTTCACCAGCCGGATCTCGACCTTACCGTCCATCACCAGCGCGAATTCGTCGTGGGCGCAGGCATACCAGGGCGACGTGCCCTCGGCGCGGACACATTCGATGACGTATTGGAAATTCTTGCCGACCGCGACGCGCTCATAGGGCTTCGATTTGTCGGCCACTTCGAACACGTTGGAAAAGACGTAGTTCTTCGGGTCGTCGTCGATGATCGCGACCCCGCCCTTCTGGTAGTTGGCCAGCGAGCCGAACACGGTCTTCACATCGCTCATCAGCGCCCTCCCCTCGGGCTTCAGCTAATTCGTTGGTAACCTCAATCAATTCCTGAATTGTTAGAGCGGCGTGGGCAAGGGGTCAAGGTCGCTCGCCGATGATCTCGACCTGGACTTGCCAGACCACCAGCACCAAACAGCCATCCTCGCTGATCAATTCGTGGCAGGTGCCGGGCGCGTTGACGATGAAGGCGCCGGCCCCGAACCGGCCGTTGCGATCGGTCTGCGAGCCGCGCAGGATATAGACATGCTCATAGCCGCGATGGCGATGCAGCGGCACCCGCGCGCCCGGCTGGTAGCGCAGGAACGCGGCGGCCGGTCCGTCGTCGCCGGTGCGATAGAGCCAGCTTGCCTCGACGCCATTGCGGAACGGCTCCCATGGCATCGCCCCCTCATCAAGGTGGATCAAGTCGAGCATCATATCGATATCATCTTTGCATTGTCCTGGGTGGATTTTGTCTATAATGCGAGCGCCAAATGACGCGGAAGGGGAGGTAACCGGGCATGCCTGAAGGGGATTGGCGCGGTAATCGCGTATCGGGGGACGAGTGGGTAGCACGCGCGCGAGCGATGGCGCCGCTGGTCGAGCGATATCGCGATGACGGCGAGGCGGCGCGACAATTGCCGCGCCCGGTGTTCGAGGCGATGCGCGACGCGGGCCTCTTCCATCTGTGGGTCCCGCGCGCCTATGGCGGGGCCGAGGTCGACATCGCCACCATGGTCCGCGTGACCGAGGAAGTCTCGCGCCAGGACGGGGCCGCCGGCTGGAACGTGATGATCGGCGCCAACACCGCGATCCTGTGGGGCTTCATGAATGGCGCGGCGGCGCGCGGCATTTTCGACGCCGATCCCAACAGCGTCATCGCCGGCACCATCCTGGCCAGCCAGGGCCGCGCCACGGTGGTTCCGGGCGGCTATCGCATCAACGGCAAGTGGCCGCTGGCCAGCGGCTGTCACCATGCCAATTGGATGGTGACCGCGTGCTTCATTTATGGCGCGAACGGCAAGCCGAAACTCGGTCCCGATGGGACGCCGGAACCCAATGCCTTTTTCGTGCCGATCTCCGATTGCGAGATTCTGGACACCTGGTACACGGCCGGCCTGCGCGGCACCGGCAGCCATCATTTTCAGTGCGTCGATATTTTCGTGCCGGAGACGCATCATTTCGCGTCGATCGGCGCGCCGCCGGTTCAGCCGGGGCCGTTGTACCGGACCCAGATCCCCAATGTCTGGGGACCGAACGTCGCCGCGGTGGCGCTGGGCATCGGGCGCGACGCGATCGAGAGTTTCATCCGTCTCGCCAATGAAAAGAAGCCGAGCCGCATGACCGCCCTCCTGGCGCAGCAGGACGTGGTTCAGAACAAGGTCGGCCAGGCCGAGGCCCTGCTGCGCTCCGGCCGCGCCTTCCTGATGGAGACGATCGGCGCGATGTGGACGCTGATGACCGACGGGAAGCCGGTGCCGCCGGGGCTTGCGGCGGAGAATCGGCTGGCCTGCGCGACGGCGGTGCTCAACGCGATCGAAGCGACGGACCTGCTGTTCACGGCGGCCGGCGCCACCTCGATCTATGCGACGAGCCGGCTGGAGCGATGCTTTCGCGACGTTCACATGGTGTCGCAACACGGCGTGGTCGGGCCGACCAACATCATCTTCGCCGGCCGCTCGCTGTTGGGGCTGACGCCGGAGGGGGCGTTTCCGCCGGGCCGCTAGTCCACTCAATGTCCGGCCATGTGGCGGCCGATGGCGGTGCGATCGGCCGTCGCGGCCGGCGCCTCGTAGACCAGCTTGCCCTGGCACATCACGAGGATGCGGTCGGCCAGTTCCAGTATCTCGTCGAGGTCGCTGGAGACCAGCAGGATCGCGGCACCGCGATTGCGCGCCGCCATGATCTCGGCGCGGATTTGCGCGACGGCGGCGAAGTCGAGACCGAAGCACGGATCGGCCGCGATCAGCACCGCGACGCCCTCGCCCAGTTCCCGCGCCAGCACCGCACGCTGAACATTGCCGCCGGATAGCGCACCGATCGGGGTATCGGCCGTGCGCGTCTTGATGCCATAGCGCGCGATCTTTTGCGCCGCCTCGTCGCGAAACCGGCCCTTGCGCAGCCAGACGCCGCCGGCCGCGAACGGCGCCCGGTCGAATTTGCGAAACACCAGATTCTCGGCGACGCTCATGCGCGCGACGCAGGCGTTGCGCAGCGGCTCCTCCGGCAACAGCGAAACCTTGTGGCGCCGCATCTCGTCGCGCCGCGCATGGAACGGCGCGCCGGCGATGGCGACGCCGCCGGAATCGGCCGCGCGCTGGCCCGCGAGGATTTCGACCAATTGGCGCTGGCCATTGCCCGAGACGCCGGCGATGCCGACGATCTCGCCGGCGCGCACCGACAGCGACACATTGTCGAGCGCGCGCCCGCCGGCATCGTCGCGGGCGCCGAGGTTCTTGATCGCCAATCGCGCCGCGCCGAAATCGCCCGACCGCGTCGGCGCCGTCGCCAGTGTCTCGGCGCCGATCATGGCGCGCGCCATATCGTCCGGCGTCCAATCCCCGGTCTTCCCCGTTCCAACGAGGCGGCCGCGCCGCAGAATCGAGACCGCGTCGGCGAAGGCCAGCACCTCGCGAAATTTGTGCGTGATCATCAGGATCGTCAGCGCGCCCGCGACCGCCATCCGCCGCAGCATGCCCAGAACCTCATCCGCCTCTTGCGGCGTCAGCACCGAGGTCGGCTCGTCGAGGATCAGGAATTTGCGCTGGAGATAAAGCTGTTTCAGGATTTCGCATTTCTGGCGCTCGCCCGCCGACAACGCCGAGACCTTGGCGTCGAGCGGCACCCGGAACGGCATCCGATCGAGAAAGTCGCGCAACGCGGCGCGTTCCCGCGCCCAATCGAAGACCGGCGGCGGATCGTCCCGCGCCAGCACCAGGTTTTCCGTGACACTCATCGCCGGCACCAGGGTGAAATGCTGATAGACCATGCCAAAACCCAGCGCGTGGGCCGCGCGCGGGCTGGCGATGGCGCGCTCGGCATCGCCGACGATGATCTGGCCGCTGGTCGGCGTGTCATAACCCATGACGCATTTGACCAGCGTGCTCTTGCCGGCGCCGTTCTCACCCAACAGCGCGTGAACCGTGCCCGGCGCGACGCGGATCGAGACATCGTCCAGCGCGACAAAATCGCCGAAGTGCCGGGTCATCGCCACGGTCTCGATGCCGAACGTCGTTTGCGGCGGCACCGGTGGCCGGGCGAGCGTCGCGAATTCCGTCACGCGATCGTCTCGATGAATTGTCGCGAATGGGCGACCGCGCCGAAGACGCCGCCCTGCATCTTGATCATCTTGAGCGCGTGGTCGTGATTGCTCCGGTCGGTCGCGCCGCAGCAATCCTCCAATAGCACGCATTCGAAGCCGCGATCGTTGGCTTCGCGCATGGTGGTGTGGACGCAGACATCGGTGGTGATGCCGGTCAGCACCAGATTCTCGATGCCGCGCAGGCGCAGCATCAAGTCGAGATCGGTGGCACAGAAGGCACCCTTGCCGGGCTTATCGACGATCGCCTCGCCGGGCAGCGGCGCCAGCTCGGGAATGATTTCCCATCCCGGCTCGCCCCGCACCAGGATGCGGCCGCAGGGGCCGGGATCGCCGATGCCGGCGCCGATGCGCCGCGAGCGCCATTGCTTGTTGGCCGGCAAATCGGCGAGGTCGGGGCGATGACCCTCGCGCGTGTGGATGATGGCGAACCCCTTGGCGCGCATCGCTGCCAGCACACGCCCGATCGGCGCGATCGGCGCGCGGGTCAGCGACAGATCGTAGCCCATGGTATCGACATAGCCGCCGACGCCGCAGAAATCGGTCTGCATGTCGATGATGATCAGCGCGGTATTGGCCGGCCGCAAATCGCCATTATAAGGCCAGGGATAGGGATCGGCCGGAACGTGGATTTCGGGCACGGACGCCTCCTATTTAGTAATCGACAATTCGGCGGGCGCGCCCGCCAGTGTGCGTTTCGGCGAGCAGGTAACAATCATGATCAGCAGCGTCAGGATGTAAGGCGCGGCGTTGAACAGGTGATAACCCCAGATGACCTGCACCGATTGCAGCGCCGGCCCCAGCGCCGCGGCGCCGCCGAACAACAGCGACGCCCAGAAGCACAGCATCGGATTCCAGCGCGCGAAGATCACCAGCGCCACGGCGGTGATGCCCTGGCCACTCGACAGCCCCTCATTCCAATTGCCGGGATAATAGAGCGACAGAAACGAGCCGCCGATGCCGGCGAGGAAACCGCCCGCCATGGTCGCGCGCATTCTGATCCCATTGACCGAATAGCCCATGGCGCGCGCGGCATCGGCGCTTTCCCCGGCGAGGCGCAGCACCAGGCCCCACCTTGTGCTGCGCAGCGCCCATGCCAAGACCGGCGCCAGCACCACGCCGATCAGAAACAGCACGTTGATCTTCAGCGCGTCGTGCAATTGCGCGATGCCGCTCCACCCGCCGAGATCGATCGCCGGCAGGATGTTGGCCTTGGGCGCGATCAAGGGCTTGCCGAGGAAGAAGGCGAGGCCGACGCCGAACAGCATCAGCGCGATGCCGACCGCGATGTCGTTGACCCGCGGCAGGCTGCAAATGCCGGCATGGACCGCGCCCAGGGCGGCGCCGGTTACCCCCGCCGCCAGCACGCCGAGCCACGGTGAGCCGGAAAGATAGGAGGCGCCATAGCCGACCATCGCCGACATCACCAGCGTGCCCTCGAGGCCGAGATTGATGCGGCCCGACCGCTCGGTCAGGCACTCGCCCAGGCTGACGAACAGGAACGGCGTCGAGACGCGCACCGCGCCGCCCAGCACCGCGATCGGCACCACCCACAGCCCGAGGGACGCGGCGTCGGTCATCGCCATTTCCCTTTTCCCTCTCCGCCCCCGGGGGCGGAGAGGTTAGATGAGGTGGGGGAACCGCCGAGCGTGCCCCACCTCACCCCGACCCTCTCCTCCCCGATGGGGCGGAGAGGGGGATGGTCACATTCCGCGCATCGTCCCTTCATTGGCCTCATGCCGCCTTCATTTGGAAAATCTTGAGGCGGCCATAGAGCGCGTCGCTGGCCAGCACCGCGATGAAGATCATGCCTTGCAGCACCAGCACCGACGCGTCCGGCAGGCCGAGCCGGCGCTGCAGCAAGCCGCCGCTGGCGCCGATGCCGCCCATCAGAATCGCGACCGGAATGATGGCCAGCGGATTCTGTCGCGCCAGGAACGCCACCAGAATACCGGTATAGCCATAGCCCGCCGCTATGTTGGCATTGGCGCGTTCCTGCACCGCCGCCACCTCGACCATGCCGGCGAGACCGGCGCAGGCGCCGCCGAGAAAACACATCGCGACCACCAGCCTGCCGACCGGCAAGCCGACGATCTTCGCGGCGCGCGGATTGCCGCCGACGATCCGCGTCGAAAAGCCGAACACGGTATGGAAGACGAGAATATAGGCAAGGATCGCGGTCAAGATGCCGAACACGAGGCCCCAATGCACGCCGAGCCAGGGGATAAGACCGATCATGTTCTGATCGCCGATGGCATAGCTCGATGGTTTGTTGAGGCTGGCCGGATCGCGCATCGCGCCCTCGACCAGATGGTTCAGGATCGCCAGCGCGATATAGTTCAGCAACAGCGTCGAGATGGTTTCGTTGACGCCGCGATAATGCCGCAGCGCCCCGGCGAAGGCGATCCACATGCCGCCCGACGCCATGCCGGCGATCGCCATGGTCAGCTGTACGGCCAGCGGCGGCGTCCCCGTCACCGCGAGACCGGCGGCGGCGGCGCCGAGCCCGCCCATGACCAGCGCGCCCTCGCCGCCGATCACGACGAGGCCGAGCTGCGCCGGCAAGGCGGTGCACAACGCCGTCAAGATCAGCGGCGCCGCCCGCGTCAGCGTGTTCTGCCACGAGAAGAAGCTGCCGAACGCGCCCCGGTACATGTCGGCATAGAGGTCGAGCGGATCGACCCCGAACAGCCCAACAAAGCCGCCGAAGACCAACAGCGCCACGACCAGGGCGAGCACCGGGATGACGACGATCTCCGCCGCCCGCCCGACGCCCTCGCCCAAGAAACGTCCGCCGATGGCTTTGGCGCCGATTACTAAAACCATGTCAGGAGGTCGAGCCGATCACCCCCTCTACCAGATAGGCCATCGACTCCAGCTTGGGGTCGGTCTGCACCAATCCGCCCCCGGCGGGGATGACGATGTTGCCCTTATTATCCTTGAGGCCGCCCTTATAAATGACGAACGAGCCGGACATGAACGCGGCGCGCGCGGCGTCGGCCTGTTGGCGCGCGGGCGCCGTCACCATCGCGCCATAGGGTGACGATTTCACCAGCCCTCCCTTATAGCCGCCGCGATAGAAATTGGGAATCGCCTCCCGCTTCATGGTCATGGAGACGAGTTTGGGATAGAGCGATTCCCAATCCCATTCCGCGCCGGTGAGATAGGCTTGCGGCGCCAAAATCGCCTGGTCGCAGTGATAGCCGCAGACCATGGCCGTGCGGCGCGCGGCGGTTTCGACCACGGTCTTTGGCCCATCGACATGACAGGTAATGACATCGGCGCCGGCGTTGATCAGGCTCTGCGTCGCCTCGGCCTCCTTCACCGGCATCGACCAATCGCCGGTAAAGATCACTTGCGTCGTCACCTTGGGGTTGGCCGCCTGCGCGCCCAGCGTGAAGGCGTTGATGTTGCGCAGCACCTGGGGGATTGGCTTGGCGGCGACGAAGCCGAGCTTCCCAGTCTTGGTCATGTGGCCGGCGACGATGCCGCTGACATATTGCGCCTCGTCGATATAGCCGAAATAGGAGCCGATATTCTTCGGGTTCTTGTCGGTCCACAGCCCGCCGCAATGCTCGAACCGGACATTCGAATATTTCGGCGCGACGCGTAGGATGTGCGGATCGAAATAGCCGAACGAGGTCGGGAACAGCAGCGTCGAGCCGTCGAGATTGACCATCGATTCCATGGTCTTTTCGACGGCGTCGGTCTCGGCCACGTTCTCTTCTTCCGTGACCTTGACGCCCGGCATCTTCTTCACCGCCGCCGCGCCCTGCGCGTGGGCCTGGTTATAGCCGTAATCGGCACGCGAGCCGACATAGATGAAGCCGACGGTGAAATCGGCGGCGCGGGCGATGCCGCCCGGCAGCGTCCCCGCCAGCGCAATGGCCGCGGTGCCGCCCAGCATGTGACGGCGCGAAAGTCGGTCGAAATTCATCCCCTGCTCCCTCTTCTCGCCCGGTATCGGGCGCTGTCTCCGGTCACGAAGGTCGCAAGGTCCGTGCCAACTCGCTCGCGCGCGGAAAGCCGGCCCCCGAACTTGCCGCTGGTCAATTTCTGGGCGCCGCCTGACCCAATTGGATGCATGCGCGTCGCCGCGAAGACCCTGACGCCGCGCGGCATGTTCCTGCTACAAAAGCGCGATAGTCGTTGAGGGGGATAATGGTGACGCAGACTGAATTGAGCCTCGATCTGATCCGTCTCGGCGCGCGCTATCGCGATGGCAGCCAAAGCGTCGCCGCGCTGGTGGCGGCGATCGAGGCGCGGATCTCGGCGGCGGGCAACGATCATGTCTGGATCGACCGCGTGCCGCACGCGGCGCTGATGGCGCGCGCCGAGGCGCTGGACCGCTTGGCCGCGGCCGATCCCGACGCCCTGACGCGGTTGCCGCTGTTCGGCATTCCCTTCGCGGTGAAGGACAATATCGACGCGGCCGGCCTCGCAACCACTGCGGCTTGCCCCGCCTTTACCTATCGCCCCGCCGAGGATGCCGCCGTCGTGGCGCGCCTCCTGGCGGCGGGCGCGGTGCTGGTCGGCAAGACCAATCTCGACCAATTCGCGATCGGCCTCGTCGGCGTGCGCTCGCCGTTCGGCGTGCCGCGCAATCCGTTCGATCCGCGCTATATCCCCGGCGGCTCCAGTTCCGGCTCGGCGGTGGCGGTGACGTCCGGTCTGGTCAGCTTCGCGCTCGGCACCGACACGGCGGGATCGGGCCGGGTGCCGGCCGCGTTCAACAATCTCGTCGGGCTTAAGCCGACCAAGGGCATGATCCCGCTGCGCGGCGTGGTGCCGGCCTGCGCCTCGCTCGACTGCGTCTCGATCCTCGCGCTGACGGTGGACGATGCCGAGGCGGTGCTGGCGATCGCCGGCGGGTTCGATGCCACCGATCCCTTCTCCCGCGCCGCGCCCCAGGCCGCCGACTTGGCGCCGCATTTTCGCTTCGGCGTTCCGCGATCGCCCGAATTTTTCGGCGACGAGGCAAGCGCCGCCCTCTATCGCGACGCGATTGCAACGCTAGAGGCGCTGGGCGGCACGGCGGTCGCGTTCGACGAGGCGCCGTTCCTCGCGGTGGCAAAGCTGCTCTATGACGGGCCGTGGGTCGCCGAGCGCCTGGCGGCGGTGGAACGGATTTTCCGCACCCAGCCCGAGGAGATGCTGCCGGTGACCCGCGCCATCATCGCCGGCGCCGATAAATTCTCGGCGGCCGATGCCTTCAAGGCGCAATATCGGCTGGGCGAGCTGCGCCGCGCGACCGAGCCGCTGTGGCGCGATATCGACGTGATGGTGGTGCCGACCGCGCCCACGATCTACACCGTGGCGCAGGTCGAGGCCGATCCGGTCGCGCTCAATTCTCGGCTCGGCCACTACACCAATTTCGTCAATCTGTTGGACTTGGCGGCGCTGGCGGTGCCGGCGGGATTTCGCTCCGATGGCCTGCCGTTCGGCATCACGCTGATCGCGCCGGCGTGGCACGATGGCGCGCTGGCCGCGTTGGGCCGGCGCTTCGCCGCGACGCTTGATCTGCCGCTCGGCGCGACGTCGCATCATCGTCAGCCCGATAATGTCGAGGCATCACCACATATACATTTGGGTATCACGGTCGCGGTATTCGGCGCGCATTTGACCGGCATGCCGCTCAACCATCAGCTCACCGACGCGGGGGCGCGGCTGTTGGCGCCGGTCGCGACCGCGCCGCGATATCGCATGTATGAGATTGCGGGCGACCCGGCGCGACCCGGCATCGTGCGCGTCGCGAACGATGGCCGCGCCATCGCGGCGGAGCTATGGTCGCTGTCGCCGACGGCGCTGGGCACGCTGACCGCCGGCATCGCGCCGCCCTTGTGCATGGGCAATATCGAATTGGCCGATGGAATCTGGGTCAAAGGCTTTTTGTGCGAGGCCCAAGCCACCGCCGGCGCGCGCGACATCTCCGATTTCGGCGGCTGGCGCCAATTCATCGCGGCGGTTGCACCGGACCCGGCGCCGAGACAGGATGGCGCGCGGAAGGATGGGTGATGGCGGAGACTGGGGGCGAGCGCCCGCGACTGATTGTCGGCATTAGCGGCGCGTCGGGTGCCATCTACGGCATTCGCGCGCTGGAATTGGCACGCGATGCGGGGGTCGAGACGCATCTGATCCTGTCGGCGGCGGCGACCATCACCATCGCGCAGGAGACCGACTATGCGCTGGCCGATGTGCGCGCGCTGGCCGATACCGTGCATGATCACAAGAATGTCGCGGCGTCGATTGCCAGCGGCTCGTTCCAGACGCTGGGCATGCTGATCGCGCCGTGCTCGATCCGCAGCATGGCGGAGATCGCGACCGGCGTGACCTCGTCGCTGCTGACGCGCGCCGCCGATGTCGTCTTGAAGGAGCGGCGCCGCCTCGTCCTGATGGTGCGCGAGACGCCACTGCATCTCGGGCATTTGCGCACCATGTTGCACCTGACCGAGATGGGCGCCATCGTGGCGCCGCCGGTGCCGGCGTTCTACGCGGCGCCGGCCAGCATCGACGCGATGGTGACGCAGACGGTGGGCCGCATGCTCGATCTCTTCGGGCTCGATAGCGGCGTGGTGAAGCGCTGGCGCGGCATCGCGGCCGATGGCAGGAAATAAAGTGGAGGGCGAGACGATGGCGATGACGGATTCATGGGCGGACCGGCGGCCCGACGCGCCGCCACGCATCAGCGGCGAGGAATGGGCGCTGCGCTGTCAGCTCGCCGATTGCTTCAACCTGTTTTATTTCCTGGGCTGGACCGAGGCGATCTTCAACCACATCACGGTGCGCGTGCCGGGCGCGGCGCGGCATTACCTGCTCAACCCGTTCGGCCTGCTTTATGAGGAGGTGACGCCCGACAACATCCTGAAGGTCGATATCGACGGCCACATCATCGGCGTCTCGGCCTATCCCGCCAATCTCGCGGGCTACATCATCCACGGCGCGATCCATGCGGCGCGCGAGGACGCGCATTGCGTCATGCATGTGCACACCGACGCCGGCATGGCGGTCGCCTGCAAGGCGGCGGGGCTGAGCCACGATAATTTCTATGGCGCGCAGCTCGCGGGGCATGTCGGCTATCACGATTTCGAGGGCGTCGCGTCCAACATCGACGAGCGGCCGCGCATGGTCGCGGCGCTGGGCGACAAGGATGTCCTGATCATGCGCAATCACGGCGTGCTGGTGGTCGGGCCGGATGTGCCGCGCACCTTCCGGCTGCTGTGGACGCTTCAGCGCGCTTGCGAAATTCAGGCCGCCGCCGGCGCCATTGCCGGCCCGGACATCACGCTGTCCGATGCGGTGCTGCGCAACACCGCGATAACGCATGCCAAGTTCGAGGCGACCGACCGGATCGCCGAGCTGCAATTCGCGGCCATGATCCGGCGCATGCGCCGCGAGACCGGCACCGGCCACCCCCACACCAACCGATAAAGACCAACCCATGAATACGCTGTTGCCAACGACAATCGTCGGCTCCTACCCGCAGCCCGACTGGCTGACCGATCGGGCCAATCTCAAGGGCCGGCTGCCGCCGCGCGTCCGGGCGCATGAGATGTGGCGCATTCCGGCGCAATTTCTTGAATCCGCGCAGGATGACGCGACGCTGCTGGCGGTCCGTGATATGGAGCGCGCCGGCATCGACATCGTGACGGATGGTGAGATCCGGCGCGAAAGCTATTCCAACCGGCTGGCGACCTCGTTTTCCGGCATCGACAAAGAGCCGGGATCGGCGTTGGATCGCACCGGCCACGCCAATCCGGTGCCACGCGTCACCGGGCCGATCCGCCGCATCGCCCCGGCGGAGGTGCGCGACGTGCAATTCCTGCGCGCCAATACCGACCGGATGATCAAGATCACCCTGCCCGGGCCCTTCACCATGGCACAGCAGGCGCAGAACGATTTCTACAAGGACGATGCCGCGCTGGCGATGGACTACGCCGCCGCCGTCAACGAGGAGGCAAAGGCGCTCAAGGCGGCGGGCGCCGATGTGATTCAACTCGACGAGCCTTATCTCCAGGCGCGCAGCGAAAAGGCCAAGGGCTATGCCATCACGGCGATCAACCGCGCCCTCGACGGCGTGCCCGGCCCGACCGCGCTGCATCTCTGCTTCGGCTATGCGCATATCGTTCACCAACGCCCCACCGGCTATTCGTTTCTGCCCGAGCTGGCGGATTGCACGGTCGAGCAAATCTCGATCGAGACCGCGCAATCGAATCTCGATTTGTCGGTCCTCAAAAGCTTGCCGGGCAAGAGCTTTATTCTGGGTGTGATCGATATTGGTTCGGCGGAGATCGAGACGCCGGAGATCGTGGCGGCGCGCATCCGCCGCGCCTTCGACTATGTGCCGCCGGAGCGCATCATTCCGGCCCCGGATTGCGGCATGAAGTATATTTCGCGCGAGGCCGCCTTCGGCAAATTGACGGCACTGGCCGCCGGCGCAGCCATCGTCCGGCGCGAACTGGAAGGGCGATAAATCCTCACCGGCAAGGGAAAAAATGTTTCAATTTTGGTGTATCAGACTGAGTTAGATTCATCCTGATTAAAACAATCCTTCCGGGACCAAACACGTTCGCCGGTAAAGCGCCTGGGGCTAGGCGAGGTGCGGACTCTTGGTGCCTTGACGTCCCCGGCTCGTGGGCCGGGGCAGGCTTGGCGGTTCAACATTCTTTTTTCTCATTCCGGCTAGCGGGCGGGGCGCGGTCCGCGCTCGAAGAGGAAATCCTGGACCGCGCGGAACAGTTCGAGGCGATGGCGCTCCATCATCAGCGTGTGCGTGCCCTCGCCGATCAGCACATAGCGCTTGAACGGCGTGTTGGTCAGCAGCGAGAATAGCTTGCGCGCCATATAGGTTGGGGTGTCGGCATCCCACTCGCCCTGGATCAGCAGCACCGGCACCGTGATCTTGGCGGGATCGTAGGTCGATTTGCCGGCGAACCAGATGTCCTTGAAATCCTCGATCACGCCGTTCGGCGCGCGCAGCACCGGCGGATTTTCCTTGGCGCCGACCGGATCCTGCGCCCAGGCGGCATCCGCCCAGGTGTCGAACCAGCCGCGCGGAATCAGCGCGTCCTTCTTGTCGGCCGGCACGCCGCGCACCCACCGCGCCAGCGCCTCATCCTTCTTCACCACGCGATAGGCGGGAATGGTGCCCTTGAACGGCGACGGTCCTTCGGCGATCCAGACCGGCGCGTAGAGTACCAGCCGATCGACCTTCTCATTATTGCGGGCGGTATAGGTGCCCATGATCGTGGTGCCCCACGACCAGCCGATCAGCTCCAGTTTGCTGAGATGCCGCTTGGCCAGGATCATATCGACGACCGCGCCGACATTCTTCACCGCGTCCTCGGTCGAGACCAGCGGCTTGTTCTTGTCGGCGGGCTCCGCCATCTGGGCCGGGCGGGTCGATTTGCCATAACCCGGCAGATCGACCAGATAGACGTCGAAGCCACGCTCGGCGATGTAGTCCATCCACGAAAAGCCGCCGAGCTTCAGATCGAACGAGGTGTCGGCGGGATAGGTCGCGCCGTGGACGAACAGCACGGTGCGCTCCGGCCCGAAATCGGTCCGGTCGGCGGGATGCTTATTGCGGACGAACAGCTGAATGCCGGCGTCGGGCGACGGCACCATTATATCCTCGCTCACCAGCGGCGTGCGATCGGCGGCCCGCGCCGGCATCGCCGACGCGCCCAAGAGAACCATGAGGGCGCCGGCGGCGCGCCACGAATTCCGAATCACCTTCATCGCTTTCCTCCCCAATTTTTTTGCCCAATTCTTGGTGGTGTTTGTGGCGTGCTTATTGCCGGCGGCCGACCCGCAGGACATAGCGGTTGTCGGTCAGCCCCTCGAACAGCACATCGATCATCGGATGGCTGACCGGGCCGTTTTCCGCGTCCGGCAACAGATTTTGTTCGGAGACATAGGCCTCGTAAGGGCCGCCCTGGGCGTTCTGCGCCAAGAGATGATAGAACGGCTGATCCTTCGACGGCCGCCGGTCGATCGGGATCGACTGGTACCATTCGTCGCTGTTGGCGAACACCGGATCGACATCATAGATGACGCCGCGGAATGGATAGAGCCGATGGCGCACGATCTGCCCCAACGCGAACTTGGCCTGGCGGGTAACGGGGCTGTGGGTCACATCGCGTCTCCGATCCCTTCCCTTGCCGCCGATTCTATAGGCGTTCGCGCCGAATTGCTCAAGCAATCGCCATGATACCCTGGTGATACCCTGGTGATACCCTCATGATACGCCATGGCCATGGCATCGCATCCTGGATATAACCCGAATTATCTGTCGCTAATGGAGGCACGAACATGGCCGGCATCACCATCGAACGCGTCGATCATATCGGCATCCGGGTGCGCGAGCTCGACCGCGCCATGGCCTTCTATGCGGTGCTGGGCTTCACGCTCATGCGCCGCGTCGCCTATGATCCGGTGGCGATCATCCGCAACGATGCGGGGGTGGAAATCAACCTCATCCTCAATGCCAATGCCGGCGATCCGACGGCGAATATCCTGATGGATGTGGGGGAAAAATACGCCGGCTACACCCATGTCGCGCTGCGCGTCACGTCGATCCCCGACACCGTCGCCGCGCTCAAGGCGCATGACATCGCGATCACCCAAGGCCCATCGAAATTCGGCGAGGACGGCGGCGTCTCGGTCTTCGTGCGCGATCCCGACCGCAACGTAATCGAGCTGCGTGGCCGCGATCAGGGCACGGTCGAGGGCGTGACGCACTACGCGAACGTGAACTAGCCGCGGCGCGGCCCGACCAGCATCGGCCCATAGCACCCAATGAAAAAGCCGAAGGCGGCGATCCACAGAACCGCCGACGCGACCAGCAGCGGCATGCTCCAACCGGGCGCGAACGCCGCGACGACCCGCGTCAGCGCCGCCACTGTCACCAGCGCATAGATCGCGCCGGTCCGGGCGTCGGCCGCGAGGGCGCGCCCGGTGTGGCCGCGCGTGACGCGGGTCATTAACGCCAGGATCATGGTCCCGAATGCGCCGGCGGTCAGGGCATGGATGGCGGCGCTTTCCGGCACCGCCGCGCCAACCACCGCCAGCCCCAGCAACGCCACACCCACGACGAGCCAGCCATAGCCAAGATGGAGCACGAACAGCAGCGGCTCCCGCAGCGTCGCCGCTCCGCGCCAGCGCGCCAGCCGCCAGCCATTCATGATCGCGGCAAGGATAAGAACCGCGCCGACCGGCCGAAAATCCGGGAAGAAGGCCCATCCCAGCAGGCCGGCATGGAGCAGGCCCAGCGCCAGCCGATCGATCCAGCCGGGGGCCGCCGGCAGCGCGCCGCCGTGCCGCCGCGCCAGCCAGTTCCGGGTAAAGCCCGGCACGATGCGGCCGGCCACCACCGAAATCAGGATGAGAATGGCGGCAAGGGCGAGATGCCAGCCGAGCCCGGCCCGCACCGGCGCGCCATTGGCCTCGAGATGCATCAGCAGATTGGCGATGCCGAGCACCGTCACCGGCGCCACCATCGGCAAATTGCGCCAGTTCCGGCCGGCGACAATCTCGCGCGCGATAATGCCGACCAGAACCGCCGGAAACGACAGATCGGCCCCGATCGACAGCCAAGCCGGCATCAGCGCCGACACAAGGCACGCGATCCGGCCCAGCACCCACAATAGGGCCAACAGGGTCAGCGGCGCGCCGCGCACCGGCGGCCGTCCGGTCCAGTTCGGGACGGCGGTGAGAAGGAACCCGGCGATGGCCGCCATCACGAAGCCGAACAGCATCTCGTGGATATGCCAGGACAGCGGATCGAACCGGCTGGGCAACGCCGCCCCCGTCAGCAGCATGACGATCCAGATCGTCAGCGCCGCCACCGCCCACAGCCCAGCCGCGAGAAAGAACGGCCGAAAGCCGATTGTCAGAAACGCCGGCATCGCCCGCCCGCCAATAGGCGTCTTAGCGGCGATGCTCACGGTGCCTCGCGGACGGTTCTCGACGTGGCGCGCGCGCCTGGAATCAGCCGCTCCACGGCCTGTGGGAACAGCGGCCGCAGCTTGACGATGAAGTCCCACGCCATCAGCACAGCCCCAATCGCGAACACCACATCACCTGGCAACCGCATCCACTGCCAGAACAGGGTCGTGTCATAGAACGCGCTGCTCCTGGCATAGGCTAGTCCGTGCTCGAATACCGCATCGAGCTGCGACCAGCCGATTGGGAAGAAGTTGAGCGCGATCCACAAGACGAGTCCACAATTGTAAAGCCAGAACGCCCACAGACCGGCTTTCTCGCTGAAGCGATAGCGGTCCGCGGCGACATAGCGCAGGCAGAAATAAATCAATCCGATCGCCAACTCGCCAAAGGCCCCGAACAACGCCGTATGCGCGTGGTTGAGGGTGAGGAAGGTGCCGTGCTCGTAATAATTCACCAGCGGCGCGTTCAGCGTGCCGCCGCCAAATACGCCGGCGCCGACGAAATTCCAGAATGCCGCGCCAATGATATAGATGTAGGCGAGCCGGTATTTGAATTCCTGATGGGCTTTGATCAGGCGGTAATGGTTGATGGCCTCGATGATCAAGAGCACCAGCGGCAGCACTTCGATGAAGGAGAACATGCTGCCCATCGGCACCCACATGCTGGGGCCGCCGGCCCAATAGAGGTGATGACCGGTGCCGATGACGCCGCCCAGGAAGATCAGGATGACCTCGAAATAGGTCGCCCGCTCGGCCAGCTTGCGCGAGACCAAGCCCACGGCCATCAGAAGATAGGCGCTCATGGCGGCGGCGAAGAACTCGAACGACTGTTCGACCCAGAGATGGACCACCCACCAGCGCCAGAAGTCGGTGAGGGTGAACGATTTCTCGATCCCGGTGAGCGGGATCATGCCGAAGGCATAGAGCACGGCGATATTGATGGTGGAGGCCCAGATCAGGTGCTCAAGACGGATGCGGCCCGACCAGAACTGACCGGCCGCCTTCCGCCACAGTGCCGTGCTCGGCCATAGAGCGCGCATCACCAAGAGGCTCCACAGCGCAAGCCCGATGAAGAAGCCGATCTGCCAAAAGCGGCCGAGTTGAATATAGGACAGGCCCTGATTGCCGAACCAGAACCAGCCCTGGTCAATCACGCCCATAATGCCGAGATAGTCGCCGATCAGCGCGCCGGCGACGACCAGCAGCGTCACCCAGAACAGGAAGTCCACCAGCCAATGCTGGCCCTTGGCTTCCTGTCCACCGGCGATGGCCGGTGCCAGGAACAATCCCGCGCCGATCCAGGAGAGGCCGATCCAGACAATCGGCGCCTGGATATGGACATCGCGCAGGAAGTTGAAGGGCAGGTAATCGTTGATCGCGATGCCATAGAAGCTCGTCCGATCGTAATAGGAATGCGCCATGATGGTGCCGGCCAGGATCTGCACCAGCAGCAATGCGGCGACCAGAAGGAAGTATTTGCCGATCCGTCGCTGGCTCGCCGTCAGGGGGCGGAACGCCGACAGCACCGGATCCATCGGCGCGTCATCGGGATTATTGAGGAAGAACTCGTAGATGAACAGCACCACGCCGAAGGCGAAGAACGTGAAGCAGAAACTGATCCAGGTCCAACGGAAGGTATTGGTGGTCGGCGTATTGCCGACCAGCGGCTCATAGGGCCAGTTCTGCGTCCACGACCAGGACAGCCCTGGCCGCCGCGCCACGGTGGTTAACGCGGAATAGACGAGGAAATCCGCCGTCCGCGCCGCCAGCGCCGGCGAGAGGCTGTAGGCCGGTGTCCAGCCCTTGTCGGGGTCGGCGGTGTTGAGCGCCTTGGCGATTTCATCGCGCACGCTCACCAGCGCCGCCGCGACGGGCGGCGGAAGCGTGACCTCTCGCCGGGTGAGGTCGATGCTTTGCAGATCGTGCTGCATCACCGTGGTGGCGGCCGCCTGCTGGTCCGGCGTAAGGCTGGCAAAGGGCTTGCCGTTCGCCGCCAGGGCGACATTGTTGCGCGCGACCGTGCCCAGCCGCACCAGCGTCGAGGCGGTATAATCCTCACCGTAATAGGAGCCCATGCCGTAAAGGCTGCCGTAATCCATCAGGTCGGCTTTCTGGAAGCCACCCTTCCCGGCTACGATGGCGGCCGCCGTCATCAGAACCGTGCCGTCCGCGCCGACGAAGCGCTCCGGTTGCGGCGGCGCCAGGCGATAGGTCGCCGTCGTCGCCCACGCCAGGAGCGCGAACGTCAGAATGGCCGTCGCCAGCAGCACCCATTTCAGGACGTTGCTGACGGCATCCTCGACAGGCCGGTCGACACGATCGGCATCCAGGGTCATGGCTCGGTTCCCTCTCCCATGCGGACGAAATTCGCCGCTGCCTTCGTCACAAAATCAACCAGCCTCGACTTCCGGCGACCGCCCCGGAGATCGGGAGCACGCCCGCGAAAGGACATAGCGGAAATGTGCTGGACGACACTCCTCGCCGCAAGCCGCATCTTGACGCCCTGGGAAAAGGCGGGACTGATCGCGAGCAGCCGGCAACGCGTCACCATCCGCCGCGTGACAGAGCTCGCGCGCATCGCCGAGAATGCGCTTAGCGCCAATAGCAAAGGGGGAGCCTCCCATGAGCGGATCCATCGTCGCCATCAATCGCCATGCCGTCAAAGGCCTGAGCCAGGAGCCGCTAGCCCATGTCACGTTGCGGGCCGGCCATGGCCTGCCCCACGACCGCCGCTATGCCTTCGCCCTTGCCGAAACGGTGTTCGACGAGCGCAATCCCGTGCCGCTATCCAAGACCAAGTTTCTCACGCTGGCGCGGTTCGAACGATTGGCGGCGCTGACCAGCCGGTTCGACGATTTAAGCGGAACGCTCGCCCTCCATCACCAGGGTCGACTGATCGCGGCCGGCAAGCTCGACGACCCCACCGACCGGGCCAGCTTCGCGGATGCGCTGGACGCGTTCATGGGCGATGAGATCGGCGGCCGGCCGCGCCTCGTCACGGCGCCCGGCCATCGCTTCACCGATGTCAGTGTGCGCTCGCCCGAGATGATGGAGGCGATTTCCGTGGTCAATCTGGCCTCGGTCCGCGATCTCGAGGCAAAGATCGGCCGCGCCGTCGACCCGGTCCGGTTCCGCGCCAATTTCCTGATCGAGGGCCTCGATCCCTGGGTGGAGCGCGATTGGGTCGATCGCGACATATCGATCGGTGATGTGGCCTGCAAAGGCGCGATGTGCATCCGGCGTTGCCCCGCCACCGAGGTCAACCCCAGCACGGCCGAACGCGACATCGCGGTGCCCGCCGCGCTCAAGGCCCATTTCGGCCATGTCGAGATGGGGGTCTATCTCTATGTCCAGTCGGACGGCCGCATCGAGCACGGCAGCGCCGTCGGGTTCTAGCGGGACCTCGCCGCCATTGGCTTCGGGGCCGGGGCGGCGATTTCGACCACCCCGCCCTGCATCGTAGTTTGGCGAGCTACGCCCGACGATGCGCCGTCGCCCTATAACTATCAGGAGCAGCCTATTTTGTGATTCAACTTGAGAGCGGCCTGTATGGCAGCCCGCGCGGCCACGCCCAGTTTTCCTCCGTACCATCAGTGTAAGCGACCTCGTTCACGGTAGACCAGCGGCCAGGTCTTGCTTTCTCTAAAAGCAAATTTCTGAATCCGGCGCGGGACGGTGCCGTGCTTCCGATCCTGCATCTCAACGGCTTCAAGATTGCCAATCCGACGGTGCTGGCCGCATCGGCCGCGACCGATAGCTCCACATCCACTCTTCGAACTGCCTGAGATGCTCGAGATTCTTGAAATCGGCGATCGCTACCAACTTGCGCTGGATGCGATCCAGCGCATTCCGCGCCTCCAAGACCAGGTAGCAATGGCGACGGCGCGTTACTGACAACCAGGGAGCGCGATAAGCTCTCTTCACCGCCGGCATCGGCGAAAACGATGCGGAAGTACGCGCCGCCATTCGCAGTGCCGGCTTTAGGGAAGGTATTACCGCGCAGCGCGAGAAACGCCAGCCGAACTGGCCAACGGATTAACGAGGCGTGCCGCCAACGAAAATATCGGTCAGACCGAAGCTGGTCCATATCTTTCCATCGGCTAGGCCGAGAAGTTCGCGTGCGCACTCGCGAAGCATGAATTGTGAAACGATGCGATGCTGCGACCCCGCCATCATGTCGCGGAAACAGCGCTGTAGCACACCGTTGCGCAGAGCCGCGCCGCCGGCGATCTGATAGGCGAACGTGCAAATCTCCGTTGCGGCTGATGTGACGTGGTTAAGGGACAGACGCATGAGCGTGATTTGCCGATCCGAAACGGTCTCGTGCCGTCGCAGGGTTTGCTCAACATCGCCGTATACGTCGTAGAGAAAGGCGCGGCCGGCCCGCAGTTTCCCTTCCGCCGCACCGTATCTCTCATGAAAGCTCTCCGCGGATTGGCTGTCGTTCAAGGCACCTTGCCGTGGGCCCGAAGAGGTCGAGAACGAGACAATCTCATTCAACGCCCGCCGGGCCACGCCGAGCGCGAAGGCGCCATGCGCGAGCGGTGACAAACCGACAATTCCGATTCGATAGAGATCGCTTCCACGGCGGGGGATTCGTGTGTTGGGCGAATGAGTAAACTCTTTGGGAACGTACACGTCGTCGAGTGAATAATCGACGCTGCCGGTCGCGCGCAATCCGATCACGTCCCAATTGCCCAAGAACGTTGCCTTCTCGATCGGAACAATGAACGTGAGCGCTTCTCGTGGCGCGCCATTCTCGAAGACCATTCCGCCGCTGTGAAGGTAATTCGCGTGCAAAACTCCGCTGCCGTAGCTCCATCGTCCGGAAAGTCGATAGCCGTCGCCATCGACGATTGCGTGTCCCCGCGGCGCGCCTTGTCCGGCAATGATCGGGACTTGCGTGCCGAAAAGGGCTTCCACCCCAGCATCCGGCAAGTATGTCGCGGCGGTACCCATCGCGACATTGCAGGCCATGAGAACCCAGCCCGTTGAGCCGTCCGCCTCGCAGATTGTCTCGAGAGCTTCCAGCGCCTCCAGCGCGCCAGCCTCCATACCGCCATAACATTTCGGAAGCAGAAGGCCAAACAGCCGCGCCTCGCTCAACGCCGCGAAAGTCTTGTCGGTCAACCGCCCCAGCGTCTCGCAGGCTGCTGCTTCGGCGGATACGACGCCGACCACGCCGCGGGCAAGCTCGATGGGCGATCGGCTCCCCTCAATAGCTTCGCGACGACCTGTCGAATCCGTCGTGACGTTATCCATGTTGACCGGGCTCCCTCGCCAACCGAAACGGGCTTTTCTGCCCCGACGGCCGAACTTCAGAACATTGCGTCATCGAATGCGGCGCGCGTGCGCGGTGAACCACCGCGTCGCGCTTACTTTGCCGAGGGGCAGGCTTGAGAGAGCGGCTCAAACGCCTCGTCGGGCGGAATCATCCGTACCAGTTTTAAGTAATCCCAAGGGCCCTTCGATTCGGTGGGCTTCTTCACTTCCCAAAGCCCCACGGGGAACACGACGCGTCCGTCTCGCCGCACCTGAGCGGTATGCCCGAAGTAGCGTGCCTCGTGCGCCCTCATCCACGCCACCACCTTATCTGGATCGGTCGAATGGACCGCCTTCACGGCGCTCAAATAATCGATCAATGCGGCGTATGTCTCGGCGTGCTCGCGCGTCGGCATAACGCCGCGCTTCGCCATAAAGCGCTTCGCAAACGATCGACTTTCGTCGTTTTGATCCCAATAGAAGCTGCTGGCGAATTCCAACCCTTGTGCCACGTCCAATCCCAGGCCGTGAATGTCGCTGAGAAAGACGAGAATGCCCGCCAACTTCTGGCCGCCGGCCACCAAACCGAACTCGCGTGCCGCCCTCAGCGCGTTCGTAAAGTCGCTGCCGCCGGCGGCAATTGCCACGATTTTCGCTTTGGAATGCTGTGCTTGGAGTATGAACGAACTCCAGTCGGAAGTGTTGAATGGTGCCTTGACGGTGCCGTCGTATTGGGCGTGCAGAGATTCCAGCACACGTTTAAGCTCGGCCTCGAGCTCGTACCCGAATTTGAAATCCAGCGTCACCAGGAACCAGCTGTTGCCACCGGTCTTGACGACCGCGCCAACCATGCCGTTGGAGAGCGTGTAGATATCTTCCGCCCAGTGCAACGTCCAAGGCGAACACGCTGTTCCCGTCAACGCCGTGGTGGTCGCGCCGCTGACCAGGAGTACCTTGTGGAGTTCGTGAGCCACCGTCTGAACGGCAAGCGCCGCCGAGGACACTGGCACGTCGACGATCACATCGACGCCATCCTGCTCGTACCAGCGCCGGGCAACAACGGACGAAACGTCCGGCTTATCTTGTCCATCCGCGGAAAGGATGGAGATTTTGCGTCCGTCAACCGTGCCGCCGAAATCCTCGACAGCGAGCTGCGCGGCAACGATTGAGCCTGGGCCGCCGATCGAAGCCGCGGTGCCAGACATGTCGGAGAGCACGCCGATCTTTACTTCCTGTGCGACAGCACTGGTCGATACGGCCATTATCATCGTCGCTACGAAGCACCAAAGACGCCCCTTCATTTGGCCCCTCCCTGTTTGGCGCATCTTTTGATACGGTAATTTATTGACGGCAGATGCGATCGCAAACTAGTTTCTGACGAAACGAATGTCAAGACTCCCGGCGGGACGCCAAACGCTTGCAACCTCTCTGGTCGGAGACGAAATCCTTCAGTTGGAAGAATTTCTCCCCTATCGGCTGAGCATTTGTGCGCACCGAGTGTCGGACGCATTAGCCAACTGTTACTCGGAGCGGTTCCGATTGAGCATCCCCGAAGCGCGGATCCTGACTTTTTGTGCCGAATATCCGAATCGGACCGCCAAGGACTTTTGCGCGCACAGCGGAATGAACAAGACGGTGGTCTCCCGGGGAGTAGCGTCGCTCGTAGCGCGCCACTACATCCTTCGGTCGCCCAATAAGGCCGATCAGCGTCAGGAATTTCTCTCGCTGTCGATCGCTGGGGCGAAAATTTATCGTGAACTCGTCCCGGTCGTCCGAGATTTCGAAGCCAGAGTCCGAGCCTGCATCTCGGAGTCGGATTTCAAAGCATTCGATGCCGCGTTGAGCCTGCTGATGGCCCACTTTTAGACAAGAGACTCCTGCAAACGCCGCGATGCGAAAGGTATCGCTATGAGCCACGACGGCACGAACTTCGCCACTAACCCCGAACGCCTTCAGACGACGCACCATGCCGGTTTCGGCAATGTGTTCGCCTCCGAGGCGATGCCGGGCGCGCTTCCACGCGATCAGAATAGTCCCCAGCGCTGCGCCTATGGGCTCTATGCCGAACAGCTGTCCGGATCCGCGTTCACCGCGCCGCGCGCGGAGAACCGGCGAACCTGGACCTACCGCATTCAGCCCTCGGTGCGACACCAGCCCTATCGGCGAGTGGCGAACCCCCGGTTCATGTCAGGGCCATTCGCGGGGTCGGTGCCGCCGACCCAACTTCGTTGGGGACCTTTTGACGTGCCCGACGCGCCAACCGACTTTATCGACGGGGTGTTCACGATCGGCGGGAACGGTGAACCGGACGCTCAAATCGGCATGGCGGTGCACCTCTACGCGGCAAATCGTTCCATGACCAACCGCGTCTTCTACAACGCTGATGGCGAGCTGCTTATTGTCCCACAACGAGGATCGTTGGTCCTGTTCACCGAGCTCGGCATTCTCACCGCGAAGCCGGGCGAGATCGCTCTTATCCCGGCCGGAATTCGCTTTCGGGTCGAACTACCCGAAGGATCGGCCGCCGGTTATATCTGCGAGAACTACGGTGCGATGCTGCGGCTTCCCGAACTGGGACCGATCGGTGCGAACGGTCTTGCCAATCCGCGTCACTTTATCGCCCCGACCGCTGCCTTCGAACAGCGCGATGAGCGATTTGAACTCGTTGCCAAGCTCGGCGGCGCGCTGTGGTCCGCCGAACTCGACCACTCGCCGCTCGACGTGGTCGCGTGGCAAGGCAATCTCACGCCGTACACCTACGATCTGTCGAAATTCATGGCGATCGGAACCGTCAGCTTCGATCACGCCGATCCATCGATCTTCACCGTGTTGACGTCGCCATCCGCGCAGGCAGGAACGGCGAACGTGGATTTCGTCATCTTTCCGCCACGCTGGTTGGTCGCCGAGCATTCCTTCAGACCCCCCTGGTTTCATCGCAATGTCATGAGCGAATGCATGGGATTGATTCATGGCATGCACGAGGCAAAGGCGGAGGGCTTTGTCCCAGGCGGGCTCAGCTTGCACAACAAATGGTCGGCGCATGGCCCCGACGAGCCGACGACGGATCGGGCAGAATCCGCCGACCTCACGCCGGAAAAACTTAAGAGCCTCGCCTTCATGTTCGAAACCCGATACCCGATCCGCCCAACTGACTTCGCGCTCAACGCGCCACAGCTGCAGAAGTACTATTACGTCCATTGGCAGGGATTGAAGAGCCGGTTCACGGGACGCCCGTGAAGCCATCGTGCTGTATGCCTCGAGGTAGCCGACATTCCGAAGTTTCGGCCGCCGTCGATCGAGGCCGCTCCGACCGAAGGTATTCCGCACATCAATCTCGATGCCGCTCTGGAATATCTGCTCGGAGACAAGCTCGCATGACCGACCCGACGGTCCGACCGACCGTGATCGAGTTCTCGGAGGCTGCTGCCTCTCCCATGACGACACCCTCGGCCCCCGCAATCTTTACGACTGAAGACTCCCGAGCGATCGAGACCGGCGAGCAGCCGAGCATCGCCGGCGCTGCGGCAGCAGAACCGGTCCGCCGCAATCGTCCTTTCAAAGTCGCGCTGATCGGAATCGGGGTTCTGGTGGTCGGATTACCGCATTCGATGCCGCGGAATGGGTCAGGGATCAGTTTAATCGCGGCCTGGTGGTCGGCGGTCTCGCTGTTGCGGTCATCGCGGCGGGTCTGCTGGGGCTGGGCTATTGGCTGGTATCGGAGTTTCGTGCCTTTGCCGCGCTCAAGAGCGTCGAACGTGTTCAAGCCCGATTGGCGATCTCGTCAGGCCAGGACGCCCAATCCGTTCCTGATGAAAGCGACCAGCCCGGCGGATTGATGATCGAGGGGCCGCTTGGCCTGGCTGAGCCGACACACTGGTCATTCGGACAGATCGCCGGCCTGGTTGGCGCACCCGCCA
>Ga0208357_1000023_pt1 | contig 109806 bp, 92 predicted proteins | sample NGESurdeep092012_6_FD_184487 | JGI IMG/M metagenome (GOLD analysis project Ga0208357, IMG submission 184487) | Arctic peat soil microbial communities from Barrow, Alaska - NGEE Surface sample F52-2 deep-092012 (SPAdes) | ecosystem: Environmental > Terrestrial > Soil > Wetlands > Peat ...
TGCCGGTGTTCTTGTCTGCGACGCCCATGACCGTCGTCATTGCAACGATCTCGTCCTTGAACTTGCCCGCAACCTGGGATGCGGCCGCGCGTTGCTGGCTTTGTACACCGTACTCGTCCTGTCTTTCGCGAGAAATGTTATACCGCTTGGCCACCGTCTCGGCGGTCTGCAGCATGCTCCAATAGATCTCCGGTTTGTGCTGCGTCAGCCAATACTCGGCGATCATGTGCCGGTTCGATTCATTCTGAACGCATGAAATCGATTCGACTCCTCCCGCGACGAACAAGTCGCCTTCCCCGGCCTGAATTCGTTGTGCCGCCAAGACGATGGTCTGAAGTCCCGATGAGCAGAAACGATTCACAGTGAAACCTGCGGTCGTGACCGGGCAGCCGGCGCGCAGCGCGATTTGGCGCGCAATATTTGCGCCGGTTGCCCCTTCAGGGTTGGCGCAGCCCATGATCACGTCTTCGACCTCGGCGGCATCGAGTTGCGCCCGCTCGATTGCGTGCTTGACGACATGGCCTCCCAGCGTTGCCCCGTGCGTCATGTTAAACGCGCCGCGCCAGGACTTCGCCAATCCGGTCCGAGCGGTCGAAACTATCACGGCATCCGTCATCGCACTTCTCCAATAAGGTACCCAGAACACAACGCGTCGACAGCGGTTTGTCCTGGGTCTGTCGTTTTCAGTTGAATGTCTTACCTTCGGCCGCCAGTCGTGCGAGAAGCGCGGCCGGCCGCCATGCTTGGCCATGACGACCGTGCGAGTATTTATGCATGATGCGCACGACGTTGGGCAATCCGACGCTATCCGCGTAGAACATCGGGCCTCCGCGCCAGATCGGAAAGCCATAGCCCGTCAGGTAGACCATATCGATATCGGACGCGCGTTGAGCGATTCTGTCGTCTAAGATGGCCGCACCTTCGTTGACCAAAGCGAACACGAGGCGCTCCACGATTTCCTGGTCGCTGATGTCGCGGCGCGTGACATTAAGGTCCTTCGAGGTGTTCACGATCATGTCGTTGACAACCTGGGCGGGGTACGCCGTACGATCCCCCGCTTTGTAGTCGTACCATCCGGCACCCGTTTTTTGTCCGAATCGGCCCATCTCGCATAGACGGTCCGCCGTCTTCGAGTAGACCACATCGGGTTTTTCAACATAACGCCGTTTGCGAATGTACCAACCCACGTCGTTGCCTGCCAGATCTCCCATGCGAAACGGCCCCATGGCAAAGCCGAAGCGTTCGATGGCCTGGTCGACCTGCTGAGGGAGCGCGCCTTCTTCCAAAAGGAATCCCGCCTGGCGGCTGTATTGCTCGATCATCCGATTGCCGATAAAACCGTCGCATACGCCGGACACGACGCCCGTTTTCTTGATTTTCTTGGACAGTTGCATGACGGTGGCCAGGACGTCTTTCCCGGTTTTCTTGCCGCGCACAATTTCCAATAACTTCATAACGTTGGCGGGGCTAAAGAAATGGGTTCCGATAACGTCCTGCGGCCGTTTGGTGAATGCCGCAATCTTGTCAACGTCCAAGGTAGACGTATTCGAAGCGAGAATCGCCCCTGGCTTCATGATCTCATCGAGCTTTTTAAAAACCTGCTCTTTGATGGCCATGTCCTCGAACACCGCTTCGATGACGACGTCGGCGTCTTTGATGTCGTCATAGGATAATGTCCCGGCGATCAAGCCCATCCGCTGATCGAGCGTCTGTTGGGTGAGCTTGCCTTTTTTCATCGAGTTTTCGTAATTTTTTTTGACGACGCTCAGGCCGCGATCCAATGCCTCCTGCTTCATTTCGAGGACAATCACGGGGATTCCGACATTTGCGAAATTCATCGCAATACCACCGCCCATGGTGCCCGCTCCAATGACGGCGACCCGATCCACGGGCCGCGTCGGAGTGTCTTCGGGAACGTCGGCAATCTTGCTGGCGGCTCTTTCTCCGAAAAAAGCGTGGCGCAGTGCCTTCGATTCGGTTGACATAAGGAGGTACTGGAACAACTCGCGCTCAATTTTCATACCCTCCTCAAATTTTTTTGTCGCAGATGCTTCGAGTGCATCGACGCACTTCAGAGGAGCCGGAAAATTTTTGGCGACACCCGCGATAGTGTTGCGGGCGAATTGAAAATAACCCTCGGCATTCGGGTAGTCGATCTTGATGTCGCGCACTTTCTTTAGCGGTCGTCGCTCGCGCACCATCTGTTCGGAAAAGGCGATGGCTGCGGTCAGTACGTCCTTCTCGACCACCAAATCAAAGAGCGCCGTCTTGTCGAGTTTTTCGGCAGGTACCGAATTACCGGAGACGATCATGTTTAGCGCCGCTTCCACACCGATCACGCGGGGTAGACGCTGGGTGCCGCCAGCGCCAGGTAGGATCCCCAGCTTGACCTCCGGGAAGGCAATCTTCGCACCCGTTTGCACGATTCGGAAGTGGCAGCCGAGCGCCAATTCAAGGCCACCACCCATGGCAACCGAATGAATCGCCGCGACGACGGGTTTGTCCGATGCCTCGAGCACGGCGATCACGTTCAACAGGTCCGGTTGAGCAAACGACGCGGGGGTACCGAACTCTCGAATATCGGCGCCTGCGGAGAAGGCTCGCCCTGCTCCCGCAATCACGATGGCTTTGACTGCAGGGTCGTCCAGCGCCCGGGTCATACCTTCGACAATGGCGCCGCGGGTCGCCGCGCTCAAACCGTTGACGGGAGGATTGTTGAGCGTGATCACGGCAGTCTCGCCGTGGAGTTGGTATTGGGCGGTCATGGGAGGTCTCTCTGGGTGACTTGCTCAGTTCTCTGCACGGGTCGACAGCTCGAACGGGGCGCCAAGTAAAATCGAACGAGCGTTTTATTTTCGTTCAAAAAGGAACTCGGGGCAAGCGAGGCTAAATCTCGTAAAGCCGTCAAAGCCTACTCCTCGAGTGGATTTAAACCTCGAGCCACTCCTTTCGCACCCCAGCATTGGCCCGAAGGTCTGCTGGCGTTCCTTCGAAGACGATAACGCCGTGGCCCATGACGTACACGCGTTGTGAGATTTCAAGCGCGATGGCAAGTTTCTGTTCGACAAGAAGCACCGATACGCCGCGGTTTTTCAGCTCATTTAAGTACGAGGCCACCTGCATCACGATTTTGGGCGCGAGGCCTTCGGTGGGTTCGTCGATCATGACCAATTCCGGATCGCCCATGAGCGTACGGCATAGCGCCAGCATTTGCTGCTCGCCACCGGACAAGACACCCGCAATCGTGTGACGACGTGCCTCCAGCGGTGGAAACAACGCGTACATGTCGGCCACCGACCAGCGCCCGGCACGCTGCCCAGGCTTTTTGCCCAACACAAGATTCTGCTCGACCGTCAATCGCGAAAAAATGTCGCGATTCTCCGGTACATAGCCAATACCGCGGCGGGCCACTTGAAATGATTTCAGACCCAGCAGTTCCTGTTCCTTAAAGCGTATCGAACCGGTACAGGTCACTTGTCCCATGACCGACTTTACGGTCGTCGAGCGCCCAACACCGTTACGCCCTAGAAGACTGACGATCTCCCCGCAATCGATTCGCAGATCCACTCCTTGCAATACGTGACTCTTGCCATAGTAGGCGTGCAGGTTATGAATCGAAAGCGCGCAGGCCATCATCGCTGCAGCTCTTGTGCCGTACCCAGATAAGCCTCCTGAACGCGCAGATTGGCCCGGATGCCCGCAGGAGAGTCCGTGGCAATGACTTCACCGTAGACGACGACCGATATCTGATCCGCCAGGCCAAACACAACGCTCATATCATGCTCAACCATCAGCAACGTCTTGCCGTGCGTGACGGTCCTGATCAACTCGACGGCTTGTTCCGACTCTGATCGGCTCATTCCGGCAGTCGGCTCATCCAGAAGAATTACCTCGGCACCACCCGCCACGGTAATGCCAATTTCCAAGGCGCGCTGTTCCGCGTAGGTGAGAAGCCCTGCAGGTGAATCTCTCCGCCGTTTGAGACCGATCTGCTCGACCACCTCCTCGGCGCGCAGACGTGCATCCTTGAGCCGATCAAGCGAGCGCCAGAATGCGTATTTGTAACCGAGCGACCAAAGCACCGCGCAGCGGATATTTTCGAATACAGAAAGTCGCGCGAAGATATTGGTGATCTGAAAGCTGCGGGCCAATCCCAGCCGATTGATTTGGTAGGGCTTTAAACCGATGAGACTTCGGCCGTTCAAAAGAATGTCGCCCGAAGTCGGCTCAAAGCGTCCGGAGATGAGATTGAAAAGGGTCGACTTGCCCGCGCCATTGGGGCCGATGATGGCAAAGCGCTGCCCCTTGGGGACGACCAGATCGGCGCAGCGGATGATTTCGGTCTTTCCGAAGTTCTTGCGAACCGCACGCAACTCCACGGCATTTTGTACGTCGAGGGCATTCATGCGGCGGCCTTCGCCATTGACAGCGCGATATCGCGTTGCACAGAATCCCAGCGGACCTTGAAATAACGCGCTCCCTGGAATGCCGTGAATGCTCCGAGGATCGCGACACCGGCAGCGCTCATCCAAGGTACGGCATGGGCGACATCGAGTTCGATGCCATAGACGTGCGTTACGGTGCCGTTCCCGACGTCCAGTTGAAGGGCATAGATCATCTCGATCAACGTGGTGACCCCGAAAAAGAGAGGGAGTGCCGCTGTAAAAAGCACAAGATACGCAAGCCGCAACCGATGCCACTGGCCGAATCGCACGACGCGTAAATTCATCTGTAACAGGCTTGAGATACCGCCTGGGGCATACATCACCATGATCAGGAAAATCAATCCCAGGTAAAGCAGCCACGCATTGGTGATATTCGAGAGAAGCACGTAGGACAAGGCATAGACGACGGCGCCGATGATCGGCCCGACGAAGGTGCCAGCGCCACCGAGGAAGGTAAACAGCAGTACCAGTCCCGATACCGCCGCACCAACGTTCTCGGAACTGACGATCTCGAAATTGATGGCGCTCAGGCCACCGGAGATACCCGCAAAAAATCCGGCGATAATGACGACCAGGAAACGCACGATCTGGGTGTTGTAGCCGATAAATTGTGCGCGCTCGGGATTGTCGCGCACCGCGTTGGCGATACGCCCCAGGGGGGTCCGCGTAAACGCATACATACCGGCTGTGCAAATCAAAAGCCAAAATGCGATCAGATAGTAGACCTGGATCTGCGGCCCGTAGGTGATTCCCGGAATCTTCACTCCCAGGGTCCGGTCGGTCGTGATACCCGCCTCGCCCCCGAAAAATCCGGGAAATGTCAGGGCACTCGAGGCCACCAGTTCGCCAATACCCAGTGTGATCATGGCAAATGTGGTCCCTGACCGTTTGGTCGTGACATAGCCGAAGACGACGCCGAAAAAAGCCCCTCCGAGGCCGCCCACGAGTGGAATCAGCGAGGTTGGGATCCAGAATTTTCCGGCGACCACCAGATTCATGGTGTGGATCGCGATGAAACCACCCAGTCCGATGTAGACCGCATGGCCAAAACTGAGCATCCCCGATTGACCCAAGAGCATGTTGTACGACAAGGTCGCAATGGCAAACGCGCCAATCTGCGAAAGGACGGTCAAGGCGAGGTTCGAGTGAAACACCCAGGGCGCGACAATCAATACGGCGATGTACGTGCCCCAGATCAACCAAGCACCCGATACGTGCAAACGAGAGTGAGTCAAGAAGCTCATGAGTCGTCAGTCTTCACGCGTACCCATGAGACCTTTAGGCCGGAAGATGAGAATCAGAACGAGCAACAGATAGGGCAACATCGGTGCTATCTGGGAGAGCGTAAGTTTCAAGACCGGATAACCGAAGGTAGCGGGCGTCACGGCAATTCCCAGCGACGCAAGAGTGCCGGCGAACGACCAGTCCAGCGATACGGCAAACGTCTGGATAAGGCCGATCAGAATCGACGCAATGAAGGCCCCGCCCAACGAACCCATGCCGCCCACAACCACCACGACGAATATGATGTTGCCGACGGCGTCTGCCATAGCGGGCCGCGTTACAAATTCGTTGCCACCGATGACACCGGCCAATCCTGCGAGTGCCGCACCGCCCCCGAACACCAGCATGAAAACGCGCGGTACGTTGTGGCCGAGCGCTTCGACCATATCCGGATGGGTCAAGGCGGCCTGAATGACCAGGCCGATGCGCGTGCGCGTGAGCGCCAGATAAATTCCGATCAGCATGAGCACGGCCACCAGCATCATGAATCCGCGATAAGTCGGAAATGTGGTTGTATAAAGTGTGAACAGTGACCCGGCGAGCTCGCGCGGGATACGATAGTCAACCGCCGACCGCCCCCATACCAGTTGCACTGCCTCGAGCAGCACGAACGCCAATCCGAACGTCACCAAGAGTTCGGGCACGTGTCCGAAGCGATGCACGCGCCGCAGCACCTGGGCCTCGAAGAGCGCACCCGCCAGACCGACCAAGCAAGGTGCGATGAAAAGTGCCGGCCAAAATCCGAGTTTGCCGCTCACTTCGTACGCGAAATAGGCGCCGAGCATGTAGAAGCTTGCGTGCGCGAAATTCAGCACCCCCATCATGCTGAATATGAGAGTGAGACCGGAGGACAGCATGAACAACAACAGCCCGTAACTCAGACCGTTGAGAAGGGATATCAGGAAGAATTCCAAGCGATTCCTGAACGATCGTGCGATTTTTGGACGAAAGTAAAGCGCGGTCGCCCGCGCTTTGGGTTCGTCACAACGTCAAGATTTGGCCGGCCGCTTCATTTGACACGTCGTGGGTTGCGCTCCGACGTAAGCCGGCTGAATCGATTCGGTCTCCCAACCCAGTCCGGTATGTTCCTGATCAAACTTGATCTTCTTGCCGTCGACCTTGACCCACTTTGCGATATACAAGGGTTGTTGCATCTGGTGATCGCTCGCTCGCATTTCGATTTCGCCATTCAAACTCTGGATCTTTGCCCCCTCCATGGCAAACGCCACCTTGACCGGGTCGCTCGAATGCGCGCGATTGATACCATCGGCCAAAAGCTTCAGTCCGCTGTAGGTCGCAATGGTGTAGTAATCGTCGTGGTACTGCTTCTGAAAACCTTCGACGATATCGGCACCGACGAATTTCTCGTTGTTAGGATTCCAGTAACCGACATAGTAGACATGGTCCTTTCCCGCCGCTCCCATCGCGGTAGGCACTCCCGTAGTGGCTGCGTAATATGTATAGAAATCGGCCTTTAAGTCAGCATCCTTTGCGGCCTTGATAAGAAGTGCCAGATCCGAGCCCCAGTTGCCGGTGATCACGGTGTCAGCACCAGACTGCTTGATCCGGGCGACGTAGGGAGAGAAATCAGTGATCTTGGCCAATGCGTGAAAATCATCGCCCACAATCTGGATATCCGGCCGTTTGCGTGCCAGGTATTCCTTTGCAGCGCGCGACACCTGATGTCCAAATGAGTAGTCCTGGTCAATTAAGTAAACCTTGTGGATGTCTTTACGCTGCGCCAAATAGGTGGTGAGCGCCTCCATTTTCATGTCCGAATTAGCGTCCAGCCGGAAATGCCAGAAGCTGCACTTCGAATTGGTCATATCCGGGTCGACTGCCGCGTAATTCAAATACACGATTTCCTTTCCCGGATTGCGCTCGTTGTACTTGCCAACTGCGTCCTCCAACGCCATGCCCACGCTCGAGCCGTCACCCTGCGTGATAAAGCGAATGCCTTGGTCCTGGACGCTCTTGAGCGCCGTCAGACTCTGTTGCGGACTCAGTTTGTTGTCAAATGGAACGATCTCGAACGTATACCCCTTGGCCCAGTGCTGTGTGTTGGCCAGGTTGGCAATGTACTTCCAGCTGTTGAGTTCGTTCTCTCCAAGAGAGCCCATAAGACCCGAGAACGGGTCGATCAAGGCGATTCGAATCACCTCATCGGCACGCGCAACCGTGACTGTGCAGCAGACTGCAGCGACCGCGGCCGCGAGCAAGACCCTAACGAAGGCGGGAGGGGTCATTTTCGTGTCTCCTTAGGTTATCGACGCACCGCCGGGCGATCTCGGCAGTCTTTAACGAGTGTAGTTCATGCACTGCAATGGGTTGAAGCTGGTAGTTTCCCTAGCGAAATACCCGCCTGCGCAGTCCCTCGAGACTAAGCCGTAGGTAAAGGGTAATCCCGAAACTGTTCACGCAACTTGGTCTTGAGCATCTTCCCGGTCGCGCCCAACGGAATGGATTCGACAAAAACCACGTCGTCAGGCATCCACCATTTGGCGATTTTGCCTTCGTAGTGCGCCAACATTTCGTCGCGCGAAACCTGCGCGTCCGGTTTTTTCACCACGATCAGCAACGGTCTCTCATCCCACTTCGGGTGGCGTACGGCGATGACAGCGGCCATGGCCACGGCCGGGTGGGCCATGGCGATGTTTTCGAGATCGATCGAGCCAATCCATTCCCCGCCCGATTTGATGACGTCTTTGCTGCGGTCCGTGATTTGCATGAACCCGTCCGCATCAATGGTGGCGACGTCTCCGGTAGGGAACCAGCCGTCGACCAGGGCGTCTGGCTCTTCATTCTTGAAATAGTTCTCGACTACCCAGGGTCCTCGCACCATGAGATCGCCAAACGCCTTGCCGTCCCAGGGCAGATCGTGGCCCTGACCGTCGACGATTTTCATATCGACACCATAGATCGCTCGCCCTTGTTTGGCCTGGATCTTGTATCTCTCGTCGACTGACCACGCCATATGTTTCGATTTCAGCACCGAAACCGTGCCCAAGGGACTCATCTCCGTCATACCCCAGGCATGAAGCACCTGGACGCCATAATCCTCCTGAAAGGTACGCAACATGGCAGGCGGACACGCGGACCCCCCGATGACGGTACGGTTCATCGTCGAAAAGCGTCCTCGGATTTGCTTGACGTAATTCAAAAGGTTTAGCCACACCGTGGGGACACCCGCGGAAATGGTGACTTTTTCGGCTTCGAACAATTCAAATAACGATTTGCCGTCGAGCCCTGGCCCCGGCATCACCATTTTGGCGCCAACCATGGACGCTACGTATGGCAGACCCCAGGCATTGACGTGGAACATCGGTACCACCGGAAGTAGCACGTCGCGTGCTGATAGATTCAACGCATCCGGAAGCGCCGCCGCATAGCAGTGCAGAACCGTCGAGCGGTGGCTATAGAGTACGCCCTTGGGTTGGCCCGTCGTCCCAGACGTGTAACACATCATGGATGCCGTATTCTCGTCGAAGCGGGGCCACGCATCGATGGGCTTCGCGGCGTCAATCAACTCTTCGTAACAAAGGAGATTAGGCAGGTTCGATTTCGCCGGCATGTGCGCGCGGTCCGCCAAGGCAACCCACCCCTTTACACCTGGCGTCTTCGCGGCGATCGCTTCGACAATCGGCAAAAATGTCGTGTCAAAAAATACGTACCGGTCTTCGGCGTGATTCGCGATCCAGGCGATCTGCTCCGGAAACAGGCGCGGGTTCAAAGTGTGCAACACGGCGCCGATCCCCGATACCCCGAAGTAGAGTTCGATGTGACGGTACCCGTTCCACGCCAAGGTTGCGATCCGGTCGCCGGGGACGATGCCCAATGTCCTTAACGCATCCGCGACGCGCCGGGCGCGGATTTCGCATGCCCGGTAATCGTAGCGGTGAAGGTCACCTTCGACCCGGCGCGACACGATTTCGACATCGGGGTGATGGCGTGCGGCGTGCTCGATCAAAGATGAAATGAGCAAGGGCGTGCTCATCATCAGGCCATACATGGCAAATCTCCTTGTTGCAATGCGCCAGAATTGGGGCGATTCCGACGCTCGGCCCTGAAAAATGGCGAATTGCGCGTTGGAATCCCGCCTGATTGTTGCGTTTCACTTTTAAGGGCGTCAACCAGTTTCGATGTTGCGATGCCAGATTTCGGTAGAAGGCGGCCCTGTCGCCCGCATGGGAGACGCATCCTGAGCGGGTTAGAATAGGGGATGGATACGGATTTTCCGGACGCAATGCACGATTCGTTGCTCCAGGCCCAAGACCCCGTGATTACCGAACTGCCTTTCAAGGGCACGACTGGCCTGCCGTCGCCGGTGACTTTTCGGAACCGTTTTGCGCGGCTTCCGCCGACGTTCTATACGCGCGTGGCGGCAACGCCCGTGCCGGAGCCCTATCTCGTCGCGATGAGCACAGCGGCCGCCAAACTTGTCGACCTGGACCCCGCGTTTGTCGCGGGCGCCGTGGGACGCGCGGCCTTTAGCGGTAACCTGGAATTAGCGGGATCCGAATTGCTTGCTGCGGTATATTCGGGTCACCAGTTCGGGGTATGGGCGGGCCAGCTTGGCGATGGCCGTGCCATCTCTTTGGGTGAAGTCGGTTTGGGCGTCGATCGCTGGGAATTGCAGTTAAAGGGCGCGGGCACCACACCCTATTCACGCATGGGCGACGGGCGGGCCGTTTTACGCTCTTCGATCCGCGAGTTTCTGTGTTCCGAAGCGATGGCCGCACTCGGCATTCCGACGACCCGCGCCCTTTGCGTGATGGGGTCCGATGAGCCGGTCGCCCGCGAGAGCATGGAAACCGCCGCCGTTTTGACCCGCATGGCGCCCAGTTTTATTCGCTTCGGCTCGTTTGAGCATTGGTCGGCGGGATCCCGCCCGGCCGAGCTGCGCCAGCTCGCAGACTTTGTTATCGACGAATATTTCGTCGAACTCAGGGGTACGCCGCAACCCTACGCCGGCCTTTTACGTCAAGTCACCCTTTTGACGGCGCGGCTGACGGCCCAGTGGCAAACCGTCGGCTTTTGCCACGGCGTCATGAACACCGACAATATGAGCATACTGGGGCTTACGCTCGACTATGGACCATTCGGATTCATGGAAGCGTTCGATTCCGGCTATATTTGTAATCACTCGGATAGCGGCGGCCGTTATGCCTGGCGCAACCAACCTCAGGTTGCCCACTGGAATCTCATCTGTTTAGCCCAGGCCCTGTTGCCACTGATTGGCCAAGTCGAACTGGCACAGGCGGCGCTTGAGCCTTTTAAAGATGAGTTCTCTCGGGCGATGACGCGCCTTTTGCACGCCAAACTGGGCTTAATCGAGATTCGACCTGAAGACGATGGATTGATCGAACGACTGTTTTCGATCTTGCAGGAAAACCACCCCGACTTTACGCTCTTTTTTCGGCGACTTTGCGATCTGACTCAATCCGATCCATCATTGGATGCGCCCTTGCGGGACCTGTTTCTCGATCGTCCCGCTTTCGACGCGTGGGCGCGCGACTATCGCGCACGGTTGCTGCAGGAACAAAGCAATGACGTCGATCGAGCTCGGGCGATGCGTCAGGTGAATCCCAAATATATTTTGCGCAATTATTTGGCCCAGGTGGCCATCGAAAAGGCGCTTGGGAAGGATTTTTCCGAGGTTCAAAAACTTCTGAAGATTCTGGAAAAACCGTTTGATGAACAAGTGGAACACGAACGTTATGCGTCCCTGCCGCCCGATTGGGCGGCCCAGATCGAAGTGAGTTGTTCATCCTAAGCGCTAGCGATAAGCATCCCAGTTCATGCGGTACGCAAAATGCGGCATCACAGGCTTCGGAAACAAGGGGTTTTTCTATGGATAAGATCATCAAGAGTGATGAGGAATGGCGTCGCGAACTCGCGCCGATGGATTACGAGGTAACGCGTCACGCGGCGACCGAACCGGCCTTCACCGGGCGCTACCATGATCACAACGCGGCCGGCATCTATACGTGCGTGTGCTGCGGCACTCCCTTGTTCGAATCGGATGCCAAATTCGATGCCGGCTGCGGCTGGCCCAGCTACTTTCGCCCCCTCGATCCGGCCAACGTGCGCGAAAAGCGCGACGCATCGCACGGCATGGTGCGTACTGAAGTCATCTGCAATGTCTGCGATGCTCACTTGGGGCACGTCTTCGAGGATGGCCCGCCCCCCACAGGGCTGCGCTACTGCATCAATTCAGCGTCGCTACGCTTTGATCCGCAATAGCGCATGAAACTGCTTACCGATTTTTTGCCGGTACTGCTGTTTTTCATCACCTATTTTCTCGGGAACGCGGCGCCCCAAAAAGCTCACCAGATCGCCACCACGCTCCTCTCAGGCCTGGTGAGAGATGGCGCCATTCCGGTAGAATTGGCGTCCATTCTCCTGGCTTCGGCGGTGGCGATCGTGGCCATCACCGTGCAAATCGTTTTCATGCTCGCACGTCGCCAGAAAATCGGCGCCGTGCAGTGGGTGACATTCGTCATATTTCTGCTCTTTGGCGGAGCCACGATCTATTTCCATAACGACGCCTTTATCAAATGGAAGCCGACCGTACTCTATTGGCTGTTCGCGGTCGTACTCTTCGTGAGCAGTACTTTTTTGAAGCGCAACTTGATCCGGGTTGCAATGGAGGCGAACGGCCTGCGGTTGCCGGAGGCCATTTGGTACCGGCTGAATCTCTCCTGGATCGCATTTTTTGCACTCACCGGGCTCTTGAACCTTTACGTCGCCTTCCACCTTTCACGCAATATCTGGGTCAGCTTCAAGTCGTTCGGCTTGACCGGCTTGACGCTGATCTTCGTCATCGGACAAAGCCTGCTTTTGGCGCGTCACATCGATTCCGAATCCACGGCCGGGGCGAAAGGCCCGGCCGTGCCCCCTTCATGACAGACGCCGAGATCGAAGCCCATCTTCGGCAAGGTTTGGCAGCCGACTCGGTCGCCCTCGAAAACGAGAGTGCGTTACATGTGGGCCATGTCGGTGCACAGGGCGGTGGTGGGCACTTCCGGGTTACGATCGTTTCGAGCAAATTTCAAGGGCTATCCCGAGTGGCGCGTCATCGCTTGGTGTATGATTCGCTCGCTGATTTAATGCAGCACAGAATTCACGCGCTTTCCATCGTGGCGCTCACCCCTAAGGAAGCAACGCGGGCAGACCCTGCCGCGAAGGGTTAATTCCGCGTCCGGCGCGTCATTTTACTCATAAGGATTTCGATGAAGCTCTCATTTCTTCGTGCCGCCGTTCTCGCCTCCGTTGCCGCGACGGCATTGGCCGCAGCACCTGCGTTTGCGCAGAATGTTGCCGTGGTCAACGGCAAACCCATCCCAAAGGCGCGCGCCGATGAAATCATCACGCAATTGGTGAGATCAGGGCAAAAAGATACGCCCGAACTCGACGCTGCCGTTCGAGACAAGTTGATCGAGCGCGAAGTACTTCTGCAGGAGGCCGATCGACGCGGCCTGGCAAAGGATCCGCAGGTTCAGGAAGAAATGGATCTGAGCCGCCAGCAGGTACTCATCAGTGCTCTGGCTCAAGATTACTTTAAGGCCAACCCGCCGACCGAGGCCGAAATGCACGCCCGCTACGACGAGGTGGTCAAGACCATGGCGACGAAGGAGTATCACGTACACCATATCCTCGTGGACAGTGAATCCGAGGCGAAAGCGATCATCGCCAAGTTGAAAACCGGCGCCTCCTTCGAGGAACTGGCGAAACAGTCGAAGGACACGGGATCGGCCACACGCGGCGGCGACCTCGGCTGGGCGCCTGCGACGAACTACGTTCAACCGTTCGCCGAAGCGGTCACGAAACTACAAAAGGGACATTTCACACTGACCCCGGTCAAAACGCAGTTTGGCTACCACGTGATCCGGCTCGATGACGTTCGCGACCGTAAAATCCCGACTTATGATGAAGCCAAACCGCAGCTTGCAGCCATGGTGAGTCAGGATCAGCACTGGCGCGAAGCCAAGTTCAAGGCCATGTTGGCCGATCTGCGTGCCAAGGCCAAGGTCGAATAAGCCGCGCGCTACTGGCCACGAAGATTCGTGGCTGAAGCTCACCCTCGTGCGGGCATCAGGACGTCCGCATAGCGCGACGCGCGAACTGTGAGTGGGTTTGTCTCTCTTTTGGGTGACGGGCATCGCCCCGGGTCACCCGCGGCCTCGCGCGAAACGCCAGAAGGCCATCAAATATATGGCAATGCGCTATCCTTAGGCCTCTTGAAGGCGAGTTCTGCTGCATGCGTGACGCCAACCAAGGACTTTGTCCGATGGATCTGCTTCGAACCCAGGAGATGGATCGATGCGCGAATCCAAATTCGCCGTGCGCCCGTCCGAAGAAAAGGACGGAGATGATCTCGAGCATCGCCGCGGGCAAAATCCGGTAGCCCGGGCCATCGCGCAATTCGTACTTTGGGGGTTTAACAAGCATTACCGCCTTTTCCGCGAGTCCGCCCAGGCCGCCAAGCCCCGATTCGAGAATGCCCAGTGGCAGGGGGTCCAAAGTGCTCAGCGCAAGCGCATCCAGTTCTATGACAAACGGGTCCTTGAAACCGTGCGTCACCTCGAGAAGGAGTTTCAGACCGACCGGTTACCCGAGGCGGCTTGGCAACAAGTCAAATATCACTACATCAATCTGCTTTTGGATCACAAGCAACCTGAATGCGCTGAGACTTTCTTCAATTCAGTCTGTTGCAAAATTCTTCACCGCGACTACTTTCGCAACGAATACATCTTCGTTCGCCCTACCCTTTCGACCGAACATCTCGATTCGGATCCTCCAGCGTACCGTAGCTATTATCCGGGGGACGATGGCCTGTTGCCCGTGATGCAGCGCATCCTCGAGGATTTCAACCTGCAACGTCCATTTCAGGATCTTGCGCGAGACGTGAAGCAGATCGTGAATGTTGCCACGGAACGACTGATACATCCTTTCACGGCCGAGCCGAACCATCAAATCCAAGTCCTCACTTCCCTATTTTTTCGGAACAAGGGTGCGTATGCGATTGGCAAGCTCATCAATGGTAACCATGAACTGCCCTTTGCCGTGGCCCTGCTGCATGCCCCCGACCACACGCTGGTGATCGATGCGGTGCTATTCGATTTGATCGATATTCAAGCCCTGTTTAGTTTCTCGCGCGCCTATTTCATGGTCGACATGGAGGTGCCCGCAGCCTACGTCCAGTTCCTCCACGACATGTTGCCGAACCGACCCAAATTCGAACTCTATAACATGATCGGGCTGCAAAAACAGGGCAAAGCTTTGTTCTATCGGGATTTCTTGCATCACCTGAAGCACTCGAGCGACTTATTCTCGATCGCACCGGGAATTAAGGGTTTGGTGATGCTGGTGTTCACATTGCCCTCGTTCCCGTATGTCTTTAAAGTGATAAAAGATGTCATACCCCCATCCAAGGACGTCGACAGAGACGGGGTGAAAGCCAAGTATTGGATGGTCAAGCTGCACGATCGCGTGGGTCGCATGGCCGACACACTCGAGTATTCCGATGTCGCCTTCCCCAAAGCGCGATTTTCCGCGGAGCTTCTGGAAGAAATCCGCAACTATGCCCCTACACTCTTGCTCGATGCGGGGGAGTCCATCGTGATTCGGCATCTCTATATCGAGCGCCGCATGATGCCCCTGAATCTCTATTTGCAAAGCGCTTCACCCCAAGCCCTGCGTCATGTACTTGATGAATATGGCACGGCGATCAAACAACTCGCTGCGGCCAACATCTTTGCAGGAGATATGCTCTATAAAAATTTTGGTGTCACACGAAACGCGCGTGTGGTGTTCTACGATTATGACGAAATCGAATACATGACGGCCTGCAATTTTCGTGTCGTACCCGAACCTCGGACTCCGGAAGATGAATGGTCGGACGAACCCTGGTATTCCGTTGGACGCCACGACGTCTTTCCTGAAGAATGGCGGACGTTCCTTTTGGGTGACCTGGTGATTCGTGGCATTCTCATGGAATTACACCCCGAGTTGTTCGACCCCGGTTATTGGCAGGCGCTACGCGCGAGAATCCTGGCAGGCCATATCGAAGATGTCTTTCCCTATCCGCAAACGATCCGCTTTTCCACCCCCAAATCCATTCCTGGCTCGCGTTAGGCGCGCTTCCATCGTGCTGACACTTGCGTGCCGTATTGAGGGCCCGATGCGTAAATTGACTATGATGCGTGCAGTGCCTCGCTGCTGGGCAGGCGTCCCCTCGTGTGTGCGGCGTACTGGCTGCACCGTAAATCGGACCATCTTTGCAGGCCGAGATCGAATCCGTAAAGCGAAAGGATGTTGAAGGTGACTGAATCGGCAAATTCGCAGGTTATCCGACGAGCGGGCGAGCGTGGCTTTGCCGATCACGGCTGGCTCCGGTCCTATCATAGTTTTTCGTTCGCCGATTACTATGATCCCGAACATTTGCAGTTCGGAGCGTTGCGCGTAATCAATGAAGACCGGATCGCGCCCGGGACCGGTTTTGGGACGCATAGCCATCGCGACATGGAAATTATCAGTTATGTCCTGGAGGGCGAACTCGCGCACAAGGACAGCATGGGCCACGGCTCGGTCATCCGACCGGGCGACGTCCAACGAATGAGTGCAGGTACGGGTGTGCAACACTCCGAATTCAACAATTCGAAAGAGGTCTCGACTCATTTCCTGCAAATCTGGATCGTGCCGAACCAGGTCGGCATTGAACCCGGCTACGAGGAGCGGCATTTTACGGCGCAGGAGAAGCAAGGCGCATTACGCCTTATCGCCTCTTCCGACGGACGTGAGGGCTCGGTTCTCGTGCACCAGGACGCATCCATCTACGCCCTCATCCTCAATGACGATCAGACGGTCGAATACGCGCTTGCGAATCACCGACGGGCGTATGCGCACGTGGCACGCGGGACCTTGACGATCAATGGGCAACGCCTGGACGCGGGCGACGCACTGCTGGCGGAGAAAGGATTGACCTTGGCCATGGGGAACGCTCAAAACGCGGAGCTTCTTTTGTTCGATCTTGCGTTGTAGGCGCCTGTTGCAATTAATCCGGAATTTAATCGTGGAGACGATCGTCTCATACGCGATGACTTCGTTTAAGAAAGAAATTTCATGATAGAAAAAAATCAGGACCTCCTCTCCGTTGTCGGCCGCATCCTCTTGGCGATTATCTTTGTCTTCTCGGGATTCGGTAAGGTGACGGGGTACGCGGGGACGGCCAGCTATATGGCCAGCCACGGCTTGCCGATGGTTTCGATCCTTCTACCGGCGACGATCGTGGTTGAATTGGGTGGCGCGCTCATCCTCATTCTGGGCTGGTGCGTGCGACCGGTGGCGCTCGTCTTATTTCTCTTTTTGATCGCGATCACCCTGGTCTTCCACACCGGAGGCGACCCGGCGAGCAATATCCAGCTTTTAAAGAACACGGCAATCATGGGAGGCATGTTGATGGTGGCAGCCCATGGCGCAGGGCGCTTTAGTATTGACGGCCGTCAAAAACGTTAAATAAATAATCCACGCCCGATGATGAGCGCCCACTCGCGTAGACCGGATCCGAATCAACTTGCATGCGAAGTTGAGGTAGGAACGCATGTCCTGATCTGTGATGAGCCCGCCGCGGTGGGCGGAAACGACAGGGGCCCAACACCGCACGATCTATTCGATGCCGCACTTGCAGCTTGTACCTCGCTGACCGTGACCTTGTACGCCCGGCGCAAAGGTTGGACCGTCGAAGACGTGCGGGTGACCATCACGCGCGACGATCGCGAGGAGCGCAACGGTGTCTACCGACTCCAACGAAGAATCGAGTTCATCGGCGCCTTGAATGATGAGCAGCGACAGCGCCTCATGGAGATCGCAGAACGCTGTCCGATCCACCGACTGATGCACGCGAAGATAGAAATCACCAGCTTGTCGGGCTAGAAGCCCATCGGAACAGCAATCCGATGCCCGGGGTTCAAGCCACGGGGTCTTGGCAAGACACATTGACAACAAGGTGCGCGAGGGCAACACGTGAAACCCCAATTCCAGTAACACACGGGATTTGAGAAGGTTCGCCGAGAAATCGAGTCATCAGAGCGGGTTATACAGAAAGCGCGGCTCGAAAAATAACGGTCATTGGCGAAAAAGCTGATTGTCATTGGGGCGAGGCCGAGCCGTAACAAATGGGTAAGCAGGTCGTGTAGAGTCGCCCCTCGAAAGCCTCACGCCTTTCGGCGACTGACGCCATCACCCGCCCCAGGGTGTTCGACCTGCTTCGCGTGTTCAGCGAAAACCGGCGAGCGGCACACCAGACTGGCCTTGACCCCACGAGATCGATGAGAAATCTGCGACCCCAAGCTCCATCGGCAAAACCGCCGCGAAACTAAGCCGCAATCTTCTGCACCGCTTGTGCGGCGGTCACGATGGCAAGGTTGCCAACCTACCCAGTGAAAGCAGATCGGAGTCACCTGTCACGAGCAGTTCGGCCCGCGCGGCTACCGCAGCGGCGATTACGTGATCGTCGTCGGCATCATTTGGCACTACGCGCGGTGTCGCCAGCGGCGAGACAATGGCGACGAGTTCTGAATAGGCGCCGATGGCTTCGTCAATCGAACCTTGATGTCGTGCAACGCGCTTCGTCAAGTGCCCGCGCGCCAGAACTTCGCGCAGTTCTTCCAGCAACGCGGGCGACGTGAATAGCTCGATGTCACCCTCGGTCGCCGCTTGCAGTAGCTTGAACGGTGTGCCGCCCCAGAGAAGCGCGGAGACGACTACGTTTGTGTCAAGAACGGCCCGCATCGTCGGCCTTGGTCCGGCGCGCACCGCGCGCCGCGCGAACTGCCTTGACCTCGGCGACGATCTCTTCCTCGCTCATGGGCGGGATGCCGGTGGCATGAATGCGCTCGGCAATCGACAGCAGCTTGCGCCCGGCAGCGCGCCGCATCGCATCTTCGAGCAATTGCCGAATCGCAATGTCGGACAGCAGCCCGGCATTCTTTGCGCGCTGCGCCAGCTCATCCGGTAGTTGCACCGTTAATTCAGTCATCGTGACTACTCCAAAAGCTCAATCTAACGCGCCGTCAGGCGTGTTCCTGTTCGCGGACCGGCTATCCGATAATAACGGCATTTGCCTGCCAACACTGCTGATTTTACTCGCAGGCGGGGGAATTGAGTCCCGCTTGCCAGGCACCACTTTTGGCGCCGATTCGGCTACGAGCTGTTGCAGCCGTTCGCCAAGCTTCCGAAATGCGGCGATCCGCTCCGGAATCAACTCCTGGCGCTGGTAAATTTTCCTCAAGCGGTCGTCGCCGACATGGTTCAGGCAGCGCTCGATCACGTCGGAGCGAACGCCGAGTTCGCCCATGAGCGTGGCGCCGGTCCGCCGCAGATCGTGCGCGCGCCATTCGCCGCCGGCCAGATTCAGCGTAGCGGATTTCTGGCTGCGCCCCTTGAGTCCCTCTTCTCGCTGCCAGTCGTGGTATTGCTTCTAGAGGGCCTTGGTCGAGACGTGATCCTTGCCGGACGGGTTGGGGAACAGCCACTTGCTGTCGTGGGACACTGTCCGGATGCGCTCGAATTGAGCGGTGGCGAAGGGCGAAAGGTGGACCAAATGCTCGCGTCCATTCTTCGCGTGCTCGGCGGGGATGCACCAGGTGCCGGCGCTCAGGTTTGCATCCGACCAGCGTGCCTGGCTGATTTCGCCGACGCGGCAGCAGGTGGCGAGCATGATCCAGATCGCGGCCTCCGCATGCCGCGAAAGCCCGACAGTGACAGCAGCTTGACCGCCAGTTCCTTGAGTTCGTCCTCGGTCAGGTAACGCGTGCGCTCTTCCTCGGCGTCACCGATATGCTTCTTCTTCAGCCCCGTGGTCGGATCGCCCTGCACGATGTCGCGTAGCGCGGCGTAGTTGAACATCTGTCGCAGGTATTGCAGGAGTTGGTTGGCGTAGCGGGTGACGCCGCAGTCCTTGGCGGTGTCCAGCACTAGCATGATGTGCTGGCGCCGGATTTCCTCGGCGTGCAGTTCGCCGATCAGCGGCAGTACATCCTTTTCAAAAGCGCGGCGAATCTCTGCGCCGCCGTCGCGCCGGTTCTTGCCGACTTCGCGGCGGTGCCAATCCTCGAACAGCGCCTTGACCTGTGGACGGGCGCCGAGCCGCTGACGCTCCGCCTCGGCTTCGATGCGCGCATGTTCCGGGGCCAGCCTGGCGGCGGCCAGGGCCTCAGCGGGATCGTTGCCGGCTTTGCGGTCAGCAGTCCAAAGCGCGTCCTGCTTGCGGGCTTCAGCGAGGGGGGTTGTTCCGCGGCCGTCCGTGTACGGGCCTATGCTTAGCCAAGTGTCGCGGCCCTCGTGGTTGCGATACCGGTAAGCGAACGACCAGGCACCGCTGCGGCTGACCAGGAAATACAACGAATCGCGATGGATTTGGCGTAGTCCCGCCCCGTGGCCTTCATGGCCTTGAGTGCTCTGTCCGTCATGGTCCGCATGGATGCCTCCGAAGCTCTGCGCTACAACTACGCTACAATTTTGCGTCGGCTTCGCGCGGATGGCAATGGACGGCTACGGACTATAAACTAATTTAAATACATTGACTTAGAACGTGCACGCGGACGGCTTCGCACTGCCACGGACGTACTCTTTCCCGTTTCCGGTGAAGGAGCACGTCCGATCGGGCCGCGTGGCGCTAATCGAAGCCTTTGGTTATTTCAGTGTCCAGCCCGTCTCCGGGTACGGCGATTTTATGTTTTTGGCTGACGGGGTTCCGGTTTTGCCGACCCCGGATACGTGCACCCCTTGTTAGGCTGGAAACCCGTGGAAAAATACTTTATAATGCGAATCATTCTTATTCGTATACATAAATTAAAATCAAAAACCGATGTCAAAGGACTGTTCTGTTCTCTTCTTGCGTAACACACCCGTAACCGATCTCTTATTTAACGAGGGCGATCACGCGAATGCTCTTGTACCGCTCGGCCTGCTGGCGACCCGGATTGGCACAACACCCCGCACCGCGAGGTATCAACGTCCTGGGGGCTTTCACCGGCGCTTCAGGGGATTTGGCCGATGGCTATCTGCGGGGCTCCTGTTTTTCGGCGGCACGGCACACGCCGCAATCCATGTAATGTCGCCGATCGTCGAGCAGGGGGAATTCGAGGTTGAGACGGCAGCGGACCGAACGTTCGATAAGAATGACCGCTTAGATGATGCGCAAACGCAGAACGTGGATATCGGCTATGGCGTCAATAGTTTCTGGGCCACTGAGCTGGAGACCCAATGGAAACAGGATCTCATGGGTAGTCGCCGCTACGACTCGACGTCTTGGGAGAACCGCTTTCAACTTCTTCCACAAGGCAAATACTGGCTCGATGCCGGCTTGTTCGCCGAATATGAACGGGTCGCGCAAACAGGCGACCATAACAACGCCACCGTGGGGTTGTTGTTGCAAAAAGAACTGGGTCAGAACGTGACCACGATGAATTTCCTTCTGAATCGTGAGTTCGATACGGGCGGCGCGCCAGGCGCACAGATCGACTATCGTGTTCAAACGCGCTGGCGTTGGTATGCCGCGTTCCAGCCGGGACTTGAGCTCTACGGCGAACCTGGACGACTGGGAAATCTCGAGGCGAATTCCGATCAGCGCACGCGATTCGGGCCGGTCGTGACCGGTGTGCTACCTCTTGGGCTGCCTGGAAAAATGAAATACCAGCTGGGCTACCTCTATGGCTTGAACCATAGCAGCGAACAAGGCACTGTTCGCGCCTTGTTTGAATATGAAGCGCATTTTTAATCCATCCATCTATCATTCGGAGACATTCGCATGAAACGCTCTACGATCGCACTTGCCGGAGCGGCTGCCATCTTCACCATTACGCTTGCATCGCTCGCGCAAGCCGATGAGATGCCGGGATATGTCCTGACACTCAAGGATCATCGTTTCGATCCACCAAAACTCGACATACAAGCACACACGAAGGTAAAGCTCACTATCAAAAACCTCGATACCACAGCCGAGGAATTCGACAGCGACGATCTGCATCGGGAGAAAGTAATTCCAGCGGGTAAAGCCGGTGTCGTCTATATCGGCCCCCTCGATCCGGGAACCTACCAATTCCAGGGCGAGTACCATCCGGCCACCGCTTCGGGTTCGGTCGTTGTGAAATAGCTCGGAGCCTCATCATGTTCGGTAGCGCCCTCATTGTCTTTCGGGAAGTCTTGGAAGCCGCTCTGGTTGTCGGAATTGTTCTGGCCGCCACGCGCGGCGTGCCCAACCGTAGTTTTTGGGTCTCCGGCGGCATCGCCGCCGGGGTGCTGGGCGCCGCTCTAGTCGCGTTGTTCGCGCAGGCCATTGCGGGTGCGGCGCGCGGCTTTGGTCAAGAGCTTTTTAATGCCAGTGTTCTGTTCATTGCGGTCGCGATGCTGACGTGGCATCAGGCTTGGATGAGTCAACATGGTCGTGATATCTCCCGGCACATGAAAGAGCTTGGCCGCTCGATCAAGGAAGACGGGGAACCTCTTTATGGCCTCGCAATCGTGGTCGGGCTTGCAGTCCTTCGCGAGGGCTCGGAGGCCGTGTTGTTTCTTTATGGCATCGCCGCCGGCAATCTCGATTCGAATACGCAGATGCTCATTGGCGGTTTGCTCGGGCTCGCCGGGGGTGCCGTATGCGGTGCCGGACTCTATTTGGGGCTTCTAAAGATTCCCGCCCGATTGCTCTTCTCGGTGACCGGCTGGATGATCGTCCTCTTGGCAGCAGGCATGGCCTCTCAAGGAGCGGCATTTCTCGTTCAGGCCGGTGTACTCCCGCCCCTGGGTGATCAGATCTGGAACAGTTCGGCGATTCTGGCACGCGATAGCATCCTCGGCCGAGTCCTTCACACTCTGGTGGGCTACGATGACCGGCCCGCGGGCATCCAGCTTTTATTCTACGGCGCGACCCTCTTCGGGATCATGGCATTGTCACGCCTGGTTTCCCGACAACACCGACAGCTTCCGACGGCTACGGGATCGCCCAACGCGGTGCCCAATGACCCGCAGGCGATTCAGAACCACACCACCCTGCCGCACCGTGCCGGCACCCCTTAGCCGACCCAGCGACGCGCATTGCGGAAAATTCGCAGCCATGGGCTGGATTCTTGCCATCGCGCAGGGTGCCAGGACATCTGAACGGTCCGGAAAACTCGTTCCGGATGAGGCATGAGAATCGTAAAACGACCGTCATCGGTGGTCGCGCCGGCTAAACCTCCCGCGCTGCCATTGGGGTTAGAGGGATAGTTTTCGCTGGCCGCGCCCCGATTGTCGACATAGCGCATCGCCACGCCGACACGCTGCGCATCACCCTGTTTCGTGAAATCTGCATACCCTTCCCCGTGGGCAATGGCGATGGGTGCACGGGTGCCAGCCATCTCCGAGAAGAACAACGAATTCGACGGCGTGATTTCAACCAGGCCGAAACGCCCTTCGAATCTCTCCGACCGGTTGCGGCTAAAGGCGGGCCAGTCGGCCGCACCCGGGATCATCGGTGCCAGCGCCGCCATCATCTGGCAGCCATTGCAAACCCCCAGGGCGAAGCTGTCGCGTTTGGTGAAAAATTCAGCGAACATCTCGCGCAGGCGCTCGTTATAAAGAATCGTCTTGGCCCAACCTTCACCTGCGCCCAAGACATCGCCGTAACTAAAGCCGCCACAAGCCACGAAGCCTGCAAACTCCCCGAGATCATGGCGCGCCGCCAAAAGGTCGCTCATATGCACGTCGACACTCTCAAAGCCGGCCTTGTCAAACGCGAAGGCCATCTCGATCTGGCTATTGACGCCCTGCTCGCGCAGTACTGCAACGCGAGGACGTCGACCCGAAGAAATGAAGGGCGCGGCAACGTCGTCTTCCAGCTCGAAGGGGACGACGGGCGTCATTCCGGGATCGGTGCGATCGGCAATGCGAGCGTATTCCGAATCGGCGCATAGCGGATTGTCCCGCAGACGTGCGATCTGCCAGCTGGTTTCGCTCCAGGCTTGCTGCAATTCGGTGCGCGACTCGCCGAAAATGCGCTTGGCATCGCGGTAGAATTCGATGGCATCTCGATCGTTGGGCTTGCCAATCGTGTTGGCATGAGGCCCGAGGCCGTGCTCCCGCAGGATGGCCATCGCGCGCGCGCGCGCGGCGGTAGGAATCTGGATGACCGCGCCCAGTTCTTCGGCAAACAGGGCTTGTAGGGTCAATTCCTGACGACGCGTTTCGACCTGATCGGCCCAGTTCTTCGAGTCGCCATAGTCGCTCGCATGTTCGCCTTCGAGGATGAGCAAATCCATGTTGATGCTGACGCCCACGTGCGCGGCAAACGCCATTTCGCACAAAGTGACGAACAAACCGCCGTCCGAGCGGTCGTGATAGGCCCAAAGAAGATCTTCGCTATTCAAGGCCTGGATGGCGCTAAAAAACGCCTTCAGGCGCGCGGCATCGTCCACGTCGGGCACGACCTGGCCGATTTGCCGGGTCACCTGGGCCAAAATGGATCCGCCCAACCGGTTTTTTGCGCCACCCAGATCGATCAGGAGCAATTCGCTTTCGCCGCAATCGGTACGTAACTGCGGCGTCAACGCGCGACGGGCGTCGGAAATGGCGGCAAAAGCCGTCACGACCAACGACACCGGCGCCGTCACTTCTCGGATGGACTGATCGACCTTCCAGGTCGACCGCATTGACAGGGAATCCTTACCGACCGGAATGCCGATACCCAAGGCCGGGCACAGTTCGATCCCGACAGCCTTGACGGCCTCAAACAGTGCCGCGTCCTGTCCCGGTGCGCCGCAGGCACCCATCCAATTCGCCGACAGCTTGACGTTTTCGATGGCCACCACGGGAGCTGCTGCAAGATTGGTCAGCGCCTCGCCCACCGCCATGCGGGCCGCTGCAGCGGCATCGAGTACGGCTAACGGCGAGCGTTCGCCCATCGCCATCGCCTCACCTTGATACCCACGGTAGTCCGAAAGCGTGACAGCACAGTCTGCCACCGGCACTTGCCACGGCCCGACCATTTGATCGCGACAGTTCAGGCCGCCAACGGTTCGGTCGCCAATGGTGACCAGAAAACTCTTGTCGCCTACGGTCGGATGGCGCAGCACCGCAAATGCGGTTTGTGGCAGATCCAGACCATCGAGCTCCAGACGTGCCCCCAAAATCGGCGCGCGGTAAACTTCGCAAAGTGTCCCGGGTGGCTTGCCAAAAAGCACATCCAGACCGATGTCGATCGGTGGAATCGGGTGGGCGGCGTCTGCCAAGACAAGCTGCGTCGACGCGGTGGCAGAACCCACCACGGCGAACGGGCATCGCTCACGAAGGCAAATCGCTTCGAATTCCCTCACCCGCTCGGGCGCCACCGCCAGCACATAGCGCTCCTGGGACTCATTGCTCCATATCTCCATCGGCGAGAGCCCGCTCTCTTCCAGGGGCACTTGCGACAGATCGAATTTCCCACCCCGGTTCGCACCGTGCACGAGCTCGGGTAGCGCATTCGATAGACCGCCGGCACCGACGTCATGAATCGATAGAATCGGATTGGCTTCCCCGAGCGCGCAGCAACGGTCGATAACCTCTTGAGCCCGGCGTTGCATCTCTGGATTACCGCGTTGAACCGAGTCGAAATCGAGTTCGGCGGTGTTGGCCCCCGTGGCCATCGAACTCGCAGCGCCGCCCCCGAGTCCGATACGCATTCCTGGCCCACCCAATTGAATCAGCAGCGTGCCGGGCGCAAATTCTGCCTTGCTCGTATGTAACGCCCGGATGCTGCCGATTCCGCCCGCGATCATAATGGGTTTGTGGTACCCGAATACGCGCCCTCCCACGTTCTGTTCGTAGACGCGAAAGTAACCGCCCAAGTTGGGGCGTCCGAATTCGTTATTGAAGGCCGCCCCACCGAGCGGTCCATCGATCATGATGGACAACGCTGACGCAATGCGCTCGGGCTTACCGTACGATTCGCCGCTCGTGACGTTTTGCCGCCGGCTCGGCGGAATGGTCACGTCATCGGTATTCTCCCAAGCGTAGGTCCGTCCCGGGAGACGCAAGTGCGACACCGAAAATCCGGTCAGCCCGGCTTTGGGCTTGGCGCCGCGACCCGTGGCCCCTTCATCGCGAATCTCCCCCCCAGCACCAGTTGAGGCACCGGGAAACGGTGCGATCGCCGTGGGGTGATTGTGGGTTTCGACCTTCATGACGATATGGGTTGCCTCGACAGAGCCCTTGTACACATGGTCTTGCCCGGCGAACCATCGCTGGGAAAAATGACCCTGCATAATCGCCGCATTGTCGGAATACGCGACGATTGTGCCTTGTGGCGCTACGTGCTCCGTATTGCGAATCATCTGGAATAGCGACAGCGGCTCGGGTACTCCATCAATGATCCATTGGGCATTGAATATTTTGTGCCGGCAATGTTCGCTGTTGGCCTGGGCGAACATCATGAGCTCCACGTCGGTTGGGTCACGCCCCATTTGTGCAAATGCATCGAACAGGTAACTGATCTCGTCTTTCGACAGGGCCAAGCCAAAATCTTGATTGGCCGCCTCGAGCGCCGCCGGGCCATGGTTTCCGAGTGCAATGGTTTGGAGCGGCCTGCCCGGCAAGGTTCGAAACAGCCCGTAAAAATCGAAAGTTTCGTCGACCACCGACTCGGTCATTCGGTCGTGCATGAGGGCCGCGAGCCGTTCACGCACCGCACCGTCCAGCGGTTTCGGATTGCCCAGGAACGGGGTGCGCACCCCGACGACCAAAGCCACACCGCGCTCGATCCGGTGGACCGCGCTTAAGCCGCAATTGTGCGCGATGTCAGTTGCTTTGCTGGCCCACGGCGACACAGTCCCCAGTCGAGGTATGACGATGAAATGCTCGCCTTGGATATCCGAGGTCATGGAGCCATAGGCGAGAAGGACTTCGAGGCGATGCGCCTCTTCGGTCGACAGGGGCCGGTGCGCGTGAATCCAGTGGCGGTAACGCGCATGAACCGCGACCACGCGTGAATCGATTTGCTGTAACCTGGCCAGGAGGCGGGCAATTCGAAAATCGGAGAGTGCTGATGCACCAGGAAAGGTGTAGAGGTGCTCGAGTGCGCGGCTCATGGGCTCGGGCCAGGTCGGAAAGTGAAATTATACGCCGCGCGCCTGTTCCCAGCGACCCGACGCTGACGCCACGCCGATCCCTGGGAAGATCATGAGTTGTGCGATGTCAGACGAGCCGCTCACGCCCCATCTGGACTTTGGCAGACGTGTGATAGACGCGTGTATTCCTCCGGAGTATCGATGGCGTTCTGATCGGCCGCGACCGCATCGAGCGCAGTTTGGGATTGCCTCAAGAGTTCATTTTGTATTTCTTCAAGACTACTCGTTGCCCGTTCTATGGATTCGAAGCGGAAAACCCCGCCCCGGAAACGTTGCATCAATATCGCATCCATTGCATGCTGGGCCACGAGCAGATGGGCACGAAGCGCCCCTACATGCCGTAATTCGTGGGCGAGGATCTCGCGGTACTTGCAAGAACCCGGCGGTATCTCGCGAACCAGATCGACGGTCACCGGTGCATACGAGAGGGCCACAGCGAACTCTGGTCTCACACATACACCGCCCGGGAGCCGCATGGCATGCACCGTCAATTCAACGCGCGCATTCGATTTGGCAGTGGTCAGGCCCTCGGTCGTTTCTTGGGGCGAATGCTCCGCCAGCGCCGTAAGTTGGGTCTCGTCGTAACGCTGCAGCAGCCGGTACGTCAGCGGAGCGACAGTGACTCTCGATGGCGTCTCGCTCAAGCGCAGGTCGCAATAGTGATCGAGCACGCGGCCGCAGCCTGATCCGAGCGTCACGCTTGCCATCAAGAGTAGGCCCCGCCCCCAACGCCATGGGCCGCTGTCTCTCACACCTCGACGACAAGATCCGGAAATTTTCATTCCATCCGTGGGCGGCAACCGGTTACGCCTCCCGTGGAGGAATCGGCGTGAGACGGCAGCAGGATATTGCGCTCGTTGCGCTCGTCTGAACAGAAAATCAAAGGAGCACCTCCCGGGAGTGCTGCACCGCGTTGAATTCACGGGGCTCCATGGCCGCGCCCCCATCCGCCTCCACCGGGGGTCTCGATGATAAACGTATCGCCACGATTGACCTCGGTTGTATCCACATGATGGAGCACATCCAAGCGACCGTCAGCGCGCAACACCGTGTTGTGACCCAATTCGCCGGGCTCCCCCCCAGCCATGCCAAAAGGTGCGATGCGACGATTGTTCGATAGGATCGACGCAGTCATCGGCTCCAAGAAGCGGATACGGCGTAAGCCCCCGTTTCCACCGCGCCATTGTCCAGCACCTCCTGATCCGGTCCGAATTGCGTAGCTCTCGAGCCGCACCGGATAACGCAGTTCGAGCACCTCAGGGTCGGTCAGACGTGAGTTCGTCATATGCGTTTGCACGACATCAGTGCCGTCGAAGCCGGGTCCGGCGCCCGAGCCTCCCGAAATCGTCTCATAGTACTGATAATGGGCGTTGCCAAAGGTAAAGTTATTCATCGTGCTTTGGGCAGAGGCCATGACCCCCAGCGCGCCATACAAGGCATTCGTGATACAGCTCGAGGTCTCGACATTACCCGAGACGACTGAAGCCGGATAGCGCGGGCTTAACATCGAGCCCGCCGGAATGTTGATCTTGATCGGCTTTAGGCAGCCGGCATTCAGGGGAATGTCGTCGTCCACAAGTGTGCGAAATACGTAGAGGACCGCGGCCATGCATACTGCCGAAGGGGCATTGAAATTATTGGTCAATTGCGCGGACGTGCCGGCAAAGTCGATCGTCGCTTCACGCCGCTCTCGATCGACTGCCACCTCAACGCGGACGTGGGCGCCATTGTCGAGTTCCAGATCGAACTTGCCATCGGTCAATACCGTGATAATGCGCCGCACGGCCTCTTCGGCATTGTCCTGCACATGCTGCATATATGCATGCACAACATCCAGACCAAAATGGTCCACCATCTGATGAAGTTCATCGACTCCCTTTTGATTCGCGGCAATTTGTGCCCTCAGATCGGCCAGGTTCTGATCCGGATTGCGTGCGGGGTATCGGGCCTTCGCCAGGAGGGCACGAACCTCTGTCTCTCGAAGCTGGCCGCTACGGCCATCAACTAAGAGAATGTTGTCGAACAACACGCCCTCCTCTTCGACGGTGGTCGAATCCGGCGGCATCGAGCCCGGCGTGATTCCCCCGATGTCTGCGTGGTGCCCGCGTGAACCGACAAAAAACAATATGTCCGCCCGCTTGCGGTCAAATACGGGGGTGATCACCGTGACGTCCGGCAGATGCGTACCCCCGTGGTAGGGGTCGTTGAGCATATACACGTCGCCCGGGGCCATTTTCCCGCGGTTAACGTCCATTACGGTCTTGATACTCTCGCCCATCGAGCCCAGATGGACGGGTATATGTGGCGCATTGGCGATCAGATTTCCATTGGAATCGAATAGCGCACATGAGAAATCAAGCCGTTCCTTGATGTTGACGGAGTGCGCCGTATTTTGCAGGCGCAAACCCATTTGCTCGGCAATGGACATGAAAAGATTATTGAAGACTTCGAGCATCACGGGGTCGGCGTCCGTGCCGATGGCTCGCCGCGGCGCACGCGACTGCGTTCGGCTGAGCACCAAGTGGTTCGATACTGTGACTTCGGCCTGCCATGCGGGCTCGACCACCGTGGTCGCATTCGTCTCGACGATGATGGCCGCACCCCGAAAGCGGTCGCCCGGGCGCAGGTCGGTGCGCTGGTAGAGCGCGGCATCATGCCAACAGCCTCCCGAGTACATGCGCACCGTCTGCAGCGACTTTAATGGATGCGCGCGCGGTAAGAGTTCCCCCAAGGAAGTGTCATGTTGCTCGGCGGCGCGCCCGATCGCCTCGACTGCGACGGCCTCGACGATCAAATCGCGTCCGGGCATCAGAAAGGAATACCGCTTGCGATAGTCCGTCTCAAACTGACGGATCATGTCCTCTCGCTCGCCAAAACCGACCACAAGAGCCGAATCGGTCCCGGCGTAACGCAGATGCACGCGACGATCGACGGTAATGCGGTCATAGGCTACACCCTGGGCGCGCAAATGGGATTCGGCGCTCGCAGCCAATTCGTCCAAGGCGCAAGAAAGCAGTACGCACGCGTCGGCATCGAGCCTCGCCTCGATCGATCGCTCGCGCATCGTGGTCTGGTCGGCCAATCCCATGCCATACGCCGACAAAACCCCCGCTAAGGGATGCACGAAGACGCGATTCATGCCCAGCGCATCTGCCACCAGACAAGCATGCTGTCCGCCGGCGCCGCCGAATGTGGTCAATACATATTCGGTCACATCATGGCCTTTCTGAACCGAGATTGCCTTAATCGCGTTGGCCATGTTTCCGACAGCGATTTCGATAAACCCCTCGGCGATTTCTTCCGTAGACCGGCGTATGCCGGTCTCAGACGCGATGCGCCGTGCCAGTCGCGCAAATCCGGCCACGACCGTTTCGTCGTCGAGCGGCTGATCGGCGTTCGGCCCAAACACCCTCGGAAAGAATCCTGGCTGGATCTTTCCCAAGAGGACGTTGCAATCGGTCACGGTCAACGGTCCCGTACGGCGATAACTAGCCGGTCCGGGATTCGCTCCGGCCGAGTCAGGGCCCACCCGAAAACGCGCACCGTCAAAGTGCAAAATCGATCCGCCGCCGGCTGCTACCGTATGGATGCTCATCATCGGCGCACGCACGCGAACGCCCGCAACCACCGTTTCGAAAGCGCGTTCGAATTCGCCCGCGAAATGCGATACGTCAGTCGATGTTCCACCCATATCGAACCCGATCACGCGCTCGAACCCGGCTGCCTGGCTCGTGCGTGCCATGCCGACGATGCCGCCCGCCGGTCCAGATAGAATCGAGTCTTTGCCCTGAAATTCCCGAGCATCGGTCAGGCCGCCATTCGATTGCATGAACATGAGGTGCGGGTCGCTGCCATTTTGGCCCATTCCAATGGGAAGCTCGGCCGCGACGCGCTCGACGTAGCGGCGTAATATCGGGGAGAGGTAGGCATCGACGACGGTGGTATCTCCGCGCGACACCAGTTTGATCACCGGGCTGACGCGATGCGATACCGAAACCTGCGTAAACCCGAGATCGTACGCGAGCGCCTCGAGCAACAGCTCGTGTGCCGGGTAACGATAAGCGTGCATCAAAACGATGGCGCAAGAGCGGTATCCGCTTTGATGCGCGTTGAGAAGCCCGGTACGCGCACGTTCCCTATTCAAAGCCAGCACCACCTCGCCGTCGGCGCCAATGCGCTCTTCGATTTCGATCACGCTTGTGTAGAGTAATTCGGGCAACACAATATGGCGCTCGAACAGGCGTGGCCGATTTTGATAGGCGATGCGCAACGCGTCGCCAAAACCCTGGGTAATGAGAAGTACGGTCGGTTCACCCTTGCGCTCGAGAAGGGCATTCGTGGCAACCGTCGTTCCCATCTTGACCGCGTCGATTGCGTCGGCCGGAATTGGCTCCGTCGGGTCAAGAGCCAAAAGCACGCGAATTCCCGCGAGCGCCGCATCCGAGTATTGCTCGGGGTTCTCTGATAGCAGTTTATGGGAGGTCAGACTACCGTCAGGGCGACGCGCCACGATATCGGTGAACGTCCCCCCGCGGTCAATCCAGAACTGCCACTTCGCGCCCGCTTTCGGCGCATCCGTCAAGCGAGCCGCAATCTGGCGTTCGGTCTCGGGTTTGTCCTGGGCCATGCTTTTCCTGCTTGGGTGAAATACATCTGGTCCTATAACATCTCAACGAGAATCGGGCAACTGCCCGATCCGGCTCAAGGATTGCCGCCAGATTGGCGATAATGACGGTTGTCGTCCGACCCAATCCGAAAACCCGAAAGCCCCCATGCGCGTAGTCATCGTCGGAGCCGGTGTCATTGGCGTGTGTACCGCCTATTATCTGAATGAAATGGGCTGCGAGGTTGTGGTCGTCGAGCGCAACTCGGGTGTCGCGCAGGAGGCCAGCTTCGGTAATGCCGGGGTGATTGCGCCAGGGTGCGTGACGCCATGGGCGGCGCCCGGCATGCCGCGCAAGATCCTCTCCTATCTGCTGACTAAAAACTCTCCCGTGCTTCTTCGACCCAACCTGGACCCCGTATTTTGGCGCTGGGTTCTACTCTGGCTGGGGCAATGCAAGCTCGACCGTTATCGCATCAATCGCGAACGCATGCAGCGCATCGCGTTCTACAGTCAGGCCAAACTGCACGAATTGCGCCTACGACACGCGCTGAATTACGAGCAGGTACAAGGCTACCTCCAACTGTTTCGCACGGAGAAAGAGCGAATGATGGCCGCGCCCGGTATCGACCTGCTTCGCGAACATGGCGTCGCTCACCATGTGCTCTCGCCTGCCGAGTGCCACCTGCAAGAGCCCGGGCTGAGCGAGATGCCATTCGATGGAGGTTTGCATCTGCCGGGCGACGAGAGTGGCAATTGTCCGCTATTTACGCGGTATCTGAAGGACATCACGTTAAGCCGTGGAGTCCGATATGATTTCAACGTGGACGTGACGCGGCTGGAGTGTGCTGCGACAGGCGTGACAGTCCAGACCGAGCGTCATGCCTATTTGGCAGATGCCGTTGTCGTTGCGGCAGGTGTCGCAAGCGCCGCGCTGTTGCGACCTTTGGGTATCGTCTTGCCGCTCTACCCCGTCAAGGGTTATTCGGCCAGCATCGGCATTAAGGAACCTACTTATGCACCATTGGCTTCCGTCATGGATGAAGCGTACAAGGTGGCCATGACGCGCATGGGAAATCGTATTCGCATTGCCGGCACCGCAGACCTGGGAAGCCGTACGTTGGCCCCGCGCGAGGGTGCTTTGCGTACGCTCATCAAAGTCGTTCGGGATTGGTTCCCGGGTGCAGCCGACTATGCCCAAGCGACGTTTTGGACCGGGGTACGTCCAATGTTACCGGAAGGAGCACCCCTGCTCGGCGCCACCCGTGTACCGGGCTTGTACCTGAATCTGGGACACGGCTCGGCCGGATGGGCCATGGCGTGCGGCTCCGGAAAAATCGTCGCCGACGTCATCGCCGGCCATACACCCGAAATCGATCTGACAGGCCTTACCCATGAGCGATACGCAAACTCCCCGCGCTGATGCCAAACGGCGCGGGATGGTCATCACCCCGATCTATCGCCTCGACGAACTGCGCGCGCTCGAGGTTGTTACCGCCCGCGGTTTGCCGCCGGGTGAACTCATGCGTCGCGCAGCCACTGCCGCGGCGCAGCTCACCCTGGAGTTATGTGGAGACAGAGGGGGCCCCATTTGCGTACTGGTCGGTCCAGGAAACAATGGAGGCGATGCGCTGGTGACCGCGGCCATTTTGCACCGGCAAGGGCTTTTGGTTCGCACCTGTTTTCTCGACAATCCCGAGCGTTTGCATGGCGAAGCGGCCGCTGCGTTGCGCGAATGGAATTCGCTCGGCATCAGTGGAGAACCCGTGGGCGAGAAAGGGCTCGAGCGCCTGTTCGAGTCGAGCATGGTCATCGACGGCCTCTTTGGAATCGGCCTGTCGCGTCCATTGGACGCCCGGGCAAAACAATGGATTGAGCAGGTGAATGGCTGGCAGCAGCAAAGCGGACTACCTGTTCTCGCCCTCGACATTCCCAGTGGCCTTAACGCCGATACCGGAGGCACCGAAGGCGGGGCAATCAAGGCGACCCACACCATCAGCTTTCTCGGTGCGTCAGTCGGACTCTTTACCGGCGATGGCCCGGGGCTGGTGGGTGCACGGACGATCGAATCGCTGGGATCGGTGGATGGCGGCATGGCGAGCGGCGTTCTCATCGATCCGCTGCTTTTTAGTGCTCATCTGAAACCGCGTCCGAGCAATAGCAATAAAGGGCTGTTCGGCAGTCTCGGAATTCTGGCTGGCGCGCGCGGCATGCGCGGCGCGGCACTCTTGGCTTCACGCATGGCGCTTTTTGGGGGCACAGGGCGAGTCTTCGTCAATGCGCCCGGAGGCGACGCCCCGGCGTTGGATGCGCTTCACCCCGAGCTGATGTGGCGCGACAGTCTAGATGGCATCCCTCTGACCGCCGCGGTCGCAGGACCGGGCCTTGGCGACGCGGACTACGTCTGTGACGCCCTTGAGGCGCTCCTGCGCCGACGGCTTCCGACCATCCTAGATGCCGACGCATTGAATGCGCTCTCGCGCCAACCGGAACTCAAAGAACTCGCGCGCAATATCGGGGCACCTCTGATTGTGACACCGCACCCACTCGAGGCCGCACGCTTACTCGCTACCAAGGTCGAGGCCGTCCAAGGAAATCGTGTCGAGGCCGCAATACAACTGGCGCGCGCGTTGCAGGCCATCGTCATTCTAAAAGGATGTGGAACAGTCGTTGCACGGCCCGAGGGTTCATGGGCGATCAATCCAACAGGCAATCCGGGTTTGGCGACGGGCGGCACCGGGGATGTTCTCGCCGGCCTCGTCGGGGCCCTTCTCGCGCAAGGTTGGAGCGCATGGACCGCGGCATTGGGGGCGACGTGGATGCACGGCGCTGCGGCGGACTCGCTCGTCCGGCAAGGGGTCGGGCCGATCGGCCTTACCGCGTCGGAATTGATCCCGGCCATTCGGGACGAGTTAAATCGCCTCGTCCGCTCGGGTGTCTGAGTGAGTGGCGCACACGCGTCGAGCTGATCTAAGAGGGGACAACCATGCGGCCGCCGGACAATACGATGCGGCGCTGGCAGCGTGCGGCAATTTCTGGATCGTGCGTCACAAGAAGCAGCGTTGAGCCGCGATTGCGATGAAGCTCGAACATCAAATCCATGATGCCCTGTCCGGTTTGTGCATCCAAGCTACCCGTGGGTTCGTCGGCCAGCAAGAGTGCCGGTTCCGTCACAAACGCACGAGCCAGCGCGACACGCTGCTGCTCGCCGCCCGAGAGCGTCTTGGGATAATGGCGCAGGCGCTCGGACAGGCCGACTCTGGTCAGCATCGCTTGGGCACGAACGGCTGCGTTTCCACTACTTTGCAACTCGAGCGGCAACATCACGTTTTCCAGGGCATTTAGGTGCTGCAAGAGCTGAAAAGACTGGAACACGAAGCCGATTTTTTGTGCGCGCAAAGATGCTCGACCGTCTTCATCGAGTTCATCCAAGCCAACCCCTGCGAGGGTGATCGAGCCGCCGCTCGGCCGGTCCAGGCCAGCGATGAGCCCGAGGAGAGTGGATTTGCCCGAGCCCGAAGCGCCGACAATGGCGACCGCTTCGCCGGCTTCGATACTGAACGTGATATCGTCAAGAATCGTGAGCGTGCCAATGGCATCCGTAACGCGTTTACTCAGATTTCGAATTTCGATGACGATATCGGACATGATCTGCAAGAGTATTTCAAGAGCAGCATACGCAATCGCCCTCATGATCTGTATCGCATCATGGGGATCCGCTCCTGCGGCAACCGCCAAGAACCGGGCGAACTCAAGTGCCCATACGATACTGGTCTTGGGCGACAGTATCTCGGCGGAATATGGACTACCACGCAACACCGGATGGGTCCAGCTATTGCGCGAACGCTTACGGGACAAACGTCTTGATTATACCGTGGAGAACGCCAGCATCAGTGGCGAAACCACCAGTGGTGGTCGGGTGCGGCTGCCGGAATTGCTCGCGCGCACACGACCCGCAATCGTGATTGTCGAACTGGGTGGAAACGACGGTCTACGCGGACTTCCTCTAAGCGCCACCGAAGAAAACCTGGCCGCAATCATACAGAGTTGCGAAAACGCGCATGCACGCGTTCTGTTGGTGGGTATGCAGCTGCCGCCCAATTATGGCCGTGAGTTCACGGAGCGATTCGCAAAAATCTACCCGACGTTGGCCAAACGCTACGACACGGCCCTGGTTCCCTTCTTCTTCCAAGGGTTTGCCGATCGGTTCGACCTATTCCAGGCCGATCGAATTCATCCCACGGTAGCTGCGCAACCGCGTCTTCTCAATGCGGTCTGGCCTCAGCTGACCTCCCTATTGCCGCCTCAATCACCCTAGCAAGGACAGCAACAACACCACCGCAGGTTACCCCCTAGGCCGTCCGTGCCTTTGGATTCCGGCGGCAATGTTGTCCCTCATCATTTGAAGCGCCGCCAGACCGCAGGCTAGACAGTGTCACCCAGTGGGAATACCTTGGCCAGTTGTAGCAAGTCCCGCTGCAATTGCGAATTGAATACGATATCGTCGGGTTGATCGCGCCCGCATGTGAGGGCGCGCAGAAATTCGATGCCCGCCTGGGTTCCCATAATCGATTCGATGCGCGTCTCGAGATCCGGCAGGAAAGAGAGCGCAAGCTGCGGTGTTTTGGCCTCAAGGGGTTCGTCCCACAAAGCCATCTGCCGTCGGTAGCGCCGTCCGAAGTGTTCGGCCAGGGCCTCGTAAACGGGTCTCTTGTTGACCTGTTTGTAGAGAGAGAACAACAGCAGCCACATCTGGGTCGGAATCGTTTCGTCGCGCAACACGTACTGACGCAACAAGGCAATTGCGTTGCCCGCCGCACCTTTACGCCTGAGTTCCTCGGCCTGATCGATGACCGCCGCGAACTGGATAAGCCTGAACTGGACCGAAGCCTGTTCGGCCCCATGAGGCGATACTTCGTCTGCAGTGAGCGGCGCCTCGGCGGCGTCCATCCGAAGAATGGTGTCAGGTCCCATCGGCTCGGCGTTTTTATTCGGTAAGGCGGCACTCGCCGCAAAATCGAAGGCGAGCGGTGCGAGCGTGGGCTTGTCTGATGCAGGAAGGCTTCCTCGGACCGCGCCAAAGACAAACTCTTCATCGTCAGCCGCGATCGGTTCCGAAGCTTCGGGCAAATCGAGGTTGAAGTCGATCGGCTCACCAAGCGTCGATGAGGGCGCAGCCGAATTCACGCGTTCGTCGCGCCAACCCAATGGAGGCGGCTCTGCGGACGCAGGCGCGGACCCGGTAGGCGGATTCGCCGCCGTCGCATGTGCCGGCGCAGTATCCGGCATTCCTGCGGATGGGGCACCGTAGCTAGGCGTGGCGCTCGAATCACCCACGGTTTGTTTCGGAACGATGATTTCGGACCCCTGAGGGGACCCCGAGCCGGGTTCGGCATGCAGCGTCGCCTGGGGCGCAATCGTTGGATGTTCGTGATCGGATTCTGTCCAAACCGCCGGCGAGAGTTGGGTCTGCTCCCACCAGGGATGGTCGCGGCGCTCCTGTTCGGCACGCCGATAGCGCGCTCCGACCCACGCTGCGAGCGCTAACGAAATCAATGCGATCAACCCGAATAGCCAAGTGAGAAACTGTGGAAGGCGGGATTCGGACAGTTTGCGGTTTTGCTCCGCGAGAGCCTGCAATTGCTGATGCAAGAGTGCGACATTCGCCGACAAATCATCCAGCTTTTTCTGTTGCTCCAATTCACGCGGGTTGGGGATCGCATCGGGGTTGGTATCTGTCAGGTACGCTGCCAGGCGGGCGCGGTCGAGGTTGAGCTGCTGCTGCTGTTCGGCATTCAGCGCCGTCCCGGGTCCCGTTTGCGAGAGTTCTGGCGAGATCCGCAGACCCGGAGTTGAAAGGTCGTTCGAAACCACTAAACGGTCGTTATGAGGCGCAGGAGGCGCCTTCTCGGGCGCCATCGCGGCGTGTTTCGGTGTGGAAAAGCGTGCGCGCTCATGGCGCGGTCGCGATGTGGAGCGCCGCGCCGACCCCACCCGCGCGATGACGCGCGGGTGGACCTGTCGGGACGCACCAGGCGCGTGGGGCAATGATACGGCCGCGCTGGAGACGGATGAGGCGGCCTGCGGCAGCGTCTCATTTACCGATTCGGCCGGCGTCGACGCTTCGCTCAGTGATGAATTGGTCTGCGGCGGATCGAGAAACACCACATAGTCCCGCGTAATGACTGCGGCGCAACCAGCGCTCACACGCAAACCGATAGCCGGATCCGACACCGATTGCAGCGTCGTGATTTCAAGCAGATTGCCGCGACGCGTCGAGATGACGCGCGAACGCAAGTTCTCTGGCGCCGGCAATTCGTCACTGCGCGGCGACACCTGGACGCACCCGATTTCGTCGGGGCTACTCGCAATGACCGGGATCAACAGGCGTAATGGACGGCCCAGCGCCGAGCGCACTTCCGCGTCGCCCAAACCGAGTGCATGTGCAATACCCGACATCAGAAGTATCGGGATACAGAGTAAGTCAAAAATCCAGCGTCTCAGGAAGATCGGGCCTAATACCCCGTCAATGGAGCCTCCCCTGAACAACCGACTACGGCCGGTCTTCATGCTTTTTGGCGGGAACTGGACCCGAGCTTCATCGTGTGCCGTTGCATTTTCTTTCCCTTAAATGATCTATTTTTCTTTGGCTTCGCTCTGGCGCTGCCCGGAATTGTGCCCGAATCCGCTCCCCTTGCACAGAGACGATTTGTGGTTTGATGATCGTACGTCAGAGGGCAATTACGCATTTCTGGCGTGCCAATCCGCGTCCGATAATGATTTGCTGAATCTGGGTGGTTCCCTCAAAGATCCGAAACAGGCGGACATCGCGATAGAAACGCTCAATCGCATAGTCGCTGATATAGCCCGCTCCACCGTGCGCCTGCACGCAGCGGTCCGCAACACGGCCGCACATCTCCGACGCGTAGAGCTTGCAGCAGGACGCGTGCAAGCTGATGTCCTGACCCTCGTCGCGCCGGCGGGCTGCGTCCAAAACCATGCAACGCCCCGCATAGAGTTCCGCCTGTGAGTCCGCAATGAGCGCTTGCACCAGCTCGAATTCCCCAATGGGTTGGCCAAACTGCTTGCGCTCTAGCGTGTAGCGCAAAGTGTCTGCAAGCATTCGGGTTGCCGCGCCGACGCATGCTGCCGCAATGACGAGGCGCCCCTTGTCGAGGACTTTCATCGCGATTGCGAATCCGCGCCCTTCTTCGCCCAGCAGGTCTTCGAGCGGAACGCGGCAATCCTCGAAGATGACATCGGCGGTGTGGGCTCCCCGCTGCCCCATCTTCCGATCCGGCTTGCCAACCGTAATGCCGGGAATTCCGCTTTCCACAATGAAGGCCGAGACACCCGCGGCGCCAGGACCGCCGGTCCGCGCCATGAGTGTAAATACCCCTGCCTCGGGTGCGTTGGTGATATACCGTTTGGTGCCGTTCACGAGGTAGTGATCTGCATTCCGTTGGGCGCTCGTCGTCAGCGACGCCGCATCCGAACCGGCTCCGGGTTCTGTCAATGCAAATGCACCGATCAGCTCTCCGCTCGCCAAGCGCGGTAAGTATTTCGCCTTTTGTTCGGCCGTTCCGGCGATGAGAATGCCCTGCGCACCGATGCCGTTGTTGGTACCCACGATCGAGCGAAAAGCGGGCGACGCCTGCGTCAACTCGAACGTCAGGAGAACCTCTTCCTCCGTCGTCACGCCCAGTCCGCCGAATTCCTCCGGAACCGTCAACCCGAACAGCCCCATCGAACGCATCTGATCGACAATTCTTTGCGGGATCGCGTCGGTCTGGGCGACTTCCTCCTCCGCCGGAATGAGGCACTCACGCACGAAACGCGTAACGGTATCGAGAAATAGGCGATGTGTCTGTAGATCCCGGATCATGTGCACTCCTCAATAGGATGGTTGCTTAAGCTAGAATCATCTATCTTTACGCGCCGCACGGCGAGTGTACCGGCGCTCGATCCCCGGGGCCGTCATGACTTTAGATCTCCTAACCCAGGATTTGCGTATCGGCATCGTCGACGCTGGCGCGATGGGTCGGGGGATTGCCCCGATAGCGGCGCAGGCGGGTTATCGGGTCAGATTATTTGTCGCCACGACGCACGAGGCCATGTCGGGGCGGATACCACCGACTGATGCGATCCGAATGAACCCAGTCACAACCGTTTGAAACGTCACAGCTAGCCAGCTCATTTCTCTCGTGAGGTTTCATGTTCGAAGAATTCGAAGGAACCATGCCGGTAGTCGAGCAGCAGCGGTTCGATTGGAGCGCGCTCGAACGGTATCTGGCGGCGCACATCGAGGACTTCCAGGGGCCTTTGACCGTCGAGCAGTTCAAGGGCGGTCAGTCGAACCCGACGTTCAAACTGAACACGCCGGGACGCTCTTACGTATTGCGCGCCAAACCTGCTCTGGCCGCCAAACTTTTACCGTCCGCCCATGCCATTGAACGGGAGTTTCGAATCATGCAGGCATTGGAGGGTAGCGGTGTTCCGGTGGCCAGGATGTATTGCTTGTGCGCGGACGAAACGATCTTCGGACGCGCTTTCTATGTGATGGAGTTTGTGGACGGCCGGGTACTCTGGGACCAATCCTTGCCCGGATTGGATCGCATTGAGCGGCGCTCAATCTACGCCGAGATGAATCGCGTCATCGCCACGTTGCACAAGGTCGACTACGGCGCGCTCGGCCTCACTGATTTCGGACGTCCCGGCAACTATTTTGCACGGCAGATCAGCCGCTGGACCAAGCAATATCAGATGTCGGAGACGGAAAACATCGATGCGATGAATTGCCTCATCGACTGGCTTCCCGAGCATATCCCGCCGGACGACGGATCGAGTTCGATCGTGCATGGCGACTATCGACTCGACAACCTGATATTTGATCCTGTAGAGCCGCGTATCCGGGCCATCCTGGACTGGGAGCTATCGACAATTGGCCATCCACTCGCCGATTTTTCCTACCATCTCATGAGTTGGCACATTTCTCCCGACGGGTTTCGTGGCATCGGCGGTCTCGATCTGGAGCAACTCGGCATTCCTTCCCGCGATGAATATGTCGCGATGTATTGCCAAGCCACGGGGCGCCAAGGCATTGCCGACATCAACTTCTATCTTGCCTACAACATGTTTCGAATTGCCGGCATTTTGCAGGGCATCAGAAAACGCGTCGTCGATGGCACAGCGGCGAATGCTTCTGCCCTTGAAGCGGGCAAGAGAACCCGACCGATGGCCGAGTTGGGGTGGGCCTACGCGCAACGCGTCGAGTCCGATTGACCGCGGCCATACCGATTTGCGCCAAGGTGGGATAATGGCGCGATTGGCTTGGCCGTTCCGGTCAGGCAGCCGCATTCTCTACAAGGGGTCGTGATGATCGATGTCTACAGTTGGGCCACACCCAATGGTCACAAGGTTCATATCATGCTGGAGGAATGTGCACTGCGTTACACCGTTCACCCCGTCGATATTGGGGCTGGCGACCAATTCAAACCGGCGTTTCTGGCCATCAGCCCCAACAATAAGATTCCTGCGATCAAAGACTCTGATGGTCCGGATGGCAAGCCGATTTCACTATTCGAATCGGGAGCCATTCTGATCTATTTGGCGAGCAAGGCCGGACGCTTCCTGCCGTCGGATGTCGCTGGCAAGTACAAGGCGTTGGAATGGCTCATGTTCCAGATGGCCAGCGTGGGCCCCATGCTCGGGCAGGCGCATCATTTTCGTGTCTATGCACCCGAGAAACTGGAATACGCGATCCAACGCTACACCAATGAAGCCAAACGGCTCTATCACGTGATTGACCGCCGGCTGGCGCAGTCCGAATATTTGGCTTCTAACGAATACAGCATCGCGGATATTGCGACGTGGCCTTGGACGCGCTCTTGGAAAAACCAGGGCGTAGACGTGGCCGAATATCCGCATTTCAAACGCTGGTTCGATGCGATTGAAGGGCGACCGGCTGTCAAGCGCGGCGTTGAAGTTCTGGCCAATGCACGCAAGCCCATCACTGACGAAAAGGCTCGGGAAATTCTATTTGGTGCGACCCAGTATCAACGCCGCTAATGACCGGTGCCAGACCCTCCAGGACAAGCGCGGCACCCATCCAGCTTGTCCGTTCGTTCCTTTTACCTCGGCGAAGGATGCGTTGCTGCGGCACACTCCGATCATGCGACGCAAGCGTCAGTTTCTCAGAGAGAGATCCGCATACACCCTTACCACACGCGAAGCGGCGCCCGAAGGGATCTCAAACGGACGCTTTCGTCTGACCGGTTCAACCGTAACGTCGTGAGACAGTCTGCGCAACGCAAACTGGCTTTTCACTGCCATCCCGCTCGATCGTCACTTCCCAGACCAGTTGCGCGCCAGGCACACCCATCATGGGTGAAAGAGCGTCAATCTGCTCAAGTTTAAAGCGGCCGCGTAGTCGGCTACCCACGGGTACGGGGGCCGGAAATCGAACCTTGTTCAAGCCGTAATTGACGCCCAAGCGCGTGTTTTGAATGACGATCGCCTGTTGCGTCAATAAAGGGACGAGGGAAAGCGTCAAGAACCCGTGTGCGACCGTGGTGCCAAAAGGACCGGTCGCCGCTCGCTGCGCATCGACGTGGATCCACTGGAAGTCGCCCGTCGCAGCGGCGAAACGGTCGATGCGATCTTGGTCGATCATGACCCAATCGCTTACGGCCACCTCTTGTCCGACAAGAGGTAAGAGATCTTCAATCGAGTTAAATTCGCGCATTCACTTCCCTTTGGGTGAAATAAGTCCAGGCGCGCGCGCCTGCCGTTGACCGAGCGCTGGGCCGGCCCTAGACCGGACGGCGTTTGAACAGGCCCATACCCCGCATCGTCATGACCAATTCGTCCTGCTGGTTATAGATGCGCCATTCCGAATTTACCAAGCCGCGATCCGGTTTACTTCGCGAGGCACGCGCTTCCAATGTCACGCGGTTTCCGCGTATCGTGTCGCCCGGCCGAACAGGTTTGATCCAGCGGATTTCGTCGATACCCGGCGATCCGAGGCTCGCGGTATCGAGAAGATAGCCATCGCACATCATGCGCATGATGAGACAACACGTGTGCCAGCCACTGGCAATTAGGCCGCCATAGATCGAGTCTTTTGCCGCTTCGGGATCGACGTGAAACGGCTGAGGATCGAACTCCTTGGCAAAGGCAATGATTTCATCTTGAGTAATTCGCCTGGCAGGTAGAGGCGTGGCCTCGCCCACCTTGAAGTCTTCGAAATAGTATTTCGGCATCGTTGTCCTTCAAACACCGTCAGGTCAAGCTGCGTGGCGCAGAGAGATTTCGATCTCTGGGTCGCGAGATCGCGCGAGAAAACGGCCTAAATGATGATCTGTGTCGCCATAGGTCAATTCGATCATGCTCAACCGTTTGAAATAGTGCGCTGCAGGCATTTCGTCAGTAACACCCATGCCACCGTGCAGCTGAATCGCCTGTTGCCCGACGTATCGAGCGGCTTGACCGACCCGCACTTTCGCCGCGGAAACCGCACGCATCCGTTCAAAGGGATCGAGCGAAGCGACTTTGAACGACGCGAGGTAACAAAGCGAGCGCGCCTGCTCGATCTGCATGAACATTTCGACCATACGATGCTGTAAAGCTTGAAACTTCGAGATCGGTTGCCCAAACTGCTTGCGCGTCTTGGTGTATTCGAGCGTCCGCGCGTTTAGGGCGTCCATCGCGCCCACGGCTTCGGCGCAAAGCAGGCAAATGCCAAAATCGATCACCGATTCCAGGATTTCACGCGCCAGACCCGAACCCGCCAGACAGGCACTTTCGTCCAATTCGACCTCGGTCAGGCGCACATCAGCGGCGCGTAGCCCGTCGATGGTCCGATACTCGTGGCGGGCAACACCATCGGACCGGGCGTCCACCAAAAAGAGCGCGATACCGGCGGGGTCCCGGGTGTGCCCTGAAACTCGGGCCGATACGATCAGGTAGTCAGCCTGGAAGCCATGCATCACGACCGCCTTGCTTCCGTTCAGAACGAAACGGCCGCCTGCGCTCGCGCGAGCGGACATTTCAACGTCGAATAAATCGTACCGCGACTGCCGCTCGCCAAGGGCGCACGCAAGCTTTACGGTGCCTTGAGCGACGGACTCCAGGACTGCCCCCGGCGAGCTGGTAGTGCTGCGCTTTAGAAACTGCACGCCCAAAACCGTACTGAGATATGGTTCAACGACCAGACCGCGCCCCAGCTCTTGCATAACGACCAGCATGTCAACCGCCGACCCGCCAAAACCGCCTTGCGCTTCGGGAACCGGCAGCGCCAAAAGACCGAGCTCGACCATTCGATCCCAGTGCGCCTGACAGACCCCCGATTCGGAATGGATCACCTTTTTGCGTGCTTCAAAGCTGTATTCCGAGGCGATGAAGCGACGCACAGCGTCAGCGAGCTGCGTCTGTTCGGATGAAAAGGTGAAATCCATCGCAGTCTCCTAAAGCCCGAGGATCATCTGGGAGATGATGTTTTTCTGGATTTCGTTCGACCCGCCATAGATCGTGGTTTTTCTGAAATTGAAGTAATAGGCCGCCAATGGTGCCGCATCGTCGTCAATCGCGTGCGCGCTTTTACCGTCTAGAAAATCACGCTCGAATGGCATGCCGTACGGTCCGATCACCTCAAGCATGAGTTCGGTCAGGGTCTGCTGGATTTCGGTGCCCTTGATCTTCAAGAGCGACGCTTCGGGACCAGGACCAGCGCGAGCACCCTCGGCCGAGACCACTCGCAGCACCGTCACTTCCAGCGCCATCAATTCGATCTCGAGATTACCCACCTTGGCGCCAAACAACGGATCTTCCAGCAACGGCCGACCGTTTTTCTTGTACGTCGTGGCCAGACGTTTTAAGAACGTCAACTCGCGTTTGGAACGGCCCACTGCGGCGATTCCCGCTCGTTCGTGACCCAGCAGATATTTTGCATACGTCCAGCCCTTATTCGGTTCGCCCACGAGGTTGCGAATCGGGACCCGAACATTGTCGAAAAAAACCTCATTGACCTCGTGTTCTTCGTCGAGCATGACGATCGGACGCACGGTGATGCCGGGCGTTTTCATATCGATCAAGAGGAAAGAAATGCCTTCTTGTTTCCGTTCACTCTGTTCTGTACGCACCAGGCAGAACATCATATCGGCAAACTGTGCCAGCGTCGTCCAGGTTTTTTGGCCATTGACGACGTAATATTCGCCATCGCGCTCGGCCTTGGTCGAAAGCGATGCGAGATCGGATCCTGAACCGGGTTCAGAATAACCTTGGCACCACCAATCTGTGCAGTCGTAGATGCGAGGAAGGTAATACTTCTTCTGATCCTCGTTTCCAAATCGCATCAATACCGGGGCCACCATGCTCACACCAAAAGCCAAAATCATTGGCGCACCCGCCAAGGCACACTCTTCGTCAAAGATGTGCCGAAAAGTGGAACTCCAACCGGTGCCGCCCCACTCCATCGGCCATGCCGGAGCGACCCACCCCTTCTGCGCCAGAAGCCTATGCCAGCGCACGAATTCTTCCTTGTTCAGACGAAGGTGATGCAGCACCTTGTGTTGCAGATCGCGCGGGAGGTTTACCGAGAGCCAATCGCGTACCTCCTGCCGAAAGGCGACCTCCTGTGCCGAATAATTCAAATCCATCTCGTCTCCCTGTCTGCACCTTGGCGTGTGTCGCCCGGAACTCTTCCGGAACAGGCGCTCACTGCAACGGTTCTTTAATGGCAGCGGGAACCCGTAAAACGAGTACTTCGATGCCTTCTTCGAGAAGCTCGTGGCGTTGATCCTCGGAGGCGATACCTCGTATGGGTCGTTCCGGCGCTTCGCGATAATGAATCTTGCGTGCTTCGGAGACGAAGTTTTCACCGACATTCTCGGTATTTTTGATGAGTTCCCGGAGCGCCTTTAGCCACAGGCCGCTCCCTTGGAGCGCGACTGAATGCGCGCTTTCGACCCCGAGATTCAACCGTGGCGCGGACGGCATGCGAGCAACCTCGGCGCAGTCACACAGCGGACAACGCGTGAGTCCCGCGGCAATCTGGTCCTCGAATTCCTCATTCGAGCGAAACCAACCCTCGAATCGGTGATTCTCGCGACAGCGTAGATTAAATACCTTCATTTCAAATAGCTTCCTGTAGCTGTACCGCCCGCACCCTCCCCACCCAGTCGACCGAAGGGGAAATGCCACCGCTCACCGCGGACACTCGCCCTCGAGGACGTAATCGACAAATATCGAGGCACGGTTAAGGCCTGAATGCTCGATTTGAACAAAATACCTCTAATCGGCCTCTTCAAAGTGCCATCCGCATTGAGTTTAGTCCCCACCCGCACGGCAATGCCGTACCGATCAAATTAGCACGATCGTTTGATTTTAGCGCGAATTGGGGGGCCAAAGCGGCGGCATTTGGCGGGACGCCGCAATTCCACCCGCCGCACACCGGCGGGAATTCCATGCAGGCTTCGCATGCCAACTCGGGGCCCGTGTTTTCTTTTTCTTCGGCACACGCCGCATGGGCTCCAACCCGATGAGGCTGACACGCAAACCGCAGCCATGCGGCTTTTCGACGGGCCTTGGCTACAGGGTCCGCCCACACCGAGAGGCACGCCGTTGCATTCACTTGGGTTTTGTCGGAGCGAGCGGCCTTTATCGGCGTGGTTTGCGCGATTCAGGTCTCGCGGAGCAAAATACCCGATCACCTCCGGGCCTGCGGCGGTCCCATACGCTTACCGGATATTTCGCCTGACGGCACCTCACGCGGTCGCCGCAGCCGAAGGACAAAACATGCGGCGCGCAGCAGATTATCGTTCGCAGCGCATCCGTGCGAAAATCGCCAGCGTTGCGGCCATGACGAAATTGGTAGACGTAAGAGACTTAAAATCTCTCGCCTTCGGGCATGCCGGTTCGATTCCGGCTGGCCGCACCACTGAAACCGATCCCAGTGTCCAGCCGTCATAGGGTCGGGCGCAAACACACCCGCAGGGTCGAAGGCGACGGCGATCCTCATCCAGACGCAAATTGACGCGCGAAGCTCTTCTGAAAAAAATGGACGCACAGCAAGAAGACCCACGTATTGGAGAACTTTCGATTGTTTCGCTTCGTCAAACAGACGGCTGCGGCTTTCTTTGGCGGTCCATCCAAGGTCGCGGCAGCTACTGGTGCGCGAGGCTCTCTTTCGCATACGTGTCGTGACCCAAGCTTGAACCCCAGCCCTTAAAGTTTTCACCTTCACAGAGGAAATCGGATGCAGATAGGCATGATCGGCCTAGGGCGTATGGGTGCCAACATGGTGCGTCGGCTGATGCAGGGACACCATGAATGCGTGGTCTACGATGCACATCCGGAGCCGCGAGAGGCTCTGGTCAAAAAGGGGGCCAAGGATGCTGCCTCCTTAAAAGCCCTGGTGACCCAGTTGGCCAAGCCTCGCCTCGTGTGGCTCATGCTGCCGGCGGCGGCGGTCGACGAAGAGTTAGCTCAATTGACGGCGTTGCTCGAACCCGGTGATATCGTTGTCGATGGCGGCAATTCATACTACCGCGACGACATTCGGCGCGCCACGGAATTGGCACCGCGGTCGATCCACTATGTCGATGCCGGCGTAAGTGGCGGCGTGTTCGGTCTCGAACGTGGATTCTGCCTCATGATCGGAGGCGAGAAGGAGATAGTGGGTCGCCTCGACCCCATCTTCAAGACCCTCTGCCCGGGATCTGCCGCGGCACCCCGTACGCCGGGTCTCGTGGCCGCGTTACGTACTGCAGAGAATGGCTACCTTCACTGCGGCCCGCACGGTGCAGGGCACTTCGTCAAGATGGTTCACAATGGCATCGAGTACGGCATGATGGCAGCATACGCCGAAGGCCTGAACATTCTGCATAACGCGAATGTCGGCAAGCGACAGGACCAGGTCGATGCCGAAACGACACCGCTGCGGGACCCCCAGTACTATCAGTACGATTTGGATCTGGCCGATATCACGGAGGTCTGGCGCCGCGGGAGCGTTATCGAGTCGTGGCTACTGGACTTAACCGCCCAGGCGCTGCGCGAAGACCCGGGACTTGAGCCGTATGCAGGGCGAGTTTCGGATTCCGGAGAGGGTCGTTGGACGGTCCTGGCCGCGATCGACGAAGGTGTGCCCGCGCCGGTGATTAGCACCGCTCTATATGAACGCTTCAGCTCACGCGGCGACGCGGGATTCGCCAACCAAATCCTCTCGGCCATGCGCCACGCCTTTGGCGGTCACCTCGAGAAATCATCGCCCCATGCCCCCGACTGAAATGGACACACAAGCGTCAAATCGTTTTGTATTCTTCGGAGCATCTGGAGATCTTGCATACAAGCAGATCTTTCCAGCGCTGCTCGCCATGACCCGACGTGACAACTTCGACCTGCCCATCATTGGCGTAGCGCGTTCGGATTGGAGTGACGATACCCTGCGGACCCGGGCGCGCCAAAGCATCGAGGAAAATGGCAACTTCGACGCGAAGGTATTTGACCGGCTCGCGCGCAATCTGCACTACATCAGGGGCGACTATTTCGATGACAAGACGTACCAGACCTTATGCGAAACGCTCGGGTCCGATGCGCGCCCTCTGTTCTATCTGGCGATTCCTCCCGATAGCTTTGCCGAAGTGGTTCAAAGATTGTCCCAGTCGGGTTGCTCGAAAAACGCGCGGGTCATCGTCGAAAAGCCGTTTGGGCGTGATCTGAAATCCGCGCAAACGCTTAACCGCATGCTGCGGGCATCCCTACCGGAATCCGCGATTTTTCGGATTGACCACTACCTCGGCAAAGAGCCGGTACAAAATCTCCTGTATTTCCGATTCGCCAACTCCTTTGTCGAGCCGGTCTGGAACCGCACACATGTGGATTCGGTAGAAATCACCATGGCTGAGCAGTTCGGCGTCAAAGGGCGCGGCGCGTTCTATGAACAGGTAGGCGCCGTTCGTGATGTGGTGCAAAACCATATTCTCCAGGTGCTTGCTCTTTTGACCATCGAGCCTCCCGAAGGCGATCGCCCGACCGCCATGCGCGATGACAAGCTGTCTCTTTTCAGGGCTATGCGACCTTTGGTTCCCAGCGAGGTCGTTCGTGCCCAATTTCGTGGTTATCTTGACGAGCCGGGTGTGGCCGCAAATTCCCAGGTCGAGACATATGTCGCACTTAAAATGCATATTGAAAACGAGCGTTGGGCTGGCGTGCCGTTCTATATCCGTGCCGGGAAGAAGCTGCCCGTCACCGCGACCGAGGTCACGGTCAGGCTCAAGTCACCAAAGCCGGTAGTATTTGACCCGATGACCCCAAATCAGGCGAATTTCTTTCGTTTTCGCCTGAGCCCGGACGTCTCGATTTCGCTGGGCGCGCGTGTCAAACATCCGGGCGAAGCCATGACGGGTGCTCCGGCCGAACTCGTTGAACACTTCCATCCGGGTGACGAGATGAGCCCCTACGAAAGGCTCTTGGGCGACGCGCTCCACGGGGACGCGACCCTGTTTTCGGGGTATGAAAGTATCGAGGCGGCGTGGCGAGTCGTCGAGCCGATCCTGGAGAACCCTCTACCCCCTCTGATCTACGAGCCCGGCACCTGGGGACCCGAGCAAGCCAATGAGATGATGGCCGCTCAAAGCGGTTGGCACAATCCGGAGCCGGAACAGAAATCATGAATCGGTCTGGCTCGTGCACGTTTCTGATCGACGTCGACAACACGCTCTTGGACAACGACGCGCTCATCGGCGACCTGATGCTGCATCTGGAACAGGAATTTGGCACCAGCGAGCGAGATCGTTATAAGGAAATTTTCGAGCAACTTCGCTCCGAGCTGGGCTATGCCGACTATCTGGGAGCCCTGCAACGGTATCGTCTACACGATTCTGGCGATCCACGGCTGCTGCTCGTTTCATCGTTTCTTGTGGACTATCCTTTTCGAACCCGCCTCTATCCCGAAACGATGCGGGCTCTCGAGTATCTGGCAAAGTTAGGTCAAACCGTGATCCTGTCCGATGGCGACGTCGTATTTCAGCCGCGCAAAATCCAACGGTCGGGTCTATGGGATGCGGTAGAAGGCCGAGTTTTGATCTACATTCATAAGGAGGAAATGTTGGCTGACATCATGCGGCGCTATCCGGCGCATCACTACTGCATGATCGACGACAAACTACGGATTCTATCCGCCATGAAGAAGATCCTGGGCCCGCGGTTGACGACGGTATTCGTGCGCCAGGGTCACTACGCGCACGATCCGGGCGAGATTGCTGCCTATCCGCCAGCCGACGTCAGCCTCGAGAACATCGGCATGCTGCGGGGATACGATTTTGAAACCGTGGGCGTCGCGGTTGGATGATACAGATACAAGGAGAGCACATGAACGCGACCGAGCCGACAAATGCAGCACAACGGTTACATCAGTTGGGCCAGAGCCTCTGGCTAGATAACATCACGCGCGGCTTACTCGATCGCGGCACGTTGAAACACTACATCGAAACGCTCGCCGTAACGGGCCTCACATCGAACCCCACGATCTTCGATCAAGCCATTGGTAACGCCGCGGACTATGATAAGGCCATCCGCGAAAAAACGCGTCAAGGTATGGACGCGGAAAAGCTCTTCTTCGATCTGGCAGTGGAAGACCTCCAACGCGCGGCAGACCTCTTTCTGCCCGCGCATCGAGCCAGCGGCGGCGTTGACGGCTGGGTTTCGCTCGAAGTCTCACCTCTCTTGGTCGACGACACCGCCGGAACTCTCAAGGAAGCAATTCGGCTCAGCCAATTGGCTCGGCGACCCAATCTCTTCATCAAGATCCCTGGTACACCCGCAGGCGTGCCCGCCATCGAAGAGGCGATATTCGCCGGCATTCCCATCAATGTCACTCTCCTGTTTTCGCGCGAGCAATACCTGGCCGCGGCCCATGCTTACCTTCGCGGAATCGAACGGAGAATCAAGGATGGAAAAGATCCCAAAGTGAGCTCAGTCGCGTCGCTGTTTGTCAGCCGTTGGGACGTGCTGATTGCCGAGAAGGCCCCTGCAGAACTGCGCAACCGGTATGGCATCGCGATCGGCAAAAGCGTCTACCAAGCGTACCGCGAATTGCTCGAATCGGAGCGCTTCAAAAAACTGCAGAAGTCCGGAGCATTGCCGCAACGCCTGCTTTGGGCCAGCACCGGCACCAAGGACCCGAGCCTACCTGCTACGTATTACGTAGATGCACTGGCAGCGCCGCAAACGATAAATACCATACCCGAAAAAACCTTGCTCGCATTGGCGCAGGATCGGCCTATGGTGCAGGCATTGGACGAGGTGAAAGACAACGGTGCGGCACTCATTCAGGAATTCACGCGCGCCGGATTCGATCAGTCGCGCATTGGGATGACCCTGCAGGAACAAGGGGCTGCCGCATTTAAAAAATCTTGGGCTGATCTTCTGCAGCGCATCACCTCCAAAGGACGCGCGCTCGAAGGAGCGAGTGCCCGCAGCCCGTCATGAGTGACGATTCGAAGAATATGCCCCCATTGACGCTGACACAGCGTCCAGCGTGGAAGGCGCTGGCTGCCCATTTCGCGAATCTAAAGAACGCTCACTTGCGCGAACTCTTTAAGGCGGACCCGGCGCGCAATACCCAATTTGCCGTACAGGCAGCGGACCTCTACTGCGACTATTCCAAAAATCGCATCACTGCAGAAACCATGCGCCTGTTGCTCGACTTGGCGGTCGACTGTGGACTGAAGTCACGCATCGAAGCCATGTTCCAGGGTGAAAAATTAAACGTTACCGAGAACCGCGCCGTGTTGCACGTCGCCTTGCGTGCACCCGAAGGTGTACATATTTTCACGGACGGTGTCGATGTGGTGCCCGGGGTACACCAGGTGCTCGAACGCATGGCCGACTTGGCGAACGCCGTGCGATCGGGGCAATGGAAAGGGCACACAGGAAAACCGATCTGCAATGTCATCAACATTGGTATCGGTGGCTCGGACCTGGGCCCCGCCATGGCCTACCAGGCGTTGCGCCATTACAGCGAACGCCGACTGCAGTTTCGCTTTGTATCCAACGTGGATCCGTCAGAGTTGGTAGAAGCTACGCGCGATTTGGATGCGGCCGAAACGCTTTTTATCATTTCATCCAAAACGTTTACGACGCTAGAGACCATGACCAATGCGCGCGCCGCGCGCGAGTGGAGTTTGGGTCAATTGGGGGACGAGGCGGCTGTCGCACATCATTTCGTGGCGGTTTCGACCAATGCCCAGGCCGTGCGCGAATTCGGTATCGATGAAAAACACATGTTCGGATTCTGGGATTGGGTGGGTGGCCGATACTCAATGGATTCAGCCATCGGCCTGTCGACGATGATCGCAGTAGGCCCCGCCGCCTTTCAAGATCTTCTACAGGGATTTCGAGCCATCGACGAGCATTTTCGCAATACTCCGTTCGAAAAGAATCTCCCCGTCCTCATGGGCCTTATCGCGCTTTGGTACAACAATTTTTTCGGAGCCCAGACCGTAGCCGTGCTGCCCTACAGCCACTACCTGAATCGCTTTCCCGCATACTTGCAGCAACTCGTCATGGAAAGTAACGGAAAGAGCGTAACCCGTGGCGGCGTGCGACTGAACTACCAGAGTGCGCCGATCTATTGGGGAGAGCCTGGCACCAATGGTCAGCACTCCTTTTACGAATTGCTGCATCAGGGGACCCGGCTTGTGCCGTGCGATTTCATTGGGTTTAATCGCAATCTTTCGGGCAGCCGCGCGCAGCACGACATGCTGGTCGCCAATTTGTTCGCCCAAACAGAGGCATTGGCCTTTGGCAAGACCGAAGATGAAGTCAGAACCGAAGGGGTGCCCGCATGGCTTGCACCCCACCGCACGTATCCCGGCAACCGACCCTCGACCGTCATTCTCGCGCCCGCGTTGACGCCTCACGTACTCGGGCAATTGGTGGCCGTGTATGAACACAGCGTCTTTACTCAAGGCATGATCTGGGACATCGATTCGTTCGATCAATGGGGCGTTGAGTTGGGCAAGGCATTGGCGCAAAAAATCATTCCGGAGTTGGGTGATTTAGGGCAACCGACAAATGCTCATGACAATTCGACGAACGCGCTCATCGCGCACTATCGTGCATCCAAACGGAGTTGATCTATGGATCTGGGCTATTCCAAACCGCTCTACCTGCTTCCATTCGACCATCGTGAATCCTACGTCACAGGGATGTTCCACTTCGAACGACCCCTTACCGCCGCTCAACATCAGGAGGTCAGCGACAGCAAGCAGGTGATTTATGAAGGTTTTTGCAAAGCCGTGGAACACGGAGTTCCCAAAGATCGTGCGGCGATATTGGTCGACGAGGAATTCGGCAGTAAGATCCTCAACGATGCACGCGAGCGTGGGTACCTCACTGCAGTATCGACCGAAAAGAGTGGGAAGAAGACGTTCGAGTTCGAATACGACGGTCAGTTTGGGTCGCATATCCAGGCATTTTCTCCGACGTTTGCAAAGGTCCTCGTTCGCTACAACCCCGACGACGACGCACAGATGAATCAACGTCAGGTCGCGTTGCTGCGGCAACTGTCGGACTACCTGCGTCCCAGTGCGTATCACTTCATGTTCGAATTGCTGGTCCCGCCGACGACGGCCCAATTGGCGCAGGTCAACCAAGACAAGAGCCGCTACGACCGGGAATTACGTTGCGAACTGATGCTGCGCAGTATCGAATCCCTGCAGGATGCGGGCGTGGAGCCGGACGTATGGAAAATTGAGGGCCTGGACACGGTTTCCGATTATCGTCATCTGGTCGCGTTGGCGCGACGCGGCGGTCGCGAGAACGTCGGGTGCATCGTCTTGGGCCGAGGTGCAAATGAAAAGACCGTGGCTCACTGGCTTACGGTTGCGCGTGAGGTAACCGGGATGATCGGGTTCGCCGTCGGAAGGACCTGTTTTTGGGATCCCATCGCGGCGTACATGGCACACAAACTCACACGCGAACAAGCGGCCGATCAGATTGCTCAGCGTTATGGGCGTTGGGCGGTTCTGTTCGAAAACGCACCCGATAAGCGGATCATTTCTGCGCCTCACGTCGACGGGACAGCGCAAGGCAACGCCAGCCCCAATTGACCCCCCATGCAGGCCTTAGAACCGAATGAAGCGTACCGAGAGGGACAACCCCAGGCGTCACTCACATCGGGCTAGGAGAGATGCGCGGCTTTCAGGCCCTACAAGAGAAAATTCCAATTTTTTCTCGAGACTGGCCACTTCGTTCGTCATTCACTCCTAACTGAGGCATACCATGCAAGCCAATCCGAGCGAAAACCTGCTGCCGGACGAACCGGCGTTGACCGCTGCTGTCTGTGCGCATGTTGTGCGCGTGCTCAAGGCGGCGCTTGCGGTCCGTCGCCATGCGCTTTTCTTGGTTTCAGGGGGACAAACCCCGATACCGGTGTTTAAAGCGCTTTCTGAAACCGAATTGGACTGGTCGAACGTTTCGGTCTCTCTGGCTGATGAGCGCTGGGTCGATCCATCGGACCATGACAGCAACGAAGGCCTGGTCCGCAGATTGCTCCTGCAGGAGCGTGCGAAGGCGGCGCAATTCACCGGCCTAAAGAACAGTGCTGCCACGCCCCAAGCGGGTTGGGCCCAATGCGAGACATCTCTGAGCGTTTTGACTTGGCCGTCGGATCTGCTCATATTGGGGATGGGCGACGATGGCCACACCGCGTCGCTGTTTCCGGGCGCGCCTCAACTTTTGGACGCACTGGAGGCGAAACAGCGCATGGCTATCGCGATTACCCCACCACACGCGCCCTATTCCCGTATGAGTCTGACCCCATTTGCGTTGCTCGATTCGCGCGAGATCCTCGTGCATATTCGGGGTCAGGCCAAATGGCTCGCTTACCAAAAGGCCAAAGCTCCCGGCCCCATCGATCAATACCCGATTCGATGTGTGCTCCACCAAAATAAGGTACCTATCTATGTCTACTGGTCACCCTAAGCCGGAACTCTTGGTGGCAGACATCGGCGGCACGCATGCGCGTTTCGCCTTCGCAAGAGCCGGCTCACACCGGCTTTTAAGAGAGCATGAACTCATAACAGCCGAATATTCGGATCTCGCAGGGGCGATCGAGAGCTATCTCGACTACGCGGGTTTGGGCCGGCCGCGCAAGGCTGCGATCGCAATCGCCAATCCCATCACAAGTGACGCCGTGAAAATGACCAATAGCCGCTGGGCATTTTCGATCAAGGCGACGCAAAAAGCCCTCGGTTTGGATCGCCTTTTGGTGATCAACGATTTTGTCGCGCTGGCCTATTCAGTGCCCGCGCTGCGCCGCTCGCATTTTCGCAAAATCGGTGGTGGCAAGCCGGTCGCTCATCGGCCTCTGGCTCTCATCGGCCCTGGCACCGGTTTGGGCGTGGCCGCGCTCGTCCCCCATCGCGACGCTTGGCTCGCCGTCGATAGCGAAGGCGGTCATGTCAATGCTCCGGCCTCTGATGCGCGCGAAGCCAAGCTCATCGCGGCACTTCAGGAGGAAATCGGACACGTCTCGGCCGAACGACTGATCTCTGGCCCCGGCCTGGAGAATATCTATCGCGTACTGGCACAATTCGGTGGCAAAAGCCCGAAGACCCTGATTGCGCAAGAGATTTCGACGCAAGGCCAGTCAGGGACCAATCGCGTCGCGCGCGATGCGCTGGACTGTTTTTGTGCCATGCTCGGTACGCTGGCCGGGGACGTCGCCCTGACGTTTGGTGCCCGAGGAGGACTCTATCTGGGCGGCGGGATCCTGCCCCATCTCGGACACTTTCTGGATCGGTCCTCGTTTCGTGCACGCTTCGAGGCTAAAGGGCGCATGCAAGCCCTCGTGGCATCAATTCCCACGTATGTTATCGAGGCACCCCACGCCGCCATGGTGGGCGACCTGATTGCTCTCGCGCAAGCCGATCGTCGGCGCTAGACGCCAGATCAATCGGTTGGCCGCCCTGCAGCGGCGATTCAGCGATACGGCAAACTCATTCGCGAATCCAAGAGTCGGCGGCCAACGATCAGCGCCGCGCGCGCTCTTTTTGCGTCCAGCGCCAGTTGAATTAGCGGCCACACCTCGCTTGGACGTCTTGCCAGTGCCGCCAAAAGACGCCCGGGCGCATTGCGTCCATCCTCGCGCACGGCGACGCGGATGCAAGTGGGTAACGCACGCGAAGCAGGATCGATGACGACACGGCAAGCGGCAAAAGCAATTCCATGCCGATGCGCAATGTCAGCCGCGGTATGCGATTCCATATCCACCGCAAGTGCGCCGGTGGCGTTGTGCAAAACGTGTTTGTCGGCAATTCCCATGACCGGCCCGGAAGCCGTGGCGAACATCCCTTGCGCGGCTCTCGGCAGTGATTGCGCCAAGGCACGCGTCCATTCGGGATCCGTGACGTACCGAGTCGATCCGTTGACAATGGCTGTTGCCACGACCCAGTCGCCCGGGCGCAGGCTGGGCTCGAGTCCGCCGCTGGTACCAAAACTGATGACACCGCGGCAGTTTGGATGGACCACGGCCGCCTCGAGCGTCTGGGCCAGGCGCCCGGGTACCGCGAAACAGACGGTTTTGGTACCTTCACCAGCCGCTATTCGTGCCTCGAAAGCCAAACCTGTCACGGCAACTACGAAGGAGTCTTGTTCTGGCATGCCTCGGTCCACGGCCCCGCATCGACCGGCCGCCCGATGCCTTCAACACGGCACGGATCGCTGGTACGGATCTAGTACCCGTCAAAAAATTATGCACTAACTCCTGTTCCTTCGCTCGCAAAGCGGCCAGCAGCTAAACGGGAACGAACACCGCCGGACTAATGCCGAAGAACTTGCCCAGCTTACCGGCCAGCGATGCGCTGATCTTTCGTCTCCCCGCCAGAATTGCCGACAGGTTGCTCTGAGGAACGATTGCCGATAGATCTTCCTGCTTCAGGCGCGAGCCTGCAGCAGGAAGCGCAGTGCTTCCTTGGGTTCTGCCGGCTCGTCATCCCCCGCTACATCCAGCAGGGAATTCACCCCCTCACTTTCAAGCAGAGCCGTCGTCACTAGGCTGCTAGCAAGATATACGGATAAGCGCTTACCCTGTTATGGAGGCTACCATGTCTGCCGATACAATGACCCGCTGGACGGTGTCCGTCTCCAAAGAGACCGACATCACGCTCCGCAGCTTCCTGGCGCAGCGCGGTCTAAAGAAGGGCGATCTGTCAAAGTTTATTGAGGAAGCCGTGAAATGGCGTGTCCTCGATCAAACCTTGACCGAAGTGCGAGACAAGTTCGCCGATCTGCCGTCCGATGAATTGCAAGCCCTGGTGGATGAGGCCGTGCACAACGTGCGCAGTTCCAGTCACGCAGATCCTCCCCGGCCAGTGCCCTGATCCATGCGGGTGGTGCTGGATACCAACGTCTTGGTCAGCGCGCTGCTGATTACTGCGTCGGTACCGGCGCGGTTGATCACTCTTTGGCGTCAGGGGCGATTCGAATTGTCGACGGCGCCGGCTCAGCTCGATGAATTGATGCGCGTGACGCGCTATCCGAAAATCCGCGCCCGGTTGCAACCGGCGCTGGCTGGCCGCCTCGTCAATGAACTGCGCGATCTGGCTCATGGTGGATACGATGCCCGTCGTTGATGCATCCCGCGACCCTTACGACAACTCTCTTCTGTCGATTGCCAGCGGTGGTTGCGCTGACTATCTGGTGACCGGCGACAAGCATGATCTGCTCGTGTTGAAAAAATATGACGGTACGTTAATTGTGCCAATCAGTAATTTTTTAGCGGAACTACGCTGAGCATTTTCTGCGCATGAACGCGATCACGCCTGTTGCATGACGATGTAAGTGGGACATATTTGGGACATTTTCGGTCCGGCTCTGTGTGTATCTGTCACTGAAACGCGGCACCGGGCAATCTAACAAAACGAATTATGGGACAGGTACCGCCGCGCCTGAAATTCAACGCGGACGGACTACATGCCAAATTCGACGGTGCGATTGCTATTTCGCTTCAGATTTCGATAACGCGCAAGCGCCCAGAGTGGAAAATACTTGGAATATCCATGATAGCGAAGGTAGAAAACACCCGGGAATCCCGTAGCCGTATAGCGCGGCTCATCCCAAAGACCTTCGGCGTTCTGCTGACTCACGAGATAGTGTATGCCACGCGTAACAGCGGGATGATCAGCGGCACCAGCGGCCATCAACCCCAAGAGCGCCCACGAGGTCTGCGATGCCGTGCTCGCTGCCGGCTCATATCCTGCGTAGTCGAGTCGATAGCTCGCCCCATCCTCCCCCCATCCACCGTCCGCATTCTGGATGTGGATGAGCCACATCGCCGCACGCTCGACCTCGAGCGCATGTGCACTCAAGCCAGCAGCGTTGAGTGCACACAAGGCAGTCCAGGTGCCATAAATGTAGTTCATCCCCCAACGGCCATACCAACTGCCGTCAGTTTCCTGTTCGCGTAACAGAAATTTCAGGGCCCGCCGGGCCACTTCGCTGCGCCGAGGCGTTTCGCCCAGTTGCGCGAGCATCGACAAGCATCGCGCGGACGCGTCAGCCGTCGGTGGATCCAATAACGCACCGTGATCAGAAAACGGAATGTTATTCAGGTAGGTATGGGTGTTTTCGGGCTCAAATGCACCCCAGCCTCCATCGATACTTTGCATGCCGACGATCCACTCTCGAGCCCGACTCAGTGCGTGCGTGAACCGCTCCTCATCGCACAATTTACTGGCACGATCCATGGCCATTGCCACCACGGCGGTATCGTCAACATCGGGGTAATGGGGGTTGGCGTATTGAAACGCCCAGCCACCGGGGCGAAGCCCAGGCCGGCGTACAGCCCAATCGCCACGCGTATCAAGGATCTGCAGCGGTTGAAGCCACTCGAGTCCACGCTGAGCTTCCTTGATCGAATGCGAATCCCCCGTTTCCAACAATGCATGACACATCAAAGCTGTATCCCATACGGGCGAGACGCAGGGCTGACAATAGGCCTCGTCCTTCCTAATCACCAAGAGTCGGTCGATCGACGCACGCGCCGCGACCCGGTCAGCACGGTCTTTCGGAACACCGAGAGCATCGAACATTTCCACCGCGTTGACCATGGCTGGGAAGATGGCTCCCAACCCGTCCTCGCCATTGAGGCGTTCGGTCACAAATGCGACAGCGCGTGCAATAGCCAAGGCACGCAATCGTTTCGGTACGAAGGGGTCGAGGATTCTTAACCCCCAATCGAGTATGCGAAATAGACCAAACCAAAGCCAACGTTGATGCCGCGCCTTTCGGTGCAAGCCGGTATCAGCCGCTGGTGCAACGAAGAGTTCGTCGATCCCCACACCGAGAGGATTGCGCGCGCGGGGACGCAATGCGCCGAGCACCAGCAATGGGACGATGACCGTGCGCGCCCAATAGGAGATCTTCGACAGATGAAAGGGAAGCCAGTGCGGCAGCAGCATGATCTCTACCGGCATCATCGGCACGGCACGCCACGGCAAGATACCGTATAGGGCCAAGAGAATGCGCGTGAAGACGTTGCAATCCGCGGCGCCGCCGTGCGCCAAAATGGTGGCGCGCGCACGCCGCATATGAGGAAGGTCCGGATGCTCACCCGTCATCTTCAGCGCGAAATAGGCCTTTACGCTCGCGCTGATGTCGAATTCGCCATCGTGAAAGAGCGACCAGCCGCCTTCGTCTCCCTGGGTACGGAGCAGATACCGGGCAATCTTGGCTTCGAGTTCTTGATTCGGCGTCTCCCCCAGGTAATGGGTCATGAGCACGTATTCCGCCGCAATGGTCGCATCTGCCTCGAGTTCGAATACCCAATGGCCGTCGACATGCTGTTCGGCCAACAATGCGTCGCGGGCACGCTGGACCGCCGTGCCGATTTCATCGTTCCGTGTACCCGACCCCAGAATCGCCGGAGTCGACGCCTCTTCAAGGAGATTGATCAGGACACTGTCATTCATGGGGTCAAGTTCTATAGGGTTCAACACAACGCCTGGCGGGTCACCGCCGGATAACGCATTCTATCCTCGAGCAGGTGCACGCGGAATCCAGGGCGCCGAGCAACGTTATTCAGGGTCATGCACCGCATCCTTGCCCTGTCGGCTGGCATTGCATGGACCAAGGTATCGCCGGCGAGACGTTTAAACAACCGCATAACACGCAAGTATCCAAAAGAGCCTTGCGCGCCCCAGGCGAACACGGGTACGCGGCGGCGCAAATCCGCGGGCCATGACCCCGCCGAGAATGGAGCGGTAGGCTGCCGACATGATGCGTGGCGCGCGCACTTGTGCTCGTGGCAACCCTTTCATGACGCGATCGGCCCGAATGAAATGTTCCTCGGCATTAGCCCCCACCAAAACACACGCTTGCCCCAAATTGGCGTGGGATAAGACCGCTTGGGGTGTAGGGACCTCAATATTAGCGCGCGCCAAAGCTTCTTTGGGGAGATAGAGCCGCCCGACTGCCGCGTCCTCGTCGAGGTCACGCAAAATATTCGTCAATTGCAAAGCACGACCCAGATGGTGCGCGAGCGTGATACCACGCCCTTCTTCGATGCCGAAGACACGAACGGACAGACGGCCCACTGCCCCCGCGACACGATCGCAATACAACTGAAGGGTCGTCTCATCGGGCGCCTGCGCTTCCCCGGTGACGTCCATCATCATGCCGTCTAGGACTGCGTGGAAGTCCCTCTGGGCCAGTCCAAATACCGCGATCTCGCGCGCGAGCCCCTCAAGTGCCAACGGAGGACGATCCAGGTAACACGCGTCGATGTCGCGGCGCCACGCCTGTAACGCTTCGGCACGCTGCGTCACCGAGGAATTCCCATCTGCGATATCGTCAACCGCGCGACAAAATCCGTAAATCTCATACATAGCCTGCCGCTGGACGGCCGGCAAGATTCGCATCGCAGCATAGAAAGAGCTCGAAGAGACGGTGGCAACCAGCTCCTGGGAGGACTCTTTTGCGATCCAATCGGAAATCGTCACGCGTCGGCTCGCATCCGCTCAAAGAGGCCATGGGACCGTACCGGTTCGCCTCATGTTCGCAGTATAACGCGGGATTGCGCTCTCACCTGGGCTCGTGCGGGCCCAACGGTCTCTGTTGCCCATGGCTTTCCTAGCGCAGCCAGCGTCGGGCCAGACGCGCCAGACGAGGCACCAACGCCGGCCGCAATAGGCGCGGATCATACCCGGCCATCCGGCGCTCATTTTCTGTCAAGCAGAGTTCGATCATTTCGGCGGCCTTCAATTCAACACCGACCGCAGCGCTGCCGTGGACCGTGAAATTCGCATCCTGCGCGCTTCCTGTGGAATCAAGCCCACGCGCGATCCCCAGGCGTTCCCAGATTAAGAATACCCATACTGCAATTTCCTTCAAAAAAAACGAAGGGCGGCGCCACAGCGGAAGGCCGCGTTTGTACCATGCGACCCAATTCACGAAAAAGAGAATGTGGCGTGCCTCTTCCTGGATGACCGGTTCGAAGGTATCCACAAGGGCTGGCGGGAAATATCCCGAACGGCGAGCAACTTCAAATAGACCAAATGCAAAAAAACTATCAATGCACTCGCTGTAGCCTGTGACCATCCAACCCCAGAGCACATCACGCGGCGCCTCATAGAGCGGTTCAGGCGCCAGCGCAATCCCATACGCCATGACCAATTTCGACAAAACGACCTTATGGCGGGCTTCCTCTGCGCCGTCAAGATCAAGCGCTGCCCGCAACAGAGAATCTTTCACGGTCCGCGCGAAAGCCTCGACTCGGACCGAAGCGCGCCCTTCCGTTTGAACCGCAATATCCCAAATCGGCAAGGATGTCACGCGAGCGAGCGCCTCGCTGGAGAGGGCGGGCCATTCGATGGCCGCCGGTTTATACAGATTGTGTGTCTCCAATAGCATGTTGGAAAACATACGACAATGCTCAGAGGAGCCTATACGGACCCGGCCCACCCTGGGATGCGACCAATTGCGCATTGCGTGGTCGGCGGCAGCGATCGTCAGTGCGTCAGGCATCAGGAAAGGCATGGAAGGTGTGGCTAAGGCGTCCATTTTAGCAAGATGCGTGCAAAACCTGTCCATTCAGGATGAAGATGAAAAGCGCGGACAGCGCTGACGTCCCTGCTCGTGGCAGTGAACGATGCAGTCATGTCGTCAGCAACAGGAATCCACCGAAGCGATCGACCTCATTTTGAGTTGATACGATATGAACCGGATGCCTTTAAGCAAGAGAGAGTCTGAACCGGGGTGTTCGGGAGGTGCCAGCCGCTGCCGCAAATCGAATCATGTAGGCTTGCTGTCTCGATACTTGTCGGTCAACCGATATGTCCCCCATCTTTATCGTATCTTGCGTTCCACTACTGATTTGGATCGTGCTGATTTGCGGCCGTGGCAGCTTTTGGCGTGTGCGAGCAGTGCCGGCGGCGCCCGATCCGGCGGTATTCCCGGAGGTGGTGGCCATCGTCCCGGCACGCGATGAAGCCGAAGACATCGCGCAATGCGTAACGGCGCTTGTGACGCAGGATTATCCCGGCAGCTTTCATGTCATCGTCGTCGACGATCACAGCAGTGACGGCACGGCACAGGTTGCGCTCTCTGCTGCGCGCGCATGCGATCGCGCGCACCGGCTCACCCTCGTGGCCGCCCGCGAATTGCCTCCCGATTGGAGCGGTAAGGTATGGGCCCAGGCCGAAGGGCTGGAATTGGCCGGGAACCGTTTCTCTGACGCGCGTTACGCATTTCTCACGGATGCCGATATCGTCCATCCGCAACGTGTATTGCGTCATTTGGTTGCACTCAGCGAATTCGAAACGCGAGACCTCACCTCTTTGATGGTGCGTCTGCGCTGCGTTTCACTGCCGGAACGTGCTTTGATTCCGGCATTCGTATTCTTTTTCGCAATGCTCTATCCCTTCTCCTGGGTCAACAACCCTCGGCGGCGCACCGCAGCCGCAGCCGGCGGTTGCATGTTGGTACGCTGCAACGCGATGCGTCGAATCGGAGGTATCGCCGCGATTCGGCAATCGTTGATCGATGATTGCGCTCTGGCCGGAAAAATCAAACAGGCGGGATCGATTCGCCTCGATCTCGCTGATGCCAGCTTGTCGTTAAGGCGCTATGACGACTGGCGCAGTATTTGGGAAATGGTCACACGCACGGCCTACACTCAGCTTAAGCATTCAGTCTGGCTGCTTTTGGGGACAATCCTGGGTATGAGCGTGACTTATCTCATGCCCGTCGCCTTGACCCTCTCGATGCCGAAAACCGCATGGCCGGCTTCAGTCGCTTGGCTGGCCATGACGGGTGCCTACATACCCATGTTGCGCTATTACCGACAGAACCCGCTTTGGGCACCCCTGTTGCCCTTTGTTGCGGTGTTCTACGTCGCCGCCACCCTCGAGTCGGCGATTCGCTATCGGCAAGGACGAGGAGGCCAATGGAAAGGGCGCGCTCAGGCGCCGGCGCGGCGTCAGGAACCCCGTTAAGTGCGTCGCTGGTCGAGGTAGCCTGCCTGGGAGAACCATCGAAACGCGGCAACGAGCGCCGGGTGATGCGGCCCATGGACATAACCGAGCTCCCTTTCAGCCTTCGCGGAGGTGAAAAACATGCGGTTTGCGGCCATTTTTAAGCCGTCTCGCGTAAGAAATGGCTCGCGCCGGGTGAATTTTGCAGAGAACTCTGCGAGCCACGCAAGAGGAAATAGCGGCCAGCGTGGCAGTTCCACGCGCGGTCTCTGGCGCCCCGCGAGCGCGCAGATCTCCCCGAGCAACTGCTCGAGCATGACATTTTCACCGCCGAGGATATACCGCTCGCCAATTCGGCCGAATTCGAGAGCTTGCAAGTGCCCTCGGGCGACGTCATCGACGTCCACCAGATTCAATCCCGTGTCGACAAAAGCCGGCATGTTGCCTCGCGCCGCCTGTAAAATGATGCGACCCGTGGGGGTGGGCCGGATATCGCGAGCACCAATAGGTGTGGAGGGGTTCACGATCACGGCGCCCAACCCCTCGTCCTCGATCAATCCTAGAACGCAGCGTTCGGCCAACACTTTGCTGCGTTTGTAGGCGCCGATGGCCTCGTGAGGCGATAAGGTCGCGCTCTCGTCAGCCGCGCAGGTCTCGGGGGTTACGCGAAGTGTGGCAACACTGCTGGTATAGACCACACGTTCGACGCCGGCCCGCAGGGCTGCTCGCATGACCTGCTCGGTCCCCGCAAGGTTGGTACGCGTGATTTCAGCGGGGTCCCGCGCCCACAGCCGATAATCTGCCGCCGCATGAAAAAGAAAGCGCACGCCAGCCAAGGCGCGCGTGAGCGCTGCCTCGTCACGCATGTCGCCCTCGATCATTTCGATCGGCAAGCCAGCAAGGTTCTGGCGTGGGCTGGTTGGGCGCAACAGAACACGTACGGCGCATCTGCGGGAAAGCGCTGAGCGGACGATGGCCGACCCGACAAAGCCCGAGCCGCCCGTTACAAGAACAGTATCGCCCTCTCCAATGGATGCGCTCGGGCGATCAATCGATTCGAACATGGGATACGCAAAACCTGTGGTGGATAGGAAGATCGATAAGTCAACCACGCCGAGCAATCGGCGCACTCATGACAGACGAGCAAATATTGGCAAATTTGAGCGACTTGCAGACCGCCGCGCGGAAGCACGCGTATTGTCTCCCAACCCCATCGCGGCCTGCGAAACGAATCGGCAAGTGACGGTAGAATGGCGCCTGTGGCGTCGAATGCCCTATTGTGCCGCGCAGCATGGTAGGGTGTAGCAGCGCTGATTAGCATCATTAACCCGATGCGCGAGAACGCTCGTATGTTATATCGGACAACGGTTTGTTTCCCTAGGAGTGCGTATTGACCATTCCACTGCTGCAAAAAATGCTGGTCGGTGCCTACATCGTGCGCCAACACCTCTCCGGCCATAAGCGTTATCCCTTGGCGTTAATGCTCGAACCTCTGTTTCGCTGCAATCTGGCCTGCTCAGGGTGCGGCAAGATCGACTATCCCGATCCGATTCTCAATCAGCGCCTGTCCGTCCAGGATTGCCTGGCTTCGGTCGATGAATGCGGCGCGCCCGTGGTATCCATCGCCGGCGGTGAACCCCTTTTGCATAAGGACATGCCCGCCATCGTGCGGGGCATCATTTCCCGGCGTAAATTCGTCTACCTATGCACGAATGCCCTGCTCATGGAGAAAAAGCTGGATGACTATGAGCCGAGCGCTTTTTTCGTCTGGTCGGTCCACCTGGACGGCGATCGCGAAATGCATGACCGCTCGGTCTGCCAGGACGGCGTCTACGATCGCTGCGTCAGTGCGATCGCGGCGGCCAAAGCACGCGGATTCCGGGTGAATATCAATTGCACGCTCTTTAATGACGCAGAGCCTGAGCGGGTTGCCAATTTTTTCGATACAGTCAAAACGATGGGGGTCGACGGTATCACCGTATCTCCGGGTTATGCCTACGAGCGCGCTCCCGATCAACAGCATTTCTTGAACCGGACCAAGACCCGTCAACTGTTTCGCGACATCCTGCAGCGTGGACGCCGCGCCCGCGACTGGTCGTTTAGCCAATCGGGCCTATTCCTCGATTTTCTCGCAGGCAACCAGACCTACCATTGCACGCCCTGGGGCAACCCGGCACGCACGGTGTTCGGCTGGCAACGGCCGTGCTACCTGCTGGGCGAAGGCTACACCAAGACCTTCAAGGAACTCATGGACGAGACCGATTGGGACGCCTACGGGACCGGCAACTACGAAAAATGCGCCGATTGCATGGTTCATAGCGGATACGAGGCGACAGCGGTCAAAGATACGGTGATGCACCCGTTAAAAGCGCTAAAAGTCAGCTGGCGCGGTATACGTACGCAAGGGCCCATGGCGCCGGATATTCCACTCGAAGGCCAACGCCCCGCCGAATACGTATTTTCGCGCCATGTCGAAATCAAGCTGGCTGAGGTGGAGCGGGCTCTGCCGGCACGCGATGCGGTTCCCTTGCATTGAACCTGAACGATCTCTTCGCCGGTGGCGCAACGTTGATCACGGCCTTCGCCGCCATCTACGCGGTGATCGCACTGCTAGCACGCCCGCGTACCGTCATGACGCCGGCGGCCGTACCGGCCCCGGTGACGGTATTCAAGCCCCTCTGCGGCGCGGAACCTCGGCTTGAACAGAATCTCGAAACGCTATTTTTGCAAGATCATCCCTGCTACGAACTGCTGTTTGGCGTACGTGATCCCAAGGATGCGGCGATTGCGGTCGTAGAACGCCTCCAGATGCGCTTTCCGACGATTGACGTCAAATTGATCGTCGATGGGCGCGTGCACGGATCCAATTTCAAGGTGAGTAACCTCATCAATCTCGAATCCTACGCGCGCTACGAGAGCTACGTCGTGGCGGATAGCGACATCGCCGTGGAATCCGATTATCTGCGGCGTGTGACCGCGCCGCTGACCGATGCCGCCGTGGGTATCGTCACTTGCCTGTATCGTGCCCGCCCGAGCCCCGGCTTCTGGGCCCGTTTGGGTGCACTTTTCATCGATGCGTGGTTCATGCCATCGGTGCACGTATACAGCGCCTTTGGAGGATCAAATTTCGGATTCGGCTCGACGATTGCCATCCGACGCGAAACTCTCGAGAGCATCGGCGGGTTCGCGGCACTGAGTTCCCGCGTAGCCGACGATTTCTGGATGGGGCAACTGACGAGAGAGGCCGGGATGCGCACCGTACTCTCGGACGTCGAGGTATGCACGGATGTCACTGAGGAACGGCTGACAGATCTCTGGGCGCACGAAGTGCGTTGGCTACGAACCATTCGCTCTCTCAATCCTTGGGGTTTCGGATTCACTTTCATGACGTACACCCTGCCGGTACTTGCCGTCGGATTCGCATGTGCTCCCACACCCGTCAACCTCGCTTGGGTAATCATTGGTGGCTGCGCCCGATTGGTCCTCTACTGGCGCGTTGCGCGGCAATCGCCGGGACGCGTTCTGATCTTGCTCGCGCCGCTGCGCGATGTGTTTTTACTGGTGGAGTGGGCAGCGGCGTGGTTTGGTAAAAGCGTCGAATGGCGAAATGAGATGGTTCCCCTAAGCGATGGGCCGGCGAAGCCGTATCCTTAATGAAAATTCCCCGTCGATCGCAATATTTTCGAGGACGATGATGAAAACACTTTTCCTGCAGGCACCCTCTTACGATGGATTCGACGGCGGTGCAGGCTCGCGCTACCAAGCCAAACGAGAGATCAAATCGTTCTGGTATCCCACATGGCTCGCCCAACCGGCCGCCTTGGTACCCGGTAGCCGCGTACTGGACGCTCCCGCCGATGGCCTGGACGTCGAACAGGCTCTCGAGATTGCCGCACCGTACGAATTGATCATCATCCACACGAGCACCCCTTCGTTCCCCAGTGACGTGCATTTTGCCGAACTGCTGAAGGCGCGAAATCCGAAAGTGATCATCGGTATGGTAGGCGCGAAGGTCGCGGTCGATCCCGAAGGTTCGTTGGCCGGTATCGAGGCGATCGATTTCGTCGCGCGTGAGGAATTCGATTACGCCTGCAAAGAGGTGGCCGAAGGCCGGCCCTTTGAGCAAGTTTTAGGCATCAGCTTTCGCCTGCCAGACGGCTCGATTCGTCACAACGCAGCGCAACCCATGATCGAGAATATGGATGAGCTGCCCTTCGTAGCGCCGGTTTATCAGCGCGACCTTCACATCGAGAATTATTTCATCGGGTATCTGAAGCACCCCTATGTGTCGATCTATACGGGTCGTGGCTGCCGCTCGCGCTGCACATTCTGTCTTTGGCCACAAACCGTCGGTGGACACCGTTATCGCGTGCGCTCACCCGCCAATGTGATTGCGGAAGTGGCTTGGATCAAAGAGCACATGCCCGAAGTCCAGGAAATCATGTTCGACGACGATACGTTCACGGATTTTCGACCCCGCGCCGAAGAGATTGCCCGCGGCTTGGGTCGACTCGGGGTCACTTGGTCCTGCAATGCGAAAGCCAATGTGCCGTACGAAACCTTGCGCATCATGAAGGAAAATGGCCTGCGCCTGCTGCTTGTGGGCTACGAATCGGGCGACGATCAAATTCTTTTGAACATCAAAAAAGGCTTGCGAACTGACATCGCACGCCGCTTCTCGGAGGACTGCCGCAAGCTTGGCATCACCATCCACGGCACCTTTATTCTCGGCCTGCCTGGCGAGACTCGCGAAACCATCGAAAAGACGATCCGTTTTGCCAAGGAAATCAACCCTCACACCATCCAGGTATCCCTTGCAGCACCCTATCCGGGTACGACGCTCTATCGGCAGGCTGTCGAGAACGGCTGGCTCGAGACGAGTCGCGTCATTCCTCTGGTCAATGCCCGCGGGGTCCAACTTGCAGCCATCAGTTACCCGCACCTGTCCAAGGAAGAGATTTATCACGGCGTAGAGACCTTTTATAAACGCTTCTATTTTCGGCCCGGGAAAATTTGGGAGATCGTCAAGGAAATGCTGCGTAGCCGCGAGATGTTGGTACGGCGATTACGGGAAGGTGTCGAGTTCTTCCGTTTTTTGCGTGCACACGAGGCCTGATCCCTACTCGAGGTGTTCTTGGCGGACCAGAGACGGTTTTTGATCATCACGGCTGACGATTTTGGCGCGCATATCAGCGTCAACGAGGCCGTCGAATGGGCGCATCGCGACGGGGTGTTGTCGGCCGCATCTCTTATGGTGGGCGCACCCGCAGCGGCTGATGCAGTCGCTCGCGCAAAATCATCTCCCGGCTTGAGAGTGGGGTTGCATCTCGTTCTGACCGATGGCCAAGCCCTCTTACCCCATCGCGACATCCCCGATCTCGTGGATCGGTCGGGCCATTTTCCACCCTCCATGTTTCGGCAAGCATTGCGATTTTTCTTTTTGCCGCGCGTGCGTCGTCAACTCGCGTTGGAGATTTCGGCCCAGTTCGAAGCTTTTGCGGCCACCGGCCTTTCCCTGGATCACGTCAATACACACAAACACTTTCACTTGCACCCAACGGTCTTGAAAATGATCCTTGCCATCGGGCAAACGCATGGGCTTCGAGCAATGCGTTTGCCGGCGGAGGCAGGTGCACCATTGCTGCTACGGCCGTGGAACATGCTGCTGCGCCGCCGACTTGCGGCAGCAGGAATCGCACACAATGATTACGTCGTCGGTATCACCCATAGCGGCCGGTTCGACGAAGCAGCATTACTGAGCACTTTGCAACACCTGCCTCCAGGTGTCGGAGAAATCTACCTACATCCGGCATTGATTTCCGGTAGCCAGATTTCGCCATCGATGCACAATTATCATCATCGCGACGAGCTGTGTGCACTCCTGTCTCCCCGTGTTCGGCAGGCGCTTGACCATACTGGCTTGCGTTTGGCCGGATTCACGGAATTGGCAAGCCGCGCATGAAACGCCTGGCATGGGCCGGTGGCTTGGCCGGATTAGCGCTTTTTCTCGGCCTTCTCGTACGCGAGGGCTGGGTGCAAGTCGCCACAGCGCTTTCCGGTGCCGGCTTCGCACTGCTTTGGCTTGTGCCCTTTCACGCCATACCGATCGTCCTCGATGCCCAGGGATGGCGTGTATTGTTAGCGCCAGTCGATCCACAGGGACGTGCAAGCCTTCTGTTCCTGTCTTGGGTTGCGACGGTACGCGAAGCGGTAAACCGCCTCCTGCCCACCGCTAATCTCGGTGGTGATCTTGTAGGAATTCGCCTCGCTCGCCTGCGTATTCCCGATACCGGTGCGGTCGCCGCCAGCGTCATCCTTGAAATGCTTTTGACCCTTGTGAATCAGTACATCTTCACCTCCATTGGCTTGATGCTCCTTCTCATGGCGTTGCCTGCGGGTCCGCATGCCACGACCCTGGGAATCGTGCTTCTGGTTGCCCTTTTGCCTTTGGGTCTGCTGTCCTGGGTACTGCGCCATGGAGCACTTTTCACGCGAATTGAAACGCTCGCCAAGCGGATTCTTGGCGACCATCACCGCCTTTTCACCTATGTGGATGGCGCAGATCTTGATCATAAAATACGCCTGCTCTACGCCCAGCCATACCGTCTCTTCATATCGCTGATGTGGCAATTGGCGGGCTACATGATCGGATCGCTAGAGACCTGGTTCGCGTTGTTCCTTCTCGGCCATCGTGTCAGCGCAGGCGCAGCGATTGGAATCGAAGCCCTGTCGCAAGCCACGCGCATTTTCTTATTCATGTTTCCCGCAGGTCTTGGTGTCCAGGAGGCAAGCGTCGTTCTTTTTGCCGGGCTAGCGGGTGTAGGGGGCCACATCGGTTTGTCGCTTGCCCTTGCCAAACGAATGCGCGAGATCCTCTTCGGCGTACCGGCCCTGCTATCGTGGCAATGGCTTGAGGCGCGCTTTCTGAAACGTTCGATCGACCCGAACGGTGCGTCCGTTGCCGTGATCATCCCCGAGCAACACTAGAAGCTCCGGGCATTCGATGTGGTGCGCCCTGCGTCTTATCGGAGGGCCTAGGCCTAGTGCGAATTGTGCTGAATCAACGATTGGATAAGTGCGGGTGGGCCGCCTCGGGCCAGTTGCTCGGAAAACTGATGTCGATAAAGCTGCGAAAGCCACGCGCCGAGAATGTTGATGTCGTAGATTTTCCAACCGCGGGGCGTCTTCTCCAAGCGGTAGTCGATCTCGTCGTCATCACCATTGTTGAGCATCCTCGTGCGCGCAATGACATCCGTCGCGCCGGCAGGCACGGGAACCGGTTGATATATGAATTTTACGTTCTGACCACTAACTTGGGTGAGTTCTACCGCATAAACGCGCGTCAGGAGCGTCTGAAACTGCTCGAACATTTGCTTTTGTTGTTCGACGCTTGCAGTCTTCCAAGCATTTCCAACGGCCAGACGCGTGGTGTGCTCGAAGTTCGTGTAGGGCAAGAATTTGCGTTCCACGACCTGGGTGAGCGCAGCGATGTCACCGGTGCGACTGGCGGGATCTGCTTTGATGGCCGTCATCACGCCTTCGACAGCGTCTTTCACCAATTCACTCGGGGCCATATGACCCAACTCTTGGGCATACCCGACGTTGGACCACAGGGTTAAAAAACCAACCAATAGCAATATTTTCATTGACGTGTTGCAACCGGCGTTTGGCAACCGGTTATTTCTCCCATGGTGAAAGGGTTCGACCCTTATGGTCCCGATTTCCATGCTGCATGAGTATAGCGGATCATCCCGGTATCGCTCGCGTCTGCGAGTCGGTGCTGCCCGGCGGGGGAACCGCTTGGCAACATAGGCGTGCCGCTATACTGTCCCGTCTCCCATCCGCTCTTCTCGCCGATCCCCGGAAATGCTCGAGTCCCTCATCGCGCGAACGGTCGCCGCGTCCATTCGATACGCGTGGCTCGTCATCCTCGTCGCCCTGTCCCTAGGCATTCTGAGTGCCACCTACGTGGTGCAGCATTTTGCGATCAATACCGATGTTGGCCGACTTCTGAACACACACGAGGCTTGGGCGCAGCGTGAAGACGCGCTCGAGAAAGCCTTTCCAGAACGCGATGTCATGACCCTCGTGGTCGTCAATGCCGCGGCTCCCGAACTGGCGAATGCGGCCGCAGACGAACTCAGCGTAGCGCTTCGCGCTGAACCGGCATTATTTCGATCTGTTTTGCAACCCGGATCGGGAGCGTTTTTCGAGCGTAACGGCCTCTTGTTTCTATCCACGCCCCGGGTTCGTGAAATTACCGATCAACTGCGCGACGCGCACGCGCTCTTGAATGCGTTGGCGCGTGACCCTTCCCTGCGTGGATTAGCCAATCTCGTCTCGGTCACTCTTTCGGTGCCCCTGCAAACCGGGAAAATCCAACTGGGCGATGCGGCGACCTTATTCGGCCGCAGCGCCGATGCCTTGGATCAGGTGCTCGTGGGTCACCCCAGTGCTCTTTCGTGGCAAAAACTCGTCGATTCGAACGCTTCACCCGCCCGCGGGCCGGCGCATGCCCTCATTGAAGTTCACCCGGTACTGGATTACACGTCTCTCGAGGCTGGCCAGGTCGCCGACGATCGGATTCGTGCTTTGGCACAGGCATTGCATTTGCAGGCGCATTACGGCGCCACAGTGCGGCTTACGGGCCCCACCCCTCTAGCCGACGAGGAATTCGCGTCGATCGAAGTCGGTGCGATTCCCAATTTGATCGGGACAATGCTCGCCGTTTTGTTCATCCTTTGGCTCGCGTTGCGCTCGGCGCGCTTGGTATTTGCAGTGCTTCTCACCCTGACCCTGGGCCTCGTCGTGACAGCCGCCCTTGGCCTCATCATGGTCGGCGCCCTCAACATGATTTCCATCGCCTTTGCGGTACTGTTCGTGGGTATCGGAGTGGATTTCAGCATCCAGTTCGGCGTGCGATATCGCCAGGAGCGACATGTCGAAGACCACGTGAAATCGGCGTTGGTCGGTGCCGGGCGTGCGATTGCATTACCGCTTTCATTGGCCGCCGCGGCCACCACTGCGAGCTTCTTATCATTCTTACCGACGGCCTATCGAGGAGTCGCAGAGCTCGGTCAAATTGCAGGCGTAGGCATATTCTGTGTCGCCTTTCCGTCGGCACTAACGCTTCTGCCTGCCCTCATTGCCGTACTGGGTTCGGGTCATGAGACGCGCGCGCCTGGATTTCGATGGCTTGCCCCGGTTGACGCCCTATTCCAGCGGCACCGACATCTCCTTCTCTACGGAACTTTAGGCCTCGTCGTGGCCGGATTGCCATTGCTCATGCATCTACGCTTCGATTTCAATCCGCTGCATTTGAAGGATCCGACTAGCGAGTCAATGGCCACGCTCAAGGTGCTCGGAGCGTCCCCAGATGTCGGCATCAACGATGTGCAGGTCCTCGCACCTTCGCTTGCAGCCACGCGTCCGCTTGTGCAACGTCTCGATAGCGTCACAAAGGTGGATCGCGTGGTGACCCTTGCGAGCTTTATACCCACGGATCAAGACGAAAAACTCGCACTCATCGACCAAGCCGCGCGCATCGTGCTGCCCCTTCTGAATCAAGAGCCACTCGCTCAAGCAAGCGATAGCGCGCGCATAGGGGCTCTCAAAAACGCTGCTGGTGCGCTATCCGACGCCGCTTCGGAATACCCCGGCCCAGGAGCCGCAGAGGCACAGCACTTGTCCGCCGCCTTGAGCAGGCTCGCCGCCGCCGACGCAGCCACACGCGATCGTGCCGAAGCGGCCATCGCGCGCCCATTGAAAGTGGCGCTGGGAACACTAAGGCAAGAATTGCAACCCCGGCCGATCACTCGAGATACTTTGCCCCCTGCATTGGTGCGCGAGTGGGTCAGCCCCGATGGTCGTGCGCTTATCGACATCGCCCCCCGCGTACCCAGCGGCATCGATCCCAATGACGATGCACTGCTGCGCCAGTTTTGCGACGCCGTCCTTGGCGCGGTGCCCGAGGCCATTGGCGGCCCGATCTCGATTCTCGCATCGGCACGCACCATCATTCATGCCTTCGTGCAGGCGGCTGTCTTTGCGGTAATCTCAATAACCATCCTGCTATGGTTGGCGCTAAGGCGTGTACCCGACGTCCTCCGCACGCTTGTTCCGCTGCTCGTGTCGGCTGCCGTCACACTCGAACTGTGCGTCGTGCTTGGCATCCCCTTGAATTTTGCGAATATCATCGCTCTTCCCCTGCTTCTGGGCATCGGGGTCGCTTTTAAGATCTACTATGTGTTGGCATGGCGAGCCGGACAAACCAGTCTTTTGCAGTCTGGCTTGACGCAGGCGGTCATCCTGAGTGCGGCGACGACCGCAGCGGCCTTTAGCAGCCTGTGGCTCTCCCATCACCCCGGGACGGCGAGCATGGGTGAACTCCTTGCCCTCTCACTCTTTTCGACACTGATCGGTGCAGTATTCTTTCAACCTGTGCTCATGGGTAAGCCGCGAGATATGCCACCGCCAGATCATCGCGTCCACTCGACGCCTTAGACGGCCTCAACCCGCAACCCCAAGCCATTCATTTGACCGGCGAGCCGCAACAACCCAAAGTATCCCCCTGCGTTGCGCTGAAATTTGCGAATTTTGACGACATCCACGCGCCCGCTTGGCAACCGTGGGCGGCCTACGACAGCGAAGCGAGCCCGCAATACAACACTTCGTTCTCGAGCACCCAATGCAGTAGGGCGATCGATTGCTCGAGTAACCAGGAATCAACGAACAAGGTGTGCCCGCCACAGGGTTTCGCTCGTGGCGCTCCGAAAAATCGATTAACCTAATACTCTTACGTCCCACGTTGCCATAAAACTCCTCCCATGGCCATCACACTCGCTGACAGTCACGCCCTGGTCCTATTTTCCGGCGGCCAAGACTCGGCCACATGCCTGGCCTGGGCGCTCGCACACCATGATCATGTCGAGACCATTGGCTTTGATTACGGTCAACGCCACCGAATAGAACTCGAGTGCCGCTCGAATTTCATAGAGCGCCTGAGGACGAAATTTTCCTCCTGGAGCGAACGCCTGGGCCCAGATCACACGATCGATCTCGGAGCTCTGGGTGAAATTTCACAAACCGCCCTCACCAGCGAGCGTCCCCTAGGGGTGGGCGCATCGGGCCTACCGAATACTTTCGTGCCGGGTCGCAATCTGATTTTTTTCAATTTCGCGGCGGCCATCGCCTATCGACGCGGGTTGCGCATTCTCGTAGGAGGCATGTGCGAGACCGACTACTCGGGGTACCCCGACTGCCGTGACGACACCTTGAAAGCGCTTCAGGTCGCAATAAACTTAGGTATGAGTGCCAATTTCGTCGTCGCAACACCCCTGATGTGGGTCAATAAAGCCGCAACATGGGCGCTTGCGCAGTCGCTCGGTGGTGACGATTTCGTCGAGGACATCATCGAATATACTCATTCGTGTTACCTCGGCGACCGGAGCAAGCGCTTTGTCTGGGGCTATGGCTGTGGAAATTGCCCAGCATGCATGCTGCGGCAAAACGGTTGGCAACAATGGCAAGCAAGCTTGATGCGCTCGACCGAATCGCGCGGCTAGCATCGCGGCCCAGTTCCAAGGGCCAACAGATTCGACGCCATTGCTCGAGAGAAATCCGGTGAATCCTCCTACATCAAACTCCACTTTGCGAACCGAAATCATAGGCTGTCGCATGGAGGCGTCTGGATGGAACGCCCATCGACGGATTCAGTCCTTCTGGGTTTTTCGTATTAATTGCTTTTCGAATGCAGCATCGAGCTTACTGATTTTTCTGGGCTTTTGCGGGCCGTATGCGTCAACAAAGCGCACGAACTCTTCAAGACCCATGGGCTCGCTAAGCGTCTCTGTTTCCCCTGTTTCTGCGGTGCGCATGAGATAGAAAAGACCACCACCCGTAGCGCCCATGAGGTACATACTATTTTCGGTGCGGCGATTAAGCCGCGCAATCGCCGTGCTTGCCTTCGTGGATCTCATGACGCTCTCCTTTCATTCGCTCAATCCAGCACGAGGTCGATCGGTACTGCGCATTTTTGCCATGAAATTCGAGTGTGGCATGCGCAATCCCGTGCCGTCTCTATACCGAGTCGCTCATTGTCCAATTCCGCTTGGCGTCCAGTAAATTCGAGCCTAGCTCACCACGGACAACCGGAGGGTGCCCAATAGTAATCTCGTGCCAAACCCAACGACGGTCCAGAATTCAGTTTGAGTTGCCGACCCTGAAATGCCTCAGGCAAGCGATAGGAACCTACAGGCGCGCGTTTAGTGCGACGGTTCGGTCCGATCCTGTCCATCCAGCCTCGCGGTTTGACTTGGACGTTAGGATTTGCGCCGCTATCGACGCCTTGGGCGCCAGCCCATCCCGTATTCGTTCTCAAGAAGCCCACAGCCCTTGGAAGCCAAACGCATACAGAGAGATGTTTGCAAACTATGGATACGCTCGGCGTAGCGTCATTGGCATAATTCTCGCCGAAATAATATAGCGGCACTCGTAACCGAGTGCCGCTATAAAGCGCTGGCTATCTGCGGAGAATCCCCAAATAAACCGGCTCCAAATCTAGTCTTACTTAAGTTTGCTGATCAGGTCCTCAATCGCCTTTTCGGATCCGGCCTGATCCGGCTTCTTGGCGCTCAACTTTCCGAGGGCGCGATCGAGCTGATTGTCGATAGACTTCCACGTGTTGAAGCTCTTTGGCCGGAGTTGATCTGCAGCATTATCCCAGCTGGTTTCGAAAGCCGTGAGACTCACGTGAGCACCGGGAATGTCACCGGCCTTTGCTAACTTAAGCGAACTTTCAGCCATGGTGCGAAACTTTGAGAGATCCCCAAGTGGATTTGTTGAAGCGCTTGTTGCGCCGGCCGTTTGCGCGCTTCCGATAGCGGGGGCCGCGATCAGAGCAACACAAAATAGGGATTGAAATATCATGCTAGAAAAACGCGCCATCAATTGTCTCCTTAAATTAAGCCGGAACGCGAATGCTCCGGCATGAGTGCCCACTGGGCGTTGAGGTACACCTTTTATTTCCGACGCATTCGATGCGCCGGTCACTACTCCGTTACACGCTGAGCCATCATCCACCGTCATTGCGAAAGCGTCATGTTGGGCGAATCATGTGAGATTGTGTTTCCGACCTCACTTTGGTTGATTAGCCCAAGTTACATGGATTCAGTTTGCACGGATTATTGCTACCACGCAAAAAGGCAACCCTGAACAATTCGCTGATATATTATCATAATATATTAGGGTTACATACGATATCCCATCGCGATAAAGCCTGCCTTTTTCGAGATCCGGAGCGCCCTATTTCCAACTTATGCGGGGTAGGAAGAAATTCGCCGATGCCCGCCCGAATCCGCAATGATCACATCATGAATCATCGCTAGAGGGCTGTGGAGGTATCCGTGCTTTCATTTGTCTGCATAAGTTGTGGGCATTAGCGACGCACAATCAGCCCACCAAAATCGGGTTCTCGTCTTGCTTTGACTACTAGTTGACTAGCATAATTCGATCTCCACGTGACTACGACTGATTTCACCAGGGGCGATAAATGTCGGTACCGCGCAAGCTGGACGTCGCATTTCCAGAAGACGTAATGGCAAGGGTACGTGCTCGTCGAAACCAGTTGCATCTTTATCAACGCATCAACCCCGTATTGACGGCATTACTTGTCGTCGATATGCAGACTGCTTTTTTGGAAGAAGGATCGCTCGTTGGACTCCAAACTGCACGAGATATCGTTCCCACAATAAACCGGCTTGCGCGGCAAGTGCGCCGAACTGGAGGGCGGGTCGTATGGATCATTTCCACGTATGGCCCTGACGAGAGCGATCGTTGGCCCGTTCTTCTTGGGGATGTTTTTGCATCCGATGCCGCGGAAGCTCTGCGTGTGATGCTCAGTGAGGGGGCGAATGGGCATGCTCTCTGGCCTTTGCTCGACAGGAATCCGCAGGATGCGGTCGTTTCCAAGAATCGCTCCAGTGCGTTTCTCGGAAGCAAAGGGAAACTTCAGCGCATATTGGAGGAATTTGGCGTTGAAACCGTGCTGATTACCGGCACCATGACGAGCGTTTGCTGCGAATCAACCGCACGTGAAGCGTCCATGCTTGACTTCAAGACGATTTTTGTCATGGATGCCAATGGTGGTCGCTCCGCGCAAGAGGATCTCGCAACGTATGCGACATTTATCCAATCATTCGGAGATGTCACGACAAGCGACGATGTCATTGATCGACTCGAACAAGGCATGCGAACTTTTTCGCCATCGTCTTCTCTTGGGTAGTTGCCTTTAATGCTCTGAAGCGCGACAAAGTAGTCAACGAGATCGGAAACAAGTCATGGCACGCGCCACTTCCCCCATTTCTGGCATCGACCCACACCTGCTCGATCCAGTCGAGTTAACGCGCCGACTGGTCGCCTTCGATACTATCAATCCCCCTGGTTCCGAGCGGGCCTGCGCGGAATTTCTAAACGACTTGTTTTTGGCCGCCGGTTTCGAGACCATGCTTCTGACTATGGGCGACGATCGCGCAAACTTGATCGCCTCACGCAAAGGACAAGGAACCGCGCCGCCCCTCGTGTTTACGGGTCACATTGATGTCGTACCGCTCGGCACTCGGAAATGGAGCCGCGACCCATTTGGTGGCGAGATTATTGATGGCCGCCTCTATGGGCGAGGTTCGAGCGACATGAAAAGCGGTGTCGCCGCTTTCGTACTCGCAGCAATTGCAGAGTCAGATCGTCTTGATGCGACTTCAGGGGTCACGCTGATCATCACCGCGGGCGAGGAAACCGGATGCGACGGCGCGAAGGCGCTGATAGCCGCTGGCCGAATGGGTTCTGCGGGAGCACTCGTGGTCGCCGAGCCGACCGCGAACGTTCCATACGTCGGCCACAAAGGTGCATTGTGGCTGAAAGCTGTAACGAACGGAATCACTGCCCACGGTTCCATGCCAGAGCAAGGAGACAACGCAGTTTACAAGGCCGCCAGAGCGGTAGATCGACTAAGCACTTTTGCTTTCAACGTCGCGGATCACCCGACGCTTGGCAGTCCGACGTTGAATGTCGGCACTCTCCATGGAGGGCTCAACATCAATTCAGTGCCCGATCGAGCGGAAATTGGCATCGACATGCGTACCATTCCTGCGATTGATCATGCGACACTCCAAAAAACCGTCATCGCTCACATGAATGAAAATGTGGACGTTGAGGTATTGATCGATTTACCGAGTGTTTGGACTTCCCCCCAGCTACCCTGGGTGGCAAGCATCTTACGAATCGCGGCGGAGATAACCGGTGCGCATCCGATGGTTAAAACGGCCACCTATTTCAGTGATGCGTCGGTGTTCACTCCGGCTTTGGGGGGCATACCAACCGTGATTCTTGGCCCGGGCGAACCCGCCCAGGCGCATCAGACGGACGAATGGTGTGAAATCGAACGAATTCGACAGGCGGTCCTGATTTATCGAGCAATTATTGTCGATTGGGTGAAGGGCAAATCAATCGCCGCACCGCCATGAAGTGCCGCCTATCTGTCCTTAGCGCGTGCGATTCACCCCATTGCAAATGCACGTAGTTGGTCGCTCACGGTCCCAGGCATCATTTCACCCCTTTTGAGCGGATTACCAAATACACGCGAGGATCGCTGGGCTCATCGACTCCGCATTCCTCTCGCGTAAGAACGCTTGAACCTTCCAACTACGGACCCTCTTTTGTCCGCACCTCGACGTCCCGCTAACGGTCATCAAAAGAACCTCTCGTATCCTTCACGGCTAGGCGTTCATCGACCATTGGGTCCAGCGCTCTTGCACCTTCGCGAAATTGGCAGCCCACCACTCATCGTCATAAAAGAATTGCTTACTCAAATTCTCCGGATATGTCGGCAATTCTCGTGATCGGTCAGCCGAGAGATATTTGAATGCGTTGGTGTTGGCAGGCCCTACATGGCTCACCATCGAGGCTGCCGCCTGTACTTCGGGCCGAGATGCGAACGCAATCAACTTCATGGCATTGTCGTAGTTCTTCGCGTTTTTGAGGATGCATAGATTATCGCTTTGCAGCTCTCCTTCGTTATATTCGCCTGCCACTGGCGCTCCAGACTCTGTGAGATCGCCAATCCGGTTCAGATACGCGCTGGCGATAGAAACCTGGCCATCGCTTAGCATCTGCGGCGACATGGCCCCTGTGGTCCAGAACTTCGCCACGTGTGATCGAATGCGGTCGAGGCTTTTGAATGCACGGTCGACATCGATCGGATAAATTTTGTCCTTCGCCACGCCATCGGCTAGAAGCGCAAATTCGAGATCTGGACTAAGAGAGCCGGAGAACGCGGCCAAGCTCCGGGGGCCTGGAAATTTCTTTTCGTCCCAGAAGTCCGCCCAACTGTGGGGACGACCACCCGTTGCGATGAGTTTGGTGTTGTACGCAATGCCGCGGGTGAAAAGAATGTTCAAGATCCCATTGGGATGAAGAGCTTTAGGTGAGGTCGCCTTGATACCCGCGATATCCTCTTTTGCTATCCGGTCGTAATCAATTTTTGCCAAATATCCTTGAGCCGCCAGCGGCAACATTGCTCCTCGAGACATTTGAATGCAGTCCCACTCGATGTTGCCCGTCTTCTCCTGCGCGACGATCTGAGATGGACTGGTGTAGGCGACAACCTTCACACGGACCCCGGTCGCCTTCTCAAAAGGATCGAATACCGCCTTGCGTTCCATAGCTTCCCAGCTTCCGCCGAGCGAAGCCACAGTCACCGTTCCTGCGTCCGCCTGAGCACGGGTCAATTGCGGAATACCCCCGAACGCCCCGGTTGCGAGCAGCTTGAGACAGTCCCTGCGCGTCACTCCATGTGCCATGATTGACCCCCCCTAGTTTTTACTGCGAGGAAACGGCGAAAACCGCAAGTCGATGTTAAGTGAAGTATTGACTACTAGTCAACTAGTATAACTATCGAATGGGAATCCGATTGGCACAGAATACGGGCGCCGCGCCCAGCCGTTTCTAAGAAGGTAGAGCAGCTTCGCCCTCGCGCGAAGCCCCTCAAAGATCAAGTACTAATCGTTCCGAACAGGCGCGCGACACACAGATCATCATCGATCCGCTTGCGGCCCGCTCGCTCGGAGACAAAAGTAAATCACGATGCTCGGGCTGCCCCCCAAGGACGCGTGTCTCGCATGACCCGCACAACCCCTCCTCGCACGCGCTCGGCACTTCGACCCCACGTTCGCGCAATACTTGCAAAATAGAGCGGTCAGGAGGAACCTTTAATACCATCCCACTTCGTTTGAGCTCTACCTCGATCGGCCGATTCGGCCTGTTCTCGCTAGCGGGTGCGGCGAACCACTCGAAATGGACGGACCCTTCCGTCCAGTGGCCGCTGGCTGCGGCAACAGCTTTCATCAGTGCTTGAGGACCGCAACAATAAAGATGAGTGCTTTCCGCCTGAGCGTGCAACAGGGCCGTTACGTCCAAGATGGGCGACTCGCTGAAATAGGTATGGACACGCGTCAAATCTAGCTTGCGAAGCTCCGAGTGAAATGCAGCGTTCGCCTCCGAACGAGCACAATAGTGCAGCTCCCAATCCCTGCTTGCAGCGTGCAGCGATTGGATCATTGCGTAGATTGGTGTGATCCCAATACCGCCGGCGATGAACAGACAATTTTTAGTCTCTGGTGTAAGAGGAAAATGGTTGCGTGGCCCTGCGATAGCGAGCGTACTGCCAACCTCGATTTCCTCGTGCATACTGGCCGACCCACCACGACCATGAAATTCCTTCTTAACGGTAATGGTGTACGGGTTTACCTTGCCTGGATCGCCGCACAACGAATATTGCCGAACGAAGCCGCCGGGTATGTGCACGTCGATGTGGGCCCCGGCACTAAACGAAGGTAGCGGTCGGCCATCTGCGGACACTAAATCGTAGCTCAGTACATCGAGAGCTGATGTCCGGATCGCAGCAACTCGCACGCGTCGTAATTCGTTGGATCGGTCGGTGATCATCTAAAAATCAGCTGAAGAGCACCCTAGACCCCAGTTCTTGTCGCACTCGACGGAAATGGCCGCATAGGATCCAGATCGTGCAATGACAATGGGTTACGGAAAAAACCAGGTCGCAAATTGCGCATCATTTCCTCAACAATGCATGACAGAGCTAGTACTGTCGATTCAAATCGACCACGTTAGCCAGAGGTTCACCTACAAAATAACGCCGGAGATTTTCAAAAAATAGATCCAGGGTACGCGGTATATATTCCTCGATGTCATCCGAAAGCACATGCGGCGTGATGATCAGGTTCGGCGTTTCCCAGTGAGGCCAAGTTTCGGAGGGAGGCTCCGGGTAAGTCACGTCGATAATGGCCCCGCCGACCCGCCCATCTCGCAGCGCCTCATCGAGAGCCGCTGTGTCGACAAGGGCGCCACGCGACATGTTGATGAAACCAGCTCCACGGCGCATCAAGCTAAATTCCTTCTTTCCGAACAGGAAGCGAGTTTGCGGCGTAAGAGCAATCGTTAGCAGAACAAAATCGGCACGCGGAAGCAATTCGTGTAATGAATCCAGTGCGCGCATATCGACAATTGCCGGATGAGGTTCGCCGCTGCGCCGAATGCCCAGGACTTTCATCCCGAAGTGCCTCGCATGCTCGGCGGCGCCGCCGCCGATGCTGCCGACTCCGACAATCAGTACCGTCTTACCCGCCAATGTCGTTGTAAATATCCGCTTCCATTCATGATGGCGTTGGCCTTGTATGAGTTCCGGAACGCGAGCATTTAGCATCATTAGCGCCATTAGCGCCGACTGGGCAGCTTTGGGAACATGGGCGCCACTGTTCGTTAACAGGGTGACGCCGGCGGGAACCCAATCTAACGGAAGCAGATAATCGACGCCAGCCCCCAAAATTTGGAGCAGCTTCAAATTGGGTGCATCGGTGGCCAGCGTTTCCCTCGGGAAGCGATAAGTAATCATCGCCTGTGCGCTACCGACCTCTTTTGCATAATTCTTCTGATCGCTTCCCCAAGTGGTACGAACACGGGGAGCCACGTCAGGGTATCGCGTCAACGCTTCTTCATACTGATCCCGTCGCACGATGAAAACAGGCATCAAAGAGTCGGAATTTTCAATATGAATATGAAGCGGCTTACTTTCGCTAAACACCGAACCGGGCGACTCGTTTGCAGGTGACACTAGCTTAACCTTCCTTAATTACTGGTAAATCAGTAAAGCGGCACAGATAAACCGGTCGCCGCCTCATCGCGCCTCGTCAGTGACGACAACCTCCACCCCATCTCGCCCCGCACGGGATCGGTCATCATCTAGGCCGACAACACGATCAAGCACTCGATTCGCTATGCGATGCACGATATGTTCTTCGAGCGAATATCGCCCGGGCCTATACGCGCCCGAACGCATGGCCTTTTGGACAATCGGGTTGATACCCAGATCTTCATGAACGATTTCCGCGTATTTTTCGTAATAATCGAGGGTCACGATGTCTTTGAAATCAGCCCGCTCTACTGTCTGTTTTGGGAATGCCCAATTTTCATACAGGCGCAATTTCTCCGGCCCTTCGGGCAAATATTGCCTGAATTTCATATACGACGAGGTCAGGATGATTTGCACGCTCGGTTGAACCCACACGTGATAGAGCCCCGCGGCTTTTTTGTCATCAAGCCCGGCGATCGTTGGTAGCCCCGAATAAGCGACAATACTTCGTTTGCTGAACATCGCCTCCCACGGGCCGCTGGTTTTTTCGAATATCCAATTCTGAGGCTTGGCCGGATCCAGATGCTTTCGATGAACAGTTGAAGCGTGATAATTCTCGAATGCATTTTCGAGCCAAACTTTCCAATTGCAGTCCACTTCATAGACATCTCGGTGTGTCCACTGCATATTTTCCAAATCGTAGCCAGAAAGGAATTCTGGTAAATCGCCGAGCCAGCGAAGCAATGGCTCGACGGTTTCATTAAACGTAATGAAAATGAATCCGCCCCATGTTTCCGCTCGAATCGGAGAAAGACCATAGTCAGAAGGGGAAAATCCCTGTACCCCGGCCATCGGCGGCGGAGAACCTGGGGTCCCTATGAGTTTTCCTGTCAAGGAATACGTCCAACTGTGGTAGGGGCAGACGAATGCACGACAATGGCCAGAACCCTGTGTGACCACAGCACCGCGATGTCGACAAATGGCGGAATGGGCGCGGATTTGTAAGCTTTCATCCCGTACTACGATTAACGGTTGGCCAATGACTTCAAACGAGAAAAAATCCCCTACTCGTGGAATCTGGTCAGCGCGGCCCACGCATATCCAGTCTTTGCTAAAGAGGGTTTCCATTTCCCGTGCATACCATTCGGGGGAAACGTAACACCATCCTGGCAATGGAGACGCCAGATGCAGCGGCCGGCGAGTCGCATTGTAGTGTTCGGGTGAGAAGATGGTTGGGGGCATCTTGTGATTTCTTTCTGTGGTTGAATTCGGAAAGATAATGTGTTCCGAGTGCTCTCTTGGCGACTCTAAATAAATCAAAATGCGCCTCGCTGCAGTGACGACCCCGTGTTCGACTCAAGGACACGGAGGCGAAGAAACACCGATTCTCTTGAGCCATTTGAGATCGCTGACCTTAGAGCGGTGGCTTTTGTCACCTCCTCACGAACTGAATTTCTGTCCATATCGACCAAAGCGCGGGTTCGCGTTGGGGACTAGCGTTTCGTTGAATGCAATCGATTCGTAGAACGGGGCTCATTCACACATGTTTGGGTCGCCCTCCTCCGGGAAGCCGAGCAGATTTCTGCAATCGCCCTCAAACGCTACCGGCGCCGAGCACACCTCAAATTTGAACGAACCCGCATGATCGATAACTTGTGCAATACACGACTTTCCCTGTCGCTCGACTATTTCGCTACCTTTCGAATGCGAAACCACGCTCGATAACGTAGACTAGTTAACTAGCGTTCCACAAAAGCAATGATACTTTCTTTTTGGGGTCTGTCAATACCGAAATGCGGCATCTGTTGACGGAATATGCGCTGCTTTTGGGGCGGTCGAGCATCACCGGGAGGGTCAGTTGAAACGGCTTGATGGACATGGGGCGCTGCTAAGAGGCGACAGGGGCCATCGACCACTCCGCATTGCGTCATTTACGGAAAATACCGGCGTCGGATCTTCAAGTGAGACCGCTCTACAAGATAGAAGGCTATCGATACCCTCTCGGTATTCATCTTTCGTTCACTTGATCTTGCGATATCTCCTGCTATCGGGAATTGCCACCGAATCTATATTTTTCGCCACCGCCGTTGCGATTTCCGGTTGTCGAATGTGACGGCGAGCCTCCGCAGCATAATCGGCAGCATTCTCGATATGCTCGCGCATGAGCCGGGCGGCCGCGTCCGGATTCCGGGCCTCGAGGGCTTCGAGGATTTTTTCAAGTTCCTTAAACGATGACTTGATGCGCCTGGTCGAACTTGGAGCGGTTGCCTTGAGCCATTGAACCTTATCTAGGAGATTCATCAGAATGTCAGTAATTAAGGCATTCCCACCGGCCCGATAGATCGTCCAATGGAACAATGAATCAAGCTCGTTGAACTCATCGAAGTAATCCTCGTCCACATTGTCGATTCCGCGCGGGCACAGCCTCTCCATCGACCGCCGGAGCTTGCGCAACTTGTCCGCGCTGATGTTGATCGCCGCATACCGCGCGACATGTGCCTCGAGAAGAAGACGCAGATCGAGAAGATCTCTAATTTCGCTCTCACCGAGCGATCGAACGTAAGTGCCACTTTGTGGGCTCACTGATATCCAACCATCGTTCTTAAGTTGGGCCAGTGCGGTTCGAATGGGTGAACGGCCGAGGCCGAGTTGCTGCACCATACGGGCTTCAGAGAGGCGCTCTCCAGGCGAATATCTAAGATCGAGGATGCGCTCTTTGATAGCCTTGTATGCTTGACCTGCGAGAGTGGAATTATCTGGCACGTTTCTTAGGGGTGTAGTAATTGTTATTTATGAAAATGTAGCGCTCAAAGCATCCCTCAACTGGAGCGAGTAACTCCCACTGGGGTATGAAGGAAGGCGGTGCATCCCTTTGCGACGAACACGCTTCTGAACGCCCCTCGATAAGCGCCGACCAGAGACTATTATATAGTGCGGTAATGTTCGCGCCGCCACCATCTGTTCACAGCGCAATGGGCGTTAACGATATCTCTTAGAGACGAGACCGGTGATTTCCATTTTCCGGCGTTCTGCCTCTTTCCGGATACATGAGGCCGTGTTGGCCAGAATAATCGGCAAGTTGAGCCGGCTGCCAGCCCTTCAGCAAATCCTTTGAAACTTCGTATACCTCAATTGCAAGTGGGCGACACGTCGTTGCAGGGTCTCCCGCGTTCGGTCCCCACATCTGAATGGAGAGATCACCATGCGGGCACGCCGAAATTGCGCACAATACGTCGATTTCAGCCAAAAACTCAAAATAATCACCGGCCTTAGCCGGGCATGGTTTGACAAAATAACGACCTTCTGGCGTCAGGCCGGTAACCTGGAACATATTAAGATTGTCGTGAATATCGAACTCCGTAAGTTTGTACGGAATAACGGCTCGGGTCAGATTGGAGTGGCAGCAAAGATCGAACTCCTCGCCATTGAGAAGTTTGTGAACATAGGGATCACATCGGGTTCCAAGAAGATCGTGGCAACCCGCGCCATCCCCATCGATTCCATATTTTACGGTTTCGTTAATGACCGTCGCGAGTGGTCGCAGGTATGGCAAACACGACCAGAACCGATCGAAGGCTGTCATATGCGCGGAGTGCAGCTGTTTACTTCTCCCGGACCAGAAATGTTCTCGCGGATTGTGTAAGTTCCACATATCAAAATCCGCGACCTGGGGGCCTTCAGGCAATGATATCCGGCAAATCTGGCCCGCGTGTACTGCCCATGCCCTGCCCGAGCGTTTGGGTACTATGAAGCGCTCGACCGATTTTCGCCTGTCGGTCTCGGTGCCCAGGGGCCCGTAAATGGCCCGGTCAACGTACAGCGGCATTCCAGGCTTCGCCTCATACATGATTTGTGGTTTGGTCATGTTATTCCTTTCAATTCGTCCATGAGATTTATCAAAGGAGCTAAGGCAACGCGTAAATTACGACGACGGCCAAGATCGAGGTAAAGAAAGGTGTCTGCGCCTTTCGGGATACCATCGATGCCGTTCACCTTCATTCACCCGTCAAATCGATCATTTGCCTTCCACGCTAGAAGCTGCCATCGTCATCTAGCGCGGAAGGGGTCGGTACATTCTGCGGTGCCGGCACCAACCAGGTTGATTCTCGATCCCACCCTACCCGGATCCGATCTCCAGCATTCATCGAAAGCGTTTGGCCGCAATTTTGAAGTTTGGCGACCAAGGTGTTACCGGTCGCAAGTAATACACGCACGCGGGAATTGTCACCAATGTATACGACCCGGTCGATCACACCTTCCAGTTGGTTCTTGCAATTGAGCGATTCCGCCCCGACCCGGACGCGCTCCGGACGCAGAATCACGCAGACACGATCGCCTATTGGAAAATTCTTGCTCGATTCCGCGTGCAGCATAACTCCCGGTGAAATCATGACGGTTATCAAAGGGCCCGTCGTGACTATTTCTCCATCAAAAATATTTGTATCGCCGATGAAATCTGCAACAAACCTGTTTACGGGTCGTTCGTATAGATCCTTCGGATGGCCGATCTGTTGGATAACCCCATCGGCCATGACAACAACGCGGTCGGACATCGTCAATGCCTCCTCCTGGTCATGTGTTACGTAGACGACCGTAACGTCGAGGCGACTTTTGATCTTCATTAATTCGACCTGCATATGCTCGCGAAGTTTTTTATCGAGCGCGCCGAGTGGCTCATCCATCAAAAGCAGGGATGGCCGAAATACGATGGCTCGCGCGAGCGCAACGCGTTGCTGCTGGCCTCCACTCAATTGGGACGGGTAGCGATCTGCGAGGCTTTCGAGTTTGACAATCGAAAGAGCTTCCATCGCTCTCGCCTTTGTCTCGTCTCGGGAACACTTGCGTACTTCTAACGGAAAAGCTACGTTTCTCAATACAGAAAGATGCGGAAACAAAGCATAGCTCTGATACACCATGCCGATGTTGCGTCGATGTGGTGGTTCATTCGTTATGTCGCGGCCTTCGACAAGAATTTTGCCGCTGGTTGGATTCACGAACCCCGCCAACATCATTAACGTGGTGGTCTTGCCCGACCCACTTGGCCCAAGAAGAGTCAGGAATTCTCCCCGAAATACATCAAGGGATAGATTTCGCACCGCGCCAAACCTGCCGTACTGCTTCGACAGGCATTGCAGCTGGACACTCACCGTCGAATCTGATGACTGCCGAGACGATTCGGGCTGTTCGCCCGAACCTCGCGTACTGACTTTTGCCCGAATGAATTCGTGAACCGCTTGATTGGCCATTGCCTGATACCTATTGATTTCAACGCCTATGAGACTTCGGGTGTTTTGCCCGACCTTTCACCAGCCCAATCCCCATTTACTGACAGACAAGAGGTGCGCCATCCGCAATCGTTTCCGATCTACGGCGGAGAAATTCAATCGCAACAAATAGGATTACAGTCAAACCAATAATAATGGTTGATGCCGCGGCAATCACCGGGGTTATTTCCAACCAAACCCCGTCCCACATTCTTTTTGGCAAGGTAACTGCATTTGTTCCCGACAAGAAAATCGCGACCACGACTTCATCGAATGACGCAAGGAACGCAAGCAGCGCGGCCGTGGCGATTCCCGGTGAAATGATCGGCAGCGTGACGCGCCACAGCGCAACTGCAGGTGATGCACCCAGACCCATTGCAGCCTGTTCCAGAACGATCCTAAATCCGCTCAAGGAAGCAGATACGACGACAACGACGAGGGGAATTGCCAGCACGGTATGGGCAAGTACCATCCCCCACCAATTTCCAACCAAATGTAATGGTGCAAAAAGAAAATAAACTGCAATTGCGGTAATGATCGATGGCACGATGATGGGAGATAGCAGCACCCCATACACGATGGCTTTGCCTGGGAAAGTCGAGCGAACGAGAGCAAATGCAGCGGCCGTGCCAAATGCAGTCGCAAAAAAAGTCACAACGATCGCAATTTTAAAACTGAGGAGCGTCGATTCCCACCATCCGCCGCCGCCAAAATATTCTTGATACCAGCGCAGAGAAAAACTTTCCGGCGGAAACTGAAGATAACTGGCACCACTAAAAGATATGGGGATAATGACGAAGATCGGGAAGACCAGAAAAAGCAAAACTAAACAAGCCAGAACCCATACTGCGAACGGCGCGGCGCGCGATCCATTCACGAGTCGCCTCCAATTAGCCGGAACCCCCTGATCGCCCAGAAATGATTCACGCGTCTCACCAGTAGCGTCACTGCGACGAGGGTTACGATAGTCATGAACAAAAGAAGCACCGCAAGTGCAGAGGCAAAACCCCAGTTCAGGACGATTCCCACTTGATTCTCGATCAACATCGAAACCGTCATATTCCCTAGGCCGCCCAGCAGTGCTGGGGTGATGAAAAAACCTAGCGCGATAATGAACACTAAACACATACCCGCCGCGACGCCGGGTAGGCTAAGGGGCACGAATACCCGAACGAAAACTTGAAATGATGTTGCCCCAAGCCCTTCCGCAGCACGGACAAGCCGCATATCGATCGTCCGCATCGTGTTGAGCAACGGCAGTATCATTAATGGAAGTAAATAATGAATCATTCCCACATATACGCCGAGTGAGTTGTTCATTAACTTAAACGGGCCCAGGTCAAACGTGCCGAGGAATTGATTGACTATCCCTTCCCGCCCAAGAACAACCATCCACGCAAATGTGCGCACCATCAGACTCATTAAGTACGGCAGCATCACAGGAATCAGGAATAGTCGACGAGTGCGCGGCGACATCGAGTTGATGGTATAGGCCACCGGATAGCCGAGAACGAGGCAGATTAGAGAGACATTGAGGGCCAAAATAAACGTATTCAGCATTATCCGAAAATACACCGGCATTCTCACGAATTCCGCGTAGTGACGGAGCGTTAGATGGGGGTCGATAAAGCTGAGCAGAAACATCCGCCCTAAGGGAAATACGAAGAAAAACAAGACAAAAAGCAAAGCGGGAATAATTAGCCACGCTGAATTCTGCAAGCCATGAGTGCGTGTGCCTCCAGACGGCGGCACGTGTGCCACCCGCTTTAGCATCTCGAAGCTAGAAGGTACCGTGGCTTCTGACATCAGTGTGGCTCCCCGTTCATTTCCATTGCATTCGCCCACGTCCTCCCGATGCGTCGATTACCATTTTCAACTCAGCCGACCTTTTCTTGACGAATGGCTGCAAAACATTTGCGCGCAAGAATGTGGCCATTCGAAAGAACGACCTGGGGCTGCGTTCTTGACGTACACGCACGGTAGGTCCAGGGTTAGTAAATCATTTCCCAGCGGGTACGCGGTGACTTTGTTTTTCAACTTCAACATGGACGTGATCGTGCCCCACAAATTGAACGATCCGGGGAGCATGGCAGAGGCGCGACCGTTGCAATGGAAGGCAAGGTTAAAATCCGCAATCGCTGACACTCCTGATTGCTCCGATCCGCGCAACTTATCCTGTTGCCCAAATCTAGTCGCGCCATCTGTATCACGCCTGTAAATGTGAAAGCCATGCTACAAGTCTTTGGAATGCTAGTCAACTAGTTGCGGAGTGACGATCTTCCCATGGCAATGGAAAGTCCAGGACGGGCCCTCGCTCGAGGATCAAGCATCATTTTGAACGGTTGAATTGATTTTTGAGAGAAGCCCCCGTGCGACGTTTAAGGTCTCAAGGCTTCACGATGGAGTGGATATCGGGTCCGGTCAATATCCAAGTGCACCGCAATATGCGCGGCCATACCGGCTATCCAGTTGTCAATTTTTTATGGCCGTCCGACCCCGACTCCGCTTGAGTTTGCCACTCGCCAGCGCTGTCCCCACCAAGACGACGATGCATCCCACCCCCATCATCGGGGTGACTTTTTCGCCCAAAAATAAAGCACCCCAAAGCAAGCCGAAAACCGGAATTATAAAAGTCACCGATGCCGCATAGGCCGCACTGACGTGCTCGACCAATCTGAAATACAGAACATATGCAAAGCCCGTACAGACGATACCCAGGGCACCCACGCATGCCCACGTCAATGGTGAAATAGCATGCTTCGGCCAGAGAACAATTGCGATAGGTATCAGAACAACTGACGCGAAAAATTGACTACCAAACGCAACGACAAACGGTCTTACACCGACCAAATGACGTTTCGAATAATTGACTGCGAATCCATACAAGAGCGGGGCCAATAAAGCGGCAGCAACTGCGCTCGGCACGCCAGGGGCCCCGGTTCCGAGCTTATCCCAGACCAGTATCACAACGCCGACCAAACCCAGAAATAATCCGCCTGCTTGCAGACGACCCATTGGCAGCTGAAATAGGGCCATCGCAATCAACGCTGCCCAGAGAGGTGTTGTTGCGTTCAATACCGAATCGAATCCGGCATTGACATAGAGTGTTGAGTAGGCAAATAGACAAAATGGCACCGCTGAGTTGGTTATTCCCACGATAAATAGCGGCATCGCATTCGCTCGAAACTGCACCCGCGCAGCCGGCAAGCGAATCGCCGGGAGCAAAACAATGGCAGCGATGCTAACTCTCAATGCAATGAGGGGTAACGGGCCGAGCTCGGGCGCACCGATCCGCAGAAATAAGAAGGACGCACCCCAAATCGCGGCAAGGAGTAGCAGTTCAGCGAGGTTCATATTAAAAACCCTGATGCAATCAATTTATTTCTGTGGAAGTGTTTCCAACCATTCGAACACTATGAGGAGTTGACTCGTCGATTCTAGTGAGATTTAGGTGACGAAATCTGGCCGGAATCGGACATATAACTAATGCGGCGCGCACTCCTGAGATCGTTGATGGAGGATTCGACGACTCTACGCTCACGCACTCAACCTCGGGCGAATCCGCGGTCTGCCAAGTATTGACACTCGATCCATCCGTCCTCTGTTAACGTATTAAAGACTCGGTCGAACGCGGTTGACGCGCTGACCGAATTCGCGCGATAGCCCCTAAGGGAAATTCGTTAGCGAATGGAGGCGGGGGTCGGAATCGAACCGGCGTACACGGCTTTGCAGGCCGCTGCATGACCACTCTGCCACCCCGCCCAGGATGGTCTTTCAACGAGGCCCTATTGTAGCGATGAGTTCCAGCCCTTGCCGGGCCGAGCGATGCGCGAACATTGGGACACGTGTCAAACAAAAAGGGAAGCCTCGACTTAAACAAGGCTTCCCTCGGAAACTTGGAGCGGGAAACGAGTCTCGAACTCGCGACCTCAACCTTGGCAAGGTTGCGCTCTACCAACTGAGCTATTCCCGCTTCGCGACAGAGGGCTGAATTATAGCGCCGCAGCCCGACGTGTCAAGGCGAAGAGGTTCCGTAAAACTCATTTGCGGATAGGTGATTTTGTCGTAAGTAGTCAGGGGGCTCGCTTCACACCTGATTTTCCTCAGATGACAGGATCGCCTTCTCTGCGGCACACACCCAAATTCATGGCAATGCGAAGAACGCCTTGAGACCTCAATTGGAGTCGCAGAGACAAACCCGGACGAAGATGGCTCGCCACAATGTAAAATGTCGGATTCGAAGCGCCTGCATGCCCTTTATCCTTCCCAGAAATTCCCAGCGCCTGCATTTGCCGACTCCTTACGGCTCGGGAGACGCATGGCTACTTGGGCAATCCGCGCGATTGCTCCGCGCCGAGACGCGCATGCTCGTCGTGATTTGCGCCGAAGCTCTCGACGCGCAGCGCCTCGCCGAAGAAATTCCCTTTTTCGAACCAGAGTTGCGCGTTCAGCTTTTGCCCGATTGGGAAACTCTGCCCTACGACCAATTCTCACCTCACCAAGATTTGGTATCCGAGCGACTCGCTGCCTTGCAATATGTGCAAACCCGGCAGTGCGATGTGCTACTCGTTGCGGCAACCACCGCACAGTACCGCTTTGCACCACCCTCCCACCTTGCTGCCTATACGTTTTTCTTTCGCCAAAATCAGAAGCTAAACGAAGCGCAGTTGCGCGCTCAGCTAACATTGGCGGGCTATCAAAATGTCGGCCAAGTCATGTCGCCCGGGGAGTACAGCGTACGCGGCGGCCTCATCGATTTATTTCCAATGGGCTCTGTCGTGCCCTATCGACTCGATTTGCTCGATGACGAAATCGAATCCATACGTACTTTCGATGTGGACACGCAGCGTAGCCTATATCCGGTACAGGAAATGCGCTTGCTGCCTGGTCGTGAGTTTCCGTTAGACGAGGCCGCGCGGACCGCCTTTCGTGGCCGCTGGCGTGAACAATTTGAAGGTGACCCTAGTAGGGCGGTCATCTATCGCGATATTGGAAATGGCATTCCTTCGGCCGGCATCGAGTATTACCTACCGCTTTTTTTCGATGAAACCGCGACGCTGTTTGACTATCTTCCAGAGGACGCCCTTTTGGGGTTTGTAGGCGACATTGAAAAACCCATTCGGCAATTTTGGAACGATGCGCATCAGCGCTACAAGTTTCTGTCGAGCGACCGAGAGCGGCCACTGCTGCCGCCCGAACGGGTATTTCTGAATGACGAGGCTTTCTTTAGCCGGGCCCAATGCTACGGGAGACTCTCACTCTCGGGCCCGTCAGATCCCGAGGGGATCACGTCACCCGCGCCTCAGGTGACCGTCGAGCGGCGCGCAGACGACCCCTTAGGTTCGCTGCGAGCTCACCTCTCACGAAATACCTTACGCACGCTTGTCGTCGCCGAATCAGCAGGTCGGCGGGAAACCATGTTGCAGTATTTTGCGGAATATGGCTTACGGCCTGACGTATTAGAGGGGTATGAAGCTTTTCTGGAGAGCGACAGCGCCTTCGGGCTGTGCGTTGCGCCACTGGCAAATGGGTTTGCCCTAAAAGAACCCGAACTGTGCCTGATTACCGAAAACGAGCTGTACGCGCAAAGCGCGACTCGGCGTATCGGCAAACGACAGCAGGAACGCACCAGCAATGTCGAAATGATGGTGCGCGATCTCTCGGAAATGCGCATCGGCGACCCAGTGGTGCATGCGCAACATGGCATTGGCCGCTATCTCGGCCTTTTCAATATGGACCTCGGGGAAGGTCAGACTGAATTTCTTCATCTCGAATACGCAGATGCGACAAAACTTTATGTTCCTGTATCGCAACTGCATGTCATCTCCCGATACTCGGGTGCCAATCCCGATGAGGCGCCACTTCACGCGCTAGGCTCGGGTCAATGGGAAAAAGCCAAAAAACGTGCCGCCCAGCAGGTTCGTGATACTGCGGCGGAACTCTTGAATCTTTATGCGAGACGAGCGGCGCGCGAAGGCCACGCCTTCCACTATTCTTCGCACGATTACGAGGCTTTTGCCGCAACCTTCGGTTTCGAAGAGACCCCCGATCAGGCCGCCGCAATTTCCGCCGTAATCATGGATATGGCCTCGGGGCGTCCGATGGACCGTCTGATTTGCGGCGACGTGGGCTTCGGTAAAACTGAAGTCGCGTTGCGCGCGGCATTTGTTGCGGTCATGGGCGGTATGCAGGTCGCTCTCCTGGCGCCGACGACTCTTCTCGCCGAGCAGCACTTCCAAACGTTCTCCGATCGCTTCGCGGAATGGCCCGTACGAATCGCGGAATTATCCCGCTTTAAATCGTCCAAAGAAATTGTCGCGTCAATCAAGGGGATCAACGACGGAACCCTTGATATTGTGATTGGAACTCACAAACTATTGTCGCGTGATGTTCATTTCTCTCGACTCGGCCTTGTCGTCATCGATGAAGAGCATCGTTTCGGTGTGCGTCAAAAGGAACGCATGAAGGAATTGCGCGCCGAGGTCGACGTCTTGACGCTGACTGCCACGCCGATTCCCCGCACACTGGGGATGAGCTTGGAGGGAATTCGCGATTTTTCTGTGATTGCCACGGCACCGCAAAAACGGCTTGCGATTAAAACATTCGTGCGGCGGGAGAGTGACGGCACCGTACGCGAGGCTGTGTTGCGAGAACTTAAGCGAGGAGGCCAGGTATATTACCTCCACAACGAGGTGGAAACGATCCAAAACCGCAAGGCGGCGTTAGAGGAGTTGGTACCCGAGGCGCGGATCGCTGTGGCTCATGGGCAATTGGGCGAACGCGAACTTGAACGCGTCATGCGAGATTTTTACCAACAGCGACATAATTTGTTGCTTTGCACCACGATCATCGAAACCGGAATTGATATTCCAACGGCCAATACGATTATCATCCATCGCGCAGATCGGTTTGGGTTGGCTCAATTACACCAGTTGCGTGGACGCGTGGGCCGCTCACACCATCAAGCGTACGCCTACCTCATGGTTCAAGACGAGGAATCCCTAAGCCGCACCGCGCAACTTCGACTGGATGCAATTCAGCAAATGGAAGAACTTGGCAGCGGCTTTTACCTCGCCATGCATGATCTCGAAATTCGCGGGGCAGGCGAGGTGTTGGGAGAAAACCAGTCAGGTAACATGCATGAAATCGGATTCCAACTCTACAGTGAGATGCTGAATGACGCCGTAAAGGCGCTCAAGCAAGGATGCGAACCCGACCTCTCCGCTCCGCTCGCTGTGACAACCGAAATTAACCTCCATGTTCCCGCACTATTGCCTGAGACCTATTGCGGCGATGTACATGAGCGATTGTCGGTCTATAAGCGCCTGGCCAACTGCAAAGATCTGGATTCATTGATCGAAATTCAGGAAGAACTCATCGACCGCTTCGGCAAGTTACCTGAGGCCGCCCAGGCTTTGATAGAAACGCACCGCCTACGCATCGCAGCAGCGCCATTGGGGATTTTCAAGATTGATGCTCACGCTGAGTCGGTGACCTTTCAATTTATATCCAGACCTCCCATTGACCCGATGAAGATCATTTCCTTGGTCCAGCAGAATCGGAATTTCAAGCTATTTGGCCAGGACCGCTTGCGCCTGAGCCTCAACGCTGCAACGCTCCCGGCACGGGTCGCTGCAATTCGATCGACTTTTGCCGCGCTTTCGCGTTAGAACTCTCATGTCAAGCGGAGCGTTCTTGAATCTTTTTTTCACCGGGCCCAGATCGGCACGCGACATACTCCTCAGCCGTCTTCAAAGATTCCTTGCACGTGATCTTAGCGGATCCGCTTGGGAGACCCCTCGCACGACTTGTGTGACCGATGTGGAGTTTTCCTTGACCTTGGCAGACGTGGTTCGTGAAGCGTCTGCCGAACTGGGCCTGGACTTTGCATTTATGCGGCCCGATGAAAAGATTGGCGATTTTCGTCTCTTGGTCGTGGATATGGATTCCACCCTCATTACCATCGAATCCATCGACGAGATGGCCGATATGATCGGCCTCAAACGGCAAGTCGCGGCAATAACTGCGGCCGCCATGCGCGGCGATATCATCAGCTACCAGGAAAGCCTTAGGCAACGCGTGGCGTTGCTCGCTGGTCTTGAAGTAAGTGCCATGGAATCCGTCTACCGGAACCGCCTGCAGCTCTCGCCAGGCGCAAAAGAACTGATCCAAGCAGCCCGTGATGTGGGGCAAAAAATCTTACTCGCATCGGGCGGTTTCACATTCTTTTCTGAACGGCTAAAGGATCTCTTAGATCTGGATTTCACGTGCGCGAATACGCTCGAAATCGAGCATGGCAAGTTGACCGGACGCCTTCTCGGGAATATCGTTGATGCAGATGCAAAAGCGCACGCGCTCGAAGATGTGTGCCAGCAACTCTCGATCTCGCCCAGCGATACAATTGTCGTCGGTGACGGCGCCAATGACCTGAAAATGATGGCGCTGGGCGGCATGAGCGTCGCCTATCACGCGAAACCCCTCGTCGCTCGCCAAGCTACTCATACGATTCAGTTCGGCGGCCTTGATGTTATTCTGGAGTGGTTTCACGCAGGCCCCTCTTCTTCGCCTTGAAGCGGTGTCTCGGGGCGGTTGCGCATCCAATCGGCCGTCGCCGTAAATGACTGCTGTAATCGCTGGCGAAGAGGCGTTGGGACGTCCACATCCTCCATACTCGCGAACATACAGGCGAGCCATTGGTCCCGCTCGACAACACCGATCGAAAATGGCAGGTGGCGCGCGCGCAGCATTGGTGGCCCAAATCGTTCGACGTAATGATTGGGCCCTCCTAAAAAACCGCAAAGAAACCATGTGAGCTTCGCGCGAGACCCGTCAAGCGACGACGGGTGTAACGAACGCAAAAGTGCGAAGCGCGACTCGATATCCATTCGGTCGTAAAAGCGATCGACAAGCTCGCGCACTGCGGACTCACCGCCCAGAGCCTGAAACGGCGTCCCTGAAATAGGTTCTGAAATATGCAAAATCTAGACCTCGCGTAATGTCGCCATAGGCGGTTGATTGAGTACGGGCCGCAGACCGAGCCAGCCTCCAAATGTCGCAATCAGAATTCCGCCGAGAATGCCAGCTACCCAGGGAGTCGAGCGGAACACGTAGGGAAAATCGAAGACCTCGATCGAGAGCACCCATCCGACGGCAACGGCCCCAGCAGCGGCCAATATGCCCGAGAGAGCGCCAAGCACTATGAATTCGAAAAATTGCGATCGTGACAATTGTTTACCCGATGCGCCAAGCGCCCGAAGTAATCCTGCTTCACGCGTACGTTCGTCACGAGACGACATAAGTGCGGCATAGAGTACCAGTAGGCCCGCGCTCAACGTAAACAGAAACAGGAACTCGACCGCACGCACTACTTGATCCACTATACTTTGGATCTGGCGCAGCACCGCAGTCATGTCGACCACGGTTATGTTCGGAAAATCTTGCGTCAACTGATTGGACAGATTCGTTTGCGAGTCCGATAGATGAAATGCGGCAATCCAGGTTTTAGGCATATCACTGAGAGCGGGCCGTGGAAAGATCACGAAAAAATTGACGTGCATGGAATCCCATTCGAGCTTGCGCAAACTCGTAATTCGACCGGCCACCTTCTGACCGGCAATGTCAAAACTCAGCTGGTCGCCGAGTTTTAGCCCCAGTGTCGTGGCGATTCCCTCCTCCATCGAAACCTGCCCAGTTGATTGCGTGAACCATTGCCCTTGCACAATGCGATTGTGCAAGGGAACCGTATCGGCATACGATAGGTTGAACTCTCGATCAACGAGTCGCTTGGCGCGGGTGTCCTTATAGTCATTGGGGCCGATGGCCCGACCATTAACTGCTACCAATCGCCCCCGGACCATTGGTGCCAAGTCATAGGTGCCGACTCCGGCCCGATCCAGAAAGGCCCTAAACGCATCACGCTGATCCGGTTCGATGTTGATTACAAAGCGATTGGGTGCGTCGGCAGGAATAGATTTGCGCCAAGCGGAAATCAGATCGGTCCGAGTGACCGACAAAAGGAGCAACGCCATCAGCCCCAGGGCCAAGGCCACGGTCTGGACCATGCTGGCCAAAGGGCGACGCTGCATCGAAGCCAGCGCAAATCGCACGGAAGCGGAAATTCTAGGCAAATGGCGCGCGCGCGCCAACGCTCGAAGCACAAGCCATGCTACCGCAGAAAACAGTCCAAACGCCGCAGCGAATCCTCCGGCAGTCAGCAATCCGATTTTCAGATCGTGCGCTGTCCAAAGCAAAAGTAAAACGAAAAGGCAAACTCCGAAACAATACCCAAGCACTGTAAAACCGCGGGGCATTCCGGTCTCATGCCGGAGCACCCTTACGGGGGGTACCTCACGAAGTTGGATGACTGGCGGCAACGCGAAACCGACCAGTAGAACGAATCCGACCAAAATGCCCTGAAACGCAGGTTCTAAATGTGGAGCAGGCAACGCCCCTTCAATCAGTGAACCCAACAATACGATGAAACCATAGTGAGCAACAAGCCCAAGACCACACCCGATCAAAGAGCCGATGACCCCGATGGCGAGAAACTCGCAAATGAAGAGTCGCAATAATTCGGACTGAGTCGCACCGAGGCAAAGCATGACCGCACACGCATCTCGGTGCCGTTCACTAAAGCGGCGTGCCGCCAACGCGACCGCAACTGCGGCCAGTATCGCCGCAAGCAACGCCACCAGCGACAAAAACTGCTCAGCGCGATCGAGAGTTGCTCGCACTTCCGGTCTGCCCCCTTCGAGCGATTCGATGCGCTGCCCGCGAGCGAGCCGAGGCACGAGCCAATTTCGAAATGCTTCGACCGATGGGGCGGGGCCGGCAACCAAAAGACGCCGCGTTTCACGGCTACCCGTTTGGATCAAACCGGTCGCCTCCAGATCACTCAACGACATGAGCACACGCGGCGCTATGTTGATGAACGACAAGCCGCGATCCGGCTCAAGTGTCACAATGCGGGTAATCCGAAAGCGCTTGTCACCCAAGCGAAGTTCATCGCCCATGTGCAGTTTCAGGTCGCTCAAGAGTGCTTGTTCGACCCACACTTGACCCGTCTCAGGAACTTTAGACGTGGGCCCATCCGGGTTACCCGGCGCTACGGCCACACGCAGGCTCCCTCGTAACGGATAGCCGGCAGAAACCGCCTCTACCGAAGTCAATCTTGCCGTATCACCAGCCAACGCCATACTGGGAAAGCTCACCGTATCAACCACGGCCAGTCCGCGTCGACGTGCCTCGTTGCGCACCCCTGGGTCAATCGGCTCATCCGCGCTTAACACGAGATCGGCGCCCAACAGCTGTGCAGCATCCCGTTCCAAACCACTGCGCAAGCGGTCGGCAAAAAAACCAACACTGGTCATAGCACCTACGGCCAGGACCAAAGAAAGCACAAGAAGGTGTAATTCGCCTGAACGCCAATCACGGTCCAATAGGGTCAGACCCAGGCGAACACTGTGGATCCAGGAACGCATCAGGACCGCGATCAATCGGAGTTACGGCTTTTGTTGCGACGCCTCGAATTGGGGATCGAAGGTAGGCGCGCTAAAAACAGGAGAACGCCAAATATCACAACACCAATGGGCCAGATGAGATTGGAAGCAACCATGCCTTGTTGATTCAAAAGCCATGCTGCACCGATAAAAACAAGCATCGGACCGGCAATGATTGACGAACGGTTGATGCCTTCGGTCAGAAGAATCACGAAACCGATCACGATGAGAATGACAGGAATAACAGCGTGCAAATGCGTGAACCAGCCCAATTCCCGCAAGAGCCAAGCGGCCCCGAAAACAATCAGAATGATAGGGAAAGCGGTATTTCTCATAGAAAGGCTTTTTCGAAAGAGGTCGGGCCACCTCGGTCCACAATAAAAATTATTCAACCAGAAATTTGACGTCGACAGCCGGGTGCGTTAAGGTTAAGGGAACAATTGTTCACTATCTTTTATGATTCGAGGCTCTTTATGCATATTTGCTCTTTCAGTGATGGACATCTTGCCCGAGTCAGAATTCCAGCCTCGCCTCTTTCCAAATTAAATCCGTTGCGATTGTGCCATTGAACTACAGCACGCCCGATTTCTATCAATTTTGGCACCAATGACCATTTCTTCCCTTTTGCCTGTATCCCTCCCACACCTGCACCCCAGGCTACGCGATCGACTTTGGCGGGGAGACATGTTGGCCTCGGGTCCGATCAGTATTCCAAGTGGCTTTAAAGCCCTCGATAAGGAGCTTCCTGGGGACGGGTGGCCAACACGTTGTCTGACCGAGCTCCTGTTGCCCGCACCGGGGATCGGTGAAATGCGCCTTTTGAGCTACGGCCTTTCCAGTTTGGCCTGTAAAGGGCGCCAAATTATTGTATTGATTTCGGGTGAAGACGAAAATCGTGTCCCTTATCCCGATGGATGGGCTCAGTTGGGAATCGATACGAAACAGCTGGTCGTGATCTATACCCGCCGCCCAGCCGATCACCTTTGGGCCATCGAGCAAAGTTTAAGGAGCGCTGTTTTCGGCGCCCTTTTAGCTTGGGTGCCTCAAGCGCGCCCGGAAGCCTTGCGTCGTCTGCAATTAGCCGCAGCCAACGCTGCGGGCCTCAGCTTTGTTTTTCGCCCCGCGCGTGTCCGGCAAGAATCGACACCTGCCGCCTTACGACTTCTTTTGAGCCGTGCGGATGTAGAGGGACAACAACGTTTTTTATCCGTCCAGCTCCTCAAGCGCCGTGGCCCAGTCTTGGGACGCCCGCTGCTTTTGACACTGCCCGAATCTCGTCCTTTTCGCATGCGTCTACCCGCACAAGCTGCCATGTCCTCCAACCCTGTATCAGCGGTGACCTTTCCTCATGTTGTGGATCGCTCTTTACTGCCCGACATTGCCTCTGGATCGCATCCAACGCCGACTACCTGATGCGATCACGCCGCCCATCGCAGTGATGCAGTCCATTGGTAATCGACGTTCGGTGCAAATGGTCAATGATGCTGCCCGAGCGAAGGGCATCCGAGCAAAACAGCCCGTTGCGACTGCCCTTGCACTCTGTTCCGAATTGCTGCTCATCGAAAGAGACTCTTCCGATGAGCAAAATGCCTTGCGAGAGGCGGCCTTATGCGCATTGCGCTTTACGCCCAATGTCACTCTGCGGCGGACTGGTCTGCTGCTGGAAATTGCCGCCAGCCTGCGCCTGTTTGGAGGCCGGCGGTTACTTTTAGGTCGCTTACACCAAGCTTTGGGTGCATTGGGATTGAACACCGTTCTGGGATTGGCCCCTACTGCTCAGGCAGCGTGGCTCTTGGCGCTCGCAGCAATGCCCCAGCATCCCTGCTGGGCGAGCCCCAATGATCTCCACACAAAACTCGATGCGCTCCCCCTACATCATCTTGAGACTGCCAAAGATCATCTGCAAACGCTGTCGGGAATTGGTGCCAAAACATTAGGAGATCTGCGACGCTTACCGCGTGCTGGCCTCGCACGCCGCTTCGGCCCTGATCTTCTGGACCAATTCGATCGTGCTTATGGCCTCATGCCAGATCCGCAAATCTGGGTCGTGGCACCTGAACACTTCGATATTCGCTTAGAGTTGGTTGCGCGGGTGGAAAACGCACAAACTCTGATCTTTGCTGGACGGCGCCTGATGGCACAGCTTGGAGGTTGGCTCACTGCACGTCATGCTGCCGTCAGTACTCTGACTTTCACTTTGCATCATGAAACATGGGGAAGGTCGGCACAAAGCCCCACCCTTTTGATCATTCGGCTGAGTCAACCCAGTCGGGATCCAGAACATTTGATCGGATTGCTTGGGGAACGACTCCGCCAGCTGACATTATCCGCTCCGGTCGAGGCGCTCAGTCTATCGGTCGATGATGTAAGCATTGCAGCAATACCCAATCAGGAATTATTTCCAACGTCGCAAAACGACGTTATGACGCTAACCCGGCTCATCGAGAAACTCTGCTCACGCCTTGGGCCACAAGCAATTCGACGCATCCAACCCATGAACGATCACCGCCCTGAAAAAGCCTGGGAAAGCGTCGACCCCACACAGCGGGCACTCCACGCAGGAGTAAATACCGCAGCACCACGACCCATTTGGCTGATGAAAACACCACAAGCCCTAACCGTACGTGACCATCATCCAATCTACCAAACACCTTTGGCCCTTTTAGCCGGCCCTGAAAGAATCGAAGCAGGCTGGTGGGATGATGGGTTGGCTGCGCGCGACTATTACGTGGCTGAGAATGTCGAAGGCCAGCTCTTGTGGATATATCGCGAACGCAAAGCCTTGGGGCAACATCATGCATGGTATCTGCATGGTATTTTTGGCTAGATCAATGCTGGCTATGACATTGCCTACCCGCCTTGCATTTGTCGACCTGGAAACCACCGGAGCGACGGCAACTGCAGACCGAATCACTGAAATCGGCATTGTCGAAGTCGATGAAAACGGTATGAATGAGTGGTCAACCCTCATTAATCCGGAAAAATGGATTTCAGAATTCATTACCTCTTTGACTGGAATTACCAACCAGATGGTGGCACACGCGCCCACTTTCGCCGAGGTTGCAAGTGACTTGCAGGCTCGCTTAACAGGACGGCTTTTCATCGCCCACAATGCCCGTTTTGATCATGCGTTTCTTAAGAATGAATTCAAGCGCGTAGGTTTGGAATTCACGCCTATGGTTCTTTGCACGGTCAAACTCTCAAGACGCCTTTTCCCGGGTTTCGGCCATCACAACCTGGATGCTTTGATCGAACGCCATCATTTAACGGTAACAGAGCGTCATAGGGCGTTGGGCGATGCTCGTCTTATTTGGCAGTTCTGGCAAATTATTCACACGATTGCTCCTATCGAAGAAATCAGAAACACCGTCAAACAATTGACGGATCGTCCAACATTGCCTGCCCATCTGGACGCCACGCTTATCGACCACATGCCCACGACTCATGGCGTCTATCTCTTCTATGGCGAAAACAATCTTCCCTTATATATCGGCAAAGCCAATGATTTGCGACGGCGAATCCTGTCACATTTCAGCAATGATCATCGCTCATCCAGGGCATTGGATTTGTCACAACAAATCCGACGCATCGATTGGATTGAGACCTCGGGGGAAATTGGCGCATTGCTTAAGGAATCCGTCCTCATAAAGCGACTTTCTCCGATCCATAATCGACAATTGCGCCAGATTGAAAACCTGTGCGCTTGGCGCCTTATAGAACAAGGCAATGTCATGCACATTGATCTGGCCCAAGGCGACGATCTCTTTTTCGACCAGGACAATAGTCTTTATGGCCTCTATGCCGATGCCCGCAAGGCCCATGATGCCTTGCGTCATCTCGCTGAAGCACATGCCTTATGCCCGGTACTGCTCGGTTTGGAAAAAAGAAAACCTGGTAAACCGTGCTTTTCCAGTCAAGTCAAACGCTGCAATGGCGCGTGCACGGGATTGGAATCCCTAGCCACACACCATCAACGGCTGCGCACAGCACTTGAGCCATTACGATTGCAAAAATGGCCCTTTTGTGGCGCGATCGGAATCAAGGAAGGAAGTGCTTTGCATGTCATCGATGGCTGGGCTTATCTTGGGACCGCAACCTGCGATGAAGAAATCCATGACTTGATCTCTCACGGCCGCCCTACCCTCTTTGATCGTGACGTCTATCGTATCTTGAGTCGCCGCCTGAAAGACCTGGGACAACGCCTTGTCGTCCTAGATAGGCGAGATTAGAGAAACTGCTGTGTTCTCTGCCTTGCCTGCCTATGTCGAGTTGCATTGCTGCTCGAACTTCAGCTTTCTACGAGGTGCCTCGCATGCCGAAGAGCTGGTCGAGCGCGCCGCGGGATTGGGTTATCTGGGCCTGGCCATCACCGACGAATGCTCCTTAGCAGGAGTAGTGCGCGCCCATGTACAGGCCAAACAAGCGGGACTACAACTTTTGATCGGATGCGAATTCACTACACAAGAAGGAATGAAACTGATTTTCATTGCCACCAATCGCAACGGCTATGGCAATTTGTCCGAACTGATCACGCTGACACGGATGAGAGCGGAGAAAGGCTCGTACCGCCTGTCTTGCCGTGATCTGGATTTGGCGCCCGATGCGCCCCACTTGGCGCAACTGCCCGACTGCTTGGTATTGTATGTTCCAGACCCTCAAACCCCGCTTCAATCTCTCCTTGTTGATGCGCAATGGCTTGCCCAGATTTTTGCTGGTCGTACGTGGCTTGCCGTGGAACTCTTGCATCGGATGAACGATGACCTTCTGCTCGAGCGGCTGCGCATCATTTCCCGAAAAAGCGGCTTACCGCTGGTAGCCGCGGGGGACGTGCACATGCATGTGCGATCCCGCAAACCGCTTCAGGACACCCTGAGTGCAATTCGCTTGGGGCAGCCGTTGTCCGCATGTGGTCTGCAGCTGCAGCCCAATGCGGAGCAGCATCTGCGCTCCAGACTTCGCTTGGCTCGGCTGTATCCCGCTGAACTGCTTGCACAGACACTCGAAGTGGCCGCTCGATGTCACTTTTCCCTGGACGAATTACGCTACGAATATCCAGAAGAAATCGTTCCAAAGGGCCAAACCCATGGTGAATACTTAAGGCGCATGGTCGATGAAGGATTTTTGGTGCGCTATCCAGCAGGCGCGCCTGTTTTTATTCGAACGCAAATCGAGAATGAGCTGGCGCTGATTTCTGAACTTCATTATGAATCTTACTTCTTGACCGTATTGGATATCGTTCGCTATGCCCGTTCGATAGGAATCCTCTGTCAAGGTAGAGGTTCAGCAGCCAACTCGGCTGTTTGCTATTGCCTGGGCATCACTGAGGTCGATCCTATTCGAGGCAATCTCCTGTTCGAACGCTTTATTTCACGTGAGCGTGATGAGCCCCCTGATATCGATGTGGATTTCGAACATCAGCGTCGCGAAGAGGTGATTCAGTACATTTATTCGCGCTACGGGCGGCAACGTGCCGCATTAGCGGCAACCGTCATTACCTATCGTCCTCGTTCTGCCATTCGCGATGTTGGCCATGCCCTGGGCATCGATACGGAGCGACTGAGCCGGCTTTCGGGGAGCCATACCTGGTGGGATCATGACGGGGTGGAAAACGCACGCCTTTTGGAAAATGGCTTCGATCCGGAAAGCTCAATCGTTCGTAAGCTTTCGGAATTGGTTACCACCCTACTACGTTTCCCCCGTCATCTATCGCAGCATGTCGGCGGCTTTGTCATTAGCCGCGATAAATTATCACGATTGGTGCCCATCGAAAACGCGGCAATGCCAGCGCGTTCTGTCATCCAATGGGATAAAGACGATCTCGAAGCCTTGGGCTTACTCAAGGTTGATGTCCTTGCCTTGGGCATGCTGTCAGCCATAAAACGCACGTTGGAATTGGTCAGCGTACGGCGTAATCATCCGTTTCGTATGCAAGATATCCCTGCCGAAGATTTGGCGACGTACGACATGATATGCCAGGCCGATACGGTGGGTGTTTTTCAGATCGAGTCTCGTGCCCAGATGAGCATGTTACCCCGTCTAAAACCCCGCAATTTCTATGACCTGGTGATCGAGGTCGCCATTGTTCGGCCAGGCCCAATCCAGGGAGGTATGGTCCATCCCTATTTACGTCGACGCCAGGGAAAAGAAGCTGTGTCCTATCCCAGCCCTGAAATCAAGGCCGCCCTCGAGCGGACGCTGGGAGTGCCTCTGTTCCAGGAACAAGTGATGCAATTGGCTGTGCTCGCTGCTGGCTTTACCCCAGGCGATGCGGATCGCTTGCGTCGCTCCATGTCAGCCTGGAAACGCAAGGGTGGCCTGGAGCCGTTTCGCGCCCGCATTATCGAAGGTATGACCAAACGCGGCTATACCCTCCAATTTGCCGAACAGATTTTTCGCCAGATTGAAGGGTTCGGCGAATATGGATTTCCTGAATCCCACTCTGCCAGTTTTGCATTGCTGGTCTATGTTTCATCCTGGCTCAAGTGCCATGAACCCGCAGCCTTCCTGTGTGCCTTGTTAAATAGTCAGCCGCTTGGATTTTATTCGCCCTCGCAATTGATTCAAGACGCCCGACGTCATGACATCGAGGTTCGCCCTGTTGATGTCACCACCAGCATTGGGGACTGCACGCTCGAAGAATCCTCAGATCACGCCAGGCAGCCTGCAGTACGCTTGGGATTTAACTGTGTCAAAGGTCTGAGTCAAACTGCTATCGGTAAAATACTGGCGCAGCGCCAAATAGCCTCCTTCGAGGATGTGCAGGACCTGGCATGTCGCAGCCAACTGAGCCCTCGCGACCTGGGGGTGTTGGCCCACGCTGATGCCCTGTCCTGTCTTGCCGGGCATCGAAGACGCGCACACTGGGCTGTCGCGGGCTTGGGACATGAGATTGGATTGATGCGTCAGGCCCCGGTCATCGAAATGCTGCCATTTTTACAGGAAGCCTCCGAAGGTCAAGAAATCGTGGCTGATTACGAGAGCTTGGGCTTAACGCTGCGACGTCACCCTCTGGCATTGCTACGACCTCGCCTATCGAGCATGCATCTCTCGACAGCAGTTGAACTAAAAAATCTTCCCAACGGCCATCTGGCGCGCACCACTGGTATTGTCACGGTACGCCAGCGTCCCGCTACCGCTAAAGGTACTGTCTTCGTGACTGTGGAAGACGAGACCGGATGTACCAACATCATCGTCTGGCCACATGTCGTCGAAAGACAACGCCAAGCTCTTCTCGCCTCGATGCTCCTCACGATTTATGGCGTATGGCAGCGAGAAGATCAAGTGATGCATCTAGTGGCCCAACATCTTTTTGATCATTCTCATTTGCTGGGTGAACTTACCGTGAATAGCCGTGATTTCCATTGATCCGTTTCAGATCACATAGGGTTCGATGAAAAATGCATCGCTTTCAGGGCAGCCGTGAATAAGCGCTTCGGATCGAATGCCGCCCTCCAGCCAGGTTTGATAATCTTCGGGAAAGAGAACCAAGGGTGCACGATCATGCGCGGAACCGAGGGTTTTGTTGGGGGGGACCGTAATCATGGTGAATGTCTCCACCGGCTCATCTGTATCAGGGTGTTTCGAGGTTTCGAACAACCCGGCCACGGCAAATATCCGCTGCTTCTTCAACCCAATTCGTACCCGGAATTTCTTACCGTTGACGACCGGCCACTCGTACCATGCCGACATGGGCACCAAACAATGGGATGTGCGAAACGCCGTTTTAAAGGAATGCTTAACCCCGAGCTCCTCGCCAACGGCATTATAAAGTTGCCTTTTCACCCACGTCCCACGTGACCCGATCCATTTTCTTAGAAATCCCCACCTCCTCATTTCACCCGACCAGCGGCCCTCAACCGTGAGGCGTACTATCGGAGCGCGATCGGTGGGGCGGATATCCAGATTCGGTAAAAATTCCGTCGGAATCGCGAATTCTGGAAAATCCGACCAATCTTCTTCGAGTCGATAACGTCCGCACATCGTTCAAGACCCACCCTTTGCAAACGTCGCGCAAACGTAAAAAGATGGCATAAGATGAAGGCGCCCCGACAACCCCCCGTCGACTCTGGCATAGCCGAGAAGTCGCGTTTTTGTTCCCATGGCTCTCTATGTCCACCATAAACTCAAAACCTCTACATGAGATCTGGCGCTAAAAAGTTGCCGCAAAGAACGACCTCTTCTTCTCCGAAATCGAGAGCAATGGCTGCGGTAAAACTATCCCGGCCGTCCATGAGAGAAACGTGAGGGCCGACGATGAATACTCGCCCGGGGTCGCTTTGTGCCTGCTTGAAGTAAGCGCGACGGGACCAATCGGCACCGACATCTTCTGCGATTGAAGTTACTCTTACGCTCGACGTGCTCGGGCGCATAGGATTGGCAATCGACGACGACATCTGAACGCCTCTTTGATCCACAACAAAGACTCTTAGCGCACCGGGCAACGCCCAAAACTCGGCACCTGCACGGCTTAAGTCGCCGGATCGTTGATATTCCACCGATGCTCGAAGGAGTGCATATTTTGCGGGTTTTAACGCGTTGCGCCAGTCACGGGCGCTTTTTTCACCATAGGTCAGAAATTTCGCCCATAGATTCGCTGCCTTTTCTTCAGCCTCCCTTACGAGTGCAGTAATGCGCGATCCCGGATGACTTAACGCAAATCCCTGCGCCATATCGATATCGGCGTCGATGAGCGCCATCGCCTCATCCTCCCGTTCAATCCCTTCAGCCACAACGAGCGCCCCTGCCTGGTGAAGCATTGCAACCATGTGTCGAATCAGACGGCGTACCGAGGCACTGGTCGGCGCTCTCTGCACCAACGTACGATCCAATTTTACGATGTCAGGTGCAAGACGCCAGACCCGATCAAAATTCGACTCGCCGGATCCGAAGTCGTCAATCGCAATCACAAGCCCAGACGCACGAAAACTCGCAAGAGCCACCCCGAGAGTATTTTCATCTTCTGTCGCAACCTCGAGGACCTCTAGCACCACCCGACGGGGCGGCAATCCGAAATAATTGGGCAATTCTCTCGCATCGATGTTCGATCGCCAGCCGGTATGAAATACGCTGGGTAACACGTTCAAAAATAACCACGCGGTATCATCAGCTTGCTGCTTGAAGTTTGCGAAGTGCACAAATCGCGAAAGACGATCGAGGTGGCCTGCTGTGCCGGCTCGCGTTGCATCTGCCAAAAGCTGGAGAGGTGGAATCGTTCGCCCATCCGTTGTGAAGCCACGCATCAAGGCCTCAAATCCAACAACCCGACGATGGGCAAGGCTGACGATGGGTTGAAAGGCGGACCTTAAAACAATGTCGTCGTACCGTGCGAAGATACCTTCTTCGTCGGTTTGCAGTCGGGACGCCATTTGCGCAACCGATTCCCGCGCCGCGGGCACGGGTCGATCCGATGAACTTGGCGTGAACGGCGTCATAGGATTGCTTTGGCGACCCGAGCGTGCCAATTTTCGTTGACAGGGCAACCCGATAACCGAATTAGTCCGTGGCACACGAGTACCGTAAGACGACCAATGCCGAAGGTCAAAATTGGTTGAAAATTGGTGAATTCACGAAGATGCCTATCATGCGAATGATGCAGGCTATAAAAACCGCTTCGATCCGTCACGTATTCTCGTAAAACCATTGATCTGCGCCCCTCACGCGCCTCATCCGAATCGGTTACCCAAATACCGCTGCACGTTCTCTTGTCGCACCATCGGAAGATCACGGCATCTGCCTGATGAGGTTTCCCTGAGATTATTGCATCGACTTATTCCCGTTGTTCTTCGGAATATTGGCTGAATTCTTGACGTTGCCTGGACACTCTCAAAATTAAGATAGCACGTTCCGTCTGTGTGGCTTCCAAGGTGAGTTCGGTTGATATGCCAGTTATATATCGGCTTCGCCCAATCAATAGACTGGATCAAACGCATTTTGGTTCCTCGACGCAATTATTGGGTGTAGATTGTGCGATGCTACGTATTGCGCAACGCGTCGGAGGCGTGTGCCCCGCTTAGGTGCTCTAGCACCGGCAACTGCGAGCACTATGGATCTACCGTCATGGGGTAATTCGATGTGCAAGCACGATCACGATTGGTAGAGTCAGCTCGGGGATAAGATATCCAAGCCAAACAGCAGACGGCTTTGGCAGTCCGACCTTGACGATAGAAATCAGTCGGCCCAGGCCTGCAACGAAAACCCCAAGGGCTAGCAAATATATAAGCGTTCCTTGCTGTCGAATCGTGATCGCGGCCCAAAGGTTTATGAATCCAGTCGATAAATAAACGCCCGCCATAAATCGGTGAACATTGTCGAGCTGGGGTGTGGTCTCCGGTTGGCCTCGCACCAATTGAAGCGCGCCGCCAAATATTGCAATTGCCGCGACAATTAAGAGGCAAATACGTACCACGATCTGGCTCATCAGCAAAGGACCTGGATCGCTCATAACTGCCCGTCAATATCAGCATCCGGGATAAAAGAACAGCGTACTTGATAAGGCAGTCGCTCGCAAGCCGCGCTTTGCATCGGTAGAACCCGAAGGAGGCTGTGTGAAAACATCGTAACGACTTGATGTTATCAGCACGTCACTGCGTGGAAGCCTCTATATTTGACTACCCTGGAGCAGGGAATGGTAAAGGTGACATCCCTCCAATAAAGTAGGCAGTTTAAAGCAGATTTAGGTCGTTTTCCGGGTCTTTGAAGAAAGGACATGGCATATATCCTATATGTCTGGCGGAGGCGGTGTCCGCCTATATCCAAAATCAAGCCGTATCACCACGAATCGACATTGCCTTTATTTCATAGGTAAAAATGGATTCTACGTCATCACCCCGTTTTTTCTCGTATCATTCAATCGCACCCAAATTGATGGGTAGCCTGATGGGTGGATTCTTGGGGAACGGCGAT
>Ga0208357_1000024_pt1 | contig 108892 bp, 99 predicted proteins | sample NGESurdeep092012_6_FD_184487 | JGI IMG/M metagenome (GOLD analysis project Ga0208357, IMG submission 184487) | Arctic peat soil microbial communities from Barrow, Alaska - NGEE Surface sample F52-2 deep-092012 (SPAdes) | ecosystem: Environmental > Terrestrial > Soil > Wetlands > Peat ...
TGCCGGCGCGTGCACGCGCACTACGTGAGCGCCCGCGAAGCGCTCACGCCACGACCCGACACGCCACTACCCGACACGCCACGACCCGACACGCCACGACCCGACACGCCACGACCCGACACGCCACTACCCGATGCGCAACGACCCGACACGCAACGACCCGAGGCGAGCGACCACGGGCGCATGACACGCGTGACGCCGCCCCGGCTGCGCCCGGAGGTCTCGGCACGTCTGGCCGAGACGCAGGATGACCCGTCCGAGGTGCACAGCTTTGCCGTCGTCCCTGTCGCCGTGCTCGACCTCGCGGCGCTGCACGCGCTCGCCTACGCCGTCTCGCTCGCCCAGCCGGTGCTCGCGCTGCACCTCAGCCCCACCGAGGAGGAGGCCGAACGCTTCCACCGCGCGTGGCATGCGTGGGGCGACCATCTGCCGCTCGAGGTCGTCGTGTCCCCGTACCGCTCCACGGTCGCGCCGCTTGCCAACTACCTTGCCGCGCTGCACCGCCAGCGCCCCGACGTGATCCTCACGCTCGTCGTGCCCGAGATCGTCGTTGCCAAGAGCTGGCAGCGGATCCTGCACAACCGCACTGCCGTACGCCTGCGCTCCTCCCTGCTCGCCTACGAGGGCATCGTCATTACGACGGTCCCATTTCACCTGCCCAAGTAACGCGGTAGACGCCATTCAGCGCAGACGCCATGCAGGCGTCCGATACGACCACTTCGGAGGCCAGTGTGGATTAGCTTCGTGCCCTGCCGCTGTTGACGCCGCAGTTGTTGTTGTTGTTGCTGCCGCCGCTGCTGTCGTCGCTGCTAACGCCCGCGTGGGTCGGTGCTTTCCAGTGGCCAGTGGCGGACGACGCCGGGGCGCCATTGGTCGTTCTCCTCGCGCGTCAGGATGAAGCGGCTGATCGTCTGCTGCCCGCCCTCGTGGTCTCCGTAGAGCAGATCGACGGTCAGCGTCTCCCCCGCCAGGAACGTCTCACGCAGACCCTTACGGAAGGGATCGTCGGGCTCGCGTATCGCCCCCTGCCAAAAGCCAATATCACCGGCGGGCACATACAGGTCACGTGACTGCCGGCGATGCTCCGCCGGCTCGGCGTGCCCGGCGTCCAACTCGGGGCGCCCCGACGTCAAGCGCCAGGCTTGAAGGACCGCAAGGCCGTTACCGACGTTGCGCAGTGGGATTACCAAGTAGTAGGTCTCGCCCTCGCCCTCGACCGCGGCCATACCGCCATCGACGGTCACTGTCCGCCCCTCGCCGAAGCGGACCGTCTCGGGCGGATCGGTCACACGCGAGGGAGCGATAACCGGCCGCAGGCCGAGCAACAGCGCTCGCTCGGCAATCGCCGTCGAGCGCTCCGCAATACGTGTCGAGCGCTGCCCGAAGCGCACCGAGGAGAACGTCGCTACGGCGAGCACGAGCGTGCCGCCCGCGGTCGCCAACGACGCAATCGTCGGCCAGTCGACAGCGAAGAGCAGCGTCATCCACTAGATGCTCTCGCCAGGAGCGGACGGTGGAGCGGAGTGCGTCGAGTATCGACGATTCGCCTAGTGCTGGTGCTGTGTGGTGGGCCGCTCGAGTTAGTCGTAGTGCCTCAGGTGCGGCCAGAGGGTTGGCCAGCTGCCCGCGTTGCTGCGCACAGGCATGGAGGATGGCGATCACGGTCTTGCCTCGATGACCTCAACGCTTGAGCTGCCCCTCGAGCGGTTGAAGCGTTCCGGACGGGTGAGCGCCACCGCTGTCGAGGCGTTGTAGCCCGATCCCGGCGGGCGGTGCGTACCCGTCGGTTGTGAACAGGGGCGATATCCTTCTGCCATATCGTTCGTGCTCAGGTACCGAATCAAGTCCCTGCATATAGAGGTTGAGTGGAGTTGATCTACATTCGAGACTCGTAGTGGCCGACGCGATGAATACCCACACCGATAGAGCCGCTGCCTTTCTGGCCCTCCACCGGCCGGATCCTCCTCTGTTGCTTGCCAACGCCTGGGATGTGGGCTCAGCAAGACTGCTTGCCTCGCTCGGCTTTCGGGCGCTGGCGACGACGAGCAGTGGCTACGCGGCGAGCCTCGGACGCCTCGACTACTCGGTCAGTCGTGAGGAGGCGCTGGCGCATGCCGCGACGCTTGTTGCGGCGACGGACATTCCTGTTTCGGCGGATTTCGAGGATGGCTTTGCCGTTAGCTCCGCGGGGGTCGCTGAGACTGTGCGCCTCGCGCTCGACGTGGGCCTCGCAGGTTGCTCGATCGAGGACTGGAACGCGGCCGAGCAGCGTCTGTACGACAAGGATGTCGCCGCCGAGCGCGTCGCGGCGGCCGCCGAGGCCGCCCATGCTGGTCCCGTGCGCCTCGTGCTCACCGCACGTGCGGAGAACTATCTGCGCGGCAACCCTGACCCGCGCGACACGATCGAGCGGCTGCAGACCTACCAGCAAGCAGGCGCTGACGTGCTCTATGCGCCGGCGCTCAATCGATCGGAGGATCTGCGCGAGCTGCTCGTGGCGGTTGACCGTCCCGTTAACGTGCTCGCGCGCCCCGGAGCTCCGTCTGTAATGGAGCTAGCGGCATTGGGCGTCGCGCGAATATCAGTCGGCGGCGCGTTTGCGTTCGCAGCATATGGAGCAGCGGTCGAGGTTGCCAGCGAGCTGCTGAACAACGGTACGTACGGCTTCACTGAGCTGTCAGCTATCGGCTCGAAGGCAGCGCATACGGCGTTCACGGACTGAGTCCGTCGCGAGCGTGTGGCCGAGAGCCTGCTCGCTTGTCTGGCGGCGGAGCCGCTCGGCTCGTCCCAGTCGTACACCGACTGTGCTCGTCGTCCACAAGCAGACAGATCGATAACTCACTCGGCGTCACGCTCGGCGTCGGCGAAGACGGCGGCCCAGTCGTTCTTGATGCTGATCACGATCCAGTCTTCCTTGTTGGCTTGCTCAAGTGACTTCTCGGCGCCCGCCGTGTAGTCGAACTCGCGTTGTGGATCGTCGTGGAGTAGCAGTAGACGCAGGCCGCGGCGGGACTGGCCGCCGGTGTACCGGAGCATCGGGATGTCGCCGTTGGAGTTGCCGCCGGCAAGGATTGGGTGGCAAGCCCAAGCACCCGGTCATCTTCGAGTGTGTCGGAATGCCCGGCGTGATCGAGAGTGTGATCGACGGCGCACCGCTGTTCTCCCGCGTTGTCGTAGTCGGCGTGTGCGTCGGCGTCGACCGCATCACCCCGGCGATGGCCATCGACAAGGAGATCGACCTGCGCTTTGTGCTCGGCTACACGCCACTGGAGTTCCGAGACACCCTTCACATGCTTGCCGAGGGCGATGTCGATCCCAGCCCGCTCATAACCGGGACGGTTGGACTCGATGGCGTCGACACCGCATTTACCGCGCTCGGCACTCCAGATGTCCACGCCAAGATCCTCATCGACCCCCGCAGCACAGCCCAGCTTCCGCCCATGAGACCACGGTCGGCGACCTCACATTCGATGTCGATAAGCAACCATTCGCAGCCAGGGCTAAAATGGTGAAACCATGCGCCTGTGTCCAGATTAGGCGCTAGGTAATCCCAGCTTCTGTGCCGGCGGTAGGCCGCCGGAAAGCCGTAGGTATCCAGCAAGATCAGGGCGCGTGCGGCGTCGAGGAATGGATCTTCGAAACATGCACTCGGCCGAAAGCGCACCCACTCGCGGAGAACCGGTGTCGCTGGCTGATCGGTTGTGCCCTGATCCACCGGGCGCCGTTCGACGTTGTTCAAAAATTATAGGATTGCGGCTGTTTGCTGGGGTGTAGTTCCTCGTAGCTTTTCAAGGTCTCGGGAGAGGGAACCTCAGGTGACTCGTGATGTTGGTGACTGTACCCAGGCGCGTCGGCTGCGGTCTTCACCAGCGCGTGGAGAATCGGCTTGCCCTCTTGGGTCATCTCCACGGCGAAGGACTCGGCGCGGCGCCCCTGCTTGAGAACGCTTACTTTGAGCTGGACGTCATCAAATGCGGGTGGGCTGAGGAAGTGGCAGTAGAAGCTCGCTGGCCGCTGAATCTGAGCAACCATGCCTGCGGCGCTTAGCGCGATGGTCGCTAGATTTCCGCCGTTCGGACCCCAGATCTCCCAATCCTCGGACAGTTGCGCGACATACACGCCGTCTTTTCCGTCGACGCGAGTTGCGTGCTCGAGGTCCAGGGTGCCCCCGACTTGATAGCTTTGGCAAATGAGCATGCCGAAGGTGATCGGAAAGATTCGCCGTGGGTGTAAGGTCGCACTCCGTCCTGCGCATGCGGTCGCACCCTCAGTCACCACCGCTGTCTGCCTCGCGGCGTGTTTCTTTGCCCTGACGCAAATAGCGGCAGCGTCTGGCAAAAGCCCATCGATCCGCTGCGCGACGTTCCGCGCCAAGGGCGCCGAGTACGGCGTCTACGTGGATAAGGGCCAGGTCAAGTGCGGTCTCGCCAGAGGAATTCTAAAGGCGATCGCAAACGGCAAGGGACGATACGTGAATAACGGCTTCTCATATAATTCCTACACGCTGTACGCCGGGTGGCTCTGCCCGTCTGGAAATATGGGTGAGCAGACCTGCGAGCACTCCAAGCATCCGGTCGGCAATCCCAGTCAAGACATCACAAGCCTCTTGTGCTCGGTCGAATCAGGTTGTCCCAAGCAGGCCGGTTTTCAACGAGTAGCCCTGGCCACTCCCTCACAGAGGGCGCGCTCCACTTCGCGAGGAGTTCCCGTGGGGCTCGTTCCTGCTCTTCAGCGACCCCGACGGGGACCGTTGGTCGATACAGCAGGTCCCGGCGCGCGACTGAGGAGGAGACCAGAGCGTGGCTAGCTATGGTGGGACAGGCCCCACCATCCCATCTGCCAAAGGAGACTCCGATGTCCCGTTTCGCCACCGTCAACCTGCTGGAAGTGGAGAACTCGGTAGGTGATCGGGCGCCTGGGATCGATGGGCGCTTCGGCCGTAAACACCTCGACTCACGCGACCTGGGCGTCAGTCTTTTCCGCTATGCGGCAAACCTGCGCAGCCCGATGGCCCACAGCCACCGTGAGCAGGAGGAGGCTTACGTCGTAGTCTCAGGGTCTGGACGAGTGCTCCTCGACGACGAGGTCCAAGAGTTGCGCCAGTGGGATGTCGTGCGTGTGGCGCCCGAGGTCGTGCGCGCATTTGAGGCCGGTCCCGACGGACTGGACATCGTTGCTGTCGGCGGTCCCAAGCCTGAGGATGGCGATGGCGTCATGGGAACCGCCAATTGGCCGGATGCGGAGTAGCGGCTCGCCGAGCTCTCTTGGAGCGGCCTCGTTCATGTTTGGCGTGACCTAACGGGCGGATAGCCTTGTCTGTGGGTTTGGATGTCACGCGAGGCCCCCGGTCATTCGGCCCAGTTAGTGCGTCACGAACGACGGTCAGCCCGTGGCGCCATCCGGCGCCGGGGCTCCGACCGTAGCGCCCTCGCGGGCGAAGTCCACCGCCGTCTCCGCGCTGCGCTCCTTCGGCACCAGGAACCCAGCGCCGAGGCACACGACAAGGAAGCCCGTTGCCATCAGGAACGTCTCTGTGAAGCCGGTGACCGCCGGCAGGCCATTGACCGTGTGGGCTGCGATGAAGGTGGCAGAGAGTTGGCCCCCGAGTGCCCCTCCCAGCGTCCGCATGACCGTGTTCATGCCACTAGCCACCCCGGTCTGGTGGTTGGAGACGGCCTGCACGATCAGATTGCCGAGGGCTGCGAACGCAAGGCCGATCCCCACTCCGAGTAGTGCGGCCGCGATCAGAAAGTCGTACGGATGGTCGTGAGCGAGCGCAAGCAGGGCGAACGATGCGGTGGTGAACGCGGTGCCCACCAACAGTGCCCCTCGCGAGCCGAATCGCATGGAGATGCGTCCCGCGAAGATGCCCAGGATCGTCATTCCGATCGTCGCGGGCAGCAGGTACAGACCGGAGACGACGACCGACGCGCCGAACCCGAACCCCGTGCTGGTCGGCAATTGGGCGAATTGAGGGAAGACGATGAACGACGCGTACATGCCGGCGCCCAGCAGGAACGCGGCCAGGTTCGTAGTCCACACGCCTCGTATGCGCATCATCGTCATGTCGATGAGGGGATTGTCGCTGCGTACCTCCACCGCTATCCAGGCAGCGGAGAAGACGAGGCCGACAAGGATCAGGCCGAGCGTCTTGGAGGACCCCCAGCCCCATGTCGTGGTCTGACTGATCGCGAGTAGCACGATTGACATGCCGATCGTCATCAGGATGGCGGCTACCCAGTTGATGCGCCCGGGCATACGGATCGGTGATTCCGGGATGAATCGCCACGTGGCGAGTGCCGCCACGAGCGTCGCGACGAGCGGGATCCAGAAGAGCCAGTGGTAGTTGAGGTGTTCAACAATCAGGCCCGAGAGCACGATGCCGATGCCGGCGCCCACACCGAGAATCGCCGAGAGCAGGCCAATGCTTCCTGCCACCTTCTCGTGCGGGAACTCGTCGCGCACGATTCCAAACGCGAGTGGGAAGATTCCGCCGCTCGCACCCTGGATGAAGCGTGCCACGATGATCAATCCCAGCGAGCTCGACACCGCGGCCAGCAGCGTGCCCCCGGCGAGGATCACAAGCGTCAACAGGAGCAGGCGCTCCTTGCCGTACATGTCGCCGAGCCGGCCGAGGATCGCGGTCCCGACCGATGCGGCGAGCAGATAGGCGGTGAGTAGCCAGGTGATCCCGGTCTCGCTCGTGTGCAGCGCGTCCTGCATCGTCGGCAACGCCGGTATGACCGCCGAGCTCAGCATCGCGTATGCCAGTCCGCCGAGCGAGAGCACAGCGAGGATCAGGGTCGGATGTGTGCGGTCTGTGGTCGTCGAGGTCATGATCGGCGATCTCCCGAGGACAGAAGGGCGTTCTGCGATGGCCCGGCTATCGGATACGTGGACCACACTGTTGTAGCGAGTCTTGGGTGGCCTGCTTGCCTTGACCGTTGAGTCTTCAGCATTTGCTGCCGCAAAACGCGGCAGCTGCGTGGGCCTTTAGCTCAGGTAAGCCTCGACCAGCCGCTTCGGGGCCCGGGCAAGCCACGCCTCGTCAGTCTCCGGCAATGCGAGTGCGATCCGCCTCAGGTCATCCCAGCTGGCCACGCTCCTCGGCATAGCCTGGGGAGTCTCAGCAGACTGTTAGGAAGTCACCATAACCTTCACAATTTGCTTTCCCACGTCTGAGAAATAATTTGTATTGTCATTGTTTCTAAGCCAAATCGTGCCTGTTGTTTGAGGTGCGAAATTCAGCAGGGTATTGCCTGCCTCGAAAAATCCAGGGTTATTTGTCCCGCCAGCCCCTCCTGAAGGTGCCGAAAGTCCTACCGATACCTCTTTCGTGGTGGGTGGCGGGCTCCCTATGAACCCGATCAATGACTCAACGTCAGCTTTGGCATCGACCCGATATTGTCCCGGATAGACAGACAAGCCATTCGCGTCGGAGTAAGGGAAATACTTAGGATTACCGCTCCACTTGCCATCGGAGCGCGTGTCGGTCCAGAGATGATCGCCCGGTGCAATGGAGAGACCGGTGTTGACCCACGGCGCATCGGCTGGGACCGTCACAATCTTCTGGCTCGTCACCGCTTGATGGGCTGAGCTTATCGTTGCCGATATGGCTGGATCTCTCCATGGGGCTTCGGCTTTAGGGCTCGTCTTTTGCAGCCGCGCGTTGAGGGCCGGCGATAGCTTGGCGGGAGTGATCGCACCGTCGGAGATCTTCGTGGAAGTGACCGCACCAGCGCGAATTTGCTTGGTTCCGACACTATTGGACGGTAGCTGAGTCGCGGCGTAGGACGTACCGCCCAAAGCTACGAACAGCGCGATTATGCCTATGTGGTGACGCTTGAGATAGTCGAGCATGGCGACCGAACCTAGATTGAAGGCAATGTATACCCAGAGATACGCGTCTGAAACGCGCGCCTCGCTTCTCTACTAGAGACTCGAGGGATCGGTGGGATGTGGGTGTGGGGTGTGTGAGGGGTTGGTGTGGTTGTCTCGTTGGTGGAGATGCAGTAGCTCCGCAAAGAAGCCCTTGCCCAGCACGCTGATGACAAGCAGCGATCCGAACAGCACTACCGCGTCGATGCTCTCGCGGCCCTGCTTGGCCCAGTAGACGTCTTCGAGGTTGAGCCACAGTGCGAACTCGTCGAGAGTGAGCGCCGCTCCACTGCCGAACACGGCCGCGGTCACTCGAGATGTCCCGCGTTGCTCGTTGATGCCGATCTCAAGCAGCCACAGGTAGCCGACCGTCAGCACGCCCCCGATCCCGAAGGTCATGTGGTGGATGTGGCGTCCACCCGGGGTGATGTTCTTGAACGGGCCCCGTTCGGCGCGGATCGCGTGGGTGATGCCTCGCACGGTCGCGAACGTCAGGAAGAAGGAGCCGGTTGAGAACAGCTGGCGCTCCTTGCGGCGATCGCCGAAGTGCTTGTAGTAAAGCGAGTGAACGTCGCGTGCGGGAGCAAGCCACGACCATGATCGGGGCCGCCGGCTCTTGGGGGGTGGAGACTCTTGCTGGGTCATAGTTGCTCCAACCCTAACGGGACTGCGACCCGACGTGTCCGAGCGCCAGGCTTGTGGAGATCTCCCGACCTGGCGAAGCGCCCGGCTTGTGAGGTTCCGCCCAGTCTGTCCCAAGCGTCCGTCTTGTGAGGGTTCCCGGTGATCCCCCCCACCACCAGGGCATGACTATTTCAGTCCGCACGTCGATGACGATCGCCTCTGCGCCATCATTGCCGGATGCCGCCGTCCGTCGAGCTCGCAGTAACAGCGCCGTTCGCCGGTGTGGTCGTGGCCGTCGAGCATCCGCCCGGAGATGCCGTGCGGGCCGGTATGGCGCTGGTGGTGCTGGAGGCGATGAAGATGGAGCATGAGGTCGTCGCCGAGACCGACGGGCTGGTGCATCGTGTGGATGTAGCCGTCGGCGACACTGTGCAGGCAGGCGATCCGCTTGTAGTGCTGATGGGCGGCGATGACGTGGCGCGGGCAGCGCACAACGGGCCGCGTCAGGAGGAGGCAGACCTCGACACCATCCGCGCGGATCTGGCCGCGGTGCGCGAGCGCCACGAGATCGGGCTGGATGCCGCCCGCCCAGGAGCGGTGGAGCGCCGCCGTGAGCGGGGCAGGCGCACCGCGCGTGAGAACCTAACTGCCCTCGTCGACGAGGGCAGTTACATCGAGTACGGCCCCTTGATCTTCGCCGCCCAGGAGCGGCGGCGCTCGCGCGAGGAGTTGATCGCGAGCACGCCCGCCGACGGGTTGGTTGCCGGCGTTGGCGAGGTCAACGGCAACCCATGCGTCGCGATGTCCTACGACTACACAGTGCTGGCAGGCACCCAGGGGATGCGCGGCCATCTCAAGAAGGATCGCCTGTTCGAGCTCGCCGAGCGCCGTCGTCTGCCGGTCGTGCTGTTCGCCGAGGGTGGCGGCGGACGTCCGGGCGACGTTGACTGGCCGATCGTGGCCGGCTTGGACTGTCGCGCCTTTCACCTCTTTGGCCGCCTCAGCGGTCTGGTGCCGCTCGTGGGGATCGCCTCGGGCTACTGCTTTGCGGGCAACGCTGCCCTGCTCGGCTGTTGTGACGTGGTGATCGCTACCGAGGACTCCAGCATTGGGATGGGCGGTCCCGCGATGATCGAGGGCGGTGGGCTGGGTGTTTATGAGCCTGCCGAAGTAGGCCCGATCGACGGGCAGCACGCAAATGGTGTCGTCGACCTGCGCGTCGCCGACGACGGGGCGGCGGTGGCGGCCGCCAAGCGCTATCTCTCCTACTTCCACGGGCCCGTCGAGCAGTTCACGGCGCCCGATCAGCGCCTGCTGCGCCAGATCGTCCCTGAGGAGCGCAAGCGTGCCTATGAGGTGCGGCGCGTGCTCGAGACCTTGTGCGACGAGGATTCCGTGCTCGAGTTGCGCGACGGCTTTGGCGCGGGCATGGTCACGGCGCTCGCGAGGGTTGAGGGCCGCCCGCTTGGGGTGATCGCCAACGATCCGTCGCATCTGGGCGGTGCGATCGACGCGGACGCGGCCGACAAGGCGGCCCGCTTTCTACAGATGTGCGATGCGTTCGGGTTGCCCGTTCTGTTGCTGTGCGACACGCCTGGTTTCATGGTCGGTCCGGCGGCCGAGCAGACGGCCACCGTGCGTCACTTCGCGCGCCTGTTCGTCATCGGCGCCAACCTGGAGATCCCGATCGGCACGATCGTGCTGCGCAAGGGCTACGGGCTCGGCGCCCAGGCGATGGCGGGTGGCTCCTTCAAGGCTCCCTTGTTCACGATCGGCTGGCCCACTTCCGAGTTCGGGGGCATGGGCCTCGAGGGGGCGGTGCGCCTCGGCATGCGCCGCGAGCTCGACGCGATCGAGGACCCACCCGAGCGCGAGCGTGTCTTCCGGGCCACGGTCGCCGCCGCCTATGAGCACGGGCAGGGGCTGAACATGGCCGCCTACGGCGAGATCGACGATGTCATCGACCCGGCCGACTCGCGGCGCTGGATCGCGACGCTGTTCGACCATCCTGCCGATGACTGGCGTCGGCGCGCCGACAAGCGACGCCCCAACATCGACGCCTGGTAGTCCCCCGTCGCTGGGACGGGAGAGGGCCGCGCCGGTTTAGCCCGCCTGCGATGTGGCGGGCTTCGGTCCCGGTGGTGGCTCCGGATCGCGCACAGGCCCGGAACCAGGCTCCCGCTCCGGTGGCGCCTGCAGCCGGGCCCGGAACACATGAAACGACCACCCCTGGTAGAGCAGTACGAGCGGGAAGAAGATCACGGCGACGATCGTCATCACGACCAGTGCGTAGTGACCGGAGGCGGCATTGTTCACCGTCAGGTTGTACGCGGCGTTGGTACTCGAGATCATCACGTTCGGGTACAGGTCGAGGAAGATCGAGCCGACGGTCGCGGCGATCGCGACAACGGAGGAGGCGAAAGACAGGCCATCGTGGTCGGTCATCGCCAGCCGTGCGGCAAAGCCTACCGCGATCACCGCGAGGATCTCCACGGGCTGGGGCACGTCGGGGCCGCCCGCGACGCTACGCGTCCAGATCACCCAGACCACCACGAACGCGATTGCCACCCAACCTAGGGGTAGCGCGGCTGCACGGGCGCGCTCGCGCACGTGATCTGTGGTCCTCAGCTTGAGGAACGTCGCCCCGTGCAGCAGACACAGCGCGACCAGCGTCACGCCGGTCCACAGGCCATACGGCGTGAGCAGATTGAAGAAGCTGCCCGTGTACTCATGGCCGGAGTCGATCGGCAGACCGTTCAACAGATCGCCGAGCCCCACCCCGAGCAGCAGCGGGATCAGCAGGCAGCCGATTGTCATGGTCCAGCGCCATGTCGAGCGCCAGCGGGGATTCTCGCTCTTCTCCCTGAACTCGAGCGACACGCCGCGCGCCATCAGCGCCACCAGCACGAGCAGCAGCGCCAGGTACAGGGCCGAGAACATCGTCGCGTACCAGCCCGGGAATGCCGCGAACGTCCCGGCTCCGGCGACGACGAGCCACACCTCGTTACCGTCCCACCACGGGCCGATCGTGCTCAGCGCGCGTTTGCGCTCCTCCTCGGTGCGCCCCACGAGCGTGTGCAACATGCCCACGCCGAAGTCGAAGCCCTCGAGCACGAAGAACCCGATCCAGAAGATCGCGAGGATGACGAACCAGATCGTGTGAAGCTGCACCGGGTCTCCTAGTAGCTCATGGCTGGGGTCGGCGCACGCGCGTCCGGGCTCGTGCTGTCAGGGCCGTCGTCGGGGTCGAGGTCCTTGCGCGAGTAGCGCAGCATCAGGATCAGGTCGGCCGCGCCGAGTGCGATGTAGATCAGCACGAACGTGATCAGGCTGATCCAGATATCGGTCGAGCTGACCGAGGGAGAGTTGGCGTTAATGGTCTTCATCAAGCCCTGCACGATCCAGGGTTGGCGACCGCTCTCGGTCAGCAGCCAGCCGGCGGTGTTCATGATGAACGGCGTAATTACGGCTCCCAGGCCGGCGCGCAGGAACCACTTGGAGCGGTCGAGCCTGCCCTTGTGGATCAGCCACGCCCCCCACAGCGCCAGCAGCGCGATCAGTGAGCCGAGGTAGGCCATCACGCGCATCGACCAGTACTGGATGAACACGTCGGGAATGTAGTTGCCGGGTCCGTACTTCTTGACGTCTTCCTTCTGCAATTGGTTGAGCCCCTCGACCGCGCCGCCCCAGGTCCCGGTCGCGAGGATCGAGAGCAGGTGCGGGATCGAGATGACCTGGGTCGGGGTCTGGTCGTTGTTGCCTCCGCCGATCTGAAAGGCCGAGAACGAGCACGGCTGACAGTTGTTCCACTGCGCCTCCGCCGCGGCGATCTTGGCCGGCTGGTAGGTGTTCTCGATCTCTCCGAGCTTGTTGCCCACGAACATTTGCAAGAGAATCGCCGGCAACAACACGAGCACCGACAGGCGAGCCGTGTGGTGAAAGGCCTCGGCGTTGCTCCATGCGCCTGCCTGTCCTTCCGACGTGCCCGCTTGTCCTCCACCCTGGAGGGCGCTTGTCCTCATCGCGCTCGCCGCGCCATCCTGGAGGGTGCGGTTGCGGACACGCAGATGCCAGGCGGAGATCGCGAGCATCACGAGCGAGCCGGTCACGAGGGATGCGAGGATCACGTGGACGTATCCCCATAGGAATGTCGGGTTGGTGAACAACGCCCACACGTTGTTCAGTTCCGGCTGGCCGTGGCTGTTGAGCACGTACCCAACCGGGTGCTGCATCCACGAGTTGGCCGCCAGGATGAACATCGCCGACAGCATCGAGCCGGCCGCCACCAGCCAGATGCACGCCAGGTGAACGCGCTTGGGTAGCCGATCCCAGCCAAAGATCCACAGGCCGAGGAAGGTCGACTCGAGGAAGAACGCGGCCAGGCCCTCCATCGCCAGCGGACCGCCGAAGACGTCGCCTACGAAGCGCGAGTAGGCCGACCAGTTCATCCCGAACTCGAACTCCTGCACGAGGCCGGTGACAACTCCCACGGCGACGTTGATCAGCAGCAATGTGCCGAAGAAGCGCGTCACGCGCTTGTATTGGAGCCCGTCCACCCCTCCGCCCACCCTCTCGTTGCGATACCACGCTGTTTGCAGCAGCGCCACCAGAAAGGCGAGCCCGATCGTCACCGGCACAAACAGGAAGTGGTAAATGCTCGTCGTCGCGAACTGCCACCGGGCCAGATCGTTAGTCATGTCGCAACACCGTTGCCCGCGCCAGCTTGTTGGTCATGTCTCGACACCACAGCCCAGGCCAGCTTGTTGGTCATGTCGCAACACCACAGCCCAGGCCAGCTTGTTGGTCATGTCTCGACACCACAGCCCAGGCCAGCTTGTTGGTCATGTCGCGACACCACAGCCCAGGCCAGCTTGTTGGTCATGCGTCAACACCATTACCCGTCTCGCGGCGGCACAGTTCGGCGTAGTGCCCGTCGAGCTCGATCAGCTCGGCGTGCGTACCGCGTTCGAGCACCTGTCCCCGATCGAGCGCTATCACTTCGTCAATCCCCTCGAGTTGAGTCAGCCGGTGCGTGATCAGCAGCGTCGCCCGATCGCGCGTGCCGGCGAGCAGGTCGGCGACGATCGCGTCGGCCGTCTGGGTGTCCAGGTGCTCGCCCGGCTCATCGAGGATCAAGACCGGGAAGTCGGCAAGCAGCGCTCGTGCGATCGCCAGGCGCTGGCGCTGCCCGCCGGACATGCGCGCGCCCCGCTCTCCGACCTCTGTCGCAAGACCATCCGGCAGCCCTTCGACCCAGTCCAGCAGCCGCACCTCAGCGAGGGCATCGCGGAGCTCATCCGCGGTTGCGTCGCGTCTGGCCAGGCGCAGGTTCTCCTCGAGCGTGCTGTCGAACACATGGGCGTCCTGGCTCACCAGCCCGATCACTTGCCTGAGCTCGTCGCCGTCGAGGTCGGAGATCTCCGCCCCGTCAAGCATCACAGAGCCGCCCTGGTAGGGGAGGAACTTCAGCAGCACTCCTGCGAGTGTCGACTTGCCTGCGCCGCTGGGACCTACGATTGCCACGCGCCTGCCCGGGCTCAGGTCAAGGTCAACGCCGGTGAGCGTCGCACGGTCCTCGCCGGGGTAGGAGCTTCGCAGGTCACGTACCTTCAGAACGTGTGGTTGGGCGAGGTGCGACCAGTCTCCGAGCAACTGATCGTCAGATGGCGGTGGGTCCGGCAAGGTACTGCCGTGCTCGTGTGACAGGCCGCTTGGCTGCGGCGTATCGAGTGCGTGACCACTCTCGTCCGACTGGTTGTTGAGTTTCCGATCGAGCTGCGGCGTGTGGAGCGCGAGCGGGTGCGTCGGCTCGATCACCAGCGCTGGAGCGTCGATCACCTCCTGCACGCGCGCGGCCGCGCGACGCACGCGCTGGAGTGTCTGCGTCGCCGCCGGCAGGCCTGTCACGAGCTCGAATGCCACGAGCGGGATCAGTGCGATCCCCGCCAGCAGCACACCGTCGAGTCGTCCCGCGCGCACAGCGACGACACCGACGAGCAGGGCGCCCCACATCGCAAGTCCGGAGCAGAGGGTAGTCAGACCCTGGCCGATGCCTGCGGTACGCGAAGTCGCCTGCGCAACCTGTGTGAGCTCGGCATCGGCTGCCAAGGTGCGCTTCAGTTGCTCGGGCCCGGCCCCGTTCACGATCAGCTCGGGAGCGCCCTCGAACAGATCGACAACCGATGCCGTCAAAAGGCCCCGCGTGGCCGCCTGCCGGGTCTCGCTGCGTGCGGCAAGGGTCCCTGTCAACCATGGCACGAGCACGCCCGCGATCAGCAGCGCGACCAGCAGGATCAGGCCGGCCGCCGGGAGCATCAACCACACGAGGACGACCGTGGTCACGCCGACGAGCAGCGCGATCACAAATGGGGGCACCACTCGCAACAGCAGGTCCTGCAAGGAGTCCACGTCGTGGACCACGCGCGCCAACAGCTCGCCACTGCGGAAAGCGGGCAGGCCGAGCGGTGCCAGCCGCTCCAGTCGTTCATAGACCGTGACTCTCAGGCTTGACAGGACGCGGAAGGCTGCATCGTGACCGACCAGGCGCTCCGCGTAGCGACACAGGCCCCTCGCCAGCGCAAAGAACTGCACCCCCACGATCGCGATCGCCACGGCGGACTCCTGCGGGTGCTGAGAGGAGCGCGAGATGAGCCATGCCGAGGTGGCGATCAGTCCGATCGCAGCCGCCACCGCGCCCGCGCCCAGCAGCGTCGCGAGCGCCAGCCGTCCGGCGGCGGGACGCGCGATCGCGAGCGTGCGCAGCAGGGGCGCCCCGGGTCTGTCCTCAGCGGTGTGGGATGCGGAGCCAGAGGGCGAGGCCGATGCGGAGCCGGAGGGTGAGGCCACGCTGACGGGGGGCGTCACGAGCCCGTTAGGTTGCTTCGTCGCGGCTTGGGCTCTCATGCCGGCACCCCGATTGCGCCGAGTGCACCGGGTCGATCCGCTACGGCTTGCGCGCTTGCCGCCACCTCGACCGCGCCAAGCGTGAGCACGCGGTCTGCCAGGCTCAACAGCGCGGGACGGTGTGCGACAAGCACCACCGTACGCCCGCGGGACAGGCGCCTTACGGCTTCCAACACCTCGTGCTCTGTCTGGCCGTCGAGGTTGGCGGTCGGCTCGTCGAGCAGCAGCAGCGGTGAGTCGCGCAGGAACGCCCGCGCGAGCGCGACCCGCTGGCGCTCGCCGGCGGACAGCCCCGCGCCACGATCGCCGAGCACGGTGTCCAAGCCCTCGGGCAGGCAGGCCACCACGTCGGCGAGCCCGGCAGCTTGGACGGCCTCCCACAGCTCCTCGCTGGATGCGTCGCGACGACCGAGCCGCACGTTCTCGGCAATCGAGGTCGCGAACAGGTGCGGTCGCTGCGGCACCCACGCGAGCTGCGCGTGCCACGCATCGGGGTCGAGCTCGGCCAGCTCCACATCCCCAATCCTCACCGTTCCCCGCTCGGGCACGGTCAAACCGAGCAGTACGCTCAGCAGCGTCGACTTGCCACAGCCGCTCGGGCCCGCCAGCGCCAGCACCTCGCCGGCCTGGACGCTCAGCGAGATGTCCTCGAGCGCCGGCTCGGAGCGACCGGGATAGGTGACGCACAACCCTTCGACTGAGATGTCTGCCAGGGCCATATCGGGCACTTCGCGGCGCGTGCGGCGCACAGGCAGGGGCTTTTCGAGGACCGCGAACACCTGCTCGGCCGCGGCCATTCCCTCGGCGCTCGCGTGGTAGTTGGCGCCGAGCTGGCGCAGCGGCAGATAGGCCTCGGGGGCGAGCACGAGCGTGAACAGCGCGGTCCGCAACCCGAGCTCACCACCCATCAAGCGTAGGCCGATCGCGACCGCCACAAGCGCCACCGAGAACGTCGCGACGAGCTCGAGAATCAGCGAGGACAGGAACGTCACACGCAGCGTCGAGAGCGCGGTGTTGCGATAGCGCTCTGAGATCTCACGGATGCTCGCCGCTTGAGCCTTCGCGCGCCCGAACACCTTCAGCGTCGGCAGCCCGCCGACCACGTCGAGGAAGTGTCCCGCCAGCCGTTGCAGCGTGCGCAGCTGGCGGTCCATGCGTTCGCGCGTGGCGGCGCCCACCAGCGCCATGAACAGCGGGATCAGCGGAATCGTCACAGCGATGATTGCGGCGGAGATCCAGTCTCTCCAGACCACGGCGGCCAGCACGACGAGCGGCACGATCACGGCGAGAAGGAGCTGTGGCAGGTACAGCGAGAAGTAGCCATCGAGTGCATCCACCCCGCGCGTGGCGAGCACCGCGAGCTCGCCGGTGCGCTCCCGCCGCGAGCTGTCCGCGCCAAGCCCGGCGACACGCTCCAGAAGCGCGCCCCGCAACTGGGACTTCGCGCGAGCCGAGCTGCTGCTTGCCGCCAGCTCGGCTGCCCACGCAACCACCGCGCGGGCCACCACGACGCACAGCAGTACCGTCAGCGGGGTTTGTAGCTGCCCCAAGCTCTTGCTGGCGGAGAACGCGCTCGCAACCACGTCCGCCAGCAGCCATGCCTGCGAAACGATCAGCAGCGCGCTGAGGGTACCGAGGCCGACCGATACAAATAGGAATGTGCGAGTCGCACGCGCGTACCTCAGCAGTCTCGGATCGAGCGCTCTCACTGGTCGCTGTTGGTGGCCGTGCTTCGATCGCCCCCGGCGGAATCCGCTCCAGCCGGAGCGCGCTCGACACTGGCCAGATAGCCATCCATGACTTGGTTCTGGGGATTGCCGAGACGCGCGCTGATCCAGTCGATCAACACCTTTATGCGGCCGCCGCGAACGCCGCCGAGGTAGTACATGTGCACGGTCAGGTAGGTGAAGAACGCAAGCCGGCCGGAGATTTCGTGGCCGCGGATTTCACACACGGCCTTACCGCGACCGACGACGGCCAACGCACCCTTGTCCAAGTAGTGAAACGGGGTCGAGGCGCCCGGCGCTCCCTTGTGGATCGCCTTCGCCGCGTGGCGCGCCTGCTGGATCGCCACCGTTGCCAGTCCCGGGAACGGCTTGCCGCCAGGGCCTTCGAGCAGCGACGTGTCGCCGATCGCCGAGATCTCGGGATGGCCGGGAATCGTCAGATCGGGTTCGATCTGCACGCGCCCCGCCCGGTCGGTGGAGGCACCGGTCTCCTCGGCGAGCACGCGGGAGAAGCCGACCGCCTGCACGCCGGCTGCCCAGATCACCGTTCTCGCGGCGATCCGCTCGTCCGTGCCCGCGACCGAGGCTGTCACACCCGTGCCGTCGATCGCTGTGACGCGGGCGCCCTCGCGAACCGTGACGCCGAGCGCCGCTAGCTCCTTGGCGACCTTGCCGGAGAGTCGCTCGCTGAAGGCGGCGGTCACACGTTCGCCGGCGTCGAGCAGGATCACCTGCGCGCCCGAGGGATCGATGTGCCTGAAGCCGCGCTTCATCCCGTGCTGGGCGATGATCCGCAGCTCCCCGGCCATCTCCACGCCGGTCGGGCCGCCCCCGATCACCACGAACGTCATCCACTCGCGCTGCTCGACCGGGTCGCTGGTGCGCTCCGCCTGCTCGAACGCACCGTAGAACCGATTGCGCAGGTCGAGCGCGTCCGCGAGCGTCTTCAGGCCGCAGGAGACCTCCCGCCACTCGTCTTTGCCGAAGTACGAGGTCTGCGCTCCGCACGCCACGATCAGGCTGTCGTAGTCCAGCCGCTCGCCACGGTCGAGGATCAGCTGGCGGCGCTCCACGTCGAGGCCGGTGGCCTCGCCCATCAGCACCGTGATGTTCGAGTTGCGCCTGAGCGCCGTGCGGATAGGCGTCGCGCACTCGCCCGCCGCCAGCCCGCCGCCGGCCACCTGGTAGAGCAGCGGCTGGAACAGGTGGTGGTGCGTGCGGTCCACGAGCGTCACGTCCACATCCGCGTGGCGCAGCTCGTGGGCGGCCGCCAGCCCGCCGAAGCCGCCGCCGACGATCACCACCCTGCGACGGGAGCCCTCGCGCGGTGGCGCCCCGTTCGTGGGCGCGTGGACTGCCGGCTCGAGGTCCTGCTCAGGCGCCATCGGCGCCCAGGCGCTGCAGCAGATGATCGCCGACGCGCAGCGCGTTGGCCATCGCCGTGAGCGCGGGATTGACAGCGGAGATGCTTGGGAAGAAGCTCGTGTCGACCACGTACAGGTTGTCGAGCTCGTGTGCCTTGCAGTCGGTGTCGAGCGCCGAGGAGGCCGGGTCCGCGCCGAAGCGGCAGGTGCCGGCCTGGTGGGCCACGCCCGCCACTGGGATCTTGTTCTCCAGGTACGCCCAGCGTGGGATCAGGTGGTGCTCGTGCATGCCCAGGTGCCCGAGCAGCGAGCGCAGCTGCTCGAACAGACGGTCGCGCGCGGTGTCGTTGCTGGCGCGGTAGGCCAACGTCATCCGTCCCTCACGGTCCACCGTCACTCGGTTGTCCGGCTGTGGGATGTCCTCGGTCGACAGCCAAAAGTCCACGGCGTGCTCCGCCACGTCCGCCAGCGAGAAGGTCGGCGCGAGCCTCGTCATGAGCGGCTTCTCCCCGCGGTACATGTCCGCCACGGACTTGCCCACCATCTGGATGTTCCCCATCGGGTACTCCCACGCGTCGCTCGAGAAGTAGTAGTCGTTGACGCCCAGCGTCTTCTGAAACACGGTCGGGTTGGGCTCCTTGGAGATGGCGAGCACCGCCTGGGAGTTGTGGAACATGTAGTTGCGCCCCACCTGATCGGACCCGTTGGCCAACCCGTTTGGGTGCTTGTCGGTCGCGGAGCGTAGTAGCAGCTTGGCCGTGTTGGCGGCGCCGCACGACACGACCACGATGTCGGCCGTGTAGCTCTCACTCTCGCCGTCGCGCTCTACCGCGACCTCGGTGACGGCGGTGCCGGCAGGGTTGGTTCTCAGTGCCATCACCTCCGCGCCCGTCAGCAGAGTGACATTGTCGTGCTCGAGTGCCGGTCGCACGCCCAGCACCTCCGCATCTGACTTGGCGGTCACCAAGCACGGGAAGCCGTCGCAGGTGGAGCAGCGCACGCAATTGCTGTAGGGCATGTTGCCCTCGTTGAGCATCACCCCGCACGGTGCGTGGAAGGGGTGAAGTCCCGCCGCGTCAAACGCGTCCGAGAGCTCCGCGATGCGCGGCTCGTGTGAGACCGGCGGATGCGGGTAGGGAGCCGATGCGGGCGGTTCGGTTGGGTCCTCGCCGCGTGCCCCGTGCACTTCGTACAACTGCTCGGCCAGCGTGTAATAAGGCTCCATCGCCTGATAAGAGATCGGCCACGCGGGGGAGATGCCGCCGTGGTGGTGCACCTCGCTGAAGTCCTCGGAGCGCATCCGGTAGAGCGCGGCGCCGTACATCTTGGTGGCGCCGCCCACGCAGTAGTGCACCTGTGGCTGGAACGCGTTGCCCTCGGCGTCATACCACGTGTCCGGGGACACATAGCGGTTGTCGACGAACACGTCCGCGGCCGACCAGTTCTGTGGCTCGCGCGGCAACCAATCGCCGCGCTCCAGCAGCAGGATGCGCTTACCCGAGGGAGCCAGGTGACGCACGAGCGTCCCTCCGCCCGCGCCGCTGCCGATGATGATGACGTCGTAGTGGTCCATCACATGGTCTCCGCGGGAGATGGCTGTCGGCTTGACGGGACTCCCGCGTTGCCGCCCTCGCGAGCGTCCCGGAGGCTCATCAGGAGATCTCCGCCAAGCGCTCGGCGAGGATGATGCGCGCCGCGGCCTCGATCAGCGCCAGGTGGGAGAAGGCCTGGGGGAAGTTCCCCAGGTGGCGGCCGGTGGAGGTGTCGAACTCCTCGGCGTACAGCCCGAGTGGGGAGGCCACGCTCAACAGCTTTTCCATCAGGTCACGGGCGCGCTGGTGCTCGCCGATCACCGCAAGCCCCGACACCAGCCAGAAGGAGCAGATCAGGAAGCTGCCCTCCTTGCCCGACAGGCCGTCGTCGGTCTCATCGGTGCGGTAGCGCAGCACGAACCCGTTCTCTGTCAGGTCTTCGGCGATCGCCAGCACACTCGCGCGCAGGCGCTCGTCGTTGCTTGGCAGGAAGCCAAAGATCGCGGCCAGCAGGTTGGAGGCGTCCAGGGCGTCGGTCTTGTAGTGCTGGCGCATCACCCCGTCGCTTGAGAGCCCGTGGGTGAGGATGTCGGCCCTGATCTCCTCGGCGGTGGTGTGCCATGCGGCCTCGCGCTTGCCGTCGCCGCGCATCGCCGCGAGCTTCGCCGCGCGGTCCATCGCCACCCAGCACATGAGCTTTGAGGAGACATAGTGCTGGGGCTTGCCGCGTGCCTCCCAGATGCCCTGGTCGGGCTGGCGCCAGACGTTGGTCGCGCATTCGGCCTGCGCCTGCACGATCGGCCACAGCCTGCGCGGCAGCCGTTCGGAGCGACGGGTGTGAAGCAGGATCGAGTCGAGCGCCGCGCCGAACACGTCGTTCTGGCGCTGATCGAACGCGCCGTTGCCGATCCTCACCGGGCTCGCGCCCGCATAGCCCGAGAGATCGTCGCGCGTCGACTCGGTGAGGTCGCGCCGCCCGTCGATCCCGTACATGATCTGCAGCGCCCCGTCCCCGTTTGGCTCGAGGTCGGCGATGAACTGCATGAACTCCTCCGCCTCCCAGTCGAGGTTGAGGTAGTGCAATGCCTGCAGCGTAAAGGTGGAGTCGCGCAGCCACGTGTAGCGGTAGTCCCAATTGCGCTCCCCGCCGGGTGTCTCGGGCAGTGAGGTTGTGAGCGCCGCCACCGTCGCGCCGGTCGGCATGTAGGTGAGGCCCTTGATCGTAAGCGCGGAGCGCTGGATCGGATCGCGCCAGCGGTGGTCCGGGATGCGGGCGCGACTCAACCAGCCACGCCAAAAGCTGGCAGTGGATGCCAGCCGCGCGTTGGCATCGTCGATGTCCTCAGGCGCGGCCAGCTCCTCGGCCCAGGACAGCGAGCAGTAGATCTGATCGCCCTGTTTGAGCACATGGCGAGCTCTGACCCAATCTCCCTCGACGCCGACCGCCATGTCAGTTTGGAGCCTGATCGTCATCTCCGCACCGCTTGCGTCGGCTCTGTGGCCGCCGTCGCCGACGGTCCACTGTGCGGGCACGCGCCCGTAGTCGAAGACCGGTTCGCACGTGAGCTCCATCTCGACCTCGCCCTCCAGGCACATTGCGACGCGCACGAGCACATGGTCGGCGTCCTGATCGGCTGGGGGACGGGTGTGCGGCGTGACGAGATCCTCGCCGCGGCGAGGCCCCAAGATCAGGGCCTCGCGGACGATCACCCAGCCGGTCGTCGTCTTCCAAGTCGTCAGCAGGATGTTGGTCCCGGGCTCGTAGATGCGCGCCGTCGGGACGTTGATCGCGTTCGGCCCGAAGCGGAAGCCACCCGCCTGGCGGTCCAGCAGCGAGCCGAACACGCTCGGGGCATCGAAGCGCGGCACGCACAGCCAGTCGATCGTCCCGTCGGGAGCGACCAGCGCGCCGGTGTGGCAGTCCGACAGGAATGCGTAGTCGGCGATCGGCGGGAAGGGCGAGGGCATCGCCGCGCTCTGGGGCATCGTGGGTGCCTCGGCCCGGCCGTTCGCCTTGCCGTCGGCACTCGCGGCCGCAGTGCCCGCCTTGCCCTTCTGGGCCGTGCCCGTCCTGGCCTTGCTTGACTTGGCCGGACTCACGACGTCACCCACGGGCCGTGCCAGCCGCCGTAGTGAGCCACGAGCTTGTCCGCCTCCGGCGGGCCCCACGTTCCCTGTGCGTAGGCGTGCACGGGCGGGGGATCTTTGAGCAGCGGTTCGAAGATGCGCCAGGTCTGCTCGACGCTGTCCTGGCGGGTGAAGCGCACGCTGTCGCCCCGCATCGCATCCAGCAGCAGCACCTCGTACGGGGTCGGGGCCTCGCCGCCCTCGTCCGCGAACTCCATGTCGAGCGTGATTGCCTGCGGCCCGCCCGCGTCGGCGCGGTGGGCGTCGAGAATCAGCTGCGTGCCGGTCGTGGGGTCGAGCTTGATCACGAGCTGGTTGGGTTCGGGCCGGCGGTGCCCGTGCTCCATGAAGCCGAGGCGCGGAGGTTGGCGGAAGACGATCCGCAGCTCGGTTTGGGTGATCGGCAGATCCTTGCCGGTGCGGATGAACCACGGCACGCCCGACCAGCGCCAGTTGTCGATGTCCAGGCGCAGAGCGGCGTAGGTCTCGGTAGTCGATTCTTTGGCGACGCCGTCGATGCTCAGGTAGCCGTCGTATTGGCCGCGCACGTAGTGCTTGGGATCTGCTGCCGCGGTGGAGCGGAACACGGCGAACTTGGCGTCCTTGAGCGTTTCCGCGTCGTCGCCCGCCGGCGCCTCCATCGCGGCCACGGCCACGAGCTGCATCAGGTGGTTGACGATCACATCGCGCACCGCGCCGACGGGATCGTAGAAGTGCCCGCGGTCCTCGACGCCGAAGCTCTCGGCCATCGTGATCTGCACGCACGCGATGTGGTTGCGGTTCCACACCGGCTCGAGCATCGTGTTGGCAAAGCGCAGGTATAGGAACTCGTCGATCCCCATCTTGCCGAGGAAGTGGTCGATCCGGTAGAGCTGGGGCTCCTTGATGTACTGGTGGACTTCCGCGGCGAGCGCCCGCGCGGACTGGAGGTCGTGGCCGAAGGGCTTCTCCACCACCACGCGCGCGTTCTTGGTGATACCGCTGATGGCGAGGCCTTTGATCACGGTGCCGAACAGGAACGGGGGGATCTCCAGATAGAAGACGGGACACTTGGCATCGCCGAGCGCGTCGGCCACGCGCGCGTAGGTGCCTTCGTCGGCGAAGTCGCCAGATACGTAGCTCAGTCGTTCGGCAAAGCGCTTGAACGCTCGCTCGTCGATCTTCTCGCCACACTCTTCGATCGAGGTGTGGGCGCGCTTGCGCAGATCCTCGACGGTCCAATCGTCAGCGGCCACACCCACGATCGGGCAGTCGAGCAGCCCGCGCAGCTCGAGCCGGTAGAGCGAGTGGAAGGTCATCACCTTGGCGAGGTCGCCGCTGATGCCGAACACGACCAGGACGTCGGCTGGCTGGGTGTAATCGTTCGAGGCGGGCGTGGTTGCAGGCCGGGGCTGTGCCGCTGTGCTCATGGATGCCTTTCGTCTGGAGGAAAACCGGTCTGCGGGGAGAGTGCAGATGCTCTCACGCTCACCGGTGCACGCACATCATCCATATCGGATGACTTACGTCTGCTTGCGGGCGGGCGGATGGCCCAAGCATGTCGCATACTCTCGACCACGTGAATCTGTGGGTACCCGATCGAGCCGATCGCGACGCGATCGGAGAGTTGCCGGAGGGTGTGACGCTCAACCTCATCCCGGAGGAGGGGGCGTCAAATGACCTGCTCGACGCGGATTTCCTGGTGCCCGGCTCGGATAAACCCTTCGTACTCGAGTTGCTCGGACGCATGCCACGGCTGCGGGTGATCCAGACGCTCTCGGCAGGCGTGGACTGGCTGCTGTCCGCTGTACCGCCCGGTGTGACGCTGTGCGATGCGAGCGGAACTCGCGACGGGGCGGTGTCGGAATGGGTGCTGGGTGCGATCCTCGCCTCGCTGAAGCGCCTCGGCGAGGCGCGCGATGCCCAGCGCGCACATGATTGGGAGTGGCGGGAGCCGGGCGAATTGGCGGATAAGACGGTGATGATTTTGGGTTATGGGTCGATCGGGGTGGCACTAGAGGCGCGCCTCGCCATCCTCGAAGCCGAGACGATTCGCGTCGCGCGACACGCTCGTCCAGGCGTGCATGCGACGGAGGAGCTGCCCTCGCTGCTGGGGCTTGCCGACATAGTCGTGGTGCTGCTGCCGCTCACGCCGGCGACGCGCGGGCTGCTCGATCGAGAGATGCTGGGCCGTATGCGCCCGGGCGCTCTGCTCGTGAACGCCGCGCGCGGGCCGATCGTGGATTCAGGCGCGTTGCTTGAGCTGCTGCGCGCGGGGCGCATCCGCGCGGCGCTCGATGTGACGGACCCGGAGCCGCTGCCCGAGGGTCATCCGCTGTGGGATGCGCCAGGTGTGCTGATCACGCCGCACTTCGCGGGGGATACGCGCGGTGCGGAACGGCGCGCGTTCGCGCTCGTGGGCGAGCAGGTGCGCCGCTACATGCGCGGCGAGTCGCTTGTGAATGTCGTGGCAGGCGACTACTGACGACGTAGATCCGGGCAAGCTGGCGACCGGTCAGTCGGCGGTGACGGTCTATCCGTCGCGGGCCTGTCCGAGATCGGCCGCGCTGAGCTGTCGCTGATAGGGCCCGTGGCCGGTGAGGCAGACCGCGCCGCAACGGGCCGCGAGCGCCAGCGCGTCGGGCACCCCGAGACCCGTGCCCAGGCCGTAGGTGAGCCCTGCGGCAAAGGAGTCCCCGCAGCCATAGGAATCGCTGGGCTCGCCGGGAAGCTCGGCGGCCGGCCACGTGCCCGAGTCACCGTCGCGCTCCCTGTATGTGCCCCCGTGCCCGCCCTCGGTGAATACGACGAGCCGCGCATCCTGCTCGGCGCGGGTGGCCTCGCGGCGCTCGTCGGCGTCGTCGGCGCTCAGCACGAGCGCGTCCAGCGGGATGCCGTGGCCGAGCGCGTGCAGAGCGCGGGGACTGCTCACGAGCACGCGCGCGGCCCGCGCGGCGCGCATGGCGCCCGCGTCGCCGGCGGTGAAGTACACGGCATCCATCTGCGCCAGTTCGCTCCATGGGATCTCCCCATCGTCGAGCACCGGCTCCAGGCGCGATCCAAAAGTGGTGATCGTGCGCTCGCGGGCGTGGTCCACGAGCGTGACCGCGGTGCGCGTGGGGGCAGTCCTTCGGGGTCCCCACACGTGCACGCCCAGCTCCGCCAGGCGCTCCACGGAGCGGTGCCCGTGCTCGTCATCGCCGAGCGCCGTCACCAGCACGGCCTCGCCCGCGAGACGCGCGAGCTGCACCGCCGCCACCGCTCCGCCACCGGCCGGCTCCTCGAAGGGGGCGTCTGCGTGCACGATCTCACCGGCGTGCGGGATGTGAGCTACGCGCGCGAACGTCACCCACTCGACGTGGCCCACGACCGCCACTTTCGGATGGTTCGGTTGCACCGGAGGGAGTGTCACATACTCGCTGGAGACATTCGGCTGGACCTGGTTGCCTTGAGGTATCGCTCGGGGGCCGTCGGCGTTAGGCTCCGCGCTGCTCATGGCTATCCAGATCGCTCTCCTCCGTGGCATCAACGTCGGGCCGCACAAGCGGATCGCGATGGCGGATCTGCGCGGGCTGCTCGCCGAGCTTGGCTACGGCGACGCGCGCACGCTTGTGCAGAGCGGCAACATCGTGCTCACCGCCGATGTTCCGCCAGATCGGCTCGCGCGCGAGCTCGAAGGGGAGATCGCTGGCAGGCTCGGGGTGCAGACGTCGGTCGTCGTGCGCACGCACGAGGAGCTTGCCGCGGTGGTGGCACTCGATCCGCTGCGCGACGTCGCCGATCAGCACAAGCTCTACCAGGTCAGCTTTCTCTCGGCTGAGCCAGACCGGATGACGATGCAAGGGGTCGCGGCGGTGGACGTCGCCCCTGAGCGCTTCGTGCACGCCGGACGTGAGATCTACGCGTGGCACCCAGCCGGCATCCAGCGCTCGCGCCTTGCCAGTTTGCTCACCGACAAGCATCTCGGTGTGACCGCGACCGCGCGCAACTGGAACACGGTCGTGAAGCTGCTGGAGCTGGCGGACGAACTCGAGGCGTGAGCGATCGGGCTGGTCGGCGCGCTTCGCGGTCACGCCGCCACTCCGGCTTGCGCGCACCCGCGACGCGCCCGGTCTCTGTGGCGACTCTTGCGCCGGTCCCCGGGCGGCTCTAGTCGCCGCGACCGCGCGCGCGGCGTATCTCCGCCAGTCGCGCCGCGAGCTCTGACTCCGTTTCGTCGGGGACGTAGAAGCGCACACCGACCGCCTCCTCGGGGGCCAGCTCCTGTCGAGCGAGGTGCCCGGGATGAGCGTGGGGACTGTCGTAGCCCTGCCCGCGCCCGCCCGAGCGCAGCTGGACAGGGGGCGGCGCGGCGCCGTGCTCGCGCACGAACTCGCGGGCCGCGCCGATCGCGCGCTTGGCGGCGTCGGACTTCGGCGCGAGCGACAGGTAAATGGCGGCTTGGGCGAGCGCGAACTGGCACTCGGGCAACCCCGCGTGCTCGACGGCGGCCGCGGCCCCGGTGGCTACGGTCAGCGCATTTGGATCGGCGTTGCCGATGTCCTCGCTGGCGAGGATCACCATGCGCCGGGCGATGAAGCGGGGGTCCTCGCCGCCCTCGAGCATCACCGCCAGGTAGTAGAGGGAGGCATCCGGGTCCGACCCACGCGTCGCCTTGATCCAGGCGGAGATCGTGTCGTAGTGACTGTCGGCAGCCTTGTCGTAGTGCACGATCCGCCGCTGTAGCGCGTCTTCGGCGTGCTCGACTGTGACGCTCCCCATCGCCGTCTCGCATGCGAGCTCAAGGGCGCTGAGTGCCGTGCGCGCGTCGCCGCCCGCGCGCGCCGCCAACATCTCGATCGCCTCGTCCTCGACTTGCGTCTCGCCGCATTCGCCGTGCTCCAAGGCGCGCCGCAGCAGCGTGAGCACGTTCTCCTCTGTGAGCTCGGAGAGCTCGTACAGGCGAGTGCGTGAGAGCAGCGCGCGGTTGACCTCGAAGGACGGGTTCTCGGTCGTCGCGCCGATCAGAGTTACGAGCCCTTCCTCGACGGCGGGCAGCAGTGCGTCCTGCTGCCCCTTGTTGAAGCGGTGGATCTCGTCGAGGAAGAAGATCGTCTCGCGCTCGCCGAGCCTGCGCTCCCGCGCCCGTGCGATCACCGCTCGCACCTCCGCGCGGCCGGCCTCCACGGCGCTCAGCTCCTCGAACGCAGCGCTCGCGCTCGCCGCGATGATGCGCGCGAGCGTGGTCTTGCCGCTGCCGGGAGGGCCATGCAGAATCATCGAGTGGGGCCGTCCCTGCTCGATCGCGGTGCGCAGCGCGGAGCCGGGGCTGAGCAGATGCTCCTGGCCGACGAACTCGTCGAGCGTGATCGGTCGCATGCGTGCCGCGAGTGGCGCCGCGTCTGAGACAGCGGGTGTGCCGGCCTCCGTGTCCGCGGGGTCAAAGAGCGAGTCCATCGCTCACAGTGTGCCGTAGCGGGTGCGTCTCGCCCTCCGTCCTACCGTAGATAGTCGATGGGCACAACCCCGCGTGATCCCGAGGAGGCCACCGCTGCCGGTGCGCCGGCACATGCTGAGATCCCCGCGGCCACCAGAGTGGGCGCGGTGCACCTGACCGTCTCGGACCTCGAGCGCTCGGTCGATTACTACGAGAATGTCATCGGCCTGAGTGTTCGCGAGCGTGCCGGCAGTCGCGCGATGCTCGGAGTCGGCGGCGAAGATCTACTGGTCTTGGTGGAGCAGCCTGGTGCTCGCTCATCGCGCGGGCACTGCGGTCTGTATCACTTCGCACTGCTGCTCCCCCAGCGCGCCGACCTCGCGCGTTGGCTCGCCCATGCCGCGCGCGGGCGCGTGGCGCTCGTCGGTCTCGCCGACCACTTCGTCAGTGAGGCGATCTACCTCAGCGACCCCGATGGTCACGGCATCGAGATCTATTGGGACTGGCCACGCGAGGTGTGGGAGGGCAGGGTGGCCGAGCGCATGACCACTCTTCCGCTCGACACCGCGAGTCTCTTTGGCGAACTGCCCGATCCGGCGAGTGAGCCCTTCGATCGGCTCCCGTCGGGGACGGCGATGGGTCACATCCACCTGTGCGTAGCGGACATTCCGCAGACAGTCGCCTTCTACCGCGACGTGCTCGGCTTCGCCCTGATGGCCTCGCTCGGAGGACAGGCCGCGTTCCTCAGCGCCGGCGGCTACCACCACCACATTGGAGCCAACACGTGGGAGAGCGCCGGCGCCGGCCAGCCGCCGGAGGGGTTGGTGGCATTGAGGCAAGCGACAATCGTGCTGCCGAGCATCGCCGAGCGCGAACGGCTGGTGGCGCGGGTTGGCCATGCTGGATATGACCCGGTTGCGTTGGAGGACGGCGTGCTCGTCGCGGATCCTTCGGGTAATCCTGTTCTGCTTGCGGTTACGGGCGGAGCGTCGCGGTGAGGCGACCAGGAGCCGGCGTTGTGGGCCTGATGGTCGTGCGGCACCCCGAGCCTCGCACCCTGTTCGAGTCTCAAATGCGGCGCGCTAGGCTCGACAGGTGCGATTCATCCCCACAGCACCGGTCGCCGCCGCCTCGTTGATCGCGGGCTTCGCGGTCGCGGTGAGCACGGGCTCGCGGCCGCTCGGTGGGATCGTGTTGGCGATTGGCGGGCTGTGGTGCATCCAGGCTTGGGTGCACCGCCACGGCAGGCGAACGGCGCTAATCCTCGGGTGCGTTGGTTTCGGCGCGTTCGTTATCTCTCACCTGCTTGGGCTCGTCATAGGCGCTTGGCCTTCTGTGCTGCTCGTCTCAGTGGTGGTGGCCGTGGTGGTGTGGACCCAGGCCGACGCGCATGTGGGCCGAGCCGTGCAAGCGGATGAGCCAGACTCAGACGCCGTGCTCAGCGCGTAGCGCTCTCCTCCGCCAGCGCCCGTCGCAGCGTCTCATCGAATGGGGCCGGGGTGATTCCGAACGGCTCAGCGCCGCTGGGATCCGCGACGACGGTGGCCGTCTTCAAGCCCTCGACGAGCGGCCGCGCGACGTTCGTGTCCACCGGTGTCACGAGGCCGATCCACAGTGACGACAGCCACGGAGTGATCAGCGGCACGGGAACCATTACGCGTGGACGCTCACCCATGGCGAGTGCCATCCGCTCGAGCATCTCACCGTAGGAGAGCACGTCGGGGCCGCCGATCTGCACCTCGCGACCGCGCGACTCGGGAACCTCGGGGGCGCGGCTGAGATAGTCGATCACGTCGTCGACGCCGATCGGCTGGGTCTTCGTGCGCAGCCACCCAGGCGCGATCATCACGGGCAGCCTCTGCACGAGATAGCGCAGCGTGCGGTAGGACTCACTCTCGGCGCCCACCACCATCGCGGCGCGGAAATAAGTGAGCGGCGGTCCGTGCCGTGCCAGTGTCAACGCCGTCTCGTGACGACTCAGAAGGTGCTTTGAGACGCTCTGGTCGCCCAGGCCTCCGAGATAGACCACGCGCGGGATTCCTTCGCGGGCGGCCATCCGCGCGAAGTTGCGCGCACCGTCCTGCTCGCGCTGTTGAAAGCCCTCACCGTCGGCCATCGCGTGAATCAGGTAGTAGGCGACTCCCATATTTCGGCCTACTCCCTCCAGGCTGTCTGCCTGTACCACGTCGCCTGCGACCACCTCGCAGCCGGCCGCGCGGAGAGCATCCGCGCGCCCGGTGTTGCGCACCATGCAACGGACCTGTGCCCCCGTTGCCGCCAGCGTGCGAGCCAAGCGCCCGCCGATGAATCCGGTGGCTCCCGTGACCAGCACACTGCGGTTGACCGCGACGCTCGAGATGCTCTCTGTTTACCCCGAGGCCCGTATGCTCACCCCCTAGAGGGTGGCTCCGCTACCCCGACCACTTCCCCTTGCCGTAGCGCGCCAACTCCAGGCGTGCCACGACGCCGCGGTGGACCTCGTCGGGTCCGTCTGCAAGGCGCAGTGCGCGTGCGGCGGTCCACGCCCCGGCGAGCGGCACGTCGTTGGATAGGCCTGCGCCGCCGTGCAACTGCATCGCCATGTCCACCACCGCTTGGGTCATGTTCGGCACCGCCACCTTGATCTGCGAGACCGCTCCGATCGCCTCGGGTGCCTTCTGGTCCACGAGCCACGCCGCGTGCAGCACATGCAGGCGCGCTTGGTCGATCGCGATTCGCGCGTCGGCGATCCGCTCGCGGTTGCCGCCGAGGTTGGCAATCGGCTTGCCAAACGCCACGCGCTCACTTGCGCGCCTGCAGCCCAATTCAAGCGCCAGCTCGGCGAGCCCGATCAGACGCATGCAGTGGTGGATACGACCCGGGCCCAGTCGCGCCTGGGCGATCGCAAAAGCCTGTCCTGCCCCGCCGATGATCGCGCTGACAGGCAAGCGCACGTTCGTGAAAGACACTTCGCCGTGGCCGCCGGGAGCGTCGAGGAAGCCCATCGCCTCCAGCATCCGCTCCACCTTCACACCGGGCGTGTCCATCGGCACGAGCACCATGGAGTGTTGGTGGTAGCGATCGGCCCCGGGGTCGGTGAGGCCCATGAAGATGAGCGCCTGGCAGTTTGGATGTCCCACGCCGGTGCTCCACCACTTGGTGCCGTTTACCACCACCTCGTCTCCGTCGAGCACGGCGGTGGCCTGCATGTTCGTGGCGTCTGAGGAGGCCACCTCAGGCTCGGTCATGCAGAACGCCGAGCGGATACTCCCCTCAAGCAGCGGATCCAGCCAGCGCCGCCGCTGCTCGTCAGAGCCGAAGTGCCACAGCACCTCCATATTGCCCGTGTCCGGTGCGTTGCAGTTGCACGCCTCCGCCGTTATGAGCGAGCGACCCATGCGCTCGGCAAGCGGTGCGTACTCGACGTTAGAGAGGCCCGCGCCATGTTGCTCGTCGGGCAGGAACAAGTTCCATAGCCCTTCCCGCTTGGCGATCGCCTTGAGCTCCTCGATCGCTGGCAACACCACCCACGGATCGTTGCGGGCAAGCAGCTCGCGCATGTAGGGCTCCTCGCGCGGTCCCACCTCGCTCTCCTGGAAGGCGATCATGCGCTTCAGCAGTTCGCGCGTGCGTACGGAGTGGGCGAAGTCCATCGGCGCGAGCGTACAGTAACGATCCCGTCCCGAAACGAGAGGATGCCGCAATGGCCACCGTCAATCACCAGTTCCGTCTCGCCTCCCGACCGCAGGGCATGGTTGGGCGAGAGCACTTCGACTACGTCGAGGAGGCCCTATCGGAGCTAGGGGACGGCCAGGTGCTCGTGAAGATCATGTACGTGTCGCTCGATCCCGCCATGCGCGGTTGGGTGAGCGAGGGCCGCTCCTATGTCCCGCCCGTGCAGATCGGCGAAGTGATGCGTGCCGGGACAGTCGGTGTGGTGGTTGAGTCCAAGGGCGAGAAGCTCCTCCCTGGCGACCATGTATCGGGCTGGCTCGGCGTGCAGGAGTACGCGGTTTGCAACGAGAACGAGGTCTTCAAGGTCGACACGGAGATTGTCCAGCTGCCGACTTACCTGGGTGCGCTCGGGATGCCAGGCGTGACCGCCTACTTCGGTTTGCTCGAGGTCGGTGCCGCCAAAGAGGGGGAGACCGTCGTTGTCTCAGGTGCCGCCGGCGCTGTCGGCAGCGTGGTGGGGCAGATCGCGAAACTGAAGGGCTGTCGAGTCGTGGGCATCGCCGGCGGGCCGGAGAAGTGCAAATGGATCTTGGACGAGCTCGGTTTTGACGCGGCCATCGACTACAAGAGCGAGGACGTGAACGTGGCGCTGCGCGAGCACTGCCCCGAGGGCGTCGATGTGTATTTCGACAATGTCGGCGGCGAGATCCTTGACGCGGTGCTCGCTCGCCTGGCGCTGAAAGCACGTGTGGCGATCTGTGGGGCGATCTCCCAGTACAACAATCTCGAGGCGGTCAGGGGCCCCTCGAACTACATGTCGCTGCTTGTCAACCGCGCCCGCATGGAGGGGTTCGTGGTGGTCGACTACATGGGTCGCGCCCCCGAGGCGGTTGGTGAGATGGCCGGCTGGATCGCCGAGGGCAAGCTCGTCGCACGGGAGGATGTCGTCGAGGGTTTCGAGAGCTTCCCGGAGGCGCTTCAGAAGCTGTTTGCGGGTGAGAACGTGGGCAAGCTGGTGTTGAAGGTGAGTGCGGATGATTGAGGGTGACGGGGGATAGTCGAGCTTGACTGATTGCGTTCTTCCCAGCTCGCTGCATCCCTTTTCACGACAGCAGACACGTATCCACACACGCGACAGCAGGCGCGTGCTCGTCATAATGCTTGACAAAGACGCTATGGTTGTAAACCAAGCTGGAAATGTGTCGATCCTTCTGGAGGTGGCAGCGAGATGAGCGCTGAGGGAATAGAGGCTGTTGCGCACGCGCCGACACAGGTGCCGGGTGCGCAGACGAAGACCAAATGGCATGATCGCAAGCGCTACGCCTGGCTGCTCGGGCTGATCGTGCCGCTCTTGCCGTTCATCTCGTGGGGTCTGGTCGAAGCGACTGGTCTTGGCATCTTCTGGTTCTACGGGCCGGTGCTCATCTTCGGCGTGTTCCCGTTGCTCGACCTGCTGGTTGGACTCGATGCCTCCAACCCGCCGGACAGCGTGATCAAGTGGCTCGAGCAGGACCGCTACTACCGCTGGTGCACCTATGCCTTCCTGCCGCTCCAGTACGCCGGGTTGATCTTCGCTTGCTGGATGTGGTCGCATGGCGGTCTCTCCACGCTCGACTCGGTTGGCCTGGCATTCACCGTGGCGATGGTGGCGGGCGTCGCGATCAACACGGCCCACGAGCTCGGCCACAAGCGCGCGAGCTCCGAGCGCTGGCTGAGCAAGGTGGCGCTGGCCCAAACCGGTTACGGACATTTCTTCGTCGAGCACAACCGGGGCCACCACGTGCGTGTCGCCACGCCGGAGGACCCGGCCAGCGCGCGCCTGGGTGAGAGCTTCTATGAGTTCCTGCCGCGCACCGTGATCGGCAGCCTGCGCTCGGCGATCGAGATCGAACGCGAGCACCTACAGCGCGATGGGCACCGCTTCTGGAGCCCTCGCAATGACATTCTCAACGCCTGGCTGATGTCGCTCGCGTTGTTCGTGGGGCTCGCACTCGTCTTTGGGCCGGTCGTGCTGCCCTACCTGCTAATCCAAGCGGTGATCGGCTTCTCGCTGCTGGAGGTCGTCAACTACCTCGAGCACTATGGCCTGATGCGTCAAATCCGCGAGGACGGCCGCTATGAGCGAACCTGTCCCGAGCACAGCTGGAACAGCAACAACGTCGCTTCCAACGTGCTGCTCTATCACCTGCAGCGCCATTCCGACCATCACGCCAATCCCCTGCGCCGCTACCAGTCGCTGCGTCACTTCGACGAGGCTCCGCAGCTGCCCACAGGCTATGCCGGCATGATCGTCGTGGCCACCATCCCGCCTCTATGGCGAAGGATGATGGACCGTCGTCTGCTCGAGCACTACGGGGGGGACATGTCGCTCATGAACATCCACCCGCGGACGCGCAAGCGCGTGTTGGCACGCTACGGCTCGCCGGTCATCAGCTCTTGAGCGCAGTCGAGCTGCCATACCGTGTCGCGGCGCGCCGGCTGTTGCGCAATACGTTCTTCGACGCCACCCGGGGGCTGCTGGAGGACCGGCCGTGGGCACAGATCACGATGGCCGAGGTGGCACGCGCGGCCGGGGTCAGCCGGCAGACGCTCTACAAGGAGTTTGGCTCGCGCGACGAGTTCGCCCAGGCGTTCGTGATCCGCGAGGGCGCTCGCTTCCTCGACTCGGTGGAGCAGGCGATCGCCGCGCATCTCGACGATCCACGCGCAGCGGTGGCCGCCGGTCTCGAGGTCTTCCTGACCGCCGCTGCCGCCGATCCGCTGGTGCAACTGTTGCTTGCCGACGATGGCACCGGTGGCATGCTGCCGCTGATCACCACTCGGAGCCGCCCGGTGCTCTTGTGGGCCTCGGCGCGCCTGGGCGAGGCGATGCGGGCCGGCTGGCCGCACGCGGGCGATGAGGAGGTCGAGTTGCTTGCCGACTCGTTCGTGCGGCTGGCGCTCAGCTATGTCACGATGCCGCGCGACTCTCCCGCGGAGACCGCGCGCGCGGCCGCGAAGTTGCTCGCTCCATATGTGGAGCGAGCAATGACGCGCTACGCCTGAGATACGTCCGCGCCGAAGGCGATCGCGCTCGTCGTCCTACCCCTTGATCGTGGGCGAGGTCCCGAGTACTTCGCCTGCCGCACCGAGTGCTTGCACCGCAACGTAAGCAGGACTTCCGGGCGTCGAGATCGTCGTCTCAAAGCCATCCTTCGGCGCGTTTGCGGTCACGGTGAGCTGGGTGGAATTCGCTCCGCTGAGCACTTGCCAGCCGGCGATCGTGGTGGCTCCGTTCCAGCTTGCGTACACGCTCGTGGTACCGCCGGCTCCAGCCGCCGCCGCGAGCGACGGCGCGCCGGTGGGGTAGCCGCTCCACTGGAAGCGATAAGCGCGGTAGGACTCGGCCAAGTGGGGTAGGCGGGCGTCGAACACGAGCGAACCGCCGGCTGTGTATTCCGAGAAGTACGGTTCCGCACCCCAACCGATGAACATGTTGCCGTCTTCCAGCGCCTGCACGCTGCCCTGGCTGCCGGCGGACAGCGGAGTGGGGTGCTCGTACTCACCGACGAGCGTGTCCGTTTTGGTGGTGGGGTTGACCGAGAGGATCACTCCGCGGGACTGTGGGTGCACCTTCGGCACGCCGCCGTTGTCGAACACGCTGAAGTTCCCGTCGGGCAGTTCCTGGGCGTCGTGCTGGTATGCGGTGGCGGCGCCCGCTCCCAGCTTCTCGGTGGGGTGCTTGCCGCCGATCTGGGCGGTGACCTGCCCGGTGGTCGAGCTCAGCTCGTACAGCGCCGAGGTGTTGCGTGAGGAGATCAGCAGCGAGCCGTCCTGGCGCGGGTCGATCGAGTTGATGTGGAAGTAGTCGTAGGGCCATGCCGTCGTGGAGCTGGTCGCGCTCGCATATGACTGAGAGAGCGCGACGTGGTCCAGCGGATGCCATTCGCGCCTGACGAGATGCGTCTTGAGGTCGATTTCCTGGAAGAGGCTGTCGGTGACCGCGGCGTTGCGCGGGCCGCCGACGCCTGACAGATTGCAGTGGATCGGGTTGAACGAGGTGAGTAGCGCCGTGTCGTTGGGGGTGATGCGGAATTCGTGCAGGTCCGCGGGGAGCCCGTTGCCGGCGCGGAATTTGGTGATCTGCTGGTAGGAGGAGTTGGCGATCACCTCTTCGCCCTGGCCAAAGCCCTGCGGCGGGATGTACCCCTGCCACCAGGTGAGCACCGGCTTGCCTTCGTATTGCTGCACCTGCAGGTTGGTGGACTCCGTGCCCGGGGGCATCGGGTCGAACCACACCAGATTGCCGGCGCTATCGAAGATCATCGGGCCGTCCTGGCCCGGTCCCGAGTACGGGGCGACGAATATGTCTCCGGGCATTTGGCCCGCGGCGGAGGCGTTGACGCTCACAAGTGGCGCGTGCAGGTCCGGGCGCGAATGGAATACGAACAGTTCCCCGCTCTTGGCCACCGGGTTGGGTGTCGACGCCGGGTGGCCGATCGGGTCTGGCACAGAGACGTTGAAGTGGAACGCGAACGGATATGTCTTGCCGGCGCTCGCGAGCTTGCCGTGCACTGTCACGAGCTCACCCGCATCGAACGCTTCGGACGGTACGAAGCTGGCACCGTCGCCCTGAGAGTAGGGCTCCAGCCGCCCCGGGTGGTTGCCGCTGCTCGATCCACTCACCGAGATCCCCGACAGCGCGCTCGCCGGGTAGCCGACCATGCTGATCTGGGTATCGACCGAGGCGTCGAGCGAGTCCGGGAGCGGTGAGACCGCCAGTTTGGTGCCCGGCAGGAGGTCCGAGCGATTCAGCTGGGAGGGCACGCACTGGCTCGTCGCGGGCGCTTTGTAGGCAGCGTTCTCGGAGGCAATCCGCTTCGCTCCGAACGCCAGTGCGGCGACCGAGCCGGCGAGAATAGCGACCCCGAGCAGCACGAGCGCCCTGCCCAGCAGGTGTGTCTTGACGGTGGTGATGAGGAATTGGTTGCGTGGCATGCCGTTGTGCCTGTCCTGCGTGCGGGCCTCTACGCGTCACTGGGCTCGTAGAACCCTAACGCCGCAAACCCCGGGAAAACCTAAGAAGTTGCGAGGAAAGAGCGTAAGAGATCACGAAACGCCGGTGTTGGCCTCGATCCGTACGCCCGACTTCGCCGACTACGCCCCCGGCACCTTCTGAAGATTGGCCTTAGAAGACGCTTGCGCGTCCGGAGCGCCGATACACCTCGGAAAGGCGGACTGTGCTCTCAGAAGACCGGGGACTCGGTGTAGCGGCCGAACACCTGCTGCAGGGACTCGACGATCTCACCCTCGCTGGCGCCCGCGCGTGCACACTCGATCAGCGGATCCATCAGGTTGCCCTGTCCGCCGGCAGCACCGCGCAGCTCGGCCAGGGCCCGCTCGACCTCCGCGCCTGTGCGCAGTGCACGAGCGGACTGGAGACGATCGATCTGCTTGCGTTCCACGGCCGGGTCGATGCGCAGGATCTGATGCTCGTCCTCGTCGCCCTCGGTGAAGCGGTTGACGCCCACCACGACGCGCTCCCCGGCGTCGATGTCCTGTTGCAGCGTGAATGCGGCGTCGGCGATCTCGCGTTGGGGGTAGTTGCGCTTGACCGCCTCCACCATCCCGCCGAGCTCGTCGATCTTTGAGAAGTACTCGTAGCAGCGAGCCTCCATCTCGTCGGTGAGCGCCTCCACGAAGTAGGAGCCCCCGAGCGGGTCGGCGGTGTTGGCGACACCGGTCTCGTGCGCGATCACCTGTTGGGTTCTCAGGGCGATACGCACCGCCTCCTCGGTGGGCAGTGCCAAAGCCTCGTCGTAGGAGTTGGTGTGTAGGGACTGGGTGCCCCCGAGCACACCGGCAAGCGCCTCGATGGTGGTGCGCACGATGTTGTTGAGCGGCTGCTGGGCGGTCAGGGAGACACCGGCTGTCTGGGTGTGAAAGCGCATCAGCCACGAGCGCTCGTTCTTGGCGCCGAAGGTCTCGCGCAGCTCGCGCGCCCAGATGCGACGGGCGGCGCGGTACTTGGCGATCTCCTCGAAGAAGTCGATCTGGGCATTGAAGAAGAACGACAGGCGCGGCGCGAAGTCATCGACGTCGAGGCCGCGCGCGATCGCCTGCTCCACGTAGGTGAGCCCGTCCTTGAGCGTGAAGGCGAGCTCCTGCTGGGCGGTGGAGCCGGCCTCGCGGATGTGGTAGCCGGAGATCGAGATCGGGTGCCAGCGCGGCATGTGGTGGGTGCACCATTCGATCATGTCCCCGCACAGGCGCATGGCGGGGTCGATCGGAAAGCACCACTCCTTCTGGGCGATGTACTCCTTGAGGATGTCCGCCTGGATCGTGCCCGACAGCTGCTCCGGTCCCACGCGACCACCCGCGCCGTCGCCATCCTGCTCGGCGGCCACGACGAAGTAGGCGAGCATGATCGCGGCGGGGGCGTTGATCGTCATCGACACCGACACCTCGCCGAGATCGATCCCGCCGAACAGGGTGCGCATGTCCTCGAGCGTGTCGATCGCCACGCCCTCGCGGCCCACCTCGCCGAGCGAGCGGACGTGATCGGAGTCGTGGCCCATCAGGCTCGGCATGTCAAACGCCGTCGAGAGCCCGGTCTGACCGTGCTCGAGCAGATAGTGAAAGCGCTCGTTGGTCTCCTCACTGGTGCCGAAGCCCGCGAACTGACGCATCGTCCACAGCCGCCCGCGGTACATCGACTCATAAGGTCCGCGCGTGAAGGGGTAGGCGCCCGGTCGGCCGATCGGGTCGCGCTCGGGATCGCCGATGCCAGCGGGGAGGTCTTCGGGCGTGTAGAGCTCCCGAATCGGCTCGCCCGATAGCGTGCGGGCCTGTTGCTCCGCTCCCTGTTGTCCTGATACCTGCGCTGAGGAGGATTCCTTCAAGTGATTGGAAGATACCGACTGCCGCTGGCAGCCTTGAGCTGCGTGCTATCGATCGCCCTCGGCGCGTGTGGCTCGACAACGAGCTCCAGGACCACGAGCGCGGCGTCCGTTGCCTCCGCGCAAGGGGCGGCCCCCCTGGCTCGCACGACGAAGGCGACGCTGATCCTCGACTTCACTCCCAACGCTGTGCACGCTGGCATCTACCGAGCGCTTGCGGCGGGCTACTACAAGCGCGAGAACATCGACCTGCGCGTGGTGGAACCAACCTCGACGCAGGAAACGTTGAAGCTGATCGATGCCGGTCGCGCTCAGTTCGGGTTGGCCGATGGCAGCGATGTGGCGGGACTGATCGACTCTGGCGGCGACGCGCAGGCGGTGATGGCGCTCGTGCAGCGCCCCCTTGGGGGATTGATCGCGCTTGCCTCCGAGCATCTGCGCTCGCCCGCGGATCTGGCAGGCAAGACGGTTGGGGTGACGGGCGTGCCCTCGGATGAGGCGGTGCTCGACACCGAGCTGCACGACGTGGGAGTGAGGCCGAAGCAGGTAAAGCTCGTGACGGTCGGCTTCAACGGCGGCCAGGCGCTCGTGGCGGGGCGCATCGCGGCCTTCACGGGCTTCATCCCCGACGACGGCGTGGCGCTCACGGTAAGCGGCCATCCGATCACAGCGTTCGCGCTCGACCAGTACGGCGGTCCCGCGTATCCCGGCCTCGTGGCGTTCACCAGGCGTGGACTGATTGCCTCCGACCCCCAGCTCGTACGTGACTTTGTGGCGGCCACGGTGCACGGCTACGAGGACACGCTCGCCGATCCGTCACGCAGCCTCGCGGAGCTGGAGGCGGCCAACCCGACGCTCCCGCGCAAGCTGACGGCAGCATCGCTAAAGGTGTACCTGCCGCTGTTCGCGACTGGCCACAAGCTCCCCTTCGGGACGTTGCAGGCCGCGAACGTTGAGGCGATGTCGAAGTGGATGCTGGGCGCCGGCCTGATCCACGAGCCGGTCACACCGTCGCGTTACGGCACGAACGCGTTCTTGCCCTAAAGGGCTTGCCCATGCCCTTCCCGCGCAAGCGGGAAAAGAGGATCAAGGGCTCGCGCGGCAGCGAAGGTGCTACCGTCAGTTGACAGCAACGAGACGGTGTGTATCAAAATGCGGGTCTTGGTGACAGGGGTTAGCGGCCTGATCGGGTCGAACGTGGCGGCCGCGGCCGCGCAGCAGAGCTGGGACGTGCTCGGCTGCTTTCGCGACGAGGCAGTGGACTTGGAGGGGGTGCAGTCCGTCGGGGTAGACATGGCAGACCGCAAAGGGTGCGTGGAGATCGCGATGGAGTTCGAGCCCGACGTGGTCGTGCACGCGGCCGGCGGGGTGGCGCTGAGCCGCTTCGAGCACGAGCCGTACATCGCCCAGCTCGACTATGTTGGCGCCGAGCACACGCTTGCTGCGGCCAGGGCGGTGCGCGCGCGATATGTACTTGTGTCCTGTGATTGGGTGCACAGCGGCTATCGCCCGGCGGGGTTGCGCTTCAGCGAGAGCGATCTACCAGACCCGGTGAATGCGTATGGCCGCTCGAAGCTAGCGTGTGAGGAAGCGACGATGCGCTCGAACGTGAACTGGCTGATCACGCGGCCCTCAGATGTGTACGGCGTGAATGTGTCGCGACCTGTGGATGGGAATGCCCACCTGTCTCTTGCTCACCTGCCTCATGCCCACCCGCGCGATGCCCACTCGCCCCATGCCCACCAATCCGAGGCGCGCGATCGACACGTGTGGGAGCACTCGGGCACGGCGCTCCGATTCGTGAGACGGCTGCGAGAGCACAACGCGCTACCGACGCCGACGGGGTTGCAGCGCTCGCCTACGTATGCGTGGGACTACGCGCAGCGCGTGTGCGAGCTGGTGGCGCAGGGATGTGAAGGCGTTTACAACATGGGCGGCCCCGTGTCGCTCGGACGCCATGAGTGGTTGGAGCTGCTGGCAGGGGCGTTCGGGTGCTCGCCGGAGCTTGTTCGAGACGGCACCAATGCCGCATTCCTGCAGGCCTGCGGCGAGGATCCGCACCTGAAGTTGCCTGCGAACACGGCCCTCTCCGACGAGAAGGCGCGCGCGGCGATCGGGTGCGCAGCGGTTGCTCCGCGGCGGGGTGTGGGGCTGATGCGAGAGCAGCTACGCCGCACGCTCAAGCCAGTTCGCTTGCGGGCACGCTAGTCTGCGCCACCTGTCAGTCACACAATCGAAAGGGAGCACTCCATGAACAAGAGCCAGCTTGTCGAGGCGATCGCCGGCGACAGCGGTCTCTCCAAGGCGGATGCCGGACGTGCGGTCGAGTCGTTCTTGACCACTGTCGGCAAGACGCTGAAGAAAGGCGACGAGGTCGTTATCACGGGCTTCGGCAAGTTCTCCGTGGTCAAGCGCGCAGCCCGCCAGGGCGTCAACCCGCGCACGGGCGAGAAGGTAAAGATCAAAGCGTCCAAGGCCCCGAAGTTCACCCCCGGAGCGAGCCTCAAGCAGACGGTGCACCCCAAGAAGTAGCCTCTCTGTCATGGCGCTCGTCGGGGAGCTGGAGCTGGGTAGCTTCGACTACACCGACCCCGAGCTTACGGGGGAGCGTTTTCACACGGCCATGCGCGAGCTGGCAGCCGAGGGGTGGCTGGCGGCTGGGCCGTACGGGTACGTGGTGCTCGACCGCGAGGCGGGCGAGTTCTTCCTACGGACACGCTCGGCGATCTTCCCGGGTATGAAGATCGCCGAGCTGTTCGACGTAAGCGAGGGCCCGCTGTGGGAGGAGATGAGGCGCAACATCCTGCACGTCAACGGCGCCGACCACACGCGATTGCGCAGCCTCGTGAACCCGGCGCTTACGGCGCGGTCCGTGGAGCGTTGGCGCCCTGCGATGCGCACTTTTTTGGATGGGCTGTTCGTTCCCGTGGAGACAGCCGGCCGCTGTGAGTTCGTGGGGGCGTTCGCCAAGCCCTATCCCTCGCAGATGATTGCCACCGTGATGGGGGCGCCGCTAGAGGACGCGCCGCGGTTGCATCACTGGTCGAACTGGATCCAGCGTCAGTTCGACGCGGCGAGCATGACGAACGAGCGGCCCGCGATCGAGCAGGCGGTGGCGGAGTTCTACGAGTATGCGCGTGCGCTGCTTGCCGCCAGACGCGAGGATCCAGGCGACGACTTGATCTCGACGCTGCTCGCGGTCGAGGAGCAGGGCGACAAGCTGAGCGAGGAGGAGTGCGTGAACCTCGTGCTGAACGTATTGATCGGCGGTGTGGACACGACCCAGAGCCAGCTGGCTCATGCGGTGCGCCTGCTCGGCGAACGCCCCGAGCAGTGGGCGGCGCTTGTGGCGGACCCCTCGCTTGCGGGCGCCGCGGTCGAGGAGGCGTTGCGCTACGAGCCGATCACTCCGTTCACGGCGCGAATCACCATCGAGGAGCTGACCTATCGCGACGTTACCTTTCCAAAGGACACGATGGTGATGGTGTGCGCGTTCACAGGTAACCGCGATCTGCCGGATGGGGATGGAGTGGGCCATGGCGGGCGCGGTGGCAATGGCAAGTCAGCCGGCGAGGAAGCACAGGCCCGGGTGAGCGCTGAATCATTCGACATCACCTTGAAGCGCCCGCGGGCGCGGGCGCTTACATTTGGCGCGGGTGTGCACTTCTGCCTTGGCGCGAACCTCGCTCGGCTGGAGCTCGAGGAGGCGTTGGGCTTCCTCGCTCGCAAGATGCCGCGGCTGGAGCTTGATGGCGAGCCGGTGTTCGAGAGCATCCTCGGCATTTACGGCTTGGCCGAGCTTCCGATTCGCTTCGGCACGTAGGCGAGCTGACTGATGGCCAGGCGGACGAGCTAGATGCGCTCGGCTGCGGCCTTCATGTGTGGGCCGAGCTTGGCGATTATTGCCTTGATAGTGGAGTGCTGAGCGGGGACGTCTACGCTCACCGCCATCGGTTTGGAGCGTCCCGGATGGGAGATTGCCGCGGCGAGGGACAGGACGCCAGGTGCTTGCTCTTCGTCGCATGGGGCTAGCCCGTCGCTGCGGATGCGCGCAAGCTCCTCCGCCAATGCCCGCTTGCTCGTAATCGTGTTGGGGCCGCGGCGCTTGAGCGTGAGAGCCGCAAGCGCCTCGCGTTGGTCGGGTGCGCTGAGGCTAGCCAGGAGGGCCTTGCCGATGGCGGTGCAATGCACGGGAATGTGTGCGCCAACGCCGAGCCCGAGGTCTGCCTCGTATTGGCCCAGCCCGTGGGCGAAGAGGCGGTGCGTGTAGAGCACGCGCGTTCCGTCGAGCACGCCCATGCTGACGGTATGCCCTGTCTGCTCGCGCAGGTCTTCGAGGGTCTTCACGGCCGTGGGAGTCTCCAATCGGACCGTCTCGACGGCGGCCGTGCCCGGTCCGGCAGCATGGTGGGTGAGGCGATAGCGGCGCTTGTCATCTTGCTCCAGGCATCCAAGTTCGACGAGCGTTGACGCATAGCGGTGGGTGGTGGAGCGGCTGATGTCGACCATCTCGGCAAGTTCGCTAAGGCGCAACACGGGACGATCGGCTATGAAGCATCTGAGTATCGCGACGCCATATTCCAGTGAGCGCGAGTACCGCGGCTCCGGTGTGGGACGGATCGAGAGAGTGGGATCGTCAGGCATGTTCGCGACTCTATTCTCCGTGCCATCGCGTGCTCACCGTGAGCGCGTCTGCACTCACGTCAGCTTGCTTGAACGGTCGTCGGGAGAGCTGGTCGGCAATCCTGTTGCGGCTGCCCTCCACGAGCAGGAGTGTCCACTCGGGGTGACGCGCGAGCAACCGCTTAACTTGGTCGCGTGGGCGCTCGAACTGTCTGCTTCTGCCACTTTGCAGGTTTACGACGGTCTGCGAATCCATGCGAAACGCGACTCGACCAGCCAAGCACGCCTCGGCATCCTCCATCGCCATCAACAGCGCGAGATACTCCCCCACGTGGTTGTCGGCGCAGGCCACGAGCTCGATCCGGGTGCCCAGCGCGCCGACGTATGCGAGTCCGGCGAGGCCGGCACGCCAGGAGGCGTCCGTGTTGACGTACGCCGGTTTGGCCGCTTTACGCGCACGGCGATTCGCGAGGACCACCTCTCGCCGCGCGGCCAGGACATCCGTGTCGAGCGGACGAATCGCCAAGGCCGTACCGAATGGAGCCAAGTCCTGGGGGCCTGGGTCACGACTCAAGGATAGGCTGGCCAGTGTCTGGGCATCGTGCTGAGAGGAAGCCTCACGGCAGATCGCTCGGCGCATTTGGGGGTTCCGATAACATGAATCCACCCGGTTGATGTTGCTGTATTTGGTGGGCGGGCGCTAGAGGCCGTGAAACTAGTATCCGGGCTACCTGTTCATGGGCGCCATCGGGATAAGTGTGGGATAGTTTTCAGGCTGGCAGGTTGCGCGTCAAAGCTCTCCGCGCTTTAAGCAAAATAAGCGCGGGAATCGTTTGCGCCCCCAGGGCATCGAGAACCGCTCGCGTGGTTAGGCCAACCTCAGGCGCCGCGGCTTGCGGTGTCGAATGGAAGAAGGCCGCCATCGCGGCGAGGATAAGCGCGTGGCTCTCGGCGTCAGGAAGCGCACGGATCGCATGCTGCGCCTCCACAGCGATCATCCTCAGGCGTTTAGATGTCTCCTCTGGAGAGCTGTAGTTATCGATCAGGCTCCGCTGGCCCTCCATGCTATCCCGGCGTTGGTCGATCACACCGTCCAGTAGCGTGCTGAGAGCCCCAACCCAGGGGAAGTAAGAGTGCTCCAGCGTGGTGGCGTGAGCTGGACGCATGGCCGGGTCTCCTGCCGCGGCGATGAGCGCGAGCACCGACAGCTGCGACCCGGCGGCGGCGCCTACCTCCCACCAGCGCAGATCTGCTCCGGGCACGGTCTGCGAGCGGGCCCACGCCTCGAAGGCGTCGTGCGAACGATCTGCGTCCCCGTGGTTGAGGCTCTGGTAGGTCACTATCCGGGAGAGGGCTCGATGCACTGGCTCGGCGACAGCGACAAATGAAGGCAACGAGCCAACCGCGGATTGGCAAGTTTGAACGAGCCCCTCTAGATAGCCAGCGTCTTGGCGGCGAGGGTAATCTCTGTAGTAGTCAGGAGAGTGGATGCCGGGCGAGACGGCTACGCACAGAGCTTCGTTAAGGCTGCGGCCGTTGGCGATGGGGTCTCGGTTAGGGAGCTCCACGAGATTGTCCAGATAATCGAAGGCGATCTCAAAGGCAACAATCGCACGCACGACCGTTGGGCGCATGGGCGTGGGGGTAAACGCTGCGAATGCAACGGCGCCCTCAAGTGCATCGCCCTTCGTGCGTAGGGCTTCGAGCGCGGCCTCCCGCAACACGCGGTCTGGGATCTGAGCCGCGCGGCGGCGCCATTCACCCAGTTCGGCCCGTGCGCGCGGGAAGACGCTCAACCAATAGCGATGAGCTGCGCGAGCGAGCACCGCAGCTCGGATGATCCATTTGCAGCCATTTGCCGCGACGCTTGAATCGTCCCCACGCGAGACACCATCGTAGCCATTACTCCTGGAAACTGACGCTGGGCGGCACTTGCGCTGCCGAGAAGCCCGGAACAGCGACTACCGCCGTCGCGATCCCGACGATCAATAGCAATGTGAAAAACACCTGTGAACCACCAATCGCGAATGGCGCCGGAAAGTCGGTTGTCAATCTCAGCCAACGGTCGGCGAGCGCATGTCCGCAAAGCCCAAGGATCGCTCCCTCGGTACAGCCAATGAGAAGTAGTATCGCGCTCTCGAGCAGTATTGACCGCCACAGTTGAAGATAGTCGTATCCCCAGGTCTTCATTGCCGCAAGGCGGGCTCGTCTCTGCCAGATCGTCGCACTGAGCGAGGCGGCGACCGCGAGCGCGCCCGTAAGTAGCAGCAGCGTCGATATCGCGCCAAGGCTACTCAAGCCCTGGCGCGCGCTACGGTCGGTTTGGGCTTCTCGTTCGCGGAAGGTCTGGACGCTAAGGGCTGAGGTCGGTCCCAGTGCCGAGCGCACCGCACGCCTTCCCGTCGCCAAGGTCACTCCTGGGTTTAGAGTGACTTCAAATGCGCTGGGATCCATCGTATGCCAACCGCGTATGTAGTCCGCGGTCGTGAGTCCGATAGCGCCGACAGGCCACCCGAGATTTGTTGTGATGGCCGCTACCCCAAGTCGTAGCGAGCCGGAAGGCGTCGGCAGGGAGAAGTGGTCGTTGACGTGCAAGCCAAATTCGTTGGCAAACCCTTGGGAGACTGTCGCCCAGCCCCCACGACGAATCAACTTGCTCGCTTGTATGAGGTTACCTTCTATCAACTGACTCGACTGGATGATGGCCGGAGTGCTGGCACTATGCACTCGGATCATCAGGCGACGATTGCCGACGTCCAGTAGAGCGCCCTGATCGGAGCGCACAGAAGCAATGCCCGGCGCGCGAGCGATAGCCGACTGAATGCCATCGGCGTGAAAGCTGTCTGTATTGAAGACGTTGGCCCCAGTCGTGACCCATATGTCTGCTGTGCCCTCGTACTGAGCAATGGCGGTTTCAAGGCCACGTATCAGATCGGTTCTAGCGCCACCAATAGCGATGCTGCCGTAGACAGCGAGGGCTGCTATCGCCGCAACTGCCACGGACCGTGTTGCGGTTGCCTCAAGCTCGACGATAGCGATCGGTAGAACTCCTTTGGAGCGTTCGCAAAAAGGTCGCAGAGCAGCGATAACGGCTCTAAATGCGAGTGGCAACAAGCAGACAGCGGCGATCGCGAGCAGCGCTCCTCCAACGATCGTCAACCGAGGTATCGCCAATGCCACGACAGTCACGATCAGGACCAGCGCTACACCGGTTGCGGCGAGGGCGCTCATTGTGCGCGTGGGGATGCTCTGCCCTGCCTCGCCCTGTTGGTGCATCACCATGTCCATGGGGCGCTGAGGCCGGAGGTCAAGGAGAGGGCGCACCGAGGCCAAGAGCGCAGCGAACACGCCGCAGCCTATTGCGATAAGGACCGTGGAGGTCGTGATGATCTGCGTCTCGCCGATCGCGAATGCCGCAGAGAGATAGCTAGGTATCCCTCCGAAGAGCGCGTGAGAGAGCCAGTCTCCGAGGGCGATTCCGATTAGCGACCCGACAATGCCGAGCGCCAATGCCTGCACCATCAGCAAAAAGACGATCTGTGCAGGGTCATAGCCGAATGTACGCAGTTCGGCTACGAGCCGCCGGCGTTCGGGCACGGTCAGGAGCATCGCGTTGAGAGCGAGCAGGAACCCGACCATCCCAGCGATAGCCGCAAAGAGAGTTGTCGATTGCTGGTTGGGCTTGGCTGCGGTGCTAAGCAGCCGAAGCTCGTTATCGGCCGAGGTCACGTTGATTCGTCCAGCGGCGATGCGTCTAAGCTCGCCAGCCACCATTGCTTCTGTGCCCGGCTCTGTCTCGATGAGCACATTCGTCACGCGCCCGGCCTGGCCTGTTAGTCGTTGTGCCTTGGGCAGGAGCGCTATGGCAACCGGGCTGTCGGCGACCGCACCGACCGTCTGGCTGCCGAGTACGGCACTAATGCCCACCGTTTGCAGCTTGCCATTGGCACCTATGGTCACTGTGTCATCTGGACGGGCGCCGATCGCCTTCGCGACGCTCGACGGGAGCCCGATTCCGTCAGAGATCAGATTTGTGGCGCCGGAGCCAAGGTCGCGCGTAACTGGCGGGTTCAACGAGATCTGGCGGACCGTCGCGCCAATGAGTTGGATCGGCTCGCTGCCATCCGGCCCGGCGATCACGACGTTCTCTCGCAGCAGGGGGGATGTCGCTCGCACTCCTGGCAGCGCTTCGACTTGGTGTGCCACTCGTTGGCTGAAGCCTTCCTGGGAACGGGCGACAAGCTGGAGTTGGGCCGAGCCGATCAGCTGATGGACGAGCCCTCTGGCGGAGCCGCCAATGCTTGTGTTTGCCACAAGCACGCCGAATACGAGTGCCACACCGACCGCGATCCCGATGGCCGCAAGTAGCTCCTGTGCCGCGCGTGTCCGCAACCGCCACGCGTACAAAGTGAACGGCAGGCCGATACTCAAGCCGAGGATAGTCGGCGCCCTGCGCCTCATGCCAGTGTGCGCTCCAAATCCGCATCGAGTCCATCGGTGAGATGCCCGTCGCTCAACGTGAGCACTCGATCGACAAAGCGTTGTGCGTTCAGGTCGTGCGTGACCAGCAATCCCGGAATCCGCTCCTGATGGCAAAGGTCGCGCAGCAACCCGAGGACCTCCTGCGTGCGCCGGCTGTCGAGGTTCCCTGTTGGCTCATCGGCGAGCAGCAGCCGCGGTCCGCCGGCGAGTGCTCGGGCGATCGCTACGCGTTGACGCTCGCCCATGGAGAGCTGTGACGCACGGTAGTCCATACGGTGCTCGAGGCCCACCCGCTCCAACCAGGGCCGCACGATCTGCTTCGCCTCGCGCAGGCTCGAACCTCCCGCCATGAGCTTCAGGGCGGCGTTGTTGAGTGTGGTGGCACCCGCCAGTAGATGGAAGGACTGGAAGACGAAGCCCACGTCATCGCGTCGGTAGTGGGCGCTCTCGCGTGCCGACAGATGTGAGATCTCTCGCCCGTCAAACGAGACGCTGCCGCTATCAGGCTCGAGTAGCGCAGCCGCGATCAACAGGAGGGTTGTCTTGCCTGATCCACTTGGGCCGTACAACGCCACCAGTTCTCCGGAGGCGACGGTCAGCGATACGCAATCGACTGCCCGCACGACCTCCTCGCCGGTCGCATAGTGCTTGACCACCTCGCGCAGCTCGAGGGCGCTCATGGGAACGAGTCGTTGGCACGCGGCGCCGCCGGAGCGGGCGAACCGGGGAACCGCACGATCACGCCGTCTTGATCCATCGAGCGCACTTCGCCGCCGGAGATGGCCATCGTACGGAGAGCTCCGGAGGTAGCCGCGAGATTCTCCGAGGCGATCACGACCGCGAGACGCCTGTCCTCGCCAAGTGACCGCAGCAGCGTGTACAGCTCGTTGCTCTCCAGCGGACTCGGTAGCACCGCCGGCTCGTCCACGAGCAGCAGGCGCGGCTCGCGCACGAGTGCCATCGCGAGTACGACACGCAACCGCTCCCCAAGCGTGAGCTGATCTACCCACACATCGGCGCACTCGGCGACGTCGGTACGCAAGAGGGCCTTGCGCGCTCGATTCCTTGCTTCGGACATCGGCGTGCCGTCGCTTGCGCAGGCGGTGGCGACAAGCTCGACCACGGGGCGGACGATTTGCGTGCGCCACTCCGAGCTGACGAGCGCGATCCCACCACGGCGCAGCTGTCGTGCTCGTTCGCGAGCAGACATGGCTTGCAGTACACGACCGGCAAAGCTGACCTCACCCGAGTCGGGCCGCTCGATCCCGGCCATCACGCGCAAGAGGGTGGACTTGCCTGAGCGCTTCGGTCCCCATATCCCCACGAAGTCGCCCTCGTCGATCTGAAGCGAGACGTCGTCGAGCACCACGGTGTCGCGCCGTCCGTCGACGTGACGCTTGGTCACCTGCGCGAGTGAGAGCAACGGCGCTATCCCCGCACCAACCTACGACCCAATCAGGGCGCGAATGGTCTGGCGCGCCATGTCTACCCAGAGCAGCTCGCCATTGATCTGCTGGATCGACGCTTCGCGTACCAAGAACATCATCGCGGCGCGCAAGGACTGCTGCGCTGGCAAGCCCGCCTGGATCTCAGCGCGCTTTGCGAACAGCGTGCGCTCATGGCCATTCAGCGCGAGGAGCAGTCTCGGCAGGTCCTCCTGCCGTGCCACGACCATCCGAGCCTGCAGCTGTAACTGCGCTTGCTCAAGGGGGAGGGAGCTGCCCATCCAGGCAACGAACGCGGCCTCAGCCAGGTCTGTTGCGCTGTAGACGATCCGAGCTGAGCTTGTCTCCTCAGAGGACTCAGAGGAGACGAGGCCTTCCGTCTGCAACTTCTTGAGCATTCGGTAGAGGCTCGGACGGAAGATCGACCAGCTCGGGCCCAGCTGGCGCTCCAGCCTGTTTGCCAGCTCGTAACCGTAGCTCGGTCCATGGACAAGCAGGCCCAGCACGGCCCCCTTGAGCGGGGACTGGTTCTTGGAAACTGCCTGATTGCTTGCGGAAGCCGTCATCTATAGCCCATCCTCACCCGACAGCGAATGGGACTTTACAGGACGCCACGCTCTTGCTTCTGCTCGTGCGCTTCCGACTCGTGGAACCAGGCTACGGCCTACTTGAATCGACCCGAACATCCGTTGATTTTGACCATCCGAAGATTCCGGTTATCCAGCATGGTGGCCCGATAGAGACTTGATGGCAGTCAATTGACAGGGGGGTGAGCAGCGGCTACCCAGCGACATGGGGGTAGACGGCGGTGCTAGCCGCCGCCGGTGCAACCCGATCGGAAAGGAATCTGAGGCATGTTCTGGATGAGAAACACGACCGGCCGCTCCACGCTTGTGGCGGTGGCGATGGCAACGCTGTGTGCGCTCGCGGTGGCGGGCGGGGCGGCGAGGAGCGCGCAGGCGGGGGAGTACCACGTGTATAGCTGCCGGATGCCCGATGGGGAGGTTGCTCCTGCGGATGGGTGGAGCGAAATGAAGTCGAATACGTCCGATTCCCTGGAAGACACGTGTCCTACGGATGGTGCGCTTGTCGTAGGGCTCAACGATGGCGAGACCCATGAAGTTGAAAAAGACAGTGGGAGCTGGGTCTTCAGTGCCCCGACAGGCTCGATCATTGCTGCCGCCAAGCTATGGCGTGCAGGTGACGCTGACGGAGGGTGGGCGACTAATGCCACCTATGAGTTTTGGCTCGCTGGACCCGAAAATCAGGACGTTGAAGCCGACGTCATAGATCAGTGCGTTGCGGAGTTCGGATGTCCGACGGGCGTTGGCAGTACGACTAGCGCTATGTCGCCGTCAAACCTCGTTACTGTGCTTCCGGAAAACCTCGGTGCGCACCTATACGTGAATGTGTCGTGTGGCGGCAGCGCGAAATTCGTATGCCCAAGCGGCAAAGGCGACAGCGATGGCTATGCCGCCGTCGTCTACCTCTACGCCGCCGACCTCACGCTCGAACAGACCTCCCAGCCCACTGTCTCTGACGTCGAAGGCGAACTCGCCTCCGCCGCCACGCTCACTGGCACCGCCGATCTGTCGCTCCACGCGCAGGACTCCGGCTCTGGCGTCTACCAGGCGGTGTTCACGGTCGATGGCGTCGAACTCGGGCGCACCGTGCTCGACGAAAACTCTGGTCGCTGCCACGACGTCGGTCAGACCAGCGACGGGCTGCCCGCCTTCCTCTACTTGCAGCCGTGCCCTTCGAGCGTCAGCGCCGATCTTCCCCTCGACACGACCACGCTCACCGATGGTCCGCACCATCTCGTTGTCACGGTCACCAACGCCGCGGGCAACTCCACGGTCGCGCTCGACCGCAAGATTACGGTTCTCAACGATCCCCCGGCCAGTCCGCCCGTGTCGTCGCCTCCCTCGCAAGCCCCTCCGTCCACCGTCCAGAACGACCCATCCCCCAATCCCAATCCCAGTCCCAGTCCTCTCACCCTCGCCAATCCGACCCCAACCACCCAGCCTCTGAGTGCCAATGGGACGAACGGCTCCGCCGTCGCCGCGCTGCGGGTGCACTGGGCCGCCACCGCCCGGGCGACCCTCGCCGGTAGCTACGGCCACGCCCAAACCGTGATCGGGCAGCTCACCGCGCCCGGTGGCATGCCGATTGCCGGCGCGCTCGTTCAGATGTTCGACACGCCCGCCTACGAGCGGGCCCCCACGCGCACGCTCGCCTCCCTCCGCACCGCCGCCAACGGCAGCTTTCGCCTGCGCCTCCCGGCCGGCACACCCTCGGGCCGGATCACGGTCGCCTACAGCAGCCATGCGGGGCAGGCTGTGCCGGACATCACCGCCGCGCTATCGCTCACCATCCCCGCGAGCCTCGCGCTCAGTGTCACGCCCCGCAGCACCTCCGTTGGCGGCACGATCGTCTTCCACGGCACTCTACGCGGCGCGCCCCTGCCGCCCGGGGGCAAGCAGCTCGTGCTCGAGGCGCGCACGCTCGGCGGCTCCTGGCGCCAGTTTCAGGTGCTCGCCACCGGCGCCCACGGTCGCTATCGAGCCACCTACCGCTTCCGCCTCGCCGGGCCGATCTCCTACCAGTTCCGGGCGCTCTCGCCCCGTGAGGCCGACTTCCCGTATGGCGTGGGCTCGTCGAACGTGGTCTTGGTGCATGAGCGGTGAACGATCTGATTGTCTTGTATAAATGACAAATGTCTGGCAGAAAAGACAATCGTATGGTATTCTGGACACTGCAATGGACTTGTCTCACCCTTACAGTGCGATCGCCCCCACCGTTGATGGAGATGTTCTAGTTGTGCTTGCCGGCACCACACACCCGCTTACGGGCCGTGGGGTTACGCGGCTCGTACAACGCCGCTCCGTGGCAGGGGTTGCTGATGCACTTGGTCGTCTCGTGCGTCAAGGCCTAATCACGCGATTGGAGGCGCCTCCGGCCGCGCTCTACACCCTCAACCGCAAGCATGTGGCAGCTCCCGTCGCCGAGGCCTTGGCCGGCATCCGCACTGAGCTCCTCACTCGCCTGCGTAGTGCGTTCGTGACCTGGGATCAACAGCCAGCGCACGCGTCGCTATTTGGGTCCGCCGCGCGAGCCGATGGTGGCATAGAGAGTGACATCGATCTGTTCCTTGTTCGGCCTGTCGATGTTGACTCTGAGGACGTGATCTGGGGCGAGCAGCTCGCGAGTCTCAGCGACACAGTCCTTCTCTCTACCGGCAATCACGCCAGCGTCATCGACTTCGCTGAGGGTGACATCCAGCGGATGCTCATCGAGAGTCCGCCTGTATTGCGGGATCTCCAACGCGACGGCATCGACCTAGCCGGCAAGCCGCTGCGTGAGCTGCTGACGGCGCAATGAATCGTGGTGCGGACCTCCGCTCTCGTAGGTGCGACGCGGCTGATGCTCGCAAGCGCTTCGGGGATGCGTCGAAGTATCTAGAGGTTGCGGAGCTCGTTGCGAGCGAAGACACCTTCGAGTCCCACAACGTCGCCACGGGCCTTGCCGTACTCGCCGGCATAGCGGCTGCAGACGCCGCGTGTTGCAAGGCGCTCGGCGAAAGCTCGCGGGGACCCGAGCACCGAGACGCAGCTGTCTTCCTGCGACGGGTCACGCCCGGCGGTGAGAGTGCCGCGAATAATTTTGAGCGACTTGTGGGCCTCAAGGACAAGGCTCATTACAGTTTTCTCAACGTTTCCAGCCAGGACCGTACGACAGCACTGCGTCGTGCCAGTCAACTGGTTGAGTTTGCGCGAGATGCCTTGCAGCGCTGACGGCCGACGTTTATAAGCGCAGCACTCTTGTGCTACATTATGACGCACAATGGCTGGCACGCACTCGACATCCGCGGCCAAGACAGTGGGAGTCCGCGAGCTTCGCCAGAACCTGAGCCGCTATTTGGAGCGGGTCAAGGAGGGCGAGACGCTGACGGTAACCGAGCGAGGGCATGAGGTCGCGCGGCTCGTGCCCTCGCATCCCGGTGTCGATCCCTACTACCTCAAGTTGGCCGACAAGTACGGGGCCACCATCCCGAAGGGCAATCTCCTCGAGACGATTGCCAAGCTCCCGCCCCGTAGCCACCCGGCGCTCGCTGGCACGACGGATGCGATCCTCGCCGAGGATCGCCGTGACCGATTCTAAGGACGCGCGCTCGAGCGTCTACGTCGACACGAGCGCGTTCGTGCGAGTCATGCTCGACGAGCCCGACAAGGTCGCGATTCAGCGTGACCTTGCCAAGTTCGATCAGACCATCGCCAGCCGTCTTCTGCGTGTCGAGCTGCGTCGCGTCGGCCGCCGCGAGGACGCCCTCGTGGAGGCCGACATGATTCTTGACGACGTCCTCTTGATCCCACTCGACGAGGCCATTCTCGTGAGCGCCGAGACCCTCTCTCCGGCCATCGTCGGCACGCTTGACGCGATTCACCTCGCCACTGCCCTACGTCTTTTCGAAGGTGGCGATCTGGATGCCCTGATGACTTACGACAAGCGACTTGCGGATGGTGCCCGCGAGCATGGCATTCCTGTGCTCGCGCCAAGCTGACGCGCCTGGCGGATATGACGAAGGTAGTGCGCACCAGCTCTTGGGCCCGCCGACTTACGACGGCCCCAAGAGCTCAGTCGCTAACTCTCACCAGGGTGTGTGCGTCCCACCGCCACGGTGTCAGGTACAGGCTGGGCCTGTATTCGACCGGGCTCGTCTGGCCCGGACCGAGGGTTTCCGGCGGAGCGATCTCCGGAATGGTGGGGAGAACGGCCAGCACCGAGATGGCTCCGGAGGGAGCCACGAAGAGCAGGTCGTTACCAGCGGCGTCCGCTACGACGACGCCTCCGCGATAAGGGACAAACGAGTACGGATCGCTGTCGATAGCCGACTCAGCCCCGATTTCAACGGCACTGCCCTCGCCCCCGTCAGGATCGTTGTGAGCCTCGAAGGGCCCAAAGCTGGCCTGGATATGCGGCGATCCAAAGAAGAGCGGGAATCGCACCAGGTCGCCGAGGAACTGTCCAGCGCGGAGAGATGGGACTCACACTTTGTGCACGCGTAGCGCGGGGTGGGCACGGGCGATCTGCTCGTAGTCCTCGTCCTGGGTGACGACCGGCAGTCCGCGCTCGACAGCGCTCGCCGCGATTAGTGCGTCCATCAGCTTGACCGTGCGCTGCACGCCCGCGGCGCGACAGTCAGCCACCAGTGCTGCCCATGCCTCCATAACGGCCTCGCCGATGGGTACCGGGTCGGCTGCTCTGGCGAGCGCAAGCGTGTCGGCGCGACGGGCGCGGATTGCGTCGTCCTGCGTGTTGATCACGCCGAGCTTCAACTCCCCGATCGTGACCACCGACACCGCCACATGCTCGGGCAGCTCGCCGAGCGGACGCCCGTTCTCGCGGGCGACGAACACCGATGTGTCCAGCAGGCCCCTCTCCGGGATGCTCAAAGCGTGTCTATGGTCTGCCCGGCGAGCTCGTCCAGCTCTCGCGTCAGGCCAGGGTCGGCAGCGCGCTCGGCCAAGCGCTCGTGCAGCCACCCGCCGGCAAGCCAGCGCGTGCGCGCGCCATGGGGCACGATGTCTGCCAGCGGCTCGCCGTTCACGGTCAGCACCACGCGCTCGCCGCCCTTGACGGCATCGATCACGCTCGCTGTGTGATTACGAAGGTCCCGTACTCCTATCTCCATGTGCTACAGCGTAGCATGTGACAGCTCGGGAGTTGATCTGCTGTGAGGCTTTGCACTTGCCGAGGCGTGAGGGCCCAGTAGGGTCCCCCCGTGGAGCCCACGTCCTCGCACCACTCAGGCGATCGCACGAGATCTGCGAGCGTGGACCCCGCGTTCTGGCGGGGACGCCGCGTGCTGCTCACAGGCCACACCGGTTTCAAGGGTGCGTGGCTCTCGCTTTGGTTGCAGTCCCTCGGAGCTCACCTGATCGGGCTCTCGCTCAATGCCCCGCCGACCGAGCCCTCGCTGTATGCGCTCGCTCGCGTGGGCGAGGGCATGGCCGACAGTGTCGCTTGCGACATCCGCGACCCCGTGGCTCTCGCGCGCGAGCTTGCTCGTGCCCAGCCCGAGATCGTCATCCACATGGCCGCCCAGCCGCTCGTGCGCCGGTCATTCGCCGCTCCGCGCGAGACGTATGAGACGAACCTCATGGGCACCGTCAATTTGCTCGATGCCGTGCGCGCGTGCGAGGGTGTTCGCGCGGTCCTCATCGTCACCTCTGACAAGTGCTACGAGAACCAAGAGTCTGAGCGCGGCTATCGCGAGGGCGATCCGCTCGGTGGCCATGACCCGTATTCCAGCTCCAAGGCCGCCGCGGAGCTCGTCACCAGTGCCTATCGCCGCTCGTTCTTCTCCGATCCCTCTGGGCCGCGTGTTGCCTCCGCGCGCGCCGGCAACGTGATCGGTGGTGGCGACTGGGGGGAGGACCGCCTGATTCCCGACATCGTTCGCGCCGCGCTCGCCGGAGAGACGCTTCGACTTCGCCATCCCGGGGCAGTGCGTCCCTGGCAGCACGTCCTCTCTCCGCTCTCTGGGTATCTCTTGCTTTGCCAGGCCTTGTTTGAGTCGCCCGAGTACGCCCATGCCTGGAACTTTGGTCCGCGGGACGACGACGCTCGCTCCGTTGAGTGGATCGTTCAGCGGTTCTCGGGGCTATGGCCCGGCGGAGTGGCTTGGGAGCGCGATGCAGGAGCGCATCCGCATGAGGCTCGCTATTTGAAGCTCGATTCCTCGCTCGCGCGCGCGCGGCTTGGGTGGGAGCCGCTGCTTGGGTTGGAAGCAGGGATCGCGAGGACCGTCGCCTGGTATCAGGCCTGGCAGCGTGATGAGGATATGTGCGCCGTGACGCAACGCCAGATAACAGAGGCTCAACCGAGCGCCGGGGCACAATAGCCGCCAGGCTGCCCGAGCCAACCCCAGAAGTCTCAGGCGGCTGCGTGCCTCAGGCGGCGGCGCGGTCAGACTCGAACGGGCTCTCCGCCAAGATCTTCGCGAGCTCGCGATCGTCCAGCCCCTGTCCGTTCCCGGATCCGACGCGACACAGGCACACGATATTGAACGTCGGCTTGGGTCGCATCGCGATGACCTCCAGCCCGGCCGCGCGACACAGCTCGACCACGCTGCGCGAATCGAACACGTGGTGGTGCATTCCCCGGGTCGCCAAGTTTTCGCGGCAGCGTTGTTCGAAGGCCTCGCGGTGGGGGGCGCCCGGGTCACGCGCCAGGTCGTGCAGCTCGATGATCTCCTCGAGATGGGTCAGATCGTCCTCTCCGGTCTCCCGCTCGGCGTCGGCGCGCATGTGCTCCACCGAAGTCACGGGTCGGTTGTGGTCGAACGTGCCCTCGTAGTGAGGCATCACGAGCAACACGTGGCCGCCGGGACGTACAACCCGCTGCCACTCTCCCAGCGCTCCGAGCGGATCCGCCAGGTGCTCGAGCACGTGTGAGGCGAGCAGCGCGTCGTAGGCTCCGTCGCTCACGCTCTCCAGTCGACGCGCCTCTCCGATCAGTTTGCGCCGGACTCCGCTTGCTCCCTGCCCGCCCGACCAAAGTGTCTCGTCGCTGAAGTCGAGTGTGTCCAGTGCCTCCAGCCTTGGGTACACGGGGACCATGCCGTGTCGCTTGAACAGAGCGCTCGGCCCGCCCGGCTCGAGTGCCACCGCGCCCTTCAGCACATCGGCGATCGCGACCAGGGCGCTGTCGGGGCGAAGCATCTGTAGCGCGTTTTGCGCACGCCCAGTTATGCGTGAGATCACGCGAGGGTTCTAGCATCCCGGGGCAATCACGCGCACACAGCCTCCATCCGATGAGATCGCCGTCCTCGCCTCCAGTGCGGCCGACGGACCCGACGACGTGCTCTCGACGTCCGCCGCGGGGCCGGCGGCGATGCGTGGCGGGGCGATGCGCGTCGGCGGGTACATCGTTGGCGCGCTTGTCAGCGTCCTCTCGGCGGCGCTGCTCTTTCGCCACCTCGGCGTCACCGAAACCGGCAACTACGTAAAGGCCCTGACGCTCGCGGCGATCGTGGGGGCCTTCTCCGACCTCGGGCTGACGGCCGTGGGCTTGCGCGAGATGTCCCGGCGCCCCGCGGCCGAGCGCTGGTCACTGGCGCGTGACCTACTCGGATTGAGGATCACGCTCACGGTGATGGGAAGCATCGTCGTCACCGCCATCGCCTGGGTTGCCTACTCGGCGACGCTGGCCGAGGGGGTTGCGCTCGCCTGCGTCGGGCTGCTCCTGCAGGCAACGCAGGACAACTTCTCCCTACCACTAGTTGTCGGCTTGCGTCTCGGATGGGTCGCCGCACTGGATCTCACCCGCCAGCTGCTCACCAGCCTGCTCACTGTTGCGCTCGTCCTGGCCGGTGCAACCCTACTCCCGTTCCTCGGTATGTCCATACCCGTGGGCGCCGTCGTGCTCATAGCGACAGTCGTCCTCGTCCGTGGGACTCGCAGGCTTGCGCCGACCTTCAGCTGGACACGCTGGCGCAAGTTCATGGGGGCGATGATTCCCTATTCAGCGGCCATCGCCGCGTCGGCTCTCTATTTCCGGGTGTCGATCCTGCTCGTGTCGGCTCTGTCCAATGGCACTCAGCTCGGCTATTTCAGCGCCTCCTTTCGCATCATCGAAGTTCTCACAGTCATTCCCGCACTGCTTGCCGGCTCGGCCTTCCCGATCTTCGCGCGGGCCGCCCGTGACGATCACGACCGCCTTGGCTATTCCCTCGGACGGGTCTTCGAGGTTGCCCTGATTGTGGGTGCCTGGGTGTCGGTATCGATAGCGGTGGGAGCTCCCCTTGCGATCGCGATCGTGGGGGGCCCCAAATTCGCTCCGGCCGCGCCCGTGCTCGCCCTGCAGGGCGTCGGGCTTGGCGCGATGTTCGTGAGCCTCGTGTGGGCGAACGGACTGCTCGGACTCGGCCTGTATCGCAGGATCCTGGCGCTCAGTGTCTCGGCGCTCGTCCTCAACGCGATCCTGGTCGCCTCGCTGGTGCAGGTCGACGGAGCGCGAGGGGCCGCTCTCGGCACAGCGATCGCCGAGATCCTGCTGGGTATCGCCCAGTACCTGGCCGTGGTGAGGGGTCGCCCGCAGCTGAGGCCATCGTTGCGCTCGCTGCCCAAGGTTGGGCTAGCCGCCGGGCTCGGGCTCACGCCACTGGCGATGAACGGGGTGCCGACGATCGTGCGCCTGGTGATCTCGACGGTCCTATTCGGAGTGTGCCTGCTTGCGACACGGGCCTTCCCGCCCGAGCTGCTCGATCTCCTGCCGCGCATTACCGGCAGATGGCGATCGAGCGAGTCGTGAGTCTCTGGCCATAGAGGGCGCGTCGCTACAGTCTCCCCGGTGATTGCCGTCGTACACCTCGTATGGGGGCCGCTCGGGGCGGACTGGCCGCGGCGATTCCTCGATTCATACCGGCAACATCGCGCGGGTATGGAGCACGATCTCATCCTGCTACTGAACAATGTGAACGACGAGGCGCGCTCGGCACTGAGCGCTGAGCTGGATGGCATCGAGCATCGTCTGCTGGACCTCGACGAGCCGGTTCAAGATCTGACGGCGTACGCCGAGGCCGTCAAGCGCCTCGATCATGATCGCATCTGCTTTCTCAACTCATACAGCGCGATCCTTGCGCCCGACTGGCTTGCGAAGTTGCAGCATGCGCTCGCCCAACCCGGTGTCGGACTCGTGGGTGCCACCGGATCGTGGGCAAGTGTTCGCTCATCTGTCTTGAATTCCCTCTTTCTGCCCAACCCCTATCGAGGCGCCCTGCCAAAGAGAAGCGTCACTCGCGACGAGATGAATGCCATCAATGCAGAAATCGAGCAGATGCGCACGTCCCCGGATGGGGCGCCTGTCGAGGCTGCAGCGTCCCCTCGCAAGCTCTCGACATCCGTCCTCTCGACACTGAAGTCCTTCGGTCCCATGCCGGAGCAGCTCCTGCGCTTTCCCGCATTTCCGGCCTGTCACATGCGCACCAATGGATTCATGGCCGAACGCGCCATCCTCGCGGAGTTGCAAATGCATGGAATCAGTCGCAAGATGGACGCCTATGCGCTCGAGAGCGGACGTGACAGTCTTACCCGTCAAATTCAAAGGCGCGGACTGCGCACGCTCGTCGTCGCACGCGACGGCACTATCTATGACCAAGAGCAGTGGCCGCTCAGCCGCACCTTCTGGCAAGGCGAGCAAGAGGCGTTGCTGATCGCCGACAACCAAACACGCATCTACGCAAACGGGAGCCTCGATCGTCGCCGTGTGCTCGCCGGGTTTGCGTGGGGAGCACAAGCAGATCCACGAGGTCCAGCATGAGCGTTGAAGCGAGGGAGATGCACGCCGGCGAGGGCCGACACGAGAGCGCCCCGGAGGTGACGGTCACGATACCCAACTACAACGGTCGCGCCCTCTTGGAAGTGCTGTTGCCTTCACTGCAACGCCAGACGCTTCGCCCTGTCGCGATCGTGGTAGTCGACGATTGCTCGGATGACGATTCAGTGGCCTATCTCAAAGCCGAGTGGCCCGGCGTGCGGATAGTTCACACGAACGAGCGCCGCGGAGTTAGCGCGGCAATGAACGCCTGCTTGGCGGCAGCCGACAGTGAATACGTTGGCCTGTTCAACAGTGACATGGAACTCGATCCAGAGTGCCTGGCCGAGCTTGTCGGGGAGCTTCGCAACCATTCGGAGATCGGCTCTGTCACGCCCAAGATGCTCGACTTCACCGAGCGCACTGTGTTCGACGGGACGGGAGACCTGCTCGACTGGCGCGGCGGCGGCGGTCGCCGTGGGCGCGGAGTTGCCGATGCCGGGCAGTACGACTCCTCAGAGGAGATCTTCGGTCCTTGCGGCGGCGCTGTGGTCTACCGACGCTCGACGCTTGAGGTCGTGGGGGGCTTCGATGAGGACTACTTCGCTTACTACGAGGACATCGATTGGGCTTTTCGCGCTCAGCTCGCTGGCGTCCGTTGCCGCTATGTGCCAACCGCCGTCCTCTACCACCGGGGGGGCGCCACGCTCGGCCGGGGCATGACCGATTTCAACGGCTACCACCTGTGGCGCAACCCGATCTGGCTGATCGTCAAGTGCTTCCCCGCGGGGACGATCGCACGCCACGCGCCGGCGATCGCGCGCGGGCAACTCGGCAATCTCTATGTCGCGATCCGCGCTCGCAAGCTGCGCGTGTGGGGGCGCGCGATGCGTGATGCCCTGCGAGGGCTCCCGACGGCGCTACGCAAGCGCCGGGCCCTCCAGCGCGGTCGTGCGATCACGCTGGCCCAGCTCGAGGCGGCGGCTCGCGCCGGGCGTCGGTGATCGGGCTCGTCCATCTGGTGTGGGGCCCATTGGGGCCAGCTCCGCTGCGGCGCTTCCTCGATTCCTATGAAGCCCACCCTGCAGGGATCGAGCACGAGCTGACGATCGTGCTCAACGGCGTCGAGCAGGCCGAAGCTGCCTCGCCCGGCCTGCGGGATGCGCTCAGCGCAGAGCTCGCCCGAATCGAGCACCACCCGATCTCACTCGAGCTCCCGCTGCTCGACCTGGCGGCATACGGTCACGCCGCAGGAGAGTCCTCGTGCTCGCGACTTTGCTTTCTCAACTCCTACAGCACGATCCTCGCCGACGACTGGCTTGCGCGCCTCTCGCATGCCCTGGACGGGCCCGACGTGGGGATCGCGGGGGCCACGGGAAGCTGGGAGAGCCAGGCCGAGTGGATTCGAGGCAAGGCCCGCTTCTGGCCCTACCAGCTCGCCCAGCTGCGCCCTATGCGACGCGACTACCCCCGCTTTCCCAACCCCCATATTCGCACCACCGCCTTCATGCTGGAGCGCAGCACGCTGCCCGACCTGGGGCTCGAGGGAGCGCTCGACAAGCGCGCCACCTATCTGCTGGAGAGCGGCCATCACAGCATCACCCGTCAGGTGCTCGACAGTGGGCGGCGCGTGGTGGTCGTGGATCGGGAGGGCAGCTCCCATGACCTCACCCAGTGGCCTGAGAGTCACACCTATCGCAGCGGCGCTCAGCAGGGCCTACTCGTGGGCGATCGTCGCACCGAGGACTGGCAGCTCGCCTCGCCCGGCCTGCGTCGTCGGCTCGCGCGCGACGCGTGGGGAGAGCGGGCCTGACTCGTCAGCGCGGCATGAGCGATGGGCGCTGCCTGTTGGGCCTATCGGAGCGGTGGTGACGGTCGCAAGGCGCCGCGTCGCAGCATCAGCGATCCCCATAGCGAGATCGACGAGTCGATCGCCTCGCGTGGGGGCTGCGCGTAGGGCTCGTAGGGGCTCGCGGCCTGCCATCCCTGCATGCGGCCACGCAACGCCTGCGCGTCGCGGCAGCTGAGTAGATCCAGCGCCACGACCGCCGCCTCTGTGACGAGCGTGCGCGCGGCCGCCCGGCCGCGCAGCACGCCGTAGCGACGAATCAGGTACCCGCGGCTGAACCCGGCGAGATGCCGCTGCCTGGCAGAGCGTCGCCCGTAGGTGGCCGAGCCGAGGTGAACGCCCCGTGCGTCCGGCGCCCCGACTGTGCCCCATCCGGCCGTGCGCAGGCGCAGAGCCAGGTCGAGGATCTCCATGTAGGCCACGATCCTCTCGTCCAATCCGCCTGCCTGCTCCCAGGCGCGTCGCCGGTAAGCGCCGGCTGTACCCTCCGGGCCGCACAGCACGGGTCCCGGTGCGAGCGCATCCGCCGTCGGGTGGCCCTGCAGACGCGCAAAGCCGGCGAGCGTCGCGTCGGCGGTGACACCGAAGCTGTCGATCGCGTGCTCCTCGGGCCTGAGCATCAGCGTCGCCACCGAGCCGAGCTGGGGGTCGGCGCTCATCGGCGCCACCAACCGCTCCAGGCAATCCGGGTGCAGTTGCACGTCGTTGTTGAGTAGCACTACGTACTCGCCCTCGCCGGCCGCCACACCGCGATTGACGGCCGCGGTATAGCCGTGGTTGGAGCCGAGCTCCACGACCGTCACCTCGGGCCACTCGCGGCGCAGCTTCTCCGGCGTGCCGTCCTTCGAGTCATCATCCGCCACGATCACGCGGTGGGGCACGCTCTGGCGCGCCAGATAACTCAGGCAGTCGCTTGTGAGCCGGTACTGGTTGTACGCGGGCACCACCACGTCGATCGAAGCGCGCATTGGCGGCTCATCGTAGTGGCAGCACCTCACGCTTACACCGCGCGCTCACCTGGGGCCGCTGCTCGCGCCGCACGAGGTCTATGAACATGTACCATTTGTTAGATGAAAGTCACCATGCCGACAAGAGCGACCGTGGTTGGCTTGGCCGCCATCCTTGGGCTTGCGTTGGCAGTCCAGGTAGCCTCGGCCGATCCCGCTTCGCGGGAAACGGATCCAGTGCTGACGCATGAGCATGTGCTTCACATCGCGCTCGTGGAGGCCAAGGAGTCCCAGGACCCGCACCCAAAGCGCATCGAGATGGCCACGGGCTCGCTGTCCGCCGCCCTGCGCGTGATGGAACCGAAAGCAAGCGCGGCTCCAGCAGGCACTGAAGTCGTCGATCTGGTTGTCATGCGTGGTTACTTTCACATCAATGCGCCACATCCCCGTGGGCATCCGATAGCACCGGGCAAGGTCCTATGTCTCGTCATCAACGCCCACACTGGCTTCGTCCAGGCCCGCTCGCTCGGCAGCGAAGTGCCGGCGCTATCCCACTTGGGACGGGTCACGCGGCTGCGCTAGGCGGCGCCCCAGAGGGAAGGGTCAAGCTCTGGGGCCCACAGCCGGAAGGGCAAGGCTCAGGAGCATTCGAACGTCCTTCGCTAGCCTCCGCTCGACGATGCGCGTCGGCCTCAACCTGATCTTCCTCGTGCCGGGCGAGACCGGCGGCATGGAGGTCGCGGCGCGCGAGCTGATCCCCGCGCTGGTCAAGGCGGCGCCCGATGTGCGCTTCACCGCGTTCATCAACCGTGAGGCCGCCGCGGCGAAAGATGGGCCTTGGGGTGAGCTGCTGCCTGCGGTAACGGTCCCTGTCAATGCGCGCAACAGAGTGCAGTGGGTACGTGGCGAGCAGACACTCCTGCCGCGCCTGGCCGCCCGCGAGGGCGTCGATCTCGTGCACAGCCTGGCCAGCACCGCGCCGGCTTGGGGGCGCTTTCGCCGCGTGGTGACGGTCCACGATCTGATCTACGCGCGCTTTCCTGAGGCACACGCGGGCATCCGCGATCTCGGCATGCGCATGCTCGTGCCGCTTGCGGTGCGCCGCTCGGACCGTGTGATTGTCGATTCGCACAGCACGCAGCGCGACCTGGTCGAGCTGCTGGGCACGCCTGCCGAGCGTATCGACGTGGTGCCGCTCGGCATCGGCACGGTGGCACGGTGCGAGCCGCTGCCCGAGCGCGAGCTGCGCGAGCGACTCGGCCTCGGCGAGCGCTCCGTCGCGCTGAGCCTGTCCGCGAAGCGGCCGCACAAGAACCTGAGCGCGCTGATCGGTGCCTTGGCGCGCATTCCAGTCGAGCGCCGTCCACTGCTCGTGCTCCCCGGCTATCCCACCGCGCACGAGGCCGAGTTGCGCGAGCGTGCGCGCAGTGGGGGCGTGGAGGGAGACGTGCGCTTCCTTGACTGGCTCTCTGGGGAGGAGTTCGAGGGGTTGTGGCAGGTGGCGAAGGCGTTCGTGTATCCCTCGCTCTATGAGGGCTTCGGCCTGCCGGTCTTGGAGGCAATGGTGCGTGGTGTGCCGGTGGCGTGCTCGAACGCCTCCTCGCTGCCGGAGGTCGCGGGCGACGCGGCTTTGCTGTTCGATCCCCATGACGAGCGCGCGATCGCAACCGCGCTCGAGCGCCTGTTGTCAGACCCGGCCGAGGTCGAGCGTCTGCGCGCGCACGGCTTTGAGCGGGCACGCGAGTTCACCTGGGAGCGCACGACTCGGCTGACGCTTGAGAGCTATGGGCGGGTGCTGGGCAGCTGAGGAGAGGCCACCACGTGTGGCGGGGCGCGACCGGCGAGGGCGTTGGCGACTATGGCCGGATGGAGGCTTTGCAGACGACAATGTTACCGATCGATCACTTATGGTCCCAGCACAAAGGATTGTTACTGATCGGTGACATTCATAGCCTTTGATCTGTTATGTTACCGATCGCTACCATGATTGTCCAAACACCTGCCGAATTCGGACGCGCCGTCGGCGTAAGGCGTCGTGAACTGGGTCTGACGCAGGAAGAGCTTGCGGGAGTTGCTGGAGTGAACCGCCGGGTAGTCGGCGAGTTCGAGGCCGGCAAGATCACCGTGCGTCTGGGGATCGCGATGGAGCTTGCGCGCTCAGTGGGACTTGACATCGAACTGCGCCCCCGCCGTCAATGAGCGAGCTGATCGTGTACCTCCTGGATCGCCGGGTAGGACGCTTGGTTCGCAAGGGCAACGGCAATCTGCAGTTCCGCTACGACCCGGGCTACCGTGGGCCGGCGATCTCACAAGCACTGCCAGTCCAGGAGAGCGCATATCCACATGCTCTCTGTCGTGCTGTATTCGGTGGGCTGCTCTTGGAGGGTGAAGCACGCGAGACGCTTGCCCGCAACCTGGGGGTATCGGCCGGCAACGACTATGCGTTGCTGGAGGAGATGGGAGGCGATTGCGCCGGCGCGGTCACGCTGCTCGAGCCAGGAGTCGAGCTGCCCCAGGCACCGGTCGTCCGGCCACTGAGCAGCAAGCAAGTCGACAGTCTGTTGAGCGAACTGCCACAGCGCCCGCTTGCGGCGAATCCGACCGAGGGGATACGTCTCTCGCTGGCTGGAAGTCAACCGAAGTTGCCAGTGGTCATCGACGATCGAGGTGGTGTGGCGTTGCCTTTGAATGCCGCGGCGGCTACCAGTCACATTCTCAAGCCGGAGCCGGCACGTTTTCCGGGGCTGGTGGACAACGAGGCGTTCTGCATGGAGTTGGCAAGCGCAGTCGGCTTGCCGGTTGCCACCGTGCAGAAGCGCAAGAGCAGCTCCGGTGCTCCATACCTGATCGTCGGCCGCTATGACCGCGATCCGACTGCGGAGCCGATTAGGCGATTGCATCAGGAGGATGTCTGCCAGGCTCTTGGCTATCCGTCGGATAACAAGTATCAAGCCGATGGCGGCCCGACCGTGCTTGCCACGGTCGCCCTCATTCGACGCTGCTCAGCGGTACCTGCTCAGGACCTCCAGACACTATGGAGGGCATTCGTGCTCAATTGGCTGATCGGCAATTGCGACGCACACGCCAAGAACTTCTCACTGCTTTATGACCGAGGAGCTCCGAGCCTGGCTCCGCTGTATGACCTCGTGAGTACCACTGTCTACCCAGAACTGACTACTCGACTGGCAATGAGTCTCGACGGTGCGCGACACATCGAGGATGTCGATGGACGCACATGGACGACGCTGGCCGCCGAAGTGGGCTACAGCTCACGCTTTGCGCGAGCCGCAACTGCCTTGATGGTGGAACGCACGATCACCGAGGCTCAGCGGCTTGCCGACTTGCCGATGCATCGTAATGAGACGGTCGACGCGGTGATCGAAGGAATTTACGCGCGTCAGCACGAGTAGCTCTCGAGCACGATCCCGAGGGAGGACTCCAGCGAGAGGGACTCGGCATTCTCCGCAAACCAGCGTGCCGTGCTCTCGCGCATGCCCATTCCGGCCTCGTGCACGCGCACGATAGCCGCGGCGATCGCATCAGGATCGGGGCTGTGTGCGATCACGCCGTTGACCCCATCCTCGACTAGCTCCACGGCGGCGTTGTCGGGCGCGGCAACGACGACAGCCGGCGTGGCATGGGCGGAGGCCTCGACGACAACCATGCCGTAGCCCTCGCGCTCTGAGGGCAAGAGGACGCACAAGGCGCGATGCATGTCGGCGTCCACGAGCTGGCCATCGGCGAAGCCGGGGGCGGAGATGAACGAGCCCGCATCGTGCTCGGCGATTGCGTCTGCCAGCGCCTCGCGCTCCGGGCCGTCGCCATAGAAGACGCCGCGCAGGCCGTCAATGCGACGGGCCGCGCTCGCGACGGCGGCAACGCCGACGGTGACGCGCTTCTCGGGGATCAGGCGCCCCGCGAACAGCACCAGCGGGTCGGCCTCGCGCGGCGCGGGGGGCTCGGCGGAGCCGGCGTAAAGACCACGCAGCACTGTGATCGGACCACGCAGGCCCTGCTCGCGCAGACGCGCGGCATGTAGTTGAGAGAAGCAGAACGCACGCTGAGGAACCAGTGCGCACAGGCGCTGGACGAGCTCGCCGACGCGCCCGCCAATGCCGCCGAGGTAGCCGCGCCAGTAATCGGCGCTCCACACCTCGAACCAGTCCGCGACGAGGCCGTAGCGGGCAAACGGTCGCGCGAGCGCGGCGGCAAGCAGCGAGAAGTAGGGGAAGGCACAGGTGTGGACCACGTCGTAGCGGCGGCCGTGGCGCAACAGGTGCCAGAGCACGCCGGAGCCGAACACGAGCGGGGGCAGGATGCGCCGGCGACCGCCGGTGTAGAGCGCCATGCGAGGCCCGGCCGTGACGACCCGTACGCGCGGGTCGATGTCAAGACGCTCGCCGCGCTCCCACTGGCGCAGCGTCAAATACGTGACCTCGTGCCCCTCGGCCACCAGCCGCTCGGCCAGATTGCGATACCAGCGCTCGGCTCCCCCCACCGTGTAGGGGAACAGGCAGTCGTAGATCAGGCACACGCGCATCGCACGGGAGACTGCCAGGAAGCGAGCCTCCTCGGAGGGGACAGCTTCCGAGTGGGAGAGCGCATGCAGAGCCCTCCGCCCTGTTCGCTAGCATCCAGAACCTGAAAGCGCGCCATTTTGCAGGGGTGCGCCACTTTTCGGTCTGCCAGGCGTTGATGTCCTTGAGGCCGAACCCGGAGGAACGGGCGCGGGACCGACAAAAACAATGAGCACCGCACAGAAGAGCAGGCCTCCAGCAGGCGAGGCCGTCGAGGAGCAACGATCGACACTCGTGTCGGTTGTGATCCCCTGCCTGAACGAGGCTGAGAACATCGAGGAGTGCGTGCGCACGGCGCGCGGGGTGCTTGAGAGCAAGGGCATCGACGGTGAGGTGCTTGTCGTGGACAACGCCTCCGAAGACGACTCGGCCGCGCTCGCAAGCGCGGCGGGCGCACGCGTGATCTCAGAGCCGAGGCGCGGCTACGGCAGCGCCTACCTGGCGGGCTTCGCGGCTGCGCGGGGGCGCTACATCGTGATGGCCGACGCGGACCTCACCTATGACTTCAACGAGATCCCGCGCTTCGTGGCCGAGCTCGACGGTGGGGCGGAGCTCGTGATGGGCGACCGCATGGACAATATTCAGCCGGGGGCGATGCCATGGCTGCACCGCTACATCGGCAATCCGATCCTCACGGGCCTGCTCAACCTGTTCTTCCGCACCGGCGTGAAGGACGCGCACTGCGGCATGCGCGCGCTGCGCACCGACGTGCTCCCACGCCTGGACCTGCGCACGACGGGCATGGAGTTCGCCTCGGAGATGGTGATTCGCGCCTCCAAGGAGAAACTGCGAATCGCGGAGTTTCCGATCGAATACCACCCGCGCGGAGGCGAGTCGAAGCTGTCGAGCTTCCGCGACGGGTGGCGCCATCTGCGCTTCCTGCTCGTGCACAGCCCCACGCATCTATTCGTGGTGCCGGGCATGCTGCTGGCCGGGCTCGGCACGCTGATCGTGGCGCTTGTCGGGGGAGGTTTGGACTTCTTTGGGCGTTCCTGGGGTATTCATGCGCTGATCGGTGGAGCCCTGCTGATGGTCGTGGGCACGCAGGTGCTCGCGCTCGGGTTGTGCGCGCACGCTTATGGCACCTACTTCATGAACGAGCGCGACCCGTGGTTCGATCGGATGAGGGCGCGCTTTCGCCTGGAGCACGGGCTGCTGCTGGGCGGCCTGTTCGTGCTGATGGGGCTCGTGATGGGGGGGATCATCGTCGGGACGTGGATCTCCCACGGCTTCGGCTCGCTCGCCGACGAACATCTTGCGGTTGTGGCCGCCACGCTGTTGATCGTCGGCATCCAGATCTTCTTCTCGTCGTTCTTGCTGAGCATCCTCGGGTTGCGTCGCAGCTCATAAGCAGATCAGGGGGAGACCGGTGCGCAGCGACCTGATGGCCGTCGTCGGAGTGCCCGTGGTCATGTGGCTGGTGTGCCTGGGCTGCGGGCTTGCCCTGGAGCGCGTGTTGCGTGTGCGCCTGAGCAATGCGCTGCTGTTGCCGCTCGGCCTGTGCGTGGCGATCGCGCTGATCTTTCCCGGATATGCCGCCGGCGCCGGCGATCCGCTCGCGATGGTGCTGCTCGTCGCGGTGGGGCTTGCGGGTCTGATTCTCGCCAAGGATGGTCTGCGCGCCCGCCTGAACCCTGGGTGGCCCGGGGTCGCGGGACTCGCGGCTTACGTGCTCTACATGCTGCCGGTGATCGCCTACGGGCACTGGACGTGGTCGGGCTATGACTTCGTCAACGACACGTCCTTTGAGATGTTGCTCGCGAGCCACATCAAGGGATACGGGTTGACGCTCGGCAACATCCCCCAGTCGAGCGAGCGGGAATTCCTGCTGTCCTATCTCAACAACGCCTATCCGCTCGGCACGCAATCGTTGCTGGGCACGCTCAGCGGGCTGACCGACACTGACGTGGCGGTGCTCTATCAAGGCTTCATATCGAGTCTGGCCGCCGTTGGTGCGGTAGCGCTCGCGACGGTGGCGCGTGGCGTCCTCGGCACTCGCCGTGCGGCGCTCGCCGGGTTCGTCGCGGTCGCAGCGAATCTCACTTACCAGTACGCGTTGCAGGGAAACATCAAGGAGATTGGCCTGATGGCGGTCGTGTGCGCCGGTATCGCGCTTGGGCACGCGGCGATCTCCCTCGCTCGCCCCTACGTGGGCGCAGTGCTGATGGCGGTAGTAGCCGCTGCCGCACTTGCCGCATACAACGCGGTCGCTGTGCCATATCTGGGAGCCCTGGTGCTCCTTGTGGGGTTGGGCGTGCTACTGGTGTACCGCAAACGCCCCACCCTTCGCTGGGCTGGGCCGATCCTCGCGGGCTGTTGCCTCGCGGCGGTGCTAGCGATCCCCTCCTTGATCTCCTTCAGGGCCTTTTTCACGGTGGCGAGCAGCGGACAGGGCGCCACCGGTATCGGGGCTATCCAGCTCGGGCAGCTGTTGCGCCCGCTCCCGCTCAGCCAGGTCAGCGGCGTGTGGCTCGCGGGCGAATACCGTCTGGCGATCGCCTCGCAGCACGCGGGCCTGCTGACCACGATCGCCACCGTGGCGCTGCTGCTTGGGCTCGTCGTGTGCGTGGCGTGGGCGCTGAGACATAGGCAAGCTGGCGTGCCGGTGGCGGTCGGGACGATCGCGCTGGTGCTGCTTGTGGTGTTCCCGCGCATAAGCCCCTACGCTCAGGGCAAGCTGCTCGCGATGTCGAGTCCACCGCTGGTGCTGGCGGGCGTGGCTGGATTGCTCAGCCTGCGTGGTCGTCGACTCGGAACGCTAGGTCTGCTGTTGGCGGCAGGCGTGTCACTTGCGGTCCTGGCCTCGGACCTGCTCGCCTACAGTCATGACCGGATCGCTCCGACCGCTCGCGTCGAAGCGATGCGCCAGGTTGGCGACCACTTCGCCGGACAGGGCCTTGTGCTGTGGAACGAGTTCGAGGAGTACGCCAAGTACTTCGCGCGCGCCGCCAGGATCAGCGTGCCGTTCGAGTCGATCACGCCTCAGCAGGTGGTGCTGCGCTCGCCGACATACTTCTACGGGCACTTCTTCGACCTGGACCAGGAGGTGCTGCCGTTCGTGGAGACCTATCCGATCGTGGTCACGCGCCGCTCGCCCTCGGCGAGCCGGCCGCCCGCCAACTACAAGCTGGTCTATGAGAACGCCTATTACCTCGGGTGGCGGCGCGAGGCCAAGCCGGAAGTGCTCGAACACCTACCGTTGCAACAGCTCTACAGCCCCTCGCAGGCGATCCAGTGCAGCGCGCTCGCTCCGATCGTGGCCAAGGCGCCGCGTGGCTCGGAGTTGGAGGTGGCGGTGGCACCCGAAGTTAGCTGGTTCGAACCGGCATCCGATCCAACGCGCTCGGGTGGCTGGCCGGCAGATCCCAATCAGGCCGGTGCGGTCGAAACGCACGCGGGCGGTCACGCCAAGGGCGTGCTGACCGTCAAGCACGCAGGCTCCTATGCCGTGTGGGTACAGGGTGACTTCCCGCGCGCCGTGCAGGTACAGATCGACGGGCGCACCGTGGGATCGGTGTCGGGGGCCAACACGCCCGGCCAGTGGTTGCAGGCGGCAACGCTTCACCTGCGTCCCGGTAGGTATCCGGCGCGCGTCCTGGCCATCTCCGGCCATAGGCACCATCTCGGGCCCGGCGAATGGTGGCCCGGCACGATCGGAGCGGTCGAGCTGCAGAGCGAGACGCCCGAGCTCATGAGGACACTGCCACTGTCGCGCTGGCGCACGCTCTGTGGAGAGGAAGCCGACTGGGTGGAGGTGGTGCGGGGGTGAGCGCGAGTGTGACGAGCAGCGCTCGGGTGATGCGGCAGTGACTGTTGCGATCCCCGGCGTGGGTGGGCCTGTGACGGCTGAGATCACCGTGGCGATCCCGGTGCGCGACGGGGGGCAGCTGCTGGTCGGGACACTTGCGGCGCTCGCCCGCCAGAGCGTCGAGCACGAGCTGCTCGTGTGCGACTCCGGCTCGCGCGACGGGTCCGTCGAGGTGGCGCACGCTCACGGTGCGCGGGTGCTCCAGATTCCCCCTGCTCGGTTCAGCCACGGGGGCACACGCAATCTGCTGGTCAGCGAGGCACGAGGCGCGCACGTCGCGCTCCTGACCCAGGACGCCGAGCCGGCGGATGAGCGCTGGCTGGAGCAGCTGCTCGGTGGCTTCGAGCTGGCCCGGGACGTGGGCATCGTCTACGGCCCTTATCGCCCGCGCGTGGGAGCGAGCGCCGCGGTACGGATCGAACTGGAGCGCTGGTTTGGCTCGCTTTCCCCCGACGGCACGCCTCAGGTAGAGCGTTTGGGGGATCACGAGCGAATGCTCCCCCTCGCAGGCCTCATGGGTAGGCGCGGGTTCTTCACCGACGCCAACGCCTGCGTCGCGCGCGCGGCGTGGGAGCGCGTGCCCTTCCGCGAGGTGGCCTACGCCGAGGATCGGGTGCTCGCGATCGACATGCTGCGCAACGGCTATGCCAAGGCGTTCGTGCCCCGAGCCGCCGTGCTTCATTCTCACGACTACAGCGCCTCGGAAGAGCTGCGTCGCTCTTTTGACGAGTGGCGCGGGCTGCGTGAGGTGTACGGCTGGCGTGAGCCCGCCTCGCCGGTGCGGGTCGTGCGCAAGCTGCGCGGCGAGCTCGGCGCGGCGCGGCGCGAGCTGATCGGCGCGGAGGTCCCATCTGGGCGGCGGCGAGCGACGCTCGCGGCGATGACCCGTCACCATGTGCTGCGCTTGACGGGCGCGCTACTCGGCTCGCGCGCCGGGGCGCTGCCGCCGTGGGCGCGGCGCCGGCTGTCGCTTGAGCGACGCGCGAGCTTTGTGCCGCTTGACCTCGATCTACAGGACGACGCACGTGAGTGACAACGATTCCAAACAGCGACAGCCGGCGACCGCTCGCTCGGAGACGATCGCCGCCAATGCGCTCGAGGGCGAGTTCAAAGGCCCGTTCGCGGGCCTGCGCAGACGTATCTATTTGACCTACCGCTATCTCGGCTGGCGCACGCTGCTGTTTCGCGTGCTGACACTGCCGCTGCGCCTGACGCCGCTTCGCCACCGGCTCAATCTGCGCTCGCGCACCGGCGAGGACAGCTACAGGCGCGCGCTCGCCTGGTATCGCGAGCACGGGCGGCCCGTGTGCATCGTGATCCCAAGCTACTGCGACGCCGAGCACGTGGCGACGCTCGTGGCGAGCATCCACAAGACGGTGCCGCGGGGGTTGGCTCGCATCATCGTGGCCGACGACGCGAGCGGCCCTGAGCACGTGGCCGCGCTGCGCGCGATCGAGGGCATCGAGGTGGTGGAGGGGCAATCCAACAGTGGCTTTGCCGCAAACGTGAACAGGGGCCTGCGTGCGGCGGACGAGCGCCTTGACGTGGTCGTGCTCAACTCCGACATGGAGGCCCGTCCAGGCTGGCTTGACTGCCTGCAGTTCGCCGCCAGCCAGGAGGATGACGTGGCGATCGTGGGCGCGCGGCTGCTCTACCCGGACGGGCGCATCCAGTTCGCCGGTACCGCCCGCAACCTGGGCGCGCCGGAGTGGTTCGACCACCGCTATCGCTTCAAGCCCGCCGACTGGGGCCCCGCGGCGATCCCGGGAGCTGTGCTGGCGGTGACCGGCGCGTGCATGTACGTGCGTCGTGAGGCGATCGAGCGGATCGGCTTGCTCGACGAGCGCTACCCGATGGCCTACGAGGACGTCGATTGGTGCCTGCGCGCGTGGGAGGCGGACATGCGCGTCATGTACTTCCCCGGCGCGAGCCTCTACCACCACGAGTCCCAGACGCGCGGCACCGATGTGGGCGAGCGCGAGCGCGAGTCACAGCGCGTCTTCTGGGAGCGCTGGGGCGACTTCTTCGACGCGCGCGACGTGCGCTCTGCCAACGGCAAGCTGCGCGTGGTGTACGTGACGGAGGGCACCGGCGTGGGGGGTGGGCATCGCGACATCTTCGAGCACCTCAACCGGCTGGCCGAGCGCGGGCACGAGGTGGCGCTGTACACGCTCGGGGAGCAGCCCGATTGGTTCGAGCTGCGCGTGCCCGTGCACAGCTTCGAGTTCTACGACGAACTCGTGGAGGAGCTTGCGCGGGTGGACGCGATCAAGGTGGCGACCTGGTGGAACACGGCGATGCCGGTGTGGTACTCGAGCGTGCTGAAGGGCATCCCGGTGTACTTCGTGCAGGACATCGAGACGAGCTACTACCCCGATGACGAGTCGGTGCGCCACGCGGTGATCGACTCCTACCGGCCCGAGTTTCGCTACATGACGATCTCCGGCTGGAACCGCGAGCGGTTGCAGGAGCTGGGCCTTGACGCCGAGCTGATCCCGCCCGGGATCGACATGGAGTGCTTCCGCCCGCGGGCGGAGGTGGAGCGCCGGGAGGACATGGTGCTGGCACTCGGGCGCACCAACCCGCTGAAGAATCTGCCGCTCACGGTCGAGGCATGGCGCGCCCTGCCTGAGCCGCGCCCAGAGCTGTGCATGTTCGGGATCGAGCCCGAGCTCGCCACAGACGAGGGCATGCGCTACATACAGTCGCCCAGCGACGAGCAGGTGGGCGAGCTGTTCAGTCAAGCAACGGTCTTCATCCAGACCTCCACGCACGAGGGCTTCTGCCTGCCGGCGCTCGAGTCGATGGCGACCGGCGGCGCGGTCGTGTGCACCGATGCCCACGGCAACCGCGACTTCTGCGCCGATGGCGCGAATTGCCTGATGCCCGAAGCCACTCGCGAGGCGGTCAGCGCGGCACTCGCGCGCCTGCTCGGCGACGGCGAGTTGCGCGAGCGCGTCGGGCGGGCGGGAATCGAGACGGCCGCCGAGTTCGCGTGGGAGCGGCGCATCGACGCGCTGGAGGCGTTCCTGGAGGAGGTCGCGCGCCCGCGCGAGACGGTTGTCTCGAGCGATGTGGTTCCCGGTCAAGCGTGAAGCTCGAGTTCGCTCATGCGCTGCGGTGCCCCGCCTGCCGACGTGACGGCACGCTCGCCCTGGACGCGCGGGGGAGCGATGCGCACGAGGTGCGCGAGGGCTCGCTGTGTTGCCGCGCGTGTGACACCGAGTTCGCCGTGCATCGCGGCGTGCCCGAGCTGTTGCACGATCCGCCCGAGCACATTCTCGCCGAGGCCGCCGGACTGGAGCGCTTCGCGGCGAAGATGGCCGGCGGCGGATGGGATCGCGAGCTGATGCTCGAGCTCCCCAACCTCGAGCACGGCTACTGGTATGTGCAGGCGCGCTCGATGCACCAGCTGCTCACGACGATCCCGTTTCAGCCGGGTCACAGCATCCTCGACGTCGGCTCGAATACGTGCTGGGCCTCGAACCATTTTGCCCAGCGCGGATTGCGTGCGATCGCGCTGGACATCGCCACTCCTGAGCTGCAGGGTTTGTACACGGCTGACTGGTTCATCGAGGGGGGAGACGTGTTCTTCGAGCGTGTGCTCGGTTCGATGGACGCGATACCGCTCGCGTCGGACAGCCTCGACTACGTGTACTGCTGCCAGGTGCTCCACCACAACGACCGTGACAGCTTGCGACGCACGTTCGCCGAGATCTTCAGGGTGCTGCGTCCGGGCGGGCGCTTGCTGATGGTCAACGAGACGCTGAAGACGCTACGCGACCCGTACGGCGTGCACGACGAGGAAGTGCAGGAGTACGAGGGATATGAGCACGCGCACTGGGCGCTGCGCTATCGCTGGGAGGCGACACGCGCCGGCCTTTTCACCGAAGTCACCGAGCCGCACTACCGCTCGTTCTTCGGCGATGCCGAGCTCACGCTCCCGCCCGAGGTCTCCCGACTGAAGGCATACGCTTTGAGGCTGGGATTCGCGTTGCGCTCGCATGGCTTCGCGCGCCGGGCCTACCTGGCGTGGCTAAATCAGGTGTGGGGTGGAGTGTCGATGAATATGATGGCCACCAAGCCGGTGCGCTATCTGGGCATGCAAGAGCACATGAGCGCAGCGCAGCGGCTCGTGCGCCTTGTTGCGGCCAGGACGCACCTAGCGCACGATCGTCGCGAGGGCCGGGCGCCCGAGCCCGCCCCGCGCACCCCCGAGCAGGCGGCCGCCCTTACAGATTCTCAGCTACCGAAGGCGCCGAGCGGTTGAACACCCAGAAGCCAATCAGGAAGGTGAGCGCCACGATGCCCAAGGGCTCAAGCAAGTAGATCCAGCCGCCGAGCGCTTCGCCAGCGCTGAGCGTGGCGTGGTTGACCATCGCATGGCGGAACTGCTGAAAAATGGCAACCAAGGGGTTGAGCAGGTAGATATGCCAGAGGATGCTGTCGATCTCGCCATGGGCCAGCTTCGCGCGCACGGTTTCGACGGGAATGATCAGCGGCGAGGCGTAGAAGAGGATCTGCGAGAAGACTTCCCAGATCGGCTGGATGTCGCGGAATTTCACGAACATGGCCGACAGCCACATCGCGATGCCGGTTGAGAACACGACGAGCATCGCGAGGATCAGCGGCAGCTCGATCCAGCTGAGCATGGGCCTCACACCCGAGATCAAGCCGAAGATGAGCACGACGACAAGGTTCATCGCCAGGTTGAAGAACGCGAGCAGGGTGATCGACAGCGGTATGACCAGTCGCGGGAACTGGATCTTGCGCACGAGGTTCTCGCGGTCCACGACGCTGCGCACCGCTCCGCTGGTGGCTTCGCCAAAGAAGCCGAAGAGCACGATCGAGCCGAGCAGCTGCACACCGTAAAAGGCTTCGCCCGGCTGTTTGCCTCCGCCAACGTGACTGATGACGACGAAGAACACATACAGCACACCGAACAGCAGCAGCGGTCGCATCACCTGCCACACGTAGCCCAGCGCCGAGCCGAAGAACTTCAGCTTGAATTCGTTGCGAGCGATGTTGTAGGTGAGGTGCCAGAAGCGCGTCCAGTCGTCTGTCAGCGCGCGCGGACCCTTGATCGGATGTCCTAGACCATCGAATGGCTCGGCCTGTGGCGCAAGCCCTTGCACCGGGGTCACCTCGGTCGGAGTCGTCTCAGTGCTCACAGGGCGATCTCCCGAGCGGCGACATTCGCGCCGCGGCTGACGCTCACCTCGATCGGCAGGTCGACGAGTCCGCCCATCGCTTCGGGACCGGTCACGACGAAGGAGAATGCGCCCTCGACGCGGTCCATGAGGTCGAGACCGCTGCCGCGGTGGGCGAGGGTAAAAAGTGGGTTGTAGCGCTGCGGGGCAAGCACGTTCTCGAACGAGAACGAGAACAGGGCGCTTTCGCCCGCGCTGAAGCGACCGCTGCGCTCGTGGTCGGCGGAGCTCAGGCCCACAACGATTGCAATGTGGTCCTCGTTGAGCACGTAGAGCCCCGCCACGGGATCCTCCACGTCGACGAGGAAGTTGACGAGCGCCTTGACCGCGATGCGCCTGCCTTGAGGCAGCGAAGTGGCACGCTGTCCCTGTTCGTCCTCGACCCACGCTTCGACGATGCGCGCCTCGCCGTCGCCGCCGCGCCCTTCTTCGAGGCGCTTGGCGGCTGCCTCGGGGTCGCGCCCGAAGTTGATCTCCAGGTAGCGGTCGGCCACCTCGTGGGGCTCGCCGAGGTGGACCATCTCGCCCTTCTCAAGCAGCAGCGCGCGGTGACAGAAGCGATTGAGCGATCCCATGTCGTGGGTTACAAACACGATCGTGCGCCCACTGTCGCGCATCTGGTTGAACACGTCGAAGCACTTCTGCTGGAAAGAGGCGTCGCCGACGGCCAGCACCTCGTCTACGAGCAGGATGTCGGCGTCCACCTGAATCGCGACCGAGAAGGCGAGCCGCACGTGCATGCCGGAGGAGTAGTTCTTGAGCTTGAGCTCCTCGAACTCGCGCAGCTCGGCAAAGTCGATCACGGCGTCGTAGCGTGCGCGTGCCTCACGCGGCGAGAGCCCCATCATGATCCCATTGAGCACCACGTTGTCGCGCGCTGCGAGGTCGGGATTGAAGCCGACGCCCAGCTCGATGAACGTCGAGAGTCGTCCGTTCATCCAGATCCGGCCATCGTCGACGCCGTAGATGCCGGCGAGGCACTTCAGCAGCGTGCTCTTGCCACTGCCGTTGCGCCCGGCGATGCCGAAGAACTCGCCGGGGCGCACCTCGAAGGAGATGTCTTTGAGGGCTGAGAAGGACTGGTGGCCAGAGCGGCGCATCGGGTGCAGCGCGCGCTCCTTGAGCGTATGCGTGCGCTCCTCGGGGACGCGAAAGGTCTTGCTGATCGAGCGAGCGACGATCGGCGCCGTGGCGCTGCTGGACGGTTGCGACATGGGGGAAGGGTATCGGCGGCCCGGGCGCGACCAAGCGGGTAGGGCAGGCGCGATCGGACAGATCTAGGCGAGCGATACGTGTAGACGCTGCGATATCGTCCTCATTCTCCTGCGGAGACATGACACGTTCCCGGTACCGCGAGGCAACCAATGCGCAAGCTAACCCGCCATCACCGACGCAGCCTGCGAGCCGGCGACAGGGCACAGGCGTGAGCTTACGACGCCGTGCCGGAGCGCCGCGGCTGATCGAGTGGACCGGCGAGCGGTGCGTCCCCTGGGCTCCGGACGTGCAGGTCGTCTACGAGCACTTCCATCGCTATATGTGGGCTGCTCGTGTGGTCGGCGGGCGCAAGGTCCTCGACCTCGGTAGCGGCGAGGGATTTGGCGCGGCGATCCTCGCCGAGTCCGCCACGCAGGTGATCGGTGTGGACGTCGACGAGCGGACCGTAGAGCACAGCAAGCTCAACTACGGCGGCCCGAATCTCGAATATCGGACGGGCACGGCGCTTGATCTGTCGGCCTTCGAGACAGGTTCCTTTGGCGCTGTGGTCGCATTCGAGATCATCGAGCACGTACAGGATCAGGAGCGGGTGCTCGAGGAAGTGGCCCGTCTTCTGGGGGACGATGGCGTGCTGGTGGTCTCCACGCCGGATCGGCGGCTCTACAGCGAGGCGACCGGTCAACGCAACCCATTTCACGAGCGGGAGCTGGCGCTCGAGGAGTTCCAGCAACTTCTGACTGAGCACTTTCCGCATGTCGCCGCTTGGGGTCAGCGGACGATCACGGGCTCTCATCTGCACGCTATCGATGGCCTGCGAGACGAAGTCAGCCTTGCGGATCAGCCTGATTTCTACATCGAGCGGGCGGGCGAGGAGTGGCGTGTGGCGGGCGACCCCGCGGCGCTCTATGTGGTTGCACTGGCGTCGAAGGCGCCGCTGCCAAAGACGGCGGACACTTCGACGCTCGCCGACTGCGGTATCGAGCTAGTTCGGATGAAGGAATTGGAGACGGCGCACGCCATGGTCGAGCGAGATGCCGCGGTCCGCCTCAAGGATGACTGGTCGGCGGCGCTCGATCGCGAGCGAGCGGCGTATGAGCATGAGCTAGTGACGAGCGGTCGTGAGCTGCATGAGCGAGAAGCACAGCTGAATGAAGAGCTCAAGCAGCGCGACCAGGACATCGTGGTCGGACGGGAGCGCATCGTGGAGTTGGGCGCTGAGATCGTTTCGCGCGAGGCCGAGCTTGCCTCACGCAACGCAGAGCTTGCCGCAGTCAGGAATCTCAACCGGCGCACCGAGGAGTCGGTGACGTGGCAGGCGTTTCAGCGTGCGAGGAGTCGGCTCTACGGCTCGATTGGCGAGCGCTCGCTGCTGGCTCGCTCCTTGCATCTCTCGCTGCGACTGGCGGGCAGGATCCTGATCAAACGGCCAAAGCCGGCCGCTTCCTCGGCGTCCGCCGATAGTCAAAGCTTGGCGGACGAGGCCGCCAGGGCAGAGGTGATCTCGCTGCCGGAGTACGAGAACCCGAAGGTCTCGTTGATCATTCCGCTTTACGCGCACGCGGAGTTGACGCGGGCCTGCCTGAGCTCGATCCGAGACAACACGACCCGCGTGAGCTATGAGGTCATCCTGGTAGATGACGCGGCTGACGAGGAGACCAAGCGCTTGCTCGACGGGGTACGCGGGGCGCGGATCGTGCGCAACGAGCAGAATCTCGGCTACCTGCGCAGCATGAACCGCGGCGCAAGCTTTGCCCGTGGGCGTTGGCTGGTGCTCTTCAACAACGACACCGAGGTGCGTAGCGGATGGCTGTCGGCGATGCTCGAGTGCGCCGAATCCGCCGACGACGTAGGCGTGGTGACTCCCAAGTTCCTCTATCCAGACGGAAGTCTCAACGAGGCGGGGGGGATCATCTGGCGCGATGGCACCGGCGTGAACTATGGCCGTGGCGATCGGCCCGATCATTTTCAATACGAGTACAGGCGCGAGACCGACTATGGCTCGGCGGCCGCGCTAATGGTCAGTGCCGAGCTTTGGAAGGCGACGGGCGGCTTCGACGAGCGCTATCTGCCGATGTACTACGAGGACGCCGACCTGTGCTTTGAGGCGCGCGAGCGGGGGCTGCGCGTGGTGTACGAGCCGCAGGCAGTCGTCGTTCACATAGAGGGTGCCACAGCTGGCAACGATGTCGGGTCGGGCTACAAGCGCTATCAGGAGAAGAATCGCTCCAAGTTCGTCGCCAAGTGGCGTCAGCGGCTCGAGTCCGAGCAATTGCGCTCCGCGCCGACGAACCTGAGGGTGGCCGCCAACCGCCATCGCGGCCGTCACGTGCTGATTATCGATCACCGAGTTCCGATGTGGGACCGCGACGCAGGGTCGCTGCGGATGCTGCACATCATGAAGGCGTTGCTAGCGGCCGGTGCTCGCGTGACCTTCATGCCCGACAATCTCGCGCCGACAGAACCGTACACCCGCCATCTTCAGGGGATGGGCGTTGAGGTGCTGTACGGCCATATTCACGTCAACGCCGAGTTGGACACGATCGGTCCAAAACTTGACATGGCGATCCTCAGCCGCCCGCACACCGCGAGTCGCTGGCTTGACATAGTGCGCGAGTTCGCTCCGTCGGCCATTGTCGCCTACGACACCGTCGATCTACATTGGCTGCGGGAGGCTCGGCGGAGCAGTATTGGCTCCACGGCGGGTCAGATCGAGACGAGCAACGGCAGCTCCGGATCGATTTCACCCAAGGCCGAGGCGCTGCGTCACTTGGAGCTCGCGATGATGCGAGCTGCGGATGCGACGATCGTCGTCAGCAATTGCGAGCGCGAGCAGGTCGAACGGGATGTGCCAGGATCGCGTGTGGTTGTCATTCCCACGGTCCACGACATCGCATTGCGGGTGCAGCCGCCGGCAGATCGCTCTGGGATTCTTTTCGTGGGAGGTTTCGAGCATACCCCCAACGTTGACGCGGCCGTAGGCTTGGTGAAGGAGGTCATGCCGGTCATCTGGCGTAAGCTCGGTGAGGTTCAGGTGACCATCGTAGGATCCGCCCCTCCCCCCGAGGTAACGGCGCTCGCATCTCCGCTGGTAGATGTAACAGGTTGGGTGGAGGATCTTCAACCGCTGTTTGACAGCTCGCGGTTGATGCTTGCGCCGCTTCGCTACGGTGCCGGGATAAAGGGCAAGATCACCCAGTCATTGGCCGTAGGACTACCTGTGGTGACGACGCCGATTGGTGCTGAGGGATTGGAAGATCGCGACGAGCAGTACATGCTTGTAGCGGAGGATCCGCAGGAGCTGGCTCTCCAAGCGATCCGCATCTGCGAGGACGACCAACTCTGGCGAAGTCTGTCTCGTGCAGGCCAGTCGTTGATCGCTGCGCAGTGCTCGACGCAGGTGCTCGCCGAGCGGCTCGGTCAGCTGCTTGACGGTGACCATGTCCCTGTCGCTGAGACAGCGCGTTCCAACAGCTAACGCTGCTGGGCTGGATAGGCTACTCGTCATGGAGCGGATCGTCGTCGTTGGTAATTGCCAGGCCAAGGCTGTGGAGATGATGCTGAGCACAAATGAGGAGTTCACAAAGCGCTTCGAGTTTGTGAGCTTCCCCGCAGTCCATGAAATTACCGAGGAGATGATCCCTGATCTCCACAAGGCTGTTGGCGATGCTGCCGTGGTAATTCCCCAAAAGGTGGACGAGGGTTACCGAGAAGGTATGGGTCTCGGCACTGAGACGCTCGCGAGAATCGCCGGGACAGCCACTGTGGTGCGTTGGCCGAGCGTGTATTGGGCCGGATATTTCCCGGATCTCTTCTATCTCCGGAACGCGGAAGGGCAGCCGGTGGTTGATGGTCCGTTCGACTATCACGACCGGTCGATCCTACAAGCTTACGCAGCTGGTCTTGGGGTCGCTGATACGTGCCAATTGTTGAAGGACCCGGAGCAGCCCTCCGAGGCGCCGGAGTGGGCTGCAAAAGCGACGGCCGAGTTGGACATTCGCGGGCAGGACTGCAACGTGCGGGTGACTTCATTTATCGATTCAAGGTTTCGGGAGGAGCTGCTGTTCTTCACCATGAACCATCCGGCAAATTCCGTACTTGCCTATATCGCACAGCAGATCACGGACCTAATGGATATCTCCGGTAGTGTTGACCAGCGGCAAATGCCAGACGAGGTTCTCGGATGGACATTCTATCCGCTACACCCGAATCACACACGTGCGCTGGAGCTGGGGTTTGGACCGGAGCTCGTGAGCGGGAACACGCCGTTCAAGATCCGCGGGGTGATCTACGAGCCGCCGGAGGCGGTGCTGGCATTCTTCGACTACTACACCGCGCACCCAGATCTGGTCGAGCTTAATGTTGAGGGAGGCGTGATATGAGGTTACAGAAAGTCCAAATCCTCCGTACTGCACACATGCGTTCGGGAAGGTCGTCTTGTATCGAGGGTTGGGGTACCTGGTATGCCTGACTGGCACGGTGGTGGGCCGCTGGCCGCACCCCCCGACGTCCAGCAGCTCGCTGGTACGTCCACTCCTACGATCGCAGGGTTCGACGCCCCGATTCTGATGCTGAGTTACTCCATGGTGTTGTCGAGCGTCTCATTGACTACGCAGAGGTGAATTCTATGAAGACCAGTCTCAGGGGCATGAATGATGAGGTCTGAGAGGGTCCGTTCGCGGCCTAAGGTAGGAACCGGTCTGCTTCTTGCGCTGCCATGCGCGGTCATTGCGTTGAGCCTCATGGTATGGATAACGGCCGTGTCGCGAAGCGGTTTCTGGGCGGATGACTTTCTTTGGGTTACTCACTTTGCGAGATCACTGGGTGACCTATCGGATTACCACTTCAATGTCGGCAAGTACATAATTAACGTATTCTGGGCACTTGGAACAGAAGCCTTTGGTGATGGGTCGGTCGTGCCATTCTTGATGCTCGACGCCCTAGTGTTCGCGGCAGGAGTAATCACGTGGTTGTGGGTAGGAGCTAAAAAGCGGTGGGATTCTGTCGATGCGTGGTGGATTGGCGGATTGTTCATAGCTACGGCGGCGTGGTTTCCAACGGTACTCTGGGCATCTAACATCACGCACTCTGGCGGCTTTCTGGCCCTCGGTGCGGGCATGTTCGCCCACGAGCGTGCTATGAGCGCGCAAGATGCGCCAGGTGCTAGACGTTGGTCCGTGCTCAGTGGAATAGCGTGGACATTTGCAGTCGCTAGCAACCTGCTCTATATCGGCCTGATGGTCATCGCATTCTACTGTGCTTGGCACCAGATCTGTAAGTTTCGGCATCTTGGGATGACAACGCCCGCAGCGTGCGTCATTGCTGGCTTCTGGAGCCTCTTGCTGCCGATCATCTATTTCGTAGCCGTCGGCTATCCGGGAACCACAGCCAGTAGCCCGTACGCAAAGACAGGATTGCAGTTTGTGCATGACGATCTCCGCTTTTATAGAATGATTTTGGCACCCACAGATCTTCTCACTGGGTTGTATGCTGCGTTGTTGCTCGGTGGGGCTGTGGTGGCATTTGCTGCGGTACGGCGTAGAGATTTCTTCCCGATTGCGGTGTTGGGTGCTGCTGGTGCGACAGCGTTGCCGGCACTCGTCCAAAGCCAGCAGCGATATGTCAACTATATGGCGATGCCATTGCTCCTGGTGTTCAGTGCTCTCGCGTCCGGCGTGCGGCCGATGCTCGTTGCGGAACGGGAATCCAAACGATTGAAGAATACGGTGCTCCTCGCTGCAGCGGTTACGCTTCTTCTACTGTTCCGTCAGGGTGAGGAACTCCGGGCGTATTTTGTGCGGACTCCATACGGAAGCAGTCTCGCGACGTTTCGCTCAGAGGTAGCATCGTTGACACCCGAAGGTGGGATTATTTGTGCAGCATTGGATCTTGATGCCCCGCAGGAAGCACTCTTTATCGCTGAGATATCTGGCGAAAATGGGTTTCGCGTACCGCCTATCAGCGCGGGTCTTACTTATCTAGTATCCGGCGCTAAGCCCTGCCCAGCCGGCGGTCCGGCTACACATATCACTGTCAGCCAAGATGCGCGAGGCGACTTCGTCGCATCTGGATAAATATAGGATCGTCCCGAGGTCGCGTGAGGTGACATGCATTTGCTAAGGGTTGGTAAGATCAGTCCACGCATAAATGAGCAGGTACGATTATGGTCGTGATAGCACGAGATAGTCCTTACGGCATGCTTCCTCTAACAGGATCATCTGAGCCTCCCCGCTCTCCTCGCTGCTTTATGCACATCCCCAAGAGTGCCGGGATGAGCTTTCATGCTTCGCTTGACGCTGCCCTAGCGCCGGGTTCGCTGTGTCCACGGCGAATGGACTCGTCAACCTTCTGCGACTTTCACGACTTCGATCTCCTCCAGCCGGCCACACGGGAGCTCATCGCGGCTAACTACGACGAGATCGGATCGATGCGCCGGTTCCCAGCCATCAGTGGCCACTTCACGCTGACCTCGCTGCTTCAGATTACACAAGCGTCCGCGATCGGCACGATCTTGCGCGAGCCCCGGGCTCGAGTGTTGTCGTTGTACATGTACTGGCGCATTCCTAAAATCTTCGACCACGTTCTGCCGTATAGCGTGGAGGAGTATGCACTCAAACCGCTTGCCGCTTTCCTTTCCGAGTCGCGTCTGGCGCCGGCGATCGATAACCAAGTGTGTCGGATGCTCCTCTACCGAGACCCGCGGATACCCTGTAATGCTTTTATCGCTAAGGCAGACGTCGAGGAAGTCGCAGTTGATGCGATTAAGCGACTCGACACGCTAGGTTTCGTGGGTGTGCTAGAGCTTGGAAGCAGTGCTTGGGAGGGACTTGCCCGTCTGTTCGGTGTAAGGCTTGATCCAAGGAAGGTGAATGTCACAGCTGAGCTTGGGGATTCGATGGTGGCGCAGCCACGAGAGAAGCTTTTCACGGCCGATGCCATAGACTTGATAGAGAAGCGCAACGCAGCCGATCGGATCGTCTACGACCACGCATTGGAGGTCGCCGGTATTGAGCACGACGAGAGACCGCAATTTGAGGACGCGGCTTTCCATGCCCAGCTATCACGTACGCAAGACCCGATGGGCGACTCTTACGCCAAAGATTGATCGCCAACTCGGGATAACTGATTGTCTCGAATAGGCGGTTCCGATGCCGCGAGACCCGAAGACATCCAGCGACCGCCCTGCGCGATAGGCTTCGTATTCATGGACGCAACAGTTGCATGTTCTGGCAAGCTGAATGAGCCGTCTGAGCACGTGTTCGCGGAGCCGGCACGATTCCGCAGATGACCCCTCTGGTCACGGAATCCGCTGGCGGACGGTTGGAGGGTGGGACGACTTCCCTTGGATCATCGCGAGCATCTCGACCGCATCCGATCAGACGTGCCGCCGATCGGATTCCGACGTGGGTCCGCGCGCTTGTCTTCTATCTTGTGCTTGCCGTCCTCACGATCGGCTGGCACGCTATCGCGCATCCTCGGACGGTCTGCACGTGCGTGGGCACAGGGGACTCTGCCCAGTTCATGTGGGCTCTGGTCTGGTGGCCACACGCGATAGTTCACGGCTTGAATCCCTTCGTCAGTCACTATCTGTGGTCGCCCACGGGCGTGAACTTGGCTCAGGCGGCGGTGATTCCGACCGCTGCAATTGCGATGTCTCCGTTTACTGCTCTGTTCGGCCCGATCTTCTCCTACGACATGTTGTCGATCATGAGCCCGGCTTTGGCTGCGTTCACGTGTTATCTCCTTTGCCGTCGCCTGGTCAAGCGAGAGCTGCCGGCAGCGGCCGGTGGGTTGCTGTTCGGATTTAGCTCGTATGAGTTCGCGCACCTTCTGGGTCATTTGAACCTGGTGCTGATTTTCGTGATCCCAGTGATGGTGCACATCACGCTGCGACGTGTCGATCGCGAGATCTCCCGGCGTGCCTATGTGCTCGGGATGGCGCTACTGATCACACTACAGATGGGGCTGTCGACGGAATTGCTTGCCGAGAGTGTCATGCTGGGGATGATTATGCTCGTCTCAGCGCGCTTTTTGGCGGCGCAGCCGCAGCATGCGCGGATGACCGGTCTTATTGGGGAGGCGGTGGCCGCTGGGCTGATAGCGGTTGTGGTGACCTCTCCGTTCCTGTACTACGCATTCTTTAGCGGGGCAGCTCCAGCGAGCAACTCGATCCTCTCCGATGCCTATCCGCTCGATGTGGCGAACCTTATCTTCCCGACGCTCACGACATGGCTGGGCCATCACGACTTCCAATCACTGTGGTCCACTTTCGATCGGGGCGACGCATATGAGTCCAATGGCTATATAGGAGTCGCGATCCTGATCGCATTTACGGTGTGGTTCTTCACTGGCGGACGGCGCAGCGTGCTCGGCAAGCTCCTCGCGATCGCCATCGCGGTGAGCATTCTCATGGCGCTGGGATCCCATCTACACGTAGCCGGGCAGAAGACGGTGACGCTGCCATTCAACTGGGTAAAGAACCTACCAATCTTTGACCTCATCATACCCTCCCGAATCGTGATGTTTTCGGGCCTGGCGATCTCTGTTGGCGTGGCCGCGTGGCTGGCCAGGACGGGCGGGCATGCTTTCGGCCGATGGCTGTTGGTATTGGTGGGCCTGGTGATGATCTTTCCGAACCTTGATTCGACTGTGTACGGTGTGACGCCGGTAAACCCGAGCTTCTTCGCGACGAATATGTATCGCCATTACCTGACCCATAACGAGACGGTGCTGGTGCTGCCATTTGGACGCAATGACATATCGACGCTTTGGCAGGCGGAGGACGGCTATTACTTCTACATGCCCGAGGGGTACGTCTCAAGCGCGATTCCCCCTCCGTTTGAGGCGGAGTCGGGCGTCATCGAACTGTTCAACAACACGCGGCTCCCCGCTCCTACCCTCGGGTCTTTCATTAGGGCACACAATGTGAGCCATGTGGTGGTCGATCCGACCCAGGCCGGTTCGTGGCCCGGCGTCCTGACGCAACTCGGCCTTCACGGCCGGTCAATTGGGGGAGTGCTCCTCTACGCCGTCCCAGGATCCCCGGGCTGACTGGATGCGGTCGCGGCACGTCATGCTGACACCGCACGAGATGTGGATGGCGCGCTCGGGAGGCTAAGCACACGACCCGCATGCCGAAAGCGAGCTGGTTAGCCCGGTGACGGGGTCCCTGTAGGTGGTTCAGGGTCTATGCGCAGTCTGGTTGTTTGTTGTCGGTAGCGGTGTCTGCGTATTCGGTGGGTGTGAGTCCGTCTAGTGCTGAATGCGGCCGGTAGGTGTTGTACTCGATTCGCCAGTCCTCGATGATGAGCTTCGCCTCGGTGAGCGACCTGAACTCCTCGATGTTCAGCAGCTCGTCTCGCAATCGGCCGTTAAACGACTCGACGTAGGGATTCTCCCACGGGCTGCCGGGCTCGATGTAGGCGGTCTTCGTGCCTGCGAGGCGACAATAGTCGCGTAGACCCTACGCAATCAGCTCGGGGGCGTTGTCGGCTCGGAGATATTCGGGTGCGCCGCGAGTGAGCACAAGGTCCTGGATAACCCCGATGAGGTCCTCGGCGGTGCAGGTCCGGTCGACCCTGATCGCCAACGCCTCGCGGGTGTACTCATCGACGATGTTGCACAGCTTCAGGCGCCGGCGGTCGCTGGTCTCGTCGAACATGAAGTCGATCGCCCACACATGGCCCGCGTGCGTGGCGCGCAACCGTTGCTTCTGCCCAGGACCTACCCTGCGGCGCTTGCGTGTCCTCACGGGCCGCCGCAGGCCCTCCTGGCGCCAGATACGGCGTGTGCGCTTACGATTGATCGTCAATCCTTCGCGCAGCAGGATCTGATGCGCGGTCTTCCAACCCCACCGAGGATGCTCGCCAGCGATCTCGCGCAGGCGTGCAGCGAGACGCTGCTCCTCGGTGCTTGGCGGCCGCCTGGGCTTACGTTGTGTCGAGCGATTCTGTCCGACCACACGGCACGCACGGCGCTCTGAAACCCCGAAACGCTCCCGCAGAACCACAACAGCTCTGCGACGGCGCTCCCGGGGTCAGAATTTTCCCCAGCCAATCCTTGAGCATGTCGATATCCAACGCCTGCTCGGCGACGAGCTTCTTCAGCCGCTGGTTCTCCGCCTCGAGCGTCTTTAGGCGCTTGGCCTCATCGGCCTTCATCCCGCCATAAACCGCCCGCCACCTATTGAACGTCGCCTCCGAGACTTCGAGATGACGCAACACCTCAACGAGATCCTGACCCTCGTTCAGAAGACGCTCGCCCTCCCTGATCTTCCAACAGCCTGCTCCGGGGTATACCTGCGTCGCTTCATGATCGTGCCCATCCTTCCATCCCATCACGGGAAACACGACCACGCACACCACCTTGATCTGGGCCCCGAGTAATGGACCCCGTCAGTCTCGTCCGTCCACCTCCGTGTGCTGTCCGGCGACTCGGGATGGTTGTTTCCCTGGCCCTCGTGGAGCAGGTTACGAGCGCTCGACGGCTCTTGCAGCCGCCGCGTTCGAGCGTGAGGAGTCCTGGCAGGACGGGGTTCTCGCCGGTCTCGAGGCCCTGCTGGTGTTCCTGGACTCAGAGCCCGCCCTTGCCCGGTTCTGCTTGGTAGATGCTCTCGCCGGGCCGCCCGCCGCGTTGGAGCTTCGCGCGTGCTTACTCGCTCATTTGAGGCCACTGGTCGACCGTGCTCGTGAGCATCTTCGCGTCGAGGAGCAGCCCTCGTCGCTGACCGCCACGGCGACGATCGCCTCGGTGACCGGCATTCTCCAAGAACAGTTCGTCCGTGCTCGACGGCCCGTGTTCGTTGGGATGCTCGGCGAGTTGAGCGGTCTCGTCGTCGCCCCGTATCTTGGCGTCTCTGCTTCCCGGGAGCAGATTGCGCGTGGCAACGCTCGCGCCGCGGTGCTCACCCGGGAGCTGGACGCGCGTCCAAGCGTCGTATCCGTGGCGATCCCGAAGGAGCTCCGTCACGCAAGCGCCTACCGCATGCGCTTATGCCTCCTCCACGTCGCCGCCAACCCTGGCATCAGCAATCAAGGGGTCGCGCACGGTATCGACATGGCCCATCACGGGCAGATATCCAAGGCGCTCTCCCGTCTCCACCTGTTGGACCTGCTTTTCAAGCAGCCCGGCGGCAGCGGGCACCCGAACGCCTGGCGGCTCACGCCATACGGCGAGCAGGTCGCGCACGCACTCGACTACTGGCCTCGCGCAGGTGCGCTTGGTGAGTCATCTGCTCTCGCTGGCGGTGGTGCTAAGCGGGTCACGGGGTTGCGGACTGATGACCAGTGGTGCTCATAGCGCAACATATAGCTGTATAGCCGATCTGGCTATAAAAGGTTATAAATCGTTAGTAGGGGTGATTGCATAAAGCCCCCAAGCCAGAGACATGAGGCCCAGTCTCGCTCGAATGTCTCTGACTCGCTGATACGCCTGCTCACCGGCTAAGTGGTCTCGTTACGGTGGTTCTCCGTCTGTCTCGCTCTCGTGCTTCCGCTTGCCGCGCGGTCACTGAAAGATCACTTCGCGCCTCTGGTTTTGCTTTAGCAGACAGCACTGGCAAGCTCGGTTGCTACCTGCGGTCATAGGCTTTCCGGGTCGCCCCGGTCCCGTCTCGACCGCCCAAGTTTGCACCATCGACATTCCCCTAATAATTCCAACAAACAAGCGCCAATGACAACCGACTCGATAAGTCTCATTAACTGGCATTCTGATGACTCTTGTGTAGTATTCTGTCAGACCGACTGGTTGCAAAGAGGGCACACCAGGCACGGACGGCATTTACTGGTCTTCGAGCGAAGGAATGAGTTGAGCGATGGCTAATCCCCAGAGCAAGCTCCAGAAACGAGAGTGGTTGCACGGAGGCTCAGCCTCGATGCGCGGGGTGCTGCTCGGACTCGTCCTCGAGCGTCCCGGCCACGGTGGCGATCTTGCCAACCGCATGCAGGTGCGCCTCGGCGAGACCTGGAAGGTGGACACCAACGACGCCTACCGCCTGCTCGAGCAGCTCGAGCGCGAGGAACTGATGGTCACGCGCGAAGAAGCTCGCAAGACCGGTGGGCGACGCAAGCTGATCGTCTATCACCCGACTCCCATGACCTCCCACGCGGTCTCGCTGTGGATGGAGACGCTGGTCCCCCGCGAGCCGGTGCGCTTCGGATTGCACGCCAAGCTCGCCGTGGCGCGCCCCGAGGATGCCGCCCGCTTGATGATCGCCCTGCGCGACTACGAGCAGAAGTGCCTTGCGCTCGCCAAGCTCGTCACCCCCAAAGGCGTGCCCCAGCACTCATGGGCGGCGCTCTACATGGATTGCACCCGCGAAGCCGTCTACACCCAGTTGCGGGCCGAGATCGACTGGGCCGCGGCCACGCGCGATCGCATTGCTGAGTACGGACGGCGCCAACCGTCAAGATGACGGGGCCGGCAAGGACTCGAGCCGCAAGGCCCCAGCTAGCGCGATGACTGCTCTTCTGCGCCTTCGCGACGTGCGCAAGGCATACCCCGATGGAGACGGCGAGATAGCCGTCTTCGACAGTGCATCGCTTGAAATGACCGCCGGCGCGCACGTGGGAATCTATGGCCGGCGGCATTCGGGGAAGTCGACCCTGCTGCGTATCGCGGCTGGAATCGAACGACCCGACGCGGGCAGCGTCACCTTCGACGGCAACGAGCTCACCAGCATCTCGGGAACGGAGCGTGCTCGCTTGCTGCGCTCCCATCTCGCCTACATCGCGATCGGGGACTGGCGTCCAAATCCGGGTGAAAGCGTCGCTCAGCATCTCGCCATCTCCCTCGGTGGCGACGGGCGCACCGTGCGGGAGGCCGAACGCAGAGCGCTGCGAGAGCTGGACCACGTAGGTGTGAGCGCGGCACAGGCCCACTCGCTGGCCAGCCGCCTCTCCATGATGGATCGCACGCGCGTGATGCTTGCCAGGGCACTCACCCGCGAGCCGTCGCTGATCGTGATCGACGATCCGGTGGTGACCTCGAGCACGGACGAACGCGACAACCTCTACCGACTGATGCACACCGTCGTGCGCGAACGCGGCGCCGCCCTGCTCGTAGCCTCCGATGACTTTCCAGCACTACAGGGCTTTGATGTGTTCATGTCGATCTCCGCTCGCGAAATCTGCTCCAGCGAGGGCAACGCCACGGTCGTGCCCTTCCCCAATCTTCCCCACCTTGGTCCGGTCCGCGACACGGGCTCATGAGCGCGCTCGCGCTGCGCGATGTCGTAAAGCACTATCGAAGCGGCGACGAGACAGTACGAGCCGTCGATGGCATATCGCTCTCGATCGAGCCCGGCGAGTTCGTCGCGCTCTACGGCCCCAGCGGCTCTGGCAAGACCACGCTCCTGCTGCTTGCCGCCGGCTTGTTGGCCCCCGATAGCGGTGAGGTGAGCTTCGCCGGCCGCGATCTCAGCGGTATGTCCTCGCGTGAGAGCGCCTCCTATCGACTGCGTGACGTCGGCTTCGTGTTCCAGTCCTTTCATCTCATGCCGGGCGCATCGGCTCTTGACAACGCGCTCATCAAGTTGCCGGTGTGCGGCTACACCGTGCGCGAAGCCCGCGAGAAGGCGCTCCCATGGCTGAAGCGCGTCGGACTCGGCGACCGGCTCGATCACCGACCGGAGCACCTTTCGATGGGAGAGCGCCAACGTGTGGCGATCGCTCGCGCGCTTGTCGGGGAGCCCCGTCTCGTGCTGGCCGATGAGCCCACCGGCAACCTCGACTCAGCTCGCACGCGCGAGATACTCACCCTGCTGCGCGAGGTCTCACACGAGCGCCGCATCCCAACTCTGCTGGTCACCCACGATCCCGAAGCGATCTCGTTCGTAGACCGCGCCCTCACGCTCCGCGACGGACACTTGCTCGACGGCCTCGACGCCGAGCTCTCCCAGCTCTCCTCGTGAGCAACCCAGCCAACCCCAAGATCCTCGGGGTGCGTCTGACGATGCTCTTCTTCCTCTACCGCCGGCGCCTGCGCGCTCACCCTCTGCAGGAACTGCTCGCCGGTGCCGGCATCGCCGTCGGTGTAGCGCTCGTATTCGCCGTGCTGCTTGCCAACGCCAGCCTCACGGGATCGGTCGAACAGCTTGTACGCGGCCTCTCTGGCTCGGCACGCCTCGCGCTGGTCACGCGCTCCCCAGCTGGCTTCCCTGAACACCTCACCGCCCGCGTCCGCGCTCTCCCCGGGGTGCAAGTCGCCACGCCGGTGCTGCGCCAGAACATGACCATCTCAGGACCTCGCGGACGCCAGGCTATCCAGTTGATCGGTGTCTCCGCGACACTTGCCTCGCTCGGCGGGCTTGCCCAGCAGGAGCTCGGCAACGGTGCCCTGCTGCTCTCCGGGGGCCTCGGCCTGCCCGGTGGCGTGGCGGGCATGGTTGGCGCCCATCGAGGCAGCACAGTCGCCCTGATCGGAAACGGCCGCGTCCACACCGAGCGTGTGGGTGCTGTGATCAGCGGCGAAGCGGTCAAAGTGCTTGAAGGCTGCCCTGTCGTGGTCGCGCTGCTGCCGGTCGCCCAGCGCATCGCCGAACGACCGGGACGTGTAACGGAGCTTCTAATAGAGCCGCGTCCCGGCCAGGAAGGGATGGTCGCCGGCGAGCTGCACCATCTTGCGGACGGGCGCCTGGATGTCGTGCCCGCCGATAACGAACTGAGTCTTCTGGCCGTTGCCACCAAGCCCAACCGCCAGTCCACCACGCTGTTCTCGGCGATCAGCGTGATGGTCGGCTTCCTGCTCGCGCTCAACGCCATGCTGCTCACCGTTCCCGAGCGTCGCCGCTTCATCGCCGAGCTGCGCATGCAGGGCTATGAGCCCCGTCAGATCCTGTTGCTGCTCGGCTTTCAAGCCGTCGCCCTTGGCCTGGTCGCATCGCTTGTGGGCGTGGCCCTCGGAGACGTGCTCTCGCACACCGTGTACCACCAGGTACCCGCCTACCTCACTGTGGCCTTTCCGGTCAGCGCCAAGCAGACGCTGAACGCGAGTACCGCCCTGATCGCAATCGGCTGCGGTGTGCTCGCCACCGCTCTCGCCTCGCTCTCCCCGGTGTTTGATCTGCGCTCCGGACGCCCCGCCGACGCAGTCTTTCGTGAAGCTGCCAGCACCGGCGAGCTTGTGCTCGCGAGCACCGTTCTACGTGGTGCCATTGCTGGAGTCCTCCTGATCGCACTGGTCGGCGTGCTCGTGGCGCTTGTGCCCGCTCTCACGATCGTCGGTGGTGTCGTGCTGGCCATTGCCACGCTCTGCTTGATGCCGGCCGTGCTCACGTGCACCGTTCGATTGCTCCCCCGTATCGCCGAGCGCAGCCGCAGCGGGACGGTAATCGTCGCGCTATCGGAGCTGCGCGCCATCACCACGCGCTCGATCGCCCTCACCGCGATCGCCGGCCTCGCGGTGTATGGGAGCGTGGCGATCGGCGGTGCCCGCGACGATCTGCTGCGAGGAATCGAACAAGCCACCGCGCAGTACCACGATACGGCCGACGTCTGGGTGACCGCCGGCAACGACGTGTTCAACACCAATGGCTTTCCCACCGATGGCATGCCCGCGCGAATCGCACATGCATCTGAGGTGCGCTCGGTGCGGGTCTACCAAGGAGGCCTCACCGATGTCGGCAATCGACGGTTGTGGGTACGGGCCCGGCCGAGCGGCGATCCAACCATGTTTGAATCGAGCCAGCTCATCAGCGGCAACTTCAAGCGCGCCGAGGCCCTGATCAGAAGTGGCGGCTGGGCCGCGGTGTCGAGCGGTTTCGCCCAGGAACGCGACTTGAAGGTAGGCGGCTCGTTCGCATTGCCCACGCCCCTTGGCAGCGCTCTCTTGCGGGTTGCCGCCATCACCACCAACTCCGGCTGGCCCGCGGGCACTATCACGCTCTCAAGCGCTGACTACAGCCACTGGTGGAACACCACCGAAGCCACCGCCCTCGAGGTCGATCTGCGCCCGGGCGTCAGCGCGGCGGCCGGGGCGCGAGCCGTGCGCGCCGCGCTCGGTCCGCGGGTTGCCCTGTCGGTGCAGACCAGGGCCCAGAGCGCATCCGAAGCAGACGCCAGCGCCCGCCAGGGCCTGCGCACGCTTGGGCAGATCTCCATGCTGCTGCTTGTGGCGGCCGGATTGGCGGTGGCGGCCGCCCTCAGCGCCACCGTCTGGCAGCGTCGCGCCCGCCTAGCGTCGCTGAAGATTCAGGGTTATCGCCTCAGTCAGCTCTGGCGCGGACTGCTCCTCGAGACTGCCCTCATGCTTGGCGGCGGATCGCTCGTTGGGGCGCTCGTGGGTATTTACGGTCATGCGCTTGCGGCTCACTGGTTGACCATTACCACCGGCTTTCCCGCCCCCTTCTCGATAGGTATAGCCCAAGTGTTCCTTACTCTCGCGCTCATCACGCTCATTGCCCTTGCCGTAATCGCGCTCCCCGGCCTGGCAGCGGCCCGCGTCTCGCCCAGCGCCAGTTTGCAGGAGTGATGGGCAGGTGTATTTGAGCGCGTGTGCGCAATCCTATCCCCGTGGTTCGGTCAATACATAAGGACGGACTTTGCTATGCCGCTGACTTCGCCTGTACCGCACGCCGCTACTGGCTTGCTGTATTTCCGCGTGTAGCACGCGAAGTGGCCCGCAGGCGGGAGTCCGCGTCACGCATTCCCGACCCCGCGCTGCGGTGCCTGGCGCTTGAGGCGCTCGAGCGCAAGCGAGGCAATCTTGAAGGAGCGGCAGTCTTCGCGGCGCTCGTGCCCCGTGGGAGCCGCCCGCCGGTGGTCCAGGCGCTCGTGGCCTGCCAGGCGACCTGCGACTACCTCGACCTCCTCTCCGAGCAGCCCACCCACGATCCGGTGGCCAACGGATACCGCCTGCACGATGCCCTGATCGTCGCCACCACGCCCGGCCGGGCCCACTCCGACTATTACCTCCACCACTCGCATGGGGAGGACGGCGGCTATCTCCGAAAACTCGTCGAGTCGGTTCGCGAAGGCATCTCCTCGCTCCCGCTGTTGTCGCTGATCGTCGAGCCGATGCGTCGTGCCGCCGAGCGCATAGCGGCCTATCAGGCGTTTAACCACGGTGACACCACCGGCTCCTACGAGCCATTCGAACGCTGGGCTTCATCGGAAACGCAGCCGATTACCGGCCTGCGTTGGTGGGAGACTGGTGCGGGAGCCGGATCCACACTCACCCTCCTGGTACTCATCGCCGCAGCCGCCGACCCGAGCATTACCCCAACCGACGTGCCGGCGATCGAGAACGCCTACTTTCCTTGGATAGGTGCGTTGCACTCACTGCTCGACAGCCTCGTGGACCACGACGAAGACCTGGCCACCGGCGAGCGCGGGTTGATCGACTGCTACCTCTCCCCGGCCGATGCCGCCACGCGCATGCGAGCCATTGCCCGTGAAGCCCTCCGTCGTGCCGTCGCGCTTCCCAGCGGCAGGCACCACGCGCTCATCCTCGCCGCCATGACGAGCTTCTACATATGCGAGATTCACCGTTCCGCCTCGCCGCACGCGCAGCTTGTCGCACCGGGCGTGCTCGACGCCCTCGGCTGTCTAGCGGCGCCCACGATGGCCGTTCTCGGCGCCCGACGCTCGCTGCGGCGCGTCTCCGCGATCGGCTCTGAGCCGGTGAGAGCGAAGTTCTTCAGCCCTCCCTCGCAGTATCTCGAAAGTCAAGTACCTGACTTTCCTCTATTTATCGCGGGTGCGAACGAGCACCATGCTTCAGGTCACGAGCCGATGCCCATTCGGTCCCGTGCCCCACAGGGGGCAGGCCGGCCCGCTCACAGGCGCTGAGCACTCGCGTTTGTGGGCGGGCCTGTCGTTCGTCCGCCCGCCCCACGTCTCGATAGTCTGCCTGCTCGCAGGCGCCCCATAGCGTGCGTCTGTGAGGATCCCCCGATGAAGACACTCCCAGCCCGCATCTCAGGTCCCGTGCTGATCGAACCGTCTGTGTTCGGCGACGAGCGGGGCTTCTTCGTAGAGACCTACCGGCGCGAGTGGCACTCCGACGCCGGCATACCGGCGGCCGAGGAGTTCATCCAGGACAACCACTCTCGCTCCACCCGGGGGGTTGTGCGTGGCATGCACTTCCACATCGGTGACGGGGTAGCCAAGCTCGTGCGCTGTGCCCGCGGGCACATCCTCGACGTGCTCGTCGATCTGCGGCGCGGTTCCCCCACCTATGGCCAATGGGAGGGCTTTGAGCTCGACGACGACGCAATGCGCATCCTGTATGTGCCCGTCGGCTTCGCCCACGGCTTCTGCGTGCTCAGCGATGTGGCGGACGTCATCTATAAGCAAACCGCCTACTACGCCCCTGCCCTGGAGCGCGGCATCGCCTGGAACGACCCCGACGTCGCCGTTCGCTGGCCGTTGCCCGAGGCCGAGCTCATCGTCTCAGCCCGCGACAGCGCCGCCCCGCTCCTGCGCGAGCTCGCCCCTGAGCTGCCGTTCTAGCTCGACCCGGCGGGCGCGTGGCCAGATACATGGCCGTGGTGTCTCGCCTGCAGTGCCTTCGTCCCTACAGCTCGGTGACGAGCAGGCGGTAGCCGAGGTCCAGCTCCTCGCGCTCCAAGATGTCCTGATAGCGCTCCTCCCAGCGGCCCGTCCGAAGATCCTCGGCGAGTTCGTCCAAGCCGTCGAGCAGTCGCTCGGCGCCGGGCAGGCGAAAGGTTGAGATGCCGGCGCGAACGCGCTCGTCGAGGTAGGCGTGCGGGCGGCGCCAGTATGCCGCCAGGAAGCCGTCTTCGCAATCGTGTGGGATCGGCACCGACTCGATCCTGACGTCGTCCCCGGTGGCCACGCGCTGCTCGGCGATCCCCGGAAAGCGCGCCGCGTCCAGGCGCGCGAGCTTTGGCAAATAGTCGCGCAGCAGCCAGAAGCGCGGGGCGTAGGAACGATCGTAGGTGAAGATCACCACGCGCTTGCGCGCCACTCGCCGTAGCTCCTGTACCCCGATCCGCCAATCTGCCCAGTGGTGGAGGGTGAGACACGCCAGAGCCGCATCCACGCTGTCTGAGGCCAACGGCAGGTCCTCCGCATGACCCCTGATGGCCGGCGGAAGTTCAGGCCCACGCTGGGCGATCATGCGCCTGGAGGGCTCTATCGGCAGCACCTCGCGGTCATATGGCTCATAGGAGCCGGCGCCGGCGCCCACGTTGGCGATCGAATGGGCGTCGCCGAGTGCTTCATATATCTTCACGGCGATCCGGGGGTCCGGTCGCCGAGTGGCGGTGTACCCGACGCCGAGCTGGTCGTAGGCACTCCCGTTGAAGTCGTCTGTAAAGCTCATGATCAAGTAATAGAGCGTTTCCCCGCCGCTGTCGCGGTTTCTTCAGGGTCACCACTCGGAAACGTTTGGTTCGCCACCTTTCGAGACTGGTTTGCTCCAGGCAGGATAGATCCATAGGCTGAAAAGTCGACGGGATATACTCGAAAATCGACAAGCTGCGACGCACGCCGACGCAAGTGCTTGGCGAGCCCTGGAGCGCGCGAGCGCGCTAGGTGCGCCCTCGATGGCCGTCGATGCAATGCTTAGAGCACCATGGCCCAACGTCTCCGACTCTTGCGCCGGCTGGTGGGCGAGAGCACGCTCACGCCAGCCCAGTATGCGCTCGCGGCATACGTGGCTCTGGGAGCGCTCACGCTGATCGTGATGAGCGGCGCCGCGGTGCGCCTCACGGGCTCCGGGCTCGGCTGCCCCACGTGGCCCCGCTGCTACGGCAAGATCTACCCACCGCTGAACACCCACGCGGTGATCGAGTTCTCAAACCGCATGATCACCGTCCCCGTGTCGATCGCCGTGATCGCGGCCTTCGTGCTCGCCTTCCGCCGCCGCCCCTACCGACGCGATCTGATGCGCCTCAGCGCGCTGCTCCCGCTCGGAGTGCTCGCCCAAGCCGTGCTCGGCGGGCTGACCGTGCGCGGAGCGCTCGACTACGGCTGGGTCATGGGCCACTTCGCGCTCTCCATGCTCGTCCTGGTGGCAGCCGTGGCACTCGCCTGGCGAGCCACCTACGAGCCCGGGGAGCGCCCTCGCTCCTCCGACAGGACGCTCACGCTCTGGGCGCGCGTCGCGGTGGTGCTCGGCGGACTGACGATCTTCGCCGGCACGGCCGCCACCGCCGCGGGTCCCCACGCGGGCGGCTCCCCCGGCCAGACGATCAACCGCCTGGACTTCGACGGCAAGGGCACGATGGACTTCGTGATCCACCGTCACGGCGAGATCGCGCTCGTATTCGGGCTCGTCGCGCTCGTGGTCTGGTGGCTGGCACGCAGATCCAGCCCAGCCCACCCCGCCGATGAGCTCGTGCGGCGCTACTCCACCGTGACCTGCGTGCTGATCGCTCTGCAGGGGGCCGTGGGGCTCGACCAGTACGAGACGCACCTCCCCACCGAGCTCGTGTGGGTACATGTGAGCCTGGCATCGTTTACGTGGCTGGCCGTACTGTGGACCGCGTGCGCCGCGGGTCGCCCCCATCCACGTCCTGCGCGCTCGCAAGAGCCCGCGAGAGCTTCGCCGCCCGCGCGCGTGTCCGCCTAAAGCCTCGCATCGAGCGTCGGTATCGGCCGTTTTGCGTCGACATCAGCCGTTTTGGGCGTATTCCGAGCAAATTAGGGCCTGAAATGCACGAAAACCCGGCAGTTGGACGCATAGACGTCCTTGCAAACCGTTAGCCTGGCCACAGTAACGACACTTGAGAAGGGAGTGCCATGACGAAGAACGAGCTGTCTGATGGGGTAGCGCAACGCACAGGTCTCGCGGGAACGCAGGCTCGGGAGGCGCTGGAGGCGGCGATCGACTTGATCTCCGACGAGCTGGCGGCCGGTGGCGAGGTCGCTCTTGCCGGTTTCGGCAAGTTCAGCGTCAGCGACCGCGCAGCCCGACAGGGACGCAACCCCTCAACAGGGGAGACGATCGACATCGCCGCCAGCAAAGCGGCGAAATTCTCCGCGGCGAGCGCGCTGAAGAAGCGTCTGAACTAACACCCATCCACCCGCCCAGCGCGGAGCAGATGGACGTTGATCAGCGGCGAGCCCGTCGTGAGGCGCGTCGGCGCGAACGTGTGCGCCGGCGGACACGGGGGCTCGCCGCCGTAGCACTGATAGCGATCCTCGCGCTCCTGGCGGTCCTCACGCTCGGCTCGAGCGAATCCTCCAAAGGCGGCTCTCACGGCAGCTCCGTCGGTTCGCGCGGTTCGCACGGCGGCGCGGGTGGAGGAGATGCCGCGGGTCGCGGTGGCGGCCAGGGTTCGGGCGCAAGCTCGTCCGGGACACACACTGGGAGGGCCGCGACTTCTGTTGCCACCAACCGCGCCTCAAGCGCCGGCACCGCCGGCACCGCGACCGGCCCACCCGGCCATGAGCCGGTGCCGATCCTGATGTACCACGTCATAAACCCGCCGCCGGCCGGCGCGAAATTCCCGGGCTTGTACGTGGCGCCGGAAGAGTTCTCCGCACAAATGCACGCGCTCGCCACGGCCGGCTTCCACGCGGTGACGATGGACCAGATGCTCGCCAACTGGACCCGGGGCACGCCATTGCCCGCGGGTCGGCCGATCGTGGTGAGCTTCGACAACGGCTACCAGTCCCAGTACACCCAGGCGCTGCCCGTGCTGCGTCGGCTCGGGTGGGTGGGCGTCGAGAACATGCAGCTCACCGGCCTGCCCCCCTCTCAGGGAGGGCTGAGCGAAGCGCAGACGTCGGGCCTCGTGGCCGCCGGCTGGGAGCTCGACACACAGGGAATCAGCCACGCCGATCTGATCACGCTCAGCCCGGCCGCCCTGCACGAACAGGTGGCGGGGGCCCGCGAGCAGGTGCGCCGTCGCTACCACGTGCCGGTCAACTGGTTCTGCTACCCCTCCGGGCACTACAACGCGACCGTCATCGCCGCGGTCCGGGCCGCCGGATACGTCGGTTCCACCACCGTCGTACCCGGCTGGGCCGCGCCGAGCGAGGACCCCTACCGCCTCCCCCGCCTGCGCGTGCTGGGCGGTACGAGCCCCCAGTCCCTGCTCGCCGAGCTCGCCGCGATCCGCTCCGACGCGCCGCCCCCGGCGTCCTATGGATAGGATGCCGCCGATGACTTCCGTGCCCGGCTGGGGCTCCTGGAGCCTTGATCCCGTCGCGATTCTCGCGCTGCTCGCCGCGACGCTCGTCTATGCGCGCATGTACCGTCGCGCCGCCTCCCGCTCCCCCAAGGTCGGAGCGAGTCACTGGATCCCCTACGCGGGCGGCATCATCGCGCTTGCGATCGCGCTGCTCTCACCTCTGGACGCGATCGGCGATCGCTGGCTGCTCTCCGCGCACATGGCCCAGCACGTGCTGCTCTCCGACATCGCCCCCGCCCTAATCTTGCTCGGGCTGCGCTCGCCGGTGCTCTCGCTTGGCCTTGCCCGCCCCGCCCTGCGTGCCGTCGCTCCCGGTGGACGCTGGGGCCGCGTGCTCGCGCTGCTCACCTCGCCGTGGGTGGCGATCCCGCTGTGGGCCACCGCCACCTGGGTGTGGGCTATCCCCGCGATCTTCGACTTCGCCGCCCAGCACACCGTGGTGCACGCGTTCGAGCACGCCACTCTCTTCTACACGGGTCTCGCTCTGTGGTGGCTGATCGTCGATCCGCTGCCGCGCGTACGGCCGCGTCCGGATGGCCAGCGGCTCGCGCTGCTGGGCTTCACCCGTATCGCCTCCGCCGCGGTCTGCCTCCCGCTCACATGGATAACCGCCACGCAGTATCCGCTCTACGCGTCGGCGCCGCGCGCATTCGGCATCTCGGCGATCGCCGATCAACAACTTGCCGGCGCCGGCATGTGCTTCGTTGAGTTCCTTGTCTTCGGCATCGCCTTCGCCGCAGTCTTCATCAGCATGCTCGGCCGCGAGGAGTCGCGTGTAGCGCTCGCCGAACACGCTGCCGGGCACTGACTTCAAGACTTCCGCTCAAACATTGGAGAGGTCTCCATGGGGTGAGATTCGATCTGGTCGGTTGTGGGCAGATAGCGTCCACCGGAGAATGTCCGCGTCATGATCTATGCAAGCGTGCGGACGGTTCCCGTCCGGAGTGCGTAACCAGATCCGCCGAGGAGGAAATGGATGGGTTTCGATCAGTACCATGAGCCGCCCGAGGAGTTGCCTGAGGAGACGCGGACGTTCGCAAGGCTGTGTGCCTCGCTGACCGAGGAGGCGGAGGCCATTGGGTGGTATGAGCAGCGCTTGGCGGTCGAGCGCGATCCCGAAGCGCGGGCGGTCATGGCCGACGCGGTCGGTGAGGAGTACAAGCACTTCAGCATGGACTTCGAGTTCCTGCTTCGGCGCAAGCCTAAGTGGCGGGAAATCGCGCGGGGAGTGCTCTTTCAGGACGGTGACATCGTCGAGCACGGCGAGGCGGCAGAGGCCGCCGCCGGAGATTCAGACTCAGCGGACGACGCCCATCCCGAGCCAAGCGTCGCGGCTGGCTCGCTGGGTATCGGGAGTCTTCGAGGGGAGGGGCTATGAGCCATCTGCTGCGCGAGCACGCGCCCATCACAGAGGCCGGCTGGCGGATGATCGACGAGGAGGCGCGCGAGCGCCTGCTCCCGGGACTCGCCGGTCGACGGCTGCTTGACTTCTCAGGACCTCGTGGCTGGGAGCACTCGGCAACCAACCTCGGTCGTGTCGAGAACGTTGACGTAAGCGCGATCAAGGGTGTGCAGGCCAATCGCCGTGTCGTTCTGCCCCTGGTCGAGTTGCGCGCGCGGTTCGCGGTCTCCCGCGATGAGCTCCGCGCCGGCGATCGTGGCGCCGAGGACGTCGACTTCGCAGAGCTCGACGCGGCCGCGCAGCGGCTCGTTGAAGCGGAGAACGTCGCCGTGTTCCACTCCTGGGCAAAGGCGGGCATCGACGGGATCACAAAGTGCTCGCCGCACGCCCCGATCAAGCGCGATGGGAGCTTTGAGAACTATCCGGCGAGCGTCGCACGAGCCGTGGAGTTGCTGTTGCGGGGCGGGATCGCCGGACCATATGGGCTCGCGCTCGGCCGCGAGGACTACACGCGCGTGGTCGAGACCGCCGAGCACGGCGGCTATCCACTGCTCGACCACCTGCGCAAGATCCTGCAAGGCCCGATCGTCTGGACGCCAGGCGTGAACGGAGCAGTTGTGTTGAGCATGCGCGGAGGTGACTTCGCGTTTGAATCCGGCCAGGACATCTCAGTCGGCTACGAGTCGCACGACAGTGACACGGTCACGCTCTATCTGGAGGAGTCCTACAGCTTTCGCGTGCTCACGCCCGAGGCGGCGGTGGCGATCTCCCCGTCGAAGGGGCGCTAGCCAGAGGACCGCGAGTTGGGGCGAGTCGTGGCGGTCGGCTTGCCTCGTAGGCCGGGTTCTCGGTCTACGCTGAGCGTGAACCCGGATAGCGCTTGAGGCCGTCATCGGGAACGGGCTCCCACGGCGCCGCGGAGTTCACGAACTGACGGTATTGCGGACGGATCCCGGGATCCGTGTCGAAAGCGCCGAGCCGGATCGCTACCTGCTCGTCAGAGGGGGGATCGCCGCTGAACAACGCCGATCCGCAATCAGAGCAGAACAGCTTCGGCACGCCGACCTGGTGCTGATAGGAGCCTAGTTTCTCGGCGCCACTCAGGAGCTGAAAGTCGGCTTGGGCCACCCGGCAGTTAGCCGAGGCCCCGGTGCCGGTGCGCTTCTGGCAGTGCGTGCAGTGGCAGTACCCAGCGGAGATGATCGGTCCGCTTACCGCGAACCGAACCGCCCCGCACAGGCATCCACCCTGCAGAGTCATCGACTAAAAATGACGACGCTGAGCCCCTGATGCTTTATGGCCAAGCAGATCAAGGACGCAGCGAGCGCCGTGTGCTTTGCACATAAGCGAGCGAGGACGCCGATATGCGCCGGCCATAAAGCATCAGCCACAACCGGTGTTGTTGCCGCAGCTGCTGCATGTGTAGCAAGACCCCGTGCGCTGCATCATGCCGCCGCACTGGCTGCAGGCTGGCCCGAGGTCAAGACCCTGCAGGCGGGCCGGGACGACAGGCGGGGAGTCTGTGAGCGCGGACGTGGGTGGGGTGGAGGTGCCGCCCGCCGTGGCCTGGGGATCGTTGCCAGAGGCTCCCTCCGCTTCAGGTCCGCCAGGGCCGGCCGTATCGGAGGACATCACCGACTGAGCGGCCTCCTGGACGGCCTTGCGGGCGCGCACCTCGGGGGTGAGGATGCCCAGCTCCTCCTGGGCATCCGCGTCCAGGAAGCGCGAGGCGAGCCAGCGCATGATGTAGTCGGGCATCGACTTGGCGAATGGGATCTCCGGGTTGCCGGTGATCCCCTCGGGATCGAAGCGCATGTAGCAAAACTTCTGCACCAGCGTTTCGAGTGGCACGCCGTACTGCAGCGAGATCGAGATCGCGGTCGCGAACGAGTTCATCATCCCTCGCAGCGTCGATCCCTCCTTGCCGATGTCGGTGAGGAAGATCTCACCGACACTGCCGTCCTCGTACATGCCGGCGGTGATGTATCCCTCGTGGCCACCGATCGAGAACTTGTGGGTCAGCGACTGGCGCTCGCGCGGCATGCGCTTGCGTCGCGGGGCAGCCTCGGCGAGCGCCTTGGTGACGGCCTGATCGACGATCGCGTCGATGTCCTCATCAGCAGACACGTCCTTGGTCTTCTGGGCGTCGGTGCGCAGCGCCTGCGCGGTCTTCGAGCCATCGCGGTAGATCGCGAGCGCCTTGATGCCAAGGTGCCACGCCTGCGTGTAGGCGTCGGCGATGTCCTCAACGGTGGCCGTCTGAGGCAGGTTCACAGTCTTTGAGATCGCCCCGGAGATGAACGGCTGCACGGCGCCCATCATCTTCAGGTGGCCCATGTGTGAGATCGCGCGCTCGCCCACCGCCACGTCGAACACGGGCAGGTGCTCGGCCGCTAGGCCGGGCGCGCCGATGATCGTGCCGTGCTCGGCCAGGTGCGCCTCGATCTGCTCCACCTGCTGCTCTGAGTAGCCGAGCGTCTCAAGTGCCAGCGGCACGGTGCGGTTGACGATCGTCATCTGCCCGCCGCCGACCAGCTCCTTGAACTTCATCAGCGAGAAGTCGGGCTCGACGCCGGTGGTGTCGCAGTCCATCAGGAAGGAGATCGTGCCGGTGGGAGCAAGCACGGTGGCCTGCGCGTTGCGGTAGCCGAAGCGCTCGCCCAGCTCCACTTTTTCATCCCAGGCACGCCGGGCGGCTTCCAGCAGCTCCGTGTCCTGGCAGATCGTGTCGGGGATCGCGTAGGAAGAGTCGCGGTGCATACGCATCACGTTGTTGTGCTCCTCGCGGTTCTCCTCGTAGTGCTCGTACGGGCCGAGCGCCGCCGCCACACGCGCGGACTCGCGATAGGCGCGACCGGTCATCAGCGCGGTGATCGCCGCCGCGGTGCCTCTCCCGGCGTCGGAGTCATAGGGCATGCCGTTGCTCATCAGGTACGCGCCGAGATTGGCGTAGCCGAGGCCGAGCTGGCGGAAGGCGCGAGCGTTCACGCCGATCTGCTCGGTGGGATAGCTGGAGGGGCCCACCACGATCTCCTGGGCGAGCAGCACGATGTCCACGGTGTGCTCGAAGGAGCGCACGTCGAGCGTGCCGTCAGGGCGGCGAAACTTCATCAGGTTCAGCGACGCGAGGTTGCACGCGGAGTCATCGACGTGCATGTACTCAGAGCACGGGTTCGACGCGTTGATGCGGCCGCTTTTCGGAGAGGTGTGCCACTGGTTGATCGTCGTGTCGTACTGCACGCCGGGGTCCGCGCAGCGCCACGCTGCTTCGGCGATCTCGCGCATCAGCTCACGCGCGCGCACGGGCTCGCCCACCGGCTTGCCCGTCGCGCGTGCCGTCAGGTGCCACTCGCGGTCTGCCTCGACCGCGCGCATGAACTCGTCGGTGACTCGCACCGAGTTGTTCGCGTTCTGGTACTGAATCGACTTGAACCCGTCGCCGTCGATCGACATGTCAAAGCCCGCGTCGCGCAGCGCTTCGGCCTTGTCCTCCTCCTTGGCCTTGCACCAGATGAACTCGCGGATGTCGGGGTGGTCGACGTCGAGCACCACCATCTTCGCCGCGCGGCGCGTCTTGCCACCAGACTTGATCGTGCCCGCCCACGAGTCGGCGCCGCGCATGAACGACACGGGACCCGAGGCGGTGCCACCCTTGGCCAGCGGCTCCATCGAGCCGCGGATGTTGGACAGGTTGATGCCCGAGCCGGACCCGCCGCGGAAGATGTTGCCCTCGCGCGTGTTCCAGTCGAGGATCGACTCCATCGTGTCCTCGACGGACAGGATGAAGCAGGCCGAGCACTGCGGGGACTCCTCGAAGCCGACGTTGAACCACACGGGCGAGTTGAACGCCGCCAGCTGGTGCACCAGGATGTGGGTGAGCTCGGCCTCGAAGGCCTCGGCGTCCTGCTCGGTCGCGAAGTAGGCGCGCTCGCGACCCCACCCGGCGATCGTGCCTGCGACACGGCCGATCATCTGCTTGACCGAGCGCTCGCGCTCGGGGTGGCCGATCTGCCCGCGGAAGTACTTCTGGGCGACGATGTTCGTCGCGTTCTGGCTCCAGCTCTTGGGAAACTCCACGCCGGTCTGCTCGAAGGCGACGCGGTCGCCGTGGCCGATGCGCGCGTCGCGCAGCTCCCACTCGATCGTCTCGAAGGGGTGCGTGTCGGGGGAGGTGAACAGCCGCTGCACAGCCAGTGCCGCGCCCGGCGCGGTCTCCTGGGTGATCGTGGGGTTCGGGATTGAATCCATCGGCCTTACCTCCTCTGCGCCGACACTCGCGACGCCCACTCGACTCTGTTCACTTGGGCCGAGAATCGTGTCACGCGTGCAAGACGGACCGCCATTAACCTCAATTTTAGAGGGATTTTGAGCTTAACCGGAGGCGACTGAGGGGTCGCTGGGCAAGCCAGACAAGGACGCACCGAGCGTAGTGTGCTTCGTGCACATGAGCTGGCCGATCTGTGATCGGTAGGACGCAGTAGGGCGCAGCCCAGCGACCCCCTCAGCGGCCGATTCTGGCCCAGTCCGCGAACTCCGCCCAGGTCGCCGAGGCGCGGTAGGAGGCTTCGCGCAGGGAGTGCATCAGCGACACCGTCCAGCGCGGTTCGAGCGCGAGCCAGCGCCCCAGCGCCCACACGATGCAGCCGAGTATGAGCAGCGCCCCGAGGATCGCGAGCGCGAGCGCGAGCGTGGACAGGTGCGTCGCGTGGGACTTGCCCTTGTGGACCACCCCCACCGTCGTTGAGCCTGTCGCTGGCGCGCTTGGAGTGGTGGTCGCCGGCGCGGTTGGAGTGGCGGGTGTCGTGGTCGTGGGGATCGCCGAGGCCGGAGTGCTCGTGGTTTGCGGCAGGGCGCTCGCCGGCGTCGTGGTGGCTGGTGCCACGGTGCCCGGTTGGGCGGCGCTCGCGGGCGTGGTCGTGGCGGGCGTTGCACTCGTCGTCGTATGGACGCGCGCGGAGGCCGGCACCGTGACGCCGAGGATCTTGTTCGTGTGACTCGTGCTATCTGCCGCCAGGGCTGAGGCAGGAGCGAGCGAGACGAGCAGGGTCGCTGTCGCGAATGGGCCGGCCATCGCCCGCAGGCTGTTCATCGCCCGCAGGCTAATGATCGCGCGTAATGCAGTGATCGTCGCACGCGAGATTGTGCGTGGTCGGCGCAAGCTGGGGCCGGCTTTCGTAATCATCGCCCTCGCCATGCTAACGGCAGCCTCCCACCACGTGGACCGGCTGCCTGACCACATATGAACGACCGCGCGCGCAGCGCGCCATCCCAACCATCCATCACGCGCTTCGAGTCGCGCGCACCACGGTTCAATCCCCCAGCTCGGGCAACAGATCCTCGATCTCGTCAAGCGCCTGCTCGAGCACGCGCGCGGGGGGCTGCTCGCCGTCGATGCACCGGATCCGCTGTGGGTCGGCGCGGGCGAGCTCGTCGTAGGCGGTGGCGATCGTCGCGAAGAAGCGTTCGTCCTCGCGCTCCAGCCGGTCGCGCTCCTCCCCCCGCGTGTGCAGGCGACCGCGCCTGGTGGCGGGTGCGATTCGCAGCAGCAGCGTGCGCGCGGGGATCACCTCGCCGGTGGCGAACAAGTTGATCGCACGCACCTGCTCGACCCCGAGCCCGCGCCCCGCGCCCTGGTAGGCAAGCGAGGAGTCCACGAAGCGGTCGAGCAGCACGATTGCACCCTGCTCCAGCAGCGGCCGCACGCGCTCGTGCACGAGCTCGGCGCGGGCCGCCGCATACAGCAGCGCCTCGGCGCGGCCTCCCACGCTCAGCGACGGATCCTTCACGAGCTCTCTGATGCGCTCCGACAGCGCCACCCCACCCGGCTCGCGCAGCAGCTCGACACGCACGCCCCGTTGTGCGATCGCCTGAGCCAACTTGGCCGCAAGCGTTGACTTGCCGGCCCCGTCGAGCCCCTCGATTGTGATCAGTCTGCCCTCGCTCACGTGCGCACGGTAGCGCCCATCTACCATGACACGCATGACGCCGAGCGATCTCGCCGCGACGCTCGAGGGCGTGGAGGCTCACCCCCATGCCCGCGCGGTGCTGCTGCCCGCGCTGTCTCCCGCGGGGGCCCCGTCGCACGCCTACCTCTTCCACGGGCCGGCGGGCACCGGCAAGCGCACCGTCGCGCGCGCGTTCGCGGCGGCTTTGCTCGCCGACGGTGCCGCCCAGCCCGACACTGTGGCGGCGCGCGTGGCACGCGACGCCCACCCCGACCTGACCTGGGTGACCCCCAGCGGGGCCAGCGAAGTGCTGGTCAGCGACATCGACGAGCCGGTGGTGGCAGCCGCCGCGCACACCCCCTTCGAATCCCTCCGGCGCGTGTTCGTGATCGAGTCGGCGGGCACCATGAACGACCAGGCCGCCAACCGGCTGCTCAAGACGCTCGAGGAGCCGCCCTCGTTCGCGCACCTGATCCTGCTGGCCGATCATCGCGAGGACGTGCTCCCCACGATCGCCTCACGTTGTCAGCAGGTGCGCTTCGACCCGCTCTCCGACGAGCTCGTCGCGGGGCGTCTGCGCGAGGGATCGGGCGGCGAGGAGATCGAGCCCGAGCGGGCCGCCGCGTGTGCGCGCCTGGCAGCCGGCGACGGTCATCTCGCCGAGCTCTTGGCGAGCGAGCGCGGCGTCGCGCTGCGCGAGTGTGCCGAGCAGTTCGTACGCTCGGCACTCCACGACCGCGTCGGCGAGCGGCACTGGATGGGGCTGCTCGAGGCCGCCAAGTCCGCCGGCGCCGTGGCGGGCGCCGCCGTCACCGAGCGCTTGCACGAGCAGGCCGGGCTCTTGCCAAGCAAGGAGCGGCGCAAGTATGAGCGCGAGGGCGTCGACGTCGTGCGTCGTGCCGAGCGTCGCGCGCGCACCGCCACGCTCCAGCTCGGACTGCGTCTGGCCGAGCTGTGGCTGCGTGATTTGTGGTGTCTGGTCTCCGGTGCTCCCGAGCTCGCCTTCGCTTGCGACCGCTCCGCTGAGCTCGCCGCGGATGCTGGGGGCCGCGACGCCGGCTCGCTGCAACGCGGCGTCGAGCAAGTGTGCGACACGCGCTTGCGCCTGGCGCTGAACGTCTCCGAGGAGCTGGCCCTGGAAGCGCTTGCCTATCGTCTCACCGACCTGCTCGCTTTGCAGACCGCTTGATTTTTTTGGGGATGGGCCCTTCGGGCCGGTCGTTCCCTCTGCGCCAGCTCACCGGTGGTGAGGGTGTCGCCTCAGGCGGTTTTGCTTGGCGTTGCTATCGGCCCGAGGTTGGGGGTCAGCCCGTAGGTCTCAAAAGCCATGAAGCGTGAGAACAGGCGGTTCTCGGGACCGTGGAAGTCGGCCGATCCCGTGCTCAACAGCTCGCGCTCCGCGCACCGCTTGGCCAGCAGCTCGGTCTGCTCGCGCGTGTGGGTCACGTAGAACGCCTCCACCCCGTCGATCCCCAGCGCGCGGAAGCGCTCGATCATGGCCAGTGCTTCGTCTGAATCCTCCACGTCCCAGAACGGGTGTGCCCAGATCGCCACCCCGCCCGCCGCGTGGATCGCCTCGATCGCCTCTGTCACCGTTGGCGTCACGCGCAGTGCGAACGCTGGGCATCCCTCGATCAAATACCCTTTGATGAACGAGCCGATGTCGTCGATCCGCTCCTCGCGCAAGCGCTCCGCGTTGGCCGCGTGCCCGAGCGCCGCTTCGGCCAGATGCGGCCTTCCGATCGGCTCCCCGGCCTTCACGCGCGCGTCGATCGCTCGCTCGTCCAGCTCGATGCCGAGCCCGCGCAGGTTCTCGGCCATGCGCAGCGTGCGCTGCTCGCGATCGGCCAGGAACCCGGTGAGGGTCGTAGCGAACTGGGGGTCGGTGTGGTCCACGAGGTAGCCGAGGATGTGCAGTTCGCGGGCCACGCCGTGCTCGCCCCCGTCGTCGATCGCCGAGATCTCGATCGCGGGCACCACCGCGATTCCGTGCTCGGCGCCGGCCTTCAGCGCCTCGGGTACGCCCGCCAGCGTGTCGTGGTCGCTCAGCGCCAGCAGCTCCACACCTGCCTTTGCCGCCGCCGCCACTACTTCGGCGGGCTCAAGCACTCCGTCGGAGCGGGTGGAGTGCGATTGCAGGTCAAAGCGCGGTGTCCGCGCGGTGGTTGGGTCGGGCACGCGTGGAGCGTATGCGATTGCTACGCGGCGCGCGGGGTGTAGCCGCCGGGGCGGGCGTCCTTCACACGCAGCCCCCCGTCACACGCGTCGGCGCGATCGGGCCCCTCGCCGCGGGGCTCGTTGTGCTCGAGGGCTCGCCCGACAAATGGCCTCACGCGCTCGGCGACGATGCCACGCAGTATGCGCACCGCCGCGTGGTAGCGACCGGCGGGGCCCCCAAGCGTGGCGCACTCCTCCTCGCGCGAGCCCAGGCGGCTGTGTGCCGCGTCGGTCTCCCGCGCGCGCAGCGTGGCCTCATCCCACATTGCCTCCAGGTAGGCCAGCGCGGCGCCCACCTCCTCCTCGGGCAGCTCCCCCTCGGCCTCGACGTCGCGCAGCACTGGGATCACCTCCCGGTCGAGCCAGCATCGCTCCGCGTCGGCGCGCAGCAGCAGCCGTATATCCGATGGAAGGGATGATTCGAATGACGTGGACATAATTGACAAGCCCGGTTCGAGGATCGGGGCTTACTCATGCCTTCGGCCCGGCACACAGCGGGCTTTAGGGGGATGGCCTCACGTTCCACATTTTTCTCCGCACCCTGCTCCTGGGGGCGTCCGTGCTCGAACACTCGGCCAACTCCACCGCAAGCCGTAACGCCGTCAGGCACACCCTGGCTAGGCCCTCGCACACGGAGGCGAACGCCATCCTCCTCCCAACTCCACCGCAAGCCG